>Ga0308160_10000061_pt1 | contig 340550 bp, 333 predicted proteins | sample PhyFR1_FD_201036 | JGI IMG/M metagenome (GOLD analysis project Ga0308160, IMG submission 201036) | Phyllosphere microbial communities from UC Gill Tract Community Farm, Albany, California, United States - DLSLF.R1 | ecosystem: Host-associated > Plants > Phyllosphere > Unclassified | place... | reverse complement strand
CAGAATTTGCCTGGCGGCTTTAGCGCGGTGGTCCCACCTGACCCCATGCCGAACTCAGAAGTGAAACGCCGTAGCGCCGATGGTAGTGTGGGGTCTCCCCATGCGAGAGTAGGGAACTGCCAGGCATTAAATAAGTGAAGAAGCCCCGCACGGAAGTGCGGGGCTTTTTTACGTCTGCACTTTGCCACGTTAAGCTGAAAATATGATCTGCAGGCACGCGGTATGTCACCCTTAACTCCCCCATTCTTGACTTCTGAATGACCAGCAACCCGCTGATTTTTCGATAATTAGCGACATGGCTCACAATAATAATCTCGGATTACGCCGCCTTTACCTTCAGTAGACTTAAATGCTTTACTCACTCCTTTAAACGCTGTTGATCAGCAAGGAACAGAGGTAAGGCATGGCACCCACAAATAATAAAACTCAGACGGATGATACAAAGAAACGTATCTGGGCTATCGTCGGCGCGTCATCAGGTAACCTGGTTGAGTGGTTCGACTTCTACGTTTACTCCTTCTTCTCACTCTATTTTGCCCACATTTTCTTTCCGCAGGGCGATACCACGACTCAGTTGTTACAGACAGCGGGCGTTTTTGCGGCAGGATTTTTAATGCGTCCGATTGGCGGCTGGCTGTTCGGCTATATCGGCGATAAACATGGCCGAAAAAATTCGATGCTGGTTTCGGTCTGCATGATGTGTTTTGGTTCGCTGGTGATCGCCTGCTTACCCGGTTACGCAACGATCGGCGTGGCTGCGCCCGTTATTCTGCTGCTGGCGCGTATGTTTCAGGGATTATCGGTGGGCGGAGAATATGGGACTAGTGCAACCTACATGAGCGAAGTGGCTCTGGAAGGACGCAAAGGATTCTACGCCTCATTCCAGTATGTCACGCTGATTGGTGGCCAGTTAGCGGCGGTACTCACCGTCGTGGTCCTGCAATTTCTGCTGACAGATGCAGAACTGCGAAGCTGGGGCTGGCGTATTCCGTTCTTCCTCGGCGCACTCCTCGCCGTTGTCGCATTATGGTTACGACGCTCACTGGAAGAGACCTCAGATAAGACGAGCCGCGAACATCGCGATGCGGGTAGCGTAATCGGGTTACTGCGCAATCATACTCGTCCCTTCCTGATGGTGCTGGGTTTCACCGCAGGCGGCTCCCTGAGTTTTTACACCTTCACCACCTACATGCAGAAGTATCTGGTTAATACGTCAGGTATGGATCCTAAAACCGTCAGCGGCCTGATGACCGGTGCGCTGCTGGTCTTTATGCTGATTCAGCCGATTATCGGTGCCCTGTCAGATAAAATCGGTCGTCGCACCTCAATGATGATTTTTGGCGCGGGCGCGGCCATCTGTACGGTCCCCATTCTGACGCTGTTGCAAAACGTGCAAAGTCCCGGTGTGGCTTTCCTGTTAATCATGCTGGCGCTGCTGATTACCAGCTTCTACACCGCCATCAGTGGCATTCTTAAAGCAGAAATGTTTCCGCCACAGGTGCGCGCACTGGGTGTAGGGCTATCTTACGCAGTAGCGAATGCGATCTTTGGTGGGTCGGCAGAGTATGTTGCGTTGCTGATGAAGCAGCAGGGGATTGAGACGACTTTCTTCTGGTATGTTTCAGCGATGGGCGCGGTGGCATTTCTGGTGTCGCTGTTGCTGCACAAGCGCGGTAAGGGGATTAAGCTTTAACAGAGAAAGCTACTGACTCAGATTCCACAGGGCAATGCCGCTGGCAGCACCGGCGGCATCCCAGGCGAAATCTTTCCAGCTCCAGCCGCTGCCATTCGGGCGGCTGTCATACCACTCTTTTCCCGCCCCAGGCGTTAATGAAAACAGTCTGGCTTTGCCGGTCAGAATGGTGCTGGCGCTGCCCATATTCACTGCCTGCTGTGGCCAGCACTGCAGAGGCGACAAAATGCTCCGCTTTATCCCGTCCGGTCTACTGATCTTTAGCCATATGGGCGCATCCATTACACAACAGCCCAGCAAGCAGCACACTTCGCATAGCAGATGCCTTATTGGCCGCAGCGATTAAAGAATCCGGCTGATCAGGCGATCGATACGTATCCGGCGCAGACGACGAATCAGCTTGCGCACCTTGGCCGGGTAATCAGCAATACTTTCAAGCTCACGGAAATGCGTCACTACCGTTGTGTTCTGCCGGATTAACGTCAGTTCCTTCTCACGCTGAGCCGCTAACTCCTGATGAGGATCGTGGATCAGCACCGCATTTTCCAGATCGAGCCGCCAGGCACGTGGATTGAGGTTATTACCGGTAATCAGCTGCCATTCGTCATCAACCCACATTCCTTTAAGGTGATAACTGTTCTCGCCATCCTTCCACAGTCTCACGACCAGCTGATCGGTCGTAACGTAGTAGTGCAAACGGCTCATAAAGCGACGCAGATTGATTTCATACAGGTAAGGCAGCGCGCCTATGATTTTGAACGGCTGATCGGGCGCAATATAGAAGTCATTGGCTGTTTTATCGCCGACGATGATCTCAACCTGTTTTCCCTGACGCAGAAGATGAATGATATTACGTACCAGCAAGGCGGGCATGTTGAAGTAGGGTGTACAGATGATCAGCTTCTGTTCCGCACAGGGCATCAGGTGGAAAATGGTTTTATTGAGCAGGCTATGCTTACCCAGACCGACCAGCGGCGTGACCGTCAGTTCATCGTTGCCGGCATTCCCTTCAAACTGATAATTGAAACCGCGCAGGTCCTGACGGAACTGGCGTGTCTCATTTTTAATTTCAGGACTTGAGGGGCGCTCAGCAAAATCGAGTCGGTTTACCGCTTCCGCTGACTTCAGATTGAGCGTGATCCAGTCATACATCGTATCTGTCAGCTGGGAATTACGGATAACCTGATAACGGTCATAGCGATACTTATCATGCTGATGCAGGTAGACATCATTGATGCTGGCACCGCTGTAGAGCAGCATATCATCAATAATGAACCCTTTAAGGTGGAGCACGCCCAGCGCTTCACGGGTATTGACCGGGATACCATAAACCGGGATGGCGATATCCGGATAACGTGTCGCCATTTCGCAATACCAGTCGGCATTGGTTACGCCTCGCGCTGCGCCAATTCGCCCACGCTGCGCACGGTGCCAGTCAACCAGAATCGAGATATCCAGCTCCGGCCGCGCCTGCTTCGCACTATAAAGCGCATCCATGACGGCACGTCCGGCGTCATCATTTTCCAGATAGAGCGCAACAATACAGATGCGAGTCTGCGCTGCCGCAATCTTCTCCAGCAACGTCTGGCGAAATTCGGCAGGCGAGTAAAGTGTCGACACATCCGCAACGGATTGTGACAGTTTCGGCAGCTGTGCGAGGTGTTGTTGGTGTTTGTTACGTTTAAATTTAGACAACATCACAGTGCACTTCTTCTCTGTTCATTGCATGGCCTTTTGCCATCAAATCAGGGTTATAACCACAAATAATAACATCAACTTCGCCGATTCGAACGTTTTTTACCTTTCTCTACAAGGTTAGTTGATCTCATTCTGTAAAGACAATTTCAGGCTGACAATACCGTCATCCAGTTGAATATCAACATGAAAGTTGAGCTTTCTTGCCAGCGTAATCATGCCGCGGTTATGGGGCATGGTGATACCGTTCAATTGTTGCAAGCCGTGATGCCGGGTATAGCGGATCATCTTTTCCAGCAGACGACGGCCCATGCCTAAGCCTTTCAGGTCGGAACGGACCAGCACCGAAAACTCCGCATCAATGTTATCTGCATCAGAGATAGCGCGGGTGACGCCGATGATCTCGGGGCGTCCATGATGCTGACGTACCGCCACAATCGCCATCTCGCGGTCATAATCGATCTGGGTCATGTTGGCGAGATCATCATGAGTAAACTCACTGATTTCACTGAAGTAGCGGTAGTAGAGATCTTCTTTGGTGACCTGACTGATGAAATCGCGCAGCAGGGGCTCATCCTCTGGCAGAATGGGCCGGAACAGGCAGAATTGCCCATCCTTTAACTCCACCTGCTCTTCCAGATGCTGAGGATAAGGACGTATTGCCAGCCGTGCTTCGTTATCGCCGTGGAACGGAGCCAGCGTCAGGGTGACATCCAGCAGGGTAAAATCATTGCCCGCCGCCAGCAGCGGATGAATATCCAGTCGCTGGATCTCCGGGCAATCCACCACCAGGTTAGAGACCTGCACCAGCAACTGGCTTAAACCGGGGATATCCAGCGGATTCAGCGCGCTGCGGCTGCGGATTTTTCCGCTCTTGATCGCCTGAATCACCAGATAGCGTGCCAGCGTCATATTCAGCGGGGGAAGGGCAACGGCAGCCTGTTTATCGGCCTGCCATTCAACGCCGCCTTCCCCCAGCATAATGATCGGGCCAAACAGGGCATCCTGTTCGACCACGACCCGCAGCTCCTGTGCGCCTGCACGACTCGCCATGCTCTGAACCAGCAGCCCTTCGATACGTGCCTGTGGCAGCGTCTGTTTTACCCGATCAAAAATGGCCTCAGCGGCATGCTCCACTTCGCTGGCATTACGCAGGTAGAGCATCACGCCCTGCACCTCCGATTTATGCGCGATATCGGGTGAACGCAGTTTCAGCGCCACCGGATAGCCAATCTGATCGGCAATCGCTACTGCCGCCTTACTGTCGCTGGCGATCCAGGTCGGCAGCGTGGCCATCCCGTAAGCCTGCAACACCGGCTGCACTTCGTGGGTATCCAGCGCAGTAACACCACGCTCCAGCGCCTGTGACAGCAGCTGGTGTGCATGGGCACTGTCCAGGTTCAGGGTGGCGGGCAGGGCAGGGGTTTCGCGCAGCTGCTTCTGGTTACGGCGGTACTCAACCTGATGCATAAAAGCGGTCACCGTTCCCTCTGGCGTGCGCCAGGTCGGTATCCCCGCCTGCGTAAAGGCTCGGCGCGCGGCTTGTGAAGAGAACTCGCCGCTCCAGTTGGTCAGCAGCGTCACCAGCTTACCGCGCGGGTGACGGGCGATGGTGTCGATCAGATGTCCGGCCGTTTCAGTCGCGGGCGCGACCGCGCTTGGCGCATGAATAATCATCAATGCATCAAGTTCATGGCTGTCGAGCAGGATCTCTGTGCAGGCGGCATAACGTTCTGCTGTGGCGTCATCTTTTAAATCCAGCGGGTTGCCGCGGCCTGCGCCAGCGGGCAACAGCGCCTCGAGCTGCTGAATCGTCTGCTCGCTGAGCTGCGCCAGTTTCCCGTTGCGGGCATAGAGCTCATCCAGCGCCAGCGCGGCGGGGGCGGCACCATTACTGATGATCATCAGCCTGTCGCCACGCAGCGGCCGCATATGACTCAGCGACTCAACGGCGGAGAAGAGCTCATGGGTATCCTGCACCCGCAGTAACCCGGCACGCTGAATGGCTGCATCCCAGGCGGCGTCCAGACCGCTGTGGGTGCCCAGCAGCGCCTGTGCTTCCCGGCTGCGACCACTCTTGATCACCAGAATCGGTTTATTACGGGAGGCGCTGCGTGAGGCAGAAACAAAACGACGCGCATCGCTGAGGTGCTCAAGATAGAGCAGGATAGCGCTGGTTTTACCGTCGCGAGCCAGGAAGTCGAGCAGATCATCGACATCGGTATCCAGACTGTCACCCAGCGCGATAAACCAGGAGAATCCGAGATTACGCTGCTGCGCCCAGTCGAGAATGGTGTTGGATACGGCGGCGGACTGGGAGATAAATGCGATACGGCCTTTCTCTATCGGCACTGGCGAGAAGCTGGCATTCAATCCCTGCCAGGGGGCCAGCAGGCCAAGACTGTTCGGTCCCAGCAGACGTATCTGCCACTGGCTGGCACAGGCTTTGAGTTCGGCCGACTGGCTGGCGGGCGCAGAGAGAATAATGCAGGCCTTGCAGCCTTTCTCCCCGAGCTGTTGCAGCAGTTCGAGGTTACGTTTTGAATGGGTGCAGATTACTGCCAGGTCTGGCGCGAAAGGTAAGCTGTCGATGGTGGGCCAGGCCAGTACGCCGCTGACCGCTTTATATTTCGGCGTCACCGGCAACACCGGGCCGCTAAAACCGCCCGCCAGCAGGTTACGCATCATAAAATATCCGGCGCGCCCTGGCGTGACCGAGGCACCAATCACCGCAATTGATTTAGGTCGTAACAGCGCTTCCAGTCCGCGTTGGCTCATCTCGCTCTCCAGAGTTCGGGATTTGCGTGATTGTAAACGCTTTTTGCTGGCAGTGCTTCCGGGCAGATCGCAGGCTGCGCATTCCGATTTAAATCTCTGTCACCGCAGGGTCTCTCCCGCCAGGAGGTGACAGGGCGATTAAACCTGTCCGGCGTGGTGCGGTTTCCCTGCCAGGTAGGCTGCGCGGAACTGATCAAAATGGTGAGATAATGCCTCAGCCGCCAGCCGATCGCCCGCCTGCGCCAGCAGCGCCGCGGCCACTTCAGCAGTGCAGTGCTGACCTGCGCCGTGGGCTTCACGCAGCGTATAGCGCGACGGGGTACTGACATCCAGCGACATCACCGGCAGGGCGTCGAGCCAGGGGCTTTTACGGAACATTTTGCGGGCTTCGGTCCAGGTGCCGTCCAGCATAATAAACAGCGGCGGCTTGCCACTGACGGGCGGCGTTGTCAGCACTTCGCGACCGGGGTCGGCATAGGCGGCCGGGAAAACCACCAGCGGCTGATAATCGGGATTGCGCACCGCCGCCAGCAGCAGCGGATCCGGCTCGGTGCGTGACCAGCCAAAAGCCTGGGTATCCGGCAGAATATCGGCAATCAGCCGACCAGTGTTGCTCGGCTTCATCGGCTCGGTATCGAACATCACCAGGCAGAAGCGGCTACGGGCGGACTGCGGCACGATCTGACTGCAGAGACAGTTGATCTCTGGCAGCAGGCAGCCCTGACAGCGGATGACCCGATTCCCGCGCGCGAGGAAAGGACGGGTGGATCGGGCCAGGCGTTGGGTGCGCAAGCGCAAAACAGCATTATCAGACATGAGTATTCAGGGCAGGAAAAACGTCAGTGTAATCGAAGCGCAGGCGAAAAGGAAAAGGCCAGCCAGGCTGGCCTCTGAAGATTAAAGTGACTCATCCAGCCATTCATTGAAAGGTGCTTTAGGCATCGCGCCATTCAGCATGTCGACCCGCTCGCCGTTCTTAAACAGCATGATGGTCGGGATGCTGCGAATGTTGAAACGGGCGCTCAGGGCCGGCTCCGCTTCGGTGTTCACTTTAATAAAGCGGACTTTACCGCTGCGTTCACTGGCGACATCTTTAAACACCGGCGCAAAATTGACACAGGGACCACACCAGGGCGCCCAGAAATCGATCACCACCGGCAGATCATCCTGCAGATATTTGTCAAAGTTAGCGCTGGTGGCATTCACCACTTCGCCATCAAATAACGCATTTCCACAGCGACCACATTTCGCCATGTCGGCAAGGCGTTCTTCAGGAACGCGATTGGTTGCCTGACAGGAAGCGCATACCGTATTCATAGGAACCTCTGATGTTGAAAAGTGTCAGTCTGATAAATATTGTTCATTATGAAAGGGGACGGATTCCCTCTCAATCTGGATTGCTCTATAGGTTCAATAGTTGATAGCTAAGCGCCAGCACATCAGGTAATCTGCGCGCTCTCAATGCAGGAGGAAGACATGAACGACGAATTTAAAGGCAAGAGCGGTAAGGTTAAGGTGATGTACGTGCGTGGCGAGGACGATAAAAGCGCGCGCGCGCCTAATCCTCGTACAGGCAAAGGTGGTCACGCTGCTGCCCGTTCGGATGATAATCGTCGTTCGTCTGGCCCCCGTACTGAACGCAGTCAGGAAGGTGGTCGCTCCGCTGGCCGTCGCAGCGACGACACCGGTCGCAGCAGTTCACCGCGTCGTGATGAAGGCGGACGTGGCGCTCCACGCCGTTCAGACGATGGCGCAGGCCGCCGCAACGATCGTGGCGATGATAATCGCGGCGCCTATGGCAGCAGCGATTCCCCATGGCGCACCGTGTCACGCGCGCCATCAGCAGATCGTCCGGCAACCGAAAGCGATAAGCCGGATCATGGCGGCATCAGCGGCAAGAGCTTCGTCGATCCCGAGCAGATCCGTCGTCAGCGTAACGAAGAGACGCGCGTCTATGGTGAGAACGCCTGTCAGGCGCTGTTCCAGAGCCGTCCTGAAGCGATTGTTCGCGCCTGGTTCGTGCAGGAAGTGACACCGCGTTTCCGCGAAGCGCTGCGCTGGCTGGCGGCTAACCGCAAAGCCTATCACGTCGTGGAAGATGCAGAGATTACCAAAGCGTCAGGCACTGAGCATCATGGTGGCGTCTGCTTCCTGATCAAAAAGCGCATGGGTATGGCGGTTTCTGAATGGCTGAGCCAGGCGAATACCAAAGATTGCGTGCTGGCACTGGAAGATGTCAGCAACCCGCATAACCTCGGCGCGATTATGCGCAGCTGCGCGCACTTTGGCGTAAAAGGTTTGCTGGTGAACGACGCCTCATTGCTGGAGTCAGGCGCAGCGGTACGTACCGCAGAAGGCGGTGCTGAGCATGTGCAGGCTATCAGCGGCGCAACCTTCAGTGAAGGTCTGGAAGCGTTCCGTAAAGCGGGTTACACCATCGTCACCACCTCCAGCCATCAGGGCACGCCGCTGGCGCAGGCTCAGCTGCCCGAGAAAATGGTGCTGGTGTTAGGGCAGGAGCGTGAAGGTCTCTCTGACACCGCGTTCAAACAGGGTGACATGAGCCTGTCGATTGGCGGCACCGGCAACGTAGAAAGCCTTAACGTCTCGGTCGCAACCGGCGTACTGCTCGCCGAATGGTGGCGTCAGAACGCATAAAAAAACGGGCCGAAAGGCCCGTTTTGCTGTGTAACGTTAGTGCGCGCCACCGCCACCGCCGCCTGCGCTAAACGGCGGGCGGGCAAACCAGATCAGCACCAGCAGAATCAAAAAGACCCCCGCCGACGCCCAGAAAATTTCATTCGCTGAAATAATCAGTCCCTGATTGGTAATCTGCTGCGCGATCCAGGCCGACGCCTGCTGCTGCGTCATCCCCATGCTCTCCAGCTGGCTATACATCTGCTGCGAATTGACGTTGTACGGGGTGATCGACTCCGTCAGGTAGCTATGATGCATCGACTCGCGGTTACTCCACATAGTGGTGGTAATCGACGTTCCCACCGAGCCTGCAAAGGTACGCATAAAGTTCGACAGGCTGGAGGCAGCGGCCATGCGCTCCGGCGGCAATCCCGACAGCGTAATGGTGGTCAGCGGCATAAAGAAGCAGGCCACGGCAAAGCCCTGAATAAACTGCGGCCAGGCTGAGGCACCAAAGTCCATTCCCGGTTCAAACGTATACGCGCGCCAGTAGAAGCAGACGGCATACATAATGAAGCTGAACGTGACCAGCCGTCGCATGTCGAGCTTATGGGCAAAGCGTCCGATGATCGGCGACAGGATCACCGGCAAAATGCCCACCGGCGCAGACGCCAGACCGGCCCAGGTTGCGGTGTAGCCGTAGACCTCCTGCAGCAGCTGCGGCAACAGAACAATCGAGCCGAAGTAGAGCATATAAGCCAGACTGATCGACAGGCAGCCAATGGTGAAGTTGCGCGACTTAAACAGCGACAGATCTATGATCGGGTGATCGTCAGTCAGCTCCCACACCAGCAGGACTGACAGCGCAATCACGGCCACCACCCCGAGCACGATGATCTCGGACGAGTTAAACCAGTCGAGCTCCTTTCCGCGATCCAGCATCACCTGCAAACAGCCGATCCCCACCACCAGCAGCACCAGCCCGACCATATCGATCCGCCGGATTTCGGTTTTGGTTTCCCGGCCGCGCAGGGTTTGCAGCGTCAGTATTACCACCGCCACACCAATGGGCACGTTGATAAAGAAGATCCAGCCCCAGTGATAGTTATCGCTGATCCAGCCGCCCAGTATCGGGCCACAGATCGGGGCGACGATCACCGTCATCGCCCACAGCGACAGCGCAACACTGCGCTTGGCGGGCGGATAGTTGTTGAGCAGCAGACTTTGCGACAGCGGGATCAAGGGACCCGCGACGATCCCCTGAATGACGCGGAAGAATATCAGCATCTCCAGGCTGTCTGACATGCCGCACGCCCAGGAGGCGATAGCAAAAAGAATGGTCGACCAGGTAAAGAGCTTCACTTCACCGATGCGTTTTGCCAGCCAGCCGGTCAGCGGGATCGAGATCGCATTGGCCACACCAAACGAGGTGATCACCCAGGTTCCCTGGGAGTTCGACGCCCCCAGATTACCGGCAATCGTAGGGATAGCCACGTTGGCGATGGTCGAGTCCAGAACCTGCATGAACGTCGCCAGCGATAGCGCAATGGTCATCAGGACCAGCGGCATTCCTTCAAGCGGTTTTTGTGCCATTACAGCCTCCGCGTCATCATCCGGCGTTGGCGCGGACGATATCGGTGATCAGCTGATTGACCGGCGCAAGGTCAATCGCCAGTGCGTTGCTGCTGTAAGCGGCTTGCTGACGGGCGCTGGTGGCCAGCGCGCTGCCCTCTTTGCTGGTGGTATCGATTTTAACCAGTGTTGAGAGACCAATACGCAGCGGATGTCTGGCGATATCTTCCTGATTCAGTTCGATACGAACCGGCAGGCGCTGAACCACTTTGATCCAGTTACCGGTGGCATTCTGTGCCGGCAACAGTGAGAAGGCGCTGCCGGTGCCCATATCCAGTCCTGCAACTTTGCCCTGATAAACCACTTCGTCACCGTAGATGTCGGCAACTACGGTGACAGGCTGACCAATACGAACGCCAGCCAGCTGGGTCTCTTTAAAGTTGGCATCGACCCACAGATTCGTTGCAGGTACGACGGCAAGCAGCGGGGTGCTGGTGGAGATTTGCGAACCGACCTGCACGCTGCGACGGGAGACAAAACCATCCATCGGGCTACGGATTTCGGTGCGCTGCAGCGCCAGCCAGGCGTCACGCAGCTCAGCCGCGCTCTGTTGCACGGCAGGCTGATTTTCCAGTGAGGTGTTGAGGATCATCGCCTGATTCGCATTGTATTGCTGAATCGCCACGTCCAGTTGTGCTTTGGCTGTCGCGACGGCATCGCGGGCGTGCTGCAACTCTTCACGGCCAATCAGATTAGCCGCGCCTAACGGCTCACGGCGTTTCAGGTCGGCCTGTGCCTGCGCCAGAGCGGTCTGTTGCAATGTAATGCTGGCCTGATACTGTTTACCATTAATCATCAGCTGATGCGTCTGACGCACGCTGGTGGCGAGTGCCGTCTGCGCTTTTTCAAACGCCTGCTCCGCATCCGTCTTATCCAGTGAAACCAGCACATCGCCTTTTTTGACGAAATCGGTATCTTCAAACCAGACTTTATTCACGCTACCGGAGACCTGTGCCATCACCTGCACCTGGTTACCCGCAACGTAGGCGTCATCCGTTTCCTGAAAATGGCGCAGGACCAGGAACCAGTAAACTCCCCAGGCAATACCAATCAGCACAAAGATCAGCGCCAGCACGATGAGCACACTTTTGCGCTTCTTCTTTTTGTTGGCTGACGGTTGCGGGCTTTGTGCTTCTGCCGTTGCACTCATGTCTTTCTCCACGTTTTCCATTTAGTCGGGCGGCAGAAATTCCTTTTCGCCAGCGCCCGAGTCGAAAAAGCCAGCGACTGAGCGCTGGCCAGATAAAAAAGGAAATTAAAATAACGATTTCGACAGGTGATTGTGTCGCACTTATTGCTATTAGCGGGAAAGCGAGGCGATCAGCTGATCTTCATCCATTTTATCAAGACGATTAAGTAGCTTACGGGTGATGCCTTCCAGCTGCGACTTCTCATCGACGGAGAGCGACGACCAGAGGTACTGCAGGCTCTGATGCTGAGGTGGCAGCAGCTGACGCAGGAACTCCATCCCTTTATCGGTCAGATGCAGGTGCAGGCAGCGACGGTCGTGATCGCTTTCGCGACGCTCAATCCAGCCGCGCTTTTCCAGCTCATCAGCAATGCGCGTGGCATTGGTGCGTGAAGAGCCAAGGGCAGAGCTGAGCTCAGAGGGCTGAATACTATGGTTTTCCTGTGCATCCAGCGTAATCAACGCCATGAACAGGGTTTCATTAATACCCTGTGCTTTCAGCATCTTATTGCGGTTGTCCAGCAGTTTACCCTGCATATGCATACAGAGACGCGTCAGAATAATTTCCTGTAACGGAAAATCCTTATGGCGATTGGCACGGATGTTTAGCATCTGCTCAATGGGAGTAAACGAACTTTCCATTAAAAAAAACCTCACTAATTGCAACTTGTATAATAACTATGGTGACAGGATAAGCGTAGTCACTTTTTGGCAGGTGATCGCTGACAGAATCACTATTCACCATCAAAGGTATTCCAGGCCATTCCCTGGCCCTGGGTCAAAAACCCGTACGTCCGGCGGCAGCCGCTGTGCCGGAACGTGATCAAAAAGGGGGCAAATTTAATAATATCGCGGGGAAAAATAACTGAAGTGAATAGGTTTGCTACTAACCATAACAAACCTAACCATTTGTGACCAGACGCAATGCGCTGTCCGGCCAGGCTTCAGTTGATTTTTTCCGGCTCAAAGCGCGATCCGGCCGCCCAAATCAGCAGATTAACCACAGTCAGCAGCGCGCCAGCGCCACAGACGCCATACCAGCCCCAAAGATGGTAAGCGGTCGCGGAGAGCAGTGAGCCGGCCGCGCCACCCATAAAGTAGCTGGTCATGTAACCGGCATTAAGACGGTTCCGCGCCTCCGGCATCTGCGCGTAGATCACGCTTTGATTGGTGATATGGACGGCCTGTACCGCCAGATCCAGCAGCAGGATGCCGACGATCAGCGGCGCAAGCTGCTCCGCGCCCCACGCAATGGCAGCCCACGACAGCAGCATAAGCAGCAGGCCCAGTTGGGTGGTCAGCTTCGCTTTACCCTTGTCAGCCAGCGCGCCCGCCTGACGTGCGGCCAGCGCACCCGCGGCACCGACCAGCCCCAGCAAGCCAATCTCGCCCTCTGAGAAGTGATAGGGCGCCCCGGCGAGAAGAAAGGCCATTGAGGTCCACAGCAGGCTGAAATTGGCAAAGGAGAGGCAGCCGGTCCAGGCGCGGGTGCGGAGCACCCGATTACCGGCATACAGGCGAAAGATGGAGGCCAGCAGTTGCGGATAGCTCATGGGCACGGACTGTTTTACGCGCGGCAGCGATCGCCACAGCGCCAGGGCCATCACCACCATCAGCAGGCTGGCAGTCCAGTAGACGGTACGCCAGCCGCCAAGCTGCGCCAGGCCGCCTGCCACGGTGCGCGCCAGCAGAATCCCCAGCAGCAAACCGCTCATTACCGTCCCCACTATTTTGCCGCGCCGCTCCGGCTCTGCCAGCGTGGCGGCCAGCGGCACCAGGATTTGTGCGGCGACCGAGAACAGGCCGGTCATCACCGTGCCCAGCAGTAAAAAGAGAAAGGAGTGCGAAAGGGCGATAATCACCATGCCCGCAGCAGCCAGCAGGATCATCGTAACAATCAGGCTGCGTCGTTCAAACCGATCGCCAAGCGGCACCAGCAGCAGCAGACCGCAGGCGTAGCCCAGCTGCGCCGTGGTGACAATAAATCCGGCGAGGCTGACAGAGAGATCAAACTGTTGGGCGATGGTATTCAGTAGTGGCTGAACGTAGTAATTACTGGCTACGCAGAGGCCGGTTGCTACTGACATCAGTATTACTAAAGCAGGCGTCAGACCCTGGCGAGTCGCATTCATAAACAGCATCGGTCGCTAATAATCATTTGAGGTTAATAGTAACTCAAAAAACTATTTCACACGCATGTTTATTAACAGGCCATACCAGTCGGGAAAGCAGCCATAAAAAAAAGGGCAGAAAAATTTCTGCCCTCAGATAACTGCCCGACTAAAAGCGTATGCTCACTGAGCCAGCACTTTTATCAACCGCCCTGGGGCGGAAATGTTTTCATGTTATTGCGCGGCGGCCTGCGCCTCGCTGATCCATTTATCGAACTCAGCCTGATGCGCCTTAATCCAGCCATCCACATGACGGTTAATCGCCTCTTCTGAGTTTTGTCCGGCATGCATTGCTGAGTTTTCAGCATTGATATCGGTAATGGGCAGCTTCATGACCGCAAACAGACGGGCAGCCGCCGGGTTTTTCGCCGCCCAGGCTTTGTTGGCGACGATGTGCATGGTGTTAACCGGGAAACCGTAGTTCGCGCCGTTTGGCAGCTTAGTATCCACATCCTTCTGTTCGCCAGGCAGCGAAGAGAACGGCACCTGCAGCCAGACCACATCGCGGCCCGGCTTCAGCACATCGCTCAGCCAGTAGGGCGTCCAGGTGTAATAAAGGATCGGTTTACCCTGTTTGTAGCGTGCCAGCGTATCCGCCACCATCGCCGAATAGTTACCCATATTGGCGGTTACGGTATCACTAAGACCGAAGGCGCTGTTCTGATGATTAATCACCGCTTCACAGCCCCAGCCTGGCGTACAGCCGGTCATATCCGCTTTGCCATCGCCGTTGGCGTCAAACAGGCTGGCGATCTTAGGATCTTTCAGCTGTTCGATATTGGTGATGTGATATTTCTCGGCGGTCTTCTTATCAATCAGATAACCCTGGGCGGCACCGGTAACGTAGGTTCCCTGACGATAGAGCTTCTGATCGCCACCGGCGGCTTTGTACATGTCGTCATGCAGCGGCTGCCAGTTCACCGCGGTAAAGGTGGCGTCGCCAGCGGCGATAGAGGTGTAGCCAACGTTGTAATCCACTTCACTCGGCTTGCTGACCTGATAGCCGAGTTTTTCCAGCGCGCGGCTGACAATCAGGGTCTGAAAAGTCTCTTCAGCGATAGTGCTCTGTATGGGTTGTACCGTAATACCTTTGCCCGGCAGATCGGCAGCGGAGACGTGTGAAACGGCCAGCGTGGTTACCACGGCGGCGAGCAGAGAGGCTCTGTTGCGCATAGTCATTCCTTATTTCAGATGTCGCGTCAGGATGGGCGGCGCGCAGGCACCGCCCGACAGATTATTTTTTACGCGAAGGAGAGAAGATCAGGCCCAGCGGGCCGGTGTGATACCAGTGACGATTACCGCGGCTGCGGCTATCGCGACCAAAAGATTGGGTCAGACGGTCAAGGATAATGGCAAGGATCACAATCCCCACGCCACCCACCGTAGCCAGCCCCATATCGAGACGGCCAATACCGCGCAGGACCATCTGACCGAGTCCGCCCACGGCGATCATCGAGGCGATCACCACCATCGACAGCGCCAGCATCAGCGTCTGATTGACGCCCGCCATAATGGTGGGCATCGCCAGCGGCAACTGCACTTTGAATAGCAGCTGACGCGGACTGGCACCAAAGGATTCGCTCGCTTCGATCAGATCGGCGGGCACCTGCTTAATGCCGAGAATAGTCAGACGCACAATCGGTGGCAGGGCGAAGATAATCGTGACCACCACGCCTGGCACGTTGCCGATACCAAACAGCATCACAATCGGCACCAGATAGACAAAGGCGGGTGTCGTCTGCATCGCATCCAGCAAGGGGCGTACGATACGCGCTGCCCGTTCACTGCGGGCCAGCCAGATCCCCAGCGGCAGGCCGATGAGAATGCAGAACATCAGCGCGGTAAGCACCAGCGCCAGCGTGACCATCGCCTGCGACCAGGCGCCAATTGCGCCAATCAAGATCAGCGATACCAGCGTGGCGATGCCCATGGCGGGTGTCGCGATCTGCCAGGCGATCAGCGCAAACACCAGAATCGCTACCGGCGCGGGCATCCCCAGCAACAGCTGCTGAAAGGCGCTGAGAATATAGTCAACCGGTACCCGGATACCCTGAAACAGCGGGCGGAAATGGTTGACCACCCAGTCGATACCGGTGGTCACCCAGTGATCAAGCGGGATCCAGGTTTTGTGGAACGGATCCATGATATTGAAATGTTCCGGCCCGGGCGCGGGGGCGCTGTTGAGCCAGTCACTGCTGCTGGCTGCATCGGGTGTCGCGCTGCCATCGGGCGTGCCCCACGCATCGGCACCGCCGCTGCTGGTGGGCGCAGCCTGACTGCTGGCGGCGTTGCCGCTATCCCACGGATTGGTGGTTTCCTGACTCATGGCTGGGCTCCTTCACGATCTAACGCGCGCAATAGCGTGCTTTTGGAAATGATACCGACATACTGATTCTCCTCACCGACCACTGGCACCGCACAGGGCGCCTGAGCGACGTGCGAGAGCAGATCGCTCAGTGAGGTATCGGCGGGCACCGCGGCTGGCGAGTCGAGGAGGGCGCTATCGAGTCCCAGACCTGCTGCCAGCGCGGCTTTCAGCGAGTCGGTGGAGACCACGCCAAGAAACTTCTGTTTCTCCAGCACGTAGCCGTAGTCGCGGTCTTCATCCTGCAGCAGCTTAATGGCGGAGCGCGGGCCGAAACCTGGCGCTTTGCGGATCAACGCTCCCGCGCTACGACGGGCGATATCTTTGGCGCTGAATACGTGACTGATATCGACGCCACGGAAGAAGGTGCGGACATAGTCATTGGCTGGGTTATTCAGGATCTCATCCGGCGTACCAACCTGTATCACTTCGCCGCCCTGCATAATGGCAATACGGTCGCCAATACGCATCGCTTCATCAAGATCGTGGGAAATAAAGACGATGGTGCGCTGATGCCTGGCTTGTAAATTAACCAGCTCATCCTGCATTTCAGTACGAATCAACGGATCCAGTGCGGAGAAGGCCTCATCCATTAATAAGATGTCGGGATTGATGGCCAGCGCGCGGGCTAATCCGACGCGCTGTCGCATCCCTCCGGAAAGTTCATCCGGGTAAGCGTGCGCATAATTCTCCAGCCCGACCTGACGTAACGCTTCCAGTGCTTTTTCCTGGCGTTCAGCCAGTGCGACTCCCGCTAATTCCATGCCAAATGCCGTATTATTTAATACATTCATGTGCGGCATCAAAGCAAATGACTGGAATACCATACTGATTTTATTTCTGCGCACGTCACGCAGTTCGCTGGCTGATATTTTGGCAATATCGACACCGTCAATAATCACCTGGCCGCGCGTCGGCTCTATCAGACGATTGAGAAGGCGAACCATGGTCGATTTTCCTGAACCGGATAACCCCATGATGACGAATATCTCGCCTTCTTCAATGGCCAGACTGGCGTTCTTTACGCCAAGGGAGAGCCCGGTCTTCTCAAGAATGACATCTTTGGTCGCACCCTTTTCAATATATTTAAACGCGCGATCCGGATTGTCGCCAAATATTTTATAGAGATTTTTTACTTCGAGCTTAATAGCCATGCAGTCATTAAATCCTGGTTGAAATATCTAATATTATCCTGTCGTTCCCGCTGAAATTTAAGCAGGCCATACCGTAGCACACTGACGTTATCTGACAACCCTGAAGTGGAATATTGACCGGCCGCGGGACATTCAGATGCCGATTATCTTCAGTGCTCACAAGGGATAAGCGTGGATTAATTTTTTGTGAAATCATTGGCGGGTTTTTGGCATTTCAGCCTATTTGCCGCGTGAAAGGGAGAAAAACAAGCGTCACCAGGGTGAAATATTACGGAAATAATGGATTCCGATGCAGGGAAATAATCACGCCTGAAACGATCGGGTTCAGTGGAATAATTGGTCGAAAAAAAAGGAAATGCGGGGCGGGTGAGAATCAACAAACGGTGAAATAGTCAGGCTGTGTTGCAGTAATATTTTTTTCTTATGATTAGACGGAATGGCGCGGCTGACACGGCACTGCCAGAGAAAACCGGATGCTGATAAAACAGCACCCGGTAACCCTCAGAAATTCCAGTCCTCATCTTCGGTTTCGACCGCTTTTCCCATTACATAGGAGGAGCCTGAACCGGAGAAGAAGTCGTGGTTTTCGTCGGCGTTGGGCGACAGAGCCGACAGAATAGCCGGATTCACCGCTGTCAGCTCCGCCGGGAACAGCGCCTCATAGCCCAGATTCATCAACGCTTTGTTGGCGTTGTAGTGCAGGAAGGTTTTCACCTCCTCTACCCAGCCGACATCGGCATAGAGCGCCTCGGTATAAGCCACTTCGTTCTCATACAGCGCCAGCAGCAGATCATAGGCGAACTGCTGCAGCTCTTCGCGGCGCAGATCGTCAGCGGCAGCCAGCGCCTGCTGATATTTGTAACCGATGTAGTAACCGTGAACCGCTTCATCGCGAATAATCAGGCGAATCAGGTCAGCGGTGTTGGTCAGCTTGCCACGGCTCGACCAGTACATCGGCAGCCAGAAGCCGGAATAGAACAAAAACGACTCCAGGAAAACGCTGGCGATCTTCTTCTTCAGCGGATCATCGGCCTGGTAGTGTTCCAGGATGATGCGCGCCTTGTTCTGCAGCGGCGCATTCTCTTCGCTCCACTGATAAGCGGCATCCACATCCTGGGTGTTACACAGGGTTGAAAAGATCGAACTGTAGGAGCGGGCATGCACCGCTTCCATAAAGCTGATATTCGACAGCACCGCCTCTTCGTGCGGGGTAATGGCATCTTCCATCAGCCCCGGCGCGCCGATCACGTTCTGGATAGTGTCGAGCAGCGTCAGGCCGGTGAACACCCGGATGGTCAGCTGCTGCTGCTGTTTATCCAGCGTCTGCCAGCCGGGCAGATCGTTGGAGAGCGGCACTTTCTCCGGCAGCCAGAAGTTGCTGGTGAGACGATTCCACACTTCAAGATCTTTGTCATCCTGAATGCGGTTCCAGTTAATTGCCTGAATCTGTTTTAATTTCATCGTTTTCATCACAGGGAGCATGAGACGCAGCCCTGAACCTCCGTGCCCTGAAGCGCCATCTGGCGCAGTCGAATGTAATAGAGCGTCTTGATGCCTTTTTTCCACGCGTAAATCTGCGCTTTGTTGATGTCACGGGTCGAGACATCATCGCGGAAGAACAGCGTCAGCGACAGGCCCTGATCGACATGCTGAGTCGCTTCTGCGTAGGTATCAATAATCGCTTCCGGCCCAATCTGATACGCATCCTGATAGAGATGGAGATTCTCATTGGTCATAAAGGGCGCGGGATAGTAGACGCGGCCGGTTTTGCCCTCTTTGCGGATCTCGATAGGGGAGACAATCGGATGGATGCTGGAGGTGGCGTGGTTAATGTAGGAGATTGAACCGGTTGGCGGGATCGCCTGCAGGTTCTGATTAAACAGCCCGTGCTGCATCACCGCGTCGCGCAGCGCCTGCCAGTCCGCCTGTGTCGGCAGGGCCAGTCCGGCATCGGCAAACAGCGTCGCTACCCGTTGCGTGCGCGGCAGCCATTCGCGCTGCAGATACTTATCGAAGTAGACGCCGCTGGCGTACTGCGATTCCGTAAAGCCGTCGAAGGTCTGCTGACGCTCCTGTGCCAGCTGATTAGAGGTGCGCAGCGCATAATAGGTGATGCAGTAGAAGTAGAGATTAGTGAAATCCAGCGCTTCCGGTGAACCGTAGGCGATGCCTTCCCGCGCCAGATAGCCGTGCAGGTTCATCTGACCCAGGCCAATGGCGTGCGAACGGCGATTGCCTTCGGCGACCGAGGGCACCGAGCCAATTTCGCTCATCATCGACACCGAGGTCAGAGCGCGGATCGCCACATCCACGGTACGCGACAGATCGCGTGAATCCATCGCGTGCGCAATGTTCAGTGAGCCGAGATTACAGGAGATATCTTTGCCGATCCGGCGATAGCTGAGATCGTCATTGTACTCGCTGGCACTGTTCACCTGCAGGATCTCAGAGCAGAGGTTGCTCATGTTAATGCGACCGGCAATCGGGTTACTGCGGTTCACGCTGTCCTCATACATGATGTAGGGATAGCCCGACTCAAACTGAATCTCAGCCAGCGTCTGGAAGAAGTCGCGTGGCTGAATATAGGTTTTACGGATGCGGTCGTCGGCCAGCATCTCGTCATATTTCTCGCTGATGCTGATATCGCCAAAGGCCTGACCATAGATCCGTTCAACGTCGTAAGGCGAGAACAGCGCCATCGGTTTGTTCTCTTTTGCCAGCTGGAAGGTGATATCGGGTATCACCACGCCCAGCGACAGGGTTTTGATGCGGATCTTCTCATCGGCGTTTTCGCGCTTGGTATCAAGGAAGCGGAAAATATCGGGATGGTGCGCATTGAGCCACACCGCGCCAGCGCCCTGACGCGCGCCGAGCTGATTCGCATAAGAGAAGGCATCCTCCAGCATTTTCATCACCGGGATAACGCCCGACGACTGATTTTCAATACGTTTGATTGGCGCACCGGACTCACGCAGGTTCGACAGCAAAAAGGCGACGCCGCCGCCGCGCTTTGAGAGCTGTAGTGCCGAATTCACGGCGCGACCAATTGACTCCATATTGTCTTCGATGCGCAGCAGGAAGCAGGAGACCAGCTCACCGCGTTGCTGTTTGCCGCAGTTCAGGAAGGTTGGTGTAGCGGGCTGGAAACGGCCGCTGAGGATCTCCTCCAGCAGGGCCCGCGCAAGCTTTTCATCGCCCTGAGCCAGCGTCAGCGCCACCATGCAGGCGCGCTGTTCGAAGGTTTCCAGATAGCGTTTGCCGTCGAAGGTCTTCAGGGTGTAGCTGGTGTAGTACTTCCAGGCACCGAGAAAGGTTTTGAACTCAAATCCCCAGTTCTCCGCCACCTCATGCAGCGCAAGCAGGAACGCAAAATCGTACTGGTTCAGCACTTCCGCTTCGTAATAGCTCTCTGCTACCAGATAGCTTAAACGCTCAGCGCAGCTATTGAAGGGGACGGTATTGGGTTGCACATGCTGCAGATAAAACTGACGTGTCGCTTCGCGATCCTTGTCGAACTGGATGCGGCCCTCGGCGTCGTAGAGATTGAGCATGGCATTAAGGGCGTGATAATCGAGCGTCACGCCGTTGAGGGTGTCTGTTGTTGCCAAAATTGGGTTACTCCCGCTTTAACTTTCGCGATATCGTCAGGCGTTCCCATCAGCTCGAAGCGGTAGAGGCAGGGAACCTGACATTTTTTTGCAATGATGCTGCCCGCCAGGCAGTAACCGGCACCGAAGTTACGGTTGCCTGCTGCGATTACGCCACGAATACCGCGTCGGTTCGCCTCATCATTAAGAAACTGAATCACCTGACCGGGCACCGCACCGCGACTGCTGCCACCGCCATAGCTGGGCACCACCAGAATATAGGGCTGGTCGATATGCAGTTGTTGCCGGGCATCAAGCGGGATGCGCCGGGCGGGCAGGCCGAGGCGCGTCACAAACCGGTGGGTGTTTTCCGACTGGCTGGAAAAATAGACCAGCGGGAACATGTGTTTATCCCCCGACAGCAGAAAGCGAGCGCAGCGTGGCGATTTTGTCCGGGCGGAAACCGCTCCAGTGATCGTTATCTGCCATCACAACCGGTACCTGGCGGTAACCCAGTGATTTCAGGTTGTCGATCGCCTCGGGCTGGCTGTCGAGATTGATAAGCTGATAGGCGAGACCCTGACGGTCCATCGCATTTTTGGTTGCCGTGCACTGGACACAGTTATCTTTAGTGTAAATAATAATGCGCATGATTCGTATTTCCCTCTGTATGCGGTTCTGATGCCCGAAAACAAAGCAGACGCGGCAGGTTGCGGGCTTCATTGTGACGAACATCTGGTGTCGTGCTGATGAGATAAATACTAGATGTAGTGGTTTTGTGGGTCAAGCCCACCAGATATAGGGTTTTATGATTTGCATTTGCGCAACAGCGGCAAAGCCAGCAGGGATGCGCCCTGCAGCCTGGAAAAATCTTTTGTAAATGTCATCGGCCAGAAAAAGGGCATAAAAAAGCCCCGCACAGGGCAGGGCTCAGGAGATTTTTTAGAGTTGAGCTTAGCGGCGTGAAGCCAGCAGCACACCCACTACGATACCGAAAGCGGCACCGATACCAACACCGTGCCATGGCTTGTCATGGACATAGGTGTCAACCTGCGCACTGGCATCACGCGCAACCTGTGAGACACGGTTGCTGCCGCCGTTCAGTCTGGAGCGGGTCTGTTTCAGCAGCTTTTCTGCCTGACTGCGTGCAGAATCCACTTCGTCTTTGGCGTCACTGCCGTAAGATTTCAGCAGCGCTTCCAGTGAATCGGCCAGTTCGTTAACATCCTGATTAATATCAATGTCATCGTTTTTTACAGTGCGATTAAACATTTTTTAGCTCCCTTTGATTTAAAAACGTAATACTAGTGTAGACGACCTTGAGATAAACGAGACGCGGGAGTGTTCTTTAGGGAAAATTCCGAATGCCCACTCTGTCATGCTGTTGTAAGGTTGCGAAGCTTTTGAAAGAGGAGAGGATCGAGCATGTATTTACGACCAGATGAGGTAGCGCGCGTACTGGAAAAAGCGGGTTTCGAAGTCGATGAAATTACCCCACGGGCCTATGGTTATCGCCGTGGAGAGAACTATGTTTATGTGAATCGCGAAGCGCGCATGGGGCGCATGGCACTCGTCATTCACCCGACACTGAAAGAGAAGAGCCAGCCGTTCGCTGAACCTGCTTCAGAAATGAAGACCTGCGATCACTACACCCAATTCCCTCTCTACCTGGCGGGTGATTCACAGGAACACTACGGCATCCCGCACGGATTTAGTTCCCGCATGGCGCTGGAACGTTATATTCAAAGCGTTTTCGGCTAACGCATCAGGCCCCGCCGCGACGGGGCACTGAACCGCCTTTATCTCCTCCCTGTTTCCCTGCCGTTGCAATTACCGGCTGTGACGCGTATAAAACTGTTCCTTATAGATGTTTAGACGTCCATACGGATAAAAGTGATGAGCGAACAGCCAACTCCCTCGCAGGAACAATTTAAACGCACCATGAAAGTGCGCCATCTGGTGATGTTATCGCTGGGCGGCGTAATCGGCACCGGCCTGTTTTTTAACACCGGCTACATCATTTCCACCACCGGGGCGGCGGGGACGCTGCTCGCCTATCTGATTGGCGCGCTGGTGGTCTGGCTGGTGATGGTCTGTCTGGGCGAACTCTCGGTGGCGATGCCGGAAACCGGCGCGTTCCACGTCTATGCCGCACGCTATCTCAGCCCGGCAACCGGCTACACCGTGGCCTGGCTCTACTGGCTCACCTGGACCGTCGCCCTCGGCTCCAGCCTGACGGCGGCGGGCTTCTGTATGCAGTACTGGTTCCCGCAGATCCCGGTATGGATCTGGTGTCTGGTCTTCTGCTGCGCCATCTATCTGCTGAACGTCATCTCAACCCGCTTCTTCGCCGAAGGGGAGTTCTGGTTCTCCCTGATTAAGGTGGTGACGATTGTCGCCTTTATCGTGCTCGGTGGCGCGGCGATGTTCGGGTTTATCCCGATGAAGGATGGCACGCCCGCACCGGGCCTGAGCAATCTGACGGCGCACGGCTGGCTGCCCAACGGCGTACTGCCGATTCTGATGACCATGGTGGCAGTCAACTTCGCTTTTTCCGGCACCGAGCTGATCGGTATTGCGGCCGGTGAAACCCAGCAGCCGGAGAAAGTGCTGCCGCTGGCGATCCGTACTACCGTGGCCCGGCTAATTATCTTCTTCATCGGCACGGTATTTGTGCTGGCGGCGCTGATTCCTATGGATCAGGCGGGTATCGTGAAAAGCCCGTTCGTGCTGGTCTTCGAAAAGATCGGCATCCCGTGGGCGGCTGACATTATTAACTTTGTGATCCTGACCGCTATCCTGTCTGCGGCCAACTCCGGACTCTATGCCTCCGGGCGGATGCTCTGGTCGCTGGCCAATGAAAATACGCTGCCGCGCGCCTTTGCCCGGGTGAACAAGCGCGGCGTGCCGATGCTGGCGATCACCGTCAGCATGGTGGGTGGTTTGCTGGCGCTGGTCTCCAGCGTGGTCGCGCCAGACACGGTGTTTGTGGCGCTGTCGGCCATCTCCGGCTTTGCGGTGGTAGCCGTCTGGCTCAGCATCTGCGCTTCGCATTTTGTTTTCCGTCGTCGTCATCTTCAGCAGGGCAAATCGCTGGCCGATCTGGCCTACCGTGCGCCGCTCTATCCGCTGACGCCGGTGCTGGGTTTCCTGCTCTGCCTGCTGGCCTGTGTCGGTCTGGCGTTTGATCCGACTCAGCGTATCGCGCTGTGGTGTGGCATCCCGTTTGTGCTGTTCTGCTATGCCGCTTACCATCTGACCCACAAATCATCCCCGAAGCCTGAGGAGGCCAATGATGTCGTATAACCCTGTCGCACAGGCTTTAACGGAGTCGCCACTGCTGATTCTGGATGGTGCCCTGGCCACCGAGCTGGAAGCCCGCGGCTGTCATCTGGTCGATGCGTTATGGTCAGCTAAGGTGCTGATGGAAAATCCTGAGCTGATCTATCAGGTGCACTACGACTATTTTGTCGCTGGCGCGCGCTGTGCCATTACCGCCAGCTACCAGGCCACGCCGCAGGGCTTTGCCACACGTGGCCTTGATGAGGCGGAGTCACTGGCGTTGATCGCTCAGAGCGTCGAGCTGGCGCGACGCGCCCGTCACGATTATCTGGCGGTCCGGCCCGACGCAAAAACGCTGCTGGTAGCGGGATCGGTCGGTCCCTATGGCGCCTTCCTGGCGGATGGTTCGGAATATCGCGGCGACTATGCGTTGCCGGAAGCGGAGATGATGGCGTTTCACCGCCCCCGCGTGCAGGCGCTGCTGGCGGCGGGTGCCGATCTGCTGGCCTGCGAAACCCTGCCTTCGTTTGCCGAAGCGCAGGCGCTGGTGAAGCTGCTGGCTGAATTTCCTGAAGGCCGCGCCTGGTTCTCGTTTACCCTGCGTGACGCCGGACACATCAGCGACGGTACGCCGCTGTCAGACGTCGTGAGCTGGCTGAATCAGCAGCCGCAGGTGGTAGCGGTGGGAATCAACTGTGTGGCTCTTGAGAGCGTGACGCCTGCGCTGCAGCAGTTGCAGAAGCTGACCGACAAGCCGCTGGTGGTCTATCCCAACTCTGGCGAGCAGTATGATGCCAGCAGCAAAACCTGGCACTCAGCGCCATCAGGCTGCACGTTGCATGACAAACTGGCAGAGTGGCAGCAGGCGGGCGCGAAGCTGATTGGCGGCTGCTGTCGCACCTCACCCAACGACATCGCGGCTATCGCCCGCGCTTGTCAACCGCAATAAGCTGGCTGAATCGGGCGATGATAGCCCGATTGAGGTGGAGAGGGCGGTCTACACTCTGATCACTGATCACTCTGTGGACCCCTTCATGAAACAGCGAATTCTGGCCCTGGCCGCCGCGCTGCTGCTTAGCGGCTGTGCCACCATTGTCGGCAATGAAACCCAACTGGTGCGCATCGACTCCTTGCCGCAGGGCGCGCGCTTTACCGTGCAGGATGAGCGTGGCTATGCGGTTGCGCAGGGTTTCACGCCGCAGACCGTTGAACTGGAAAAATCTACCGGCCGCTACTTCGGCAAAAAGCACTACCTGCTGATGCTGGAAAGTCCGGGCTACGTGCCGGTCACGGTGCCTATCGAGGCACGCGCTAACCTGTGGTATCTGCTGGGCAATATCCCGCTGGGTGGCTTCCCCGGCTGGCTGCTGGTCGATCCCTTCTATGGCGGCATGTACGACCTCAAGCCTGAACACCCGCGTCCCTTTATGAACCCGGTTGGCGCGCGCGGCTGATTACTGCGCGGTCGGCTTCACCATTCCGCCTGGCGTTTTATGGCGTTCCAGATACTGATGCTGGAAAATGCACATGCGGATGGTGTTGCGGTACTCACCGTTGATGAAAAACTCATGTTTAAGCACGCCTTCGATCTCGAAGCCGAGCTTGGTGTAGATGTGGATCGCTTTTTCGTTCTCCTGATCGACAATCAGGTAGAGCTTGTAGAGATTCAGCACCGAGAAGCCGTAATCCATCGCCAGTTTTGCCGCCTGGGTTGCCAGTCCTTTGCCCTGATGCGCTGGATCGATAATGATCTGAAACTCGGCGCGGCGGTGCACATGGTTGATTTCCACCAGTTCCACTAATCCCGCTTTCTGCCCGCTGTGCTCGACCACAAAGCGACGTTCGGTCTGATCGTGAATGTGCTTGTTATAGAGATCGGACAGCTCCACAAACGCCTCATACGGCTCCTCAAACCAGTAACGCATCACGCTGGCGTTGTTATCCAGCTGATGGACAAAGTGCAGGTCTTCCCGTTCCAGCGGACGTAGTTTTACCGTCATTGCTTTTTCCTCTCATGAAATAATGGTCGCGAGTATACCGCATCAGCCAGCCGCTGCGTTTTGCGCTGTCGCATTCGCGTGCCTGCTTCAGCCTGTAAAGGTTTACAGCGTCGCGTGGCAATCTAATGACTCAGAGGAAGAGAACAGCGCGCCGTTCTGGCAATGGAGAGGATGACGCTAATGGCGGAAGAAGGGGATGTTACAGAAAGGCGCGGCGGATGCAGCAGCGCCGGACGGCAGGTGAACACCGTCCGGCCTGATTTCAGGCAGAGATCTGTTCGATGATGCGACCCTGCGACATGTGCACGGCGCGATCGCACATGTGATCGATCACGTCGGGATCGTGGCTCACCAGCACCATGGTCAGGCCATCCTGCTGTTTCAGATCGTTGAGCAGATTGAGTATCTCCGCCTGCACTGACATATCCAGCGCCGACGTCGGCTCATCCAGCAGCAGGATCTTCGGCTGCAGCAGCAGGGCGCGCACGATGGCGACGCGCTGACGCTGACCGCCGGAGAGCTGATGCGGATAGCGATCCGCCATAGCGGGATCGAGTCCGACGTGACGGAAGCCCTGATCGATACGATCGTTGATATTGTCGCGTTTCAGCAGCTTCAGCGGCTCCGCCAGCGTGCGACGCAGCCGGTGACGCGGATGCAGCGAGGCATAGGGATCCTGAAACACCATCTGCACTTCCTGACGCAGCGCGCCGGTGAAGGCTTTACCCGGCTGAACCTCGTGACCGGCAAGCTGCATCTGACCCTGCCAGTGTGGGTTCAGACCTGCCAGCACCCACAGCAGCGACGACTTGCCGCAGCCTGACGGACCCACCAGACCAAAACACTCGCCAGCGTTAACCTCCAGGTTAACCTCATGCACCACGGTGCGCAGCTCGTAACCCTGTTTGTGGGCGACGCTTAGATTCTGCAGCTTAATCATCATTCGCCTCCAGCGCAGCGCGGTCCAGCACCGGTAAAGTCTGTCCGTGGGTGGCTTTGCCCGGACGGCAGGCCCACAGCGTGCGGGTGTAGGGATGGGTAGCGTGCGGCAGATCGGCGGCGGGCAGCGTATCCAGCAACCGGCCTTTATACATCACCATCACCCGCTCGCAATGTTCTGAAACCTGCTGCAAATCATGGCTGATCAGCAGCAGGCCCATGTTGCGCGCCTCCACCAGACCGCGGATCAGCGCCAGCACCTGATCGCGCATGGCATGATCCAGCGCGGAGGTCGGTTCATCGGCGATCAGGAAGTCCGGATCGGTAATCAGGGCGATCGCCAGCATCACGCGCTGGCCCATGCCGCCAGAGAGCTGATGCGGATACTGCTGCATCAGACGACGCGGATCGGGCAGGCCGACCGCATCCAGCATTTCACACACTTTCTCTTTGCGCTCGGCACGGCTCAGGCGGCGATGCAGGATCAGCGGCTCTTCCACCTGCCAGCCAATGGTGCGCGTCGGGTTAAGCGCATACTTCGGGTCCTGCATCACCATCGCCACGCGGTTACCGCGCAGCTGGTTCCAGTGACGCTCGCTTAGCGTCAGCGCATTTTCACCGGCCACCTGAAGCTGGCTGGCCTGCAGATGCAGCGCGGGTGAGAGTAAGCCCATCAGGCTGCGTGCGGTCAGTGACTTGCCGGAACCGGACTCACCGACCAGCGCCACGCGCTCGCGACCCACGGAAAAACGGATGTTATCGACCAGCAGCGCATCGTCGCTGCGAATGGTCAGCCCCTCGGCATGGAGCAGATTATTTTGCATGACGGGTATCCAGTCGGTCGCGCAGGCCATCGCCTGTCAGGTTAAAGGCCAGGCTGGCAAACAGAATCGCCGCGCCCGGTGCAGCAGCAACCCACCACTGATCAAAAATGACTTTACTGCCTTCGGCCACCATCGAACCCCATTCCGCCGTCGGCGGCTGAACGCCCATACCGAGGAAACCGAGTCCGGCCGCGGCCAGGATAATCCCGCCCAGGCTCAGTGCGGCGCGGACTACCGCCGTCGGCATGCAGAGCGGCAGGATATGACCGAACATCAGGCGAAAGCCCGTAATCCCCTGCATCCGCGCGGCAGCAAGGTAGTCGCTGCGGCGCAGTGCCAGGGTTTCAGCGCGTGCCTGACGGGCAAACGGCGGCCAGCTGGTCAGCGCCAGTGCCAGCGCGCCGTTCATCAGGCCAGGGCCGAGAATCGCCACCAGCGCCAGCGCGATCACCAGGTTGGGCAGCGACAGAAAGATATCGGTAATGCGCATCAGCAGGCGTTCGGTCCAGCCGCCCACGTAACCGGCGGTGATGCCGATCAGCAGCCCGGCCGGAATGGTCAGCACCAGAATCAGCGACACCAGCAGCAGGGTCGGACGCGCACCGTAAATCACGCGCGACAGCAGATCGCGGCCAAAGCCGTCGGTGCCGAACCAGTGCTGTGCCGACGGGGCCAGCAGACGGCTCGACATGGTCTGCACGTTCGGATCGAACGGCGCAATCAGCGGCGCCAGCAGTGCCATCAGGATAAGAATCGCCACCAGCGTCAGCCCAACGGTTAACGAGGTAACGCGTTGACGGCGACGGCGTGGTCGCAGCGTTTCGAGTTCAGAGAGTTGTTGCGTCATCGGGTTCTCGGATCGGTTAACCAGGTTAAAACATCCGCCAGGGTGTTAATCAGGATAAAGCAGCTGCCGATTAACAGGGTTGAGCCCAGAATCGCCGGCACATCGCCGGAGAACAGTGCATTGGTCATATAGCGACCCACACCTGGCCAGGCGAAGACGGTTTCAGTCAGCACCGAGCCTTCCAGCAGCGTAGCGTAGGAGAGGGCGATCACCGTGACCAGCGTGCCCAGCACGTTGGGGAAGATATGGCGCAGCAGGATGCGCACCCGACCCGCGCCTTTAGCACGCGCCAGCACCACATACTCTTTGCTGCTCTCTTCCAGCAGCGCAGCACGCAGCAGGCGGGTAATGCCCGCCATCGCCAGCAGGCCGAGGATCACCACCGGCAGCCAGAGGTGCGCAATTGCATTGCGGAACATCTCCGGTTCACCCGACAGCCAGCTGTCGATCAGCACAAAGCCGGTCTTCGGCTCCAGGGTGTAGACCCAGATATCATCCAGCCGTCCCGGTCCGGCGGACCAGTGCAGCACCGCATAGAAGAGCAGCAGGCCCAGCAGGCCGAGCCAGAACACCGGCACCGAGTAGCCCAGCAGCGAGACAAAGCGGGCGAGATTATCGATCCAGCTGCCCGGTTTCCAGGCGGCCAGCAGCGCCAGCGTCACACCGAACACCACCGCGAAGATCATCGCGCAGGTCGCCAGCTCGATGGTGGCGGGGAAGGTGGTCATCAGGTCGCCGCTCACCGACTGATTGGTGAGACGGGAGACGCCCAGATCGCCCTGCGCCAGATGTTCGACGTAGCGCCAGAACTGCATCAGCACCGGCTGGTCGAGACCCAGGTCATGACGCACCTGCTCATAGGTCGCTTCACTGGCGTGATCGCCGGCGATCTGCTGCACCGGATCGATCGGCGAGAGATGCGACAGCATAAAGGTAAAGGCGAGCAGGCCAAGCAGCGTGACCAGCAGCGACAGTACGCTACCGATCAGGCGCCCGCCACGCTGCCAAAAAAGCCGGGCGAACCCGGCTGAAGGAACAGACTGTGCCATTACTTAGTGACCTGCGAGTAATACACCATGTCAGGGTTAATGCCCTGCACATAGCCTTTCAGGTTTTCGCGCAGGGCGATCAGGTTCTTCGCCTGCATCCCAATCACATACGGTGAGTTCTTCATCACTTCACGCTGCATCGCTTCATACAATGCCACGCGTTTCTTCGGATCGCTTTCAGCCGTCGCCGCAATCACCTGCTTGTTCAGCTCAGGAATGTGCCAGTCTGAACGGAAGGCGATGGTTTTGCTGCCATCTTCCGGGTTGTAAGCAAACGAGGCGGCATTGGTGTTGGGATCGAAGTAGTCGGAGCCCCAGGCGTTCAGCGTCGCTTCATATTTATGCGCTTTCACGTTGGTCGACACTTCGGAGCTCAGACCCGGCACCACTTCCACTTTCACGCCCGCTTTGGCGAAGCTGCCCTGCAGCGCCTGTGCGATATCCAGATAAGGCGGCTGGTTGCTGGTGGAGAGCTTGAAGGTGACGTTGTTCAGGCCCGCTTTCTTCAGAATCGCTTTGGCTTTTTCCGGATCGTAGCTGTATGGCGTGTCGTTGATCGCGCCCAGGAAGCCCTTAGGCAGGAAGCTCTGATGCACGTCGAACTGGCCTTTCAGCAGCTCACTGGCGATGCCTTTGTAATCCCACAGGTAGCGTGCCGCTTCCCAGAAGGCCGGGTTCTTCATCGTCTCGTTCGCGCCGATGTTGAACTGGATGTAGTAGAGCGACGCCATTGGAATCGCTTCCGTCTTCACGCCCGGTTTGCCGTTCAGCGCAGCAATCTGATCGGCACCCAGGTTACGGGCGATATCGGCATCACCCTGTTCCAGCAGCAGACGACGCGCAGCCGGTTCAGGCACGTTTTTGATCAGGATGTTCTTCATTTTTGGCGCGCCCGCTGGTGAGGTCGGGTTAGCGCTGAGCAGTACCACCTGATGCATCACCACTTTGCGGATCTGATACGGGCCGCTGCCCGCCGAGTGGGTGGCCAGCCAGGCGTTACCGAAATCGCCGTTCTTCTGGTTCGCCATCGCGGTTTTTTCATCAATGATCGATGAAACCGGGGCAGAGAGCAGGCTCAGGACGTAGGTCGGGCTGACGTTGGCGGTCCAGCTGATCTGCACATGATTGTCATCGACTTTCTTCAGGAAGCCATCGACGTTATCTTTGGTCCAGCCGAGCTGCGTCAGGATGAAAGAGGGATCGAGGTTCAGTTTCACCACGCGGCCCAGCGAGAAGATCACATCTTCCGGACGCAGCGGGTTGCCGGTAGAGAATTTCGCATCTTTGCGCAGTTCAAAGGTCAGGCTGCGGTTGTCGCTGCCGGGCTGCCACGAAGTGGCCAGCGTAGGTTTCAGATCCACCGGATTCTGCGGGTCAGACTGTACCAGGCGCTGATAGATGTTCGTAAAAGCCTGAACGCTGGTCAGTTCAAACCCTTTGGCCGGATCGAAGCTGTCTGCGTCGTCAGTTGATTGTGCAATCACCAGCGTATCTTTTGGTGTTGCGGCCTGGGCTGTGAAGGCGGCAGCCAGCGTCAGCGCCAGCAGTGATGGAATTATAGTTTTCATGAAATTTCCTTGCCTCTAAAAAGTTACGCGAGTTTACGAAAGGGCCGATGCGAAGAATAGTCGAATATGGGCTAATCATATGCTAAAAGGTTATAAGCATTACCTGGAGGTTATAAGAAGATCGCCACGCTGTTACCGAAGCGGCAACCTGAGCAGAAACAAATCCTCAACGAAACCGTTATTCAATACGTTATTGCTTTACCGAAGCCGGCCTCTCTTTATAATGGCGGCAGATAACTTCAGGAGAATTCAGTTGGACAGTCACCCGAGATTAACCTTTATTCTGGCAAGCTGAGTTTCCTCTGCTGCTTGCCAACCGGCGAGCAGCGATCCCCGCTTTAATTAACGATCGCGCTCCTTATTTTTAATCCTGTCATCACCAGGAGTGCGCGTTATGCTGCTGTTTATATTCGCTCTTTTTCCTCCGCCCCGTCTGGCGTAGCCCAGGCTGCGCCCAATCGCTGATATCAGACTTTTAAAACGCCGCGTATAACCGGCGTCAGGTAACCCTGCGCGCGTCATTATTTAGCGCGCCGGCGGAATAACCTGACTGTTTCTAAAAGTCACCCCATTAAATAACCCGGCCACGCCAGGTTTTATCCATGCACGATATTTCCCGTGCAGGACAACTATTGCTTTAAATCAGGGAGATGTCGAAATGAGCGACATGAAACTGGAACAGGTTGCGATCACTTCATCCGGCAACCGTAATGATAAAAAAAGTAAAAAAATGTTTGCTGTGGCGCAGCAGGCAGACCAGCACATTGATATGACGCTGGCGAACCTGCGCAGCCAGCGTCAGGGTCTGACCCAGGCTGAGGCGGCGAAACGACTGGCTTTGTATGGCCGTAATGAAGTGGCGCATGAGAAAGCGCCACCCGCGCTGATTCAGCTGCTGATGGCGTTTAATAACCCGTTTATCTACGTATTACTGGTCCTGGCGCTGGTGAGCCTGTTTACCGACTATATTCTGCCGCTGCGCGCCGGTCAGGAGACCGATCTCTCCGGCGTGATCATCATCTTCACCATGGTGATGCTGAGCGGGCTGCTGCGCTTCTGGCAGGAGTTTCGCACTAACCGTGCGGCGCAGGCTCTGAAGTCACTGGTGCGCAGCCAGGTCACCGTGTTGCGCCGTGAGCCAGGCAGCGAAACCGCGCAGCGTCAGGATGTGGATATGAGCGAACTGGTGCCAGGCGATATCATTCTGCTCAGCACCGGCGATCAGGTGCCTGCCGATGTCCGTCTGCTGAGTTCACGTAATCTGTTTATCAGTGAAGCAGTACTGACCGGCGAGTCGCTGCCGGTTGAGAAACAGAGCAGCGATGCGGGTATCGATGCCGAAGGTCAGACCGCCCAGGAGCGGCTGGCATCACCGAATATCTGCCTGATGGGCACCAGCGTGGCCAGCGGCACAGCCAGCGCAGTCGTGGTAGCGACGGGCGGCGAAACCTGGTTCGGCTCCCTGGCCTCATCGCTGACCGGAAGCCGTCCGCAGACCGCGTTTGATCGCGGGGTGAACAGCGTCAGCAAGCTGCTGATCCGCTTTATGCTGGTGATGGTCCCGGTGGTGCTGCTGATTAACGGCTTCACCAAAGGCGACTGGATGGATGCCACGCTGTTTGCACTGGCCGTCGCGGTCGGGCTGACCCCGGAAATGCTGCCGATGATTGTCAGCGCCAACCTGGCTAAGGGCGCGATTGCGATGTCACGCCGCAAAGTGATTGTTAAAAAGCTCAACGCCATTCAGAACCTCGGCGCGATGGATGTGCTCTGCACTGATAAAACCGGCACGCTGACCCAGGACACCATCCTGCTGGCGCATCATCTGGATGCGCGGGGCAACGAAGATGCACAGGTGCTGCTGCTGGCATGGCTCAATAGCGGCAGCCAGAGTGGCGCGAAAAACCTGATGGATCGCGCCTTACTCTGCGCGGGCGACAAGGTCATTTCACAGTCTCAGCGCAGCCAGTTCCAGCTGATCGATGAGCTGCCGTTTGATTTTACCCGCCGTCGGGTGTCAGTGCTGGTGGAAGATCTGACTCAGCATCGTTCACAACTGATCTGCAAAGGCGCAGTGGAAGAGATGCTGGCAGTGAGCATTGCCGTGCGGCAGGGCGACACGGTGGTCGCACTGGATGCGGCACAGCGTGCGGCGCTGCTGGCGCAGACCGAACACTATCATCAGCAGGGCTATCGCGTGCTGCTGTTGGCAACCCGTGATGGCGAGCTAGACGCGCCGCTCAGCGACAGTGATGAGCGCGATCTGATTATTCAGGGAATGCTGACCTTCCGCGATCCGCCTAAAGCCAGCGCGGGCAAAGCGATTAAAGCCCTGCGTGACAGCGGTGTGACGGTGAAAGTACTGACCGGTGACAATCCGCTGGTGACGCTGCGGGTCTGTGCCGATGTCGGGCTGACCGATCCGGCGATGCTGACCGGCGATCAGATTGAGGCGATGAACGATGATGAGCTGGCGCAGGAAGCCGAGCGCTGCACCCTGTTTGCTCAGCTGACGCCGCTGCAGAAATCCCGTCTGGTGCGGCTGATGCAGCAGAACGGTCACACCGTCGGGTTCCTGGGCGATGGCATTAACGACGCGCCTGCGCTGCGGGCAGCTGACACCGGGATTTCCGTGGACAGCGCGGCAGATGTGGCGAAAGCCTCATCGGACATCATCCTGCTGGAGAAGGATTTACAGGTGCTGAATGAGGGTGTACTCAAAGGACGCGAGACCTTTGGCAACATCATCAAGTATCTCAACATGACCGCCAGCTCCAATTTCGGCAACGTTTTCTCGCTGCTGGTAGCTAGTGCTTTTATTCCGTTTCTGCCGATGCTGTCGATCCATCTGCTGATTCAGAACCTGATGTATGACGTTTCCCAGCTGGCGCTGCCGTGGGACAAGGTTGACCGTGAGTTTCTGAATAAGCCGCGTAAATGGGATGCCGGCAACATCAAGCGCTTCATGCTGTGGATGGGTCCGACCTCGTCAATTTTTGACGTCACCACCTTTGCGCTGATGTGGTTTGTTTTCGGCGCTAACCATGCAGGCGTGCAGTCGCTGTTCCAGTCCGGCTGGTTTATTGAGGGGCTGCTGTCACAAACGCTGGTAGTACATATGCTGCGTACCCGGAAGATTCCGTTTATCCAGAGTCGCGCCACCTTACCGGTGATGCTGACTACGCTGGCGGTGATGGCGCTGGGCATCCTGATCCCGTTCTCACCGCTGGGTGCGATGGTCGGTCTGGTGCCACTGCCATGGCAATATTTCCCGTGGCTGGTGCTGACGCTGTTCAGCTACTGCCTGGTGGCGCAGGGCATGAAGCGTTTCTACATCCGTCGCTTTGGTCAGTGGTTCTAGGGAGGAGAAGATGAAAAAAGGCAGGCTCGATACGGTCTTTGTCGGCGTGATGATCATCGGCTTAACTCTGATTGTGCTGACGGTCATCGTGCGGTGATGGCGTTGTGATAGTGCGGTAAGTGAGAGGCAGCGAGGCGACTCGCTGCCTTTTTTTATTGATGCATTTACTCTTCGTCGCGCTCACGGCTGGCGCGCTGGCGCTCGTAATATTCATCTTCTGCCGTGATGATCTCATCCATCAGAGAATCCATATCGACTACTCGCTCCTCTTCCACAAACTTCCCGGTAAGCGGTGTTTCCGGGGTGAGCTTGCCATCTTCATAGAGCAGCCAGATCTCTTTGGCGTAGCGCGTCTTCAGCAACTGCGGAGCGAACTGGCCGTAGTAGGAGGTGATGTTGTCTACGTCACGTTCAAACATCGACTCGGCATGGTTATTGGCCGCCGCATCAACTGCCTGTGGCAGGTCGATAATCACCGGCCCCTGGTCATCCAGCAGCACGTTGAACTCGGATAAGTCACCGTGAACGATACCGGCACAAAGCATACGAACGATGTTGCGGATCATGGTGTGGAAATCCGTCACCGCCTGCTCTTCAGACAGAGAGACATCGCTGAGACGTGGCGCGACCGAGCCATTGGCATCGGTCACCAGCTCCATCAGTAACACACCGTCGATGCAGAGATAAGGCTGTGGCACGCGAACACCGGCGTTCGCCAGGCGGAACAGGGCATCCACTTCGGCGGTCTGCCAGGACTCTTCCTGCTGCTTACGGCCGAACTTTGTGCCTTTCTGCATGGCGCGAGCGTTACGGCTGTTACGGGTTTTACGACCTTCCTGATACTGCACGGCCTGCTTGAAGCTACGCTGGGTCGCTTCTTTATAGACTTTGGCGCACTGCACCTTGCCGCCGCATAGCACGGTATAGACGTCTGCTTCTTTGCCGCTTTTCAGCCGCTGCAGGACATCGTCAATCAGGCCGTCATCGACCAGGGGCTGGATTCTGTTTGGGATTTTCATGCGGCTTTATACCTTATTTCACCCGCTTTTCGTATCACTTTGCGATGATGGAAAACATTGGCAATGACTGAACAAAGTTTCTAATTCTACCCTGGAAAGTCGCTTTGTGGGGATGAACCTTGATGAGCTGCGCTTTTGACCTTTGTTTTATCATAAACAATGGATTAGAGGGGAGAGCAGGACGGTTTTATCCGCCAGAGGAACGCTTTGTCATGTATCAGCCCTGTGGGCGGGGATTTCGTGTCAGAGAAATGTGCCTGAAGTGCAGGCTGGCAGGAGGCTGAAGGCCGAAATCCTGCCAACAGAATTTCGGCCCGCCTGCGGGATTACTTCAGGCCTTTAAGCACTTTAACCGTGCTTTCAATGTCGATCTCATCTTCAGAGAAGATCAGTGTCGTACCCTGGAAGGTGGTGACCGCCAGCTTTTTCAGCGAGCGCATCTCATTGGCGTTCGGGTCAGTTTTCGGCCGGATATTATTCAGCAACAGTCCCACTGACAACACCGCGTTCTCTTTATCGACACCGGCATCGACCGGCACTTCTTCGTTGTAGACCAGATAAGACTTAATCGAGGTGATCTTGAGCCGCTCGCCTGCGATATAGATGTATTTGCTTGTCGGCGCGACCTTCACCGCATAGGCGGATAAGCCCTTGTTGTTGGTGGTGGGTTCAAACGTCACCGCCGCATCTTTCTTGATCAGATCAGGATTGGCGACCTTAATCACATGAAAATAGCGGTTATCACCGTTTTCATCTTTGATAAAGCCAAAACCTTTATCTTCAAACCAGGTTGTGATCGTTCCGTTCATCGCCATTTTTGCCTGCTTAATCTACTCAGTTTTTTACAGCGCGCAGTGTAAAACACAATGCCTGCGCAGACTATATAAGTCTGGATGATAATTTTCAGGTGCGCCAGAGGGTGAGCGGCGGAAGGGGCCTTTGTGGCGGATGAAGGCGAGTGTGATGGAGTGTGTGTAGCGGCAGATAAAGACGAAGTGATGGGTCGGTAGTTGAGCTGGGAACGAATATTAGCCACGTGAGACACGTGCCTGTCAGCACTGGGCGTTGTTACGGGGATACCGGCGGGCGAATGCGGTACTGAGTCAGGCAGATTAACCGGCGAACTGCGCAAAGCTCGTCTGCCGGTGAGCGTCTGTTACTCGTTGCCCCAGCGGTTCAGGAACTCGGCAATTTCATCAATACGCTGCTCATCGATACCCGCTTCACGCGCCATATCCTGCTGCGACTCTTCACTGATCTCTTCGTTGTTCATCAGACGGGTGATCAGCAGCTGGAAGTAGTGCGCCAGCGGCGTACGTTCTGCTTCGCTCACCGGCTTAGCGGACTCTGTCGCATACTCATCTGCGACATCATAGTATTTGAGAGAGATTTCGTTATTCATAGGGTGTCCGCAGAGTTGAGTTTGGGTTTAAGCGTTGGCAGGGCGTGGTGGCCCGGCGTAGAGGGGTATTATTTCGTGTTTGGGTTGGGGCTGTAAAGGGGGAGTGGGGAGGGGAAGTATAGTAATGACGTTGCAGAAAATGTTGATATACATGCCTGAAGCGCATTCGCACGGAAGGCCGCAGGGCTGCACAGACACAAAAAGCCCGCAGTACGTTTATCTCGCGGGCTTTGAGGAGTTCGACGAAGTTCTGGTAACTTTTTTGCCGCAGCAGAGAAAAGCGGATTTCGTGTGAGGCTGGCAGAGATGAGTGAAAGCTTTCGCAGAAGAGATATTTCTGCCTGTGAAGAGGACGGACGGGATCTCCTGTACCCGTCACTCTGGAGGCCAGGCAATGAGAGTGTCATAAGCTCAGAGGGAATCAGTGTGGGTTTCTCGCTGGTTGAGATGGCTGAATACGTGCCGGCTAAAAAGGTGAAGGGCCGTTATGTGCGGGATGAAAGGATTATTAACGGATCCGGCAGCAAGAACACAGGCCATCTCAGTTATTACAGCCGGTACCATATACCGTGCGGTCGATTCAGGCTGCAGCTTTACTCACCCTATAAGCCGGAAGGCTGGCACCAGATTTTCACTCAAACTAAAACCTGTGGCCTGATCAGTCAGATACAGAAAATCATCAAAACGGCACACTTCGCTCTGCCTGTTCTGAAGAAGGAAGTCCAGGCGCAGAAAGAACGTGCTGAAGCCCACCGTTTGCGGATGGAGCAGCAGATGATCGAGCATAAAAAACGTGAGGCTATCCGTAAGCGGGAAGAGGCGCATAAGGCCAGCGTGAACGAACTGCAGGGCATCATGGCCAAATGGGCAGAAGATATGCGTGTCGAACAATTCTTCAGGGATGCTGAAAGAGATATAGAGAAATGCGATCCTGTACTTCAGGAGCAGCTGAGAGAACGGCTCATGGCCGCCAAGGGATTTATGCAGGGTGAAACTGCCCTGCAGCGCCTGTTGAAATGGCGTACGCCGGACGAGCGGCTTAAGTAAAAGGGCGGCCTCATACGATTGAACAGTTATGGCCGTCAGGCAATATCCATTCGTAGCAGAATCTCTGACAGAGTGGTTAGGCCCTGTCAGGAAATTGCTTTACTCGACACTCAGTTTCTGAAGATGTTAGTTAACAGTAGAACGAGCTGCCTTTCTCGACTTAATATACTGATTTTTTAGATAACCCCTGTAATCTCTGGCACAGAATCGCCTGATAGAAAAAATGAAAACCCGAAATGCAACGAATAATAATAATACTGCAATCCATGGTAATCCTTTTTGTCCTGCAATGTATTTATCAATGGTTTTTGCATCATCTTTACTATCAAAGGAGTGGCATATTATTTCAATTGTATTCGGGGATAGTTTTGTTAATCGGTTAATTTTGTTGACGTCATAGTTATCCTTTTTGCATGTTTCAGGTGTTATCTTATATTTGCTGAATGCTGGCTTAGCCATTTCATGGTTTATCAAAACCCACGGTTCTTCATCATGGAATTTTAGCATGGCCTTATCGCTGACGCCGAGGGCAACGATAACGAGACTGAAAAGGAAAACCCCAACAGAGAAAAGAAATGTGATAAAGCTAAATGATAGTGATGGTTTCCCCATCTTAAGCTTATAAAAATCAAAATTACCTTTTGATTCCGAAATTTTCTTTATGTCAATGCCGTGTTTTTTTATTCTTTTGTGAAACCTTAAAAGATCACTTTTTGTTTTTGCTTCTGTGTTGAATACCGCATTAAATTTATCAAGATCTTTTCTTTCCTGCATGTATGTTTCGAGGTTGTCATCATAAAATTTATTGTCCCCAACAAACAAAGACCACAGGCGATAGTATAAGCTGTAGGTAGAACCGCTTCTCGAATAAAAAATATAGCTGATTGCTAAAAGTATAATAATCGCCGCAATGGCACTTATCAAGGTGTCAAACTTGATAATGTTCTGCACTAAACTTTCCATAATAAAAAGACCTTCATAAAAGGGTGAGGTGGTGGCGCTATTGATATGTTTTACTATTAATCTTATCCGTTATAGCTATATAAACAGCAACAACAAATGTATAGAAGAAGGAAGTCATATAGAAAATAGTTAACCATAAAGCATTCAATTCCAGTTCTTTTCGGACATCTGATGCGAGAGAAAAAATAAGCAGTATAACTACCAGATCCGGAAGTATGTCAAGAGCTCTGCGTATAAAGGGTGTTCTGTACTGGGTATCTTCAGGGCTCGTTAATATGTATTGGTATTGTCTGTAACTCTCAATCAATGAACAGCATCTTGGAGCGATTGCTGCAAACAAAGTTATTATGGTGGCAAAAAAATAAATAATTGGTTTCTCATTGGAGAGGGCGAAGGATAAACCACTATAAGTGCCAATAAAAAGAAAAGTGACGATGCCTGGACGTAGCCCCAATTCAAAATATAGTTTCAGATTAAATGTTATAAATGAAAACATCAGAATGACAGCAATAACTAATATAGGGATGAATGCGATTTCGTAGCCAAACAAGTTTGCTTCTCCAGATAAGGTTTGTTGTCAAAAACTTGTGAATAACTGTAGTCATTAGAAAATGACAATTAAAGTGAAATTTATTCACTTTGTTTTTAAATTATCAGTTAAGCTAAATTTTTTTTGCGTGGTAATGCCCCCCGCAGCTTTAATGCGAGTTCGTTGAGATGTTTGCAGTAGGTGCTTTTTAAGAGCTTATAGGAATCATTGAGTGATTTTATATTCTATCTTTCTGATAATTTGATGGCTAAGGTTGCCATTCACATATTTAGTAATAAACTGTAAAGATGCGATGCAGGTGAAGCTTCAATACAGGCCGGGGGGGCAGTAAAGCTTGACCTGCTCCCCGTTGATTAATACACCGCGATGTTAGTAATGTCTTCATAAGCCACATGAGGACATCCCCATGAAGAAGCGTTTTTCCGACGAACAGATCATCAGTATCCTCCGCGAGGCTGAAGCCGGGGTTTCTGCCCGGTAACTCTGCCGTAAGCATGCTATTTCAGACGCTACTTTCTACACCTTGCGCAAGAAGTTTGGCGGCATGGAAGTCCCTGAGGTAAAGCGGCTTAAGTCACCTGAAGAGGAGAACGCTCGCCTTAAGAAGCTGCTCGCCGAATCCATGCTGGATAAGGAGGCGCTTCAGGTGGCTCTGGGTCGAAAGTTCTGACGACAGACCAGAAGAGGGAAGCCGTGGAAGTCATGTGTGAGGTCGCCGGTCTGTCGCAACGTCGTGCCTGCAGGCTGGCAGGTCTGTCTCTTTCAACCTGCCGTTATTCAGCTCAGCGTCCGGCTGCTGACGCGCAGCTATCTCTACGCATCACAGAGCTGGCGCCTGAACGCCGTCGCTTTGGTTACCGGCGTATCTGGCAGTTATTGCGTCGTGAGGGCCTTGACGTCAACCACAAGCGGGTATACCGCATTTATCACCCTAACGGCCTGAGTGTGAAGCGCAGACGACGTCGTAAGGGTCTGGCGACTGAGCGGCTTCCGCTGCTTCGCCCGGATGCGCCCAATCTGACCTGGTCAATGGATTTCGTCATGGATGCGCTGGCTACCGGTCGCAGGATCAAGTGTCTTACCTGCGTCGATGACTTCACAAAGGAATGCCTGACGGTCACTGTTGCCTTCGGGATTTCAGGCGTGCAGGTCACGCGTATTCTGGACAGCATTGCGCTGTTTCGCGGCTATCCGGCTACGATAAGAACCGATCAGGGCCCGGAGTTTACCTGCCGCGCGCTCGATCAGTGGGCCTTTGAGCATGGAGTGGAGCTGCGACTTATCCAGCCCGGCAAGCCGACACAGAACGGATTTATTGAGAGTTTTAACGGGCGCTTTCGCGATGAATGCCTGAATGAACACTGGTTCAGCGACGTCAATCATGCCAGGAAAACCATCAGCGAATGGCGTCAGGATTATAACGAATGTCGCCCGCACTCCACGCTGAATTGTCAGACGCCGTCTGAATTTGCAGCGAGCTGGAGAAAGGGTAATTCTGAGAGTGAAGGATCCGACATTACTAACTGAGCCTTGTATCTAATCCTGGGGGCAGGTCAAACCATCTCGTCAAAAGGATTACTAACTCAAGTTTCATGAGCAATATTACTTTGCAACATTTATCTTAATTAGCTATAAAGAGGGAAAAATACTATTAATTAGGATAAGGGCATGCAAAGCACAGCCTTAAATAAAAGTCAAGAATTTCAACTTGTTGGGAATGATGATGTTGCCGAGCAGTCAACAATTAATGCAACTCAAGAAATAAAAGACAGTGTTACTCCAGAGATTATAATCGCACTTTGTGGGCCAATTGGTTCACCGCTACATGAGACTGCTGAGCAGATATCATTCTCGCTGAAAAAATATGGCTATAAAACATATGACATACGTTTGAGTGAGCTAATCCGGATTAATTCAAAATATACAAAAATTAATATTGATGAAAGCACTAAGCTAAAGAAATTCAAGTCGCTGATAACTGTGGGTGATAAACTTCGTGAAATTTACGGTAGTGATATTCTTGCAAAATTAGCTATTGCTAAAATTAGCGCCGAGCGTAAAAAAAACTTTGGTGAGTTTGATGATATTGTCAATGAATCCAGCAAAGGGGAAGCGAGTAAGATTAAAAATCAAAAAATTTGTCATATTATTGACTCAGTTAAAAACTCCTCTGAGCTTGAGTTGTTGAAATCAATCTATGGAAAAATGATTTTCTCTATAGGTGTGTTCTCCCCTTTAGAGGCAAGGCGTGAAAATCTTTCAAAAATTAATAGCCTAAGCGTTGAAGATATTGCTGAACTAATCAATACCGATTCTGGTGAAGAGTTCGACCATGGGCAATCAGTTAGAGACACTTTCCCGAAATGTGATTACTTTTTGCGGGTTGATAGTGGGTTGGCAGAGCCAGGAAATGCCGAGGCTAAAGGCCAAATTCTTTCTAAACTGGAACGTTTCTTTAAGCTAATTTTTAGGAGTTCAGTTATATCACCGACTGAAGAGGAAAATGCAATGTATGCAGCCAACTCAGCGGCTCGTAATTCTGCATGTCTATCAAGACAAGTTGGTGCTGCAGTAACATCTTCATCTGGAGAACTTCTTTCTACCGGTTGGAATGATGTGCCTCGTAATGGTGGTGGCCTCTATGGTAAACAATCTATCCGCTTAAAAGTTATTGATCCTGATTATCGTTGTTATGCTTTACAAAATAGAAATTGCTCGAATGATGCAGAAAAGAGAATATTGGCTGAAGTTGTCATTGATAGCCTTGTACAGGAAAAAATAATCCCTGTAAAAAAAAGAGAAGCTGCGATTCAAACCATTATAAAAAACTCACGATTAAAAGATTTAATAGAGTTTTCAAGAGCGGTTCATGCAGAAATGCACGCGATTCTTGGCGCATCTCGTGTGGCAGGAGAAAGAATTTTAGGCGGGAAAATATTTGTAACAACCTATCCATGCCATTCCTGCGCAAGGCATATTATCGCTTCTGGAATCTCTGAAGTATATTTCATTGAACCGTATAGAAAAAGCTTAGCTCTTAAGCTTCATTCGGATGCGATGACCGAATCAGTAATCGAGACGGATGAAAAAGTGAAGTTGATACAATTTGATGGAGTAGCTCCAACTAGGTTTCTTGAGCTTTTTGAATCTGGATCTCGAAAATCTAAAGCTGGGGTGCTAGAGTTAGCGACAGAGGGTGCGGCTATGCCTGTGGATAGCGTTAGTCTCAAAGCGATTCCTAAATTAGAACAGGTAGTTATTGCTGAAGTTGATAGTAATAAACTTAACTTGTTGAGGCTTGAGTGATTTTTATGAAAAAAAACGACAGAAACCAGTTGGAACTACCTATATTAACAGAAGTTATTATAGGAACAATCCACTCGAACACGAGAAGTGTCCAACACACTGCTCAACCGTCTACATGTGAGAGTGAGTATGTCGAACTTGCAGGTTCTGAAGATATTGAGATTTATCAATCGATTAGCAACGCTTACTTCAGGGCCTTATCTACTCAGAAACGTTAGTCAATTGCCATGATTTAGGCTCCGTTTTGGATAAGGATTGGTTTTGGATACGCATGTCCTTTTTGCTACATGCGTATCTATAAGCAGAAATCAGATTAATTATTTTACAACATTTATTTTAATGGCTGATGTGGACTGCCCCCACACCCGTAGACAAATTCTGTCCTCACTACGATGCCTGTTCAAAGGCTTCCGGACTGATGCCGCCGGGATGGCTGCCCTGGTCTGAGTGTACGATGACCTCGCCGTCAGGTTTACGAGCGCCAGCTCCCGCAACAACGTAGGTTTTATCGACCAGCCGACCACGTTACAGGCGAAGAGATCGATGACCGCCGCCAGATGCAGCCAGCCCTGCCAGATGCGGATATAAGTAATATCGGTAACCCAGACCTGATTGGCCCGGACAACAGTAAACTGGCGCTGCACGCGATTAGGGGCAACCACTGAGGGGCGGCCAGCGATACGACGCGGAACTTTATAGCGACGTAAGGCTTTAATCCGGTTCAGTTGCATAATACGACCAATCCGGTTTTTGCCGCAGGTTTCACCGATTTCATTCAGATCGCCATGAACCGGACGATAGCCATATACGCCACCGCTCAGTAAAAAGGCGTCGCGGATGAGCGTCAGCAGACGCTGGTTATCTCTATCCCGTGCAGAGACCAGATTATGAGGCCACGCATAAAACCCGGCCCGAGAACATTAAATAAGAATCAACTCGGACCTGAAAATACTTCCGAATTGCAACGTCGCGGTTTGCTCGTCATCCTGAATAATGTTAGCCCCCATTATATTGATCCAATGGTTACGAGATGGGTCGATTAGCGTCTCAATGGTTGGCTGCTCTCTGAGCAAATCGATGGCATCCACATTCATTCCTTGCCTTACGGTAACTTTTGAAATCATATCGTCATAAATATAGATCGGTCTCGGCAACTGGAAAGTAACCTCTCGACCTCGATAGCGACCGCCGAAAAGATGAGCTCTTGAGGTGCTTTCCAGCAACTCTTCGCGTGCGCGTCAGTCGCGATCTGCAAGAAACTCTATACGCTTTTTATCTGTTTTTTTTGTCGATGGAGGCATGGCTTGCGGTTTCCCGAAAGGCGCGGCTACCGCCTTTGCCGCTGTTTCAAAGCCTGTCGACCGAAGCAGTTTGGCCATTACGCCACGGGTTGCGGCGTCCTTTACAAACTCCATTTCACTTTCGGTAATAATTACAGGATCTTCAGGTTCTGGATCAATGATTTTCAGGTGACTTGGATTACCGTCCTCAATGCCGATACTAAGACCTGATACCAACCTCTGCCCTGTATGCCCTGGTGGAAACTTTATTGAAAGTTTCTGGGATATGCCCGAATCGATTTGGCTATCCCTGAAAGCCTCGCCAGATTGAGTTCCCTTACATTCTATAATGTGCCATTTTCCAACGTGCCTATGTACCACAAAGTCATGCGTCTTATTTGGCCCACGCTTTGCGGTGCGATGCTGGTATGCGCCATGGCTTGCGCCGTAGCGCTGCAAAAAATAGCGGCCATCGACAATATCAACCAATGGTAAATTCTTCATGAGCCAGACCATTGACACTCCCATTCCGAAGTCATCACTTAGAATAGTTTTCTGATGCGCATCAAGATCTGCATAGCTTCTTGTCAAGCGGAGATCCTGGTCTCGGGGCGTGATCGCTGCCAAATATCTCACCCACGCCCAGAATTCTGCAAGCGAAACACCTGTGACAGAAGTCGGTGTTGTCAGGTAACCAATGATTAATAACATCGAGTTGATGTTCAAATTGAGCTGGCGGAATCTGATCCTATCTCACAAGTCAATGTATTTATGGGTTTTTATATAATTCAACTTTGTTGCGTGAACCTAATCGTGTACCAATTATTGGATCTCATAATCCGGAACGGCTCATCTAGAGTAATGAATGCCCAACACTAAATCTAAAATAAAATGATTTTATGGAAAAGTGTTCACACTGTTCACTTTAGATTTTTATTCATTAAATTCATGGCGTTACTTAATGAACAGTTCAAGGTGAGATGTACACTAGTGTGCTCTTAGGGTGATTACCTTAGCTGAGATAAGAAAATGCTACCGAAGTCAGTATGCATGATCTGACATAATCAGGTGATACATGCAGGTAATGGCCAGCTCGGTGTCAATTGCAGACTTAAAAATCGCTTATCATGAAGCTGATGATAAAGATCTGTAGTTTATATTGCCGTACACAACTCGTGCAAGCGCTTTAAGCACTGAGAAATTTTAGGCTATTTTGAAGTGTGATATTCTTACCTAAGTCATCTAGGATTGAAAAGGACGTTGTTATGGCATTACCGATTGAATACAGAAATGAAAGAGTGGAATATTTAGAGCGAGAAGCAAATAAATATCAAGTGAGTGAGTTGTGGAATCTAACAAACGAGGATTTCATGATTTTGGGGAAGTATATACAGATGTATTGCTTTATCGAAATAAATATACACAGGTTGTTTAATTCAATTGAATCGACGGGGCTTTTTGAAATAAAGGCCAAAGGCCGGGCCAATATCCCATACATTTTAGATAAGTTAATCAAACTAGTAGGTGAGAACCTCGTTGAACCATCTAAAGTTGATGAAGCTATAAGTAAGCTAAAAGAAATTAAATTTCGCAGAGATTATAGAAATATATTTGCACATTGGGCTGCAAAAAGAATCCCTAATGAAGATGGAATAATTTTTTTTGCAAGTGATGGCTCGGATTATAAAAAAATATTTGGAAGAAAAATTAATGCTGATATCGCTGCCTATGTTATTTTCGATGTGGCAGACATTCGTGGGTTAGTTACACATCTCAGTAGTTATGAAGAATGGATTGCTCATTTTTCTGCTGAGGTTTACGAACAACATAGAAAACATCGTTAGCTAAAGTACGCTGCTTGCTCATAACTTAATTTGGTTGAAGTTAGTAATTGCGCCAAATACATAAACCGGCCGAAGCCGGTTTATGTGGAATGATATTATCAGACGCTACATGCTGGCAGCCAATCTGCCTCGCTGTCCTCATGCAGCGTGAGGTTGGTCTGGACGCCGTTATTTGTCCTGCGCTTTAGCAGAATGTGCTCATACTCCTTCAGCGTCTGCGGCACCGCCTGGCCGAACGCGGTCAGGCTCAGCGGATGCTGATGGCCGCGTGATTCCATAAACGACAGATACGCATGATAGAGATAGCGCTTCGGATTCATCGGGCGAATATTGGCGTTACCCTTAAACAGGCCTGTCGCGGTGCTTATCGGCATCAGATAGGCGCAGAAATCAACCAGCGGGTCAGCCTGTCGTTTAATCTCCAGCGCTTCGCCGGACGTCTGCTGCGCCTGTAGCAATTCTCGCGCATCGTCCGGCCTGCTGAAGCGCTGCATCAGATGACGGACAATCACGGCCAGCTCGGCACTGATTTTGTCCAGCAGCTGCGGGTCACGCTCTTTTGCCGGTATTACTTCAGGGAACGTCAGGATTACCCGGCGGCGTGACACGCCGCCGCTGCGGTCGCTGAAGCGCATCGGGTTGTTGTTCACCGCCAGAATCACCGCCGGGATATGCGTTGAATAGGCATCGCGATTTTTGTATCGATGGCTACCGCGTCGCCGCCGGTAATAGCCTTGATGCCTGCGCCGTCGCCGCTCCATTTTTCCTGATCGGGAAGAATAATCAGCGAGAAGCCTACCACGCTGGCGCGCTCGCGGGAGGATTCCAGCGTGTCGATGGTGGCTGAAGTAGTGTTGTCTTTTCCGGCCAGCAGAGTAGCTATTGAGGCCATCACGCTTTTACCGCTGCCGCCGGGGCCAGTAACTTCAAGAAACATCTGCCAGTCATAGCGGTTTGCCAGCACCATAAATAACGCCGCGAGAATGCGCTCCTGCTTGTCGTTATTGTGTCCGGCAGCCCGCGTTAAGCAGCGCCAGAAGGCCGGGGCGTGGTCTGCGAGGTTCTCACCCGGACGCGGCGCGATATAGTCCACGCTGTTGATGGTGCGCAGCCAGTGCTCGCGGCGGTGCGGGCTGAACGTGCCGGTAGCGGTATCAAACACGCCGTTACGGAAGCCAATCAGGCGGCGGGACGGTTCGCCCATCTGCGGTACCATCAGCTTGAGCGTGTCCAGTACGCTGCCGATACCGGCAGCCGAGAACGGTGCGCGCACCTTCTGAAACAGCGCGGCGATTTCCCGGCGCAGCGTCTTCGCCTCCATCACCTGCCATGCGCCGTTCTCATAGCGGCAGATTTCCTCCCCGACCGGCGGCACGGCCAGCGCCTCACCGTAATGGGCGACCAGCAGCTCGGCCTTCTGGCTGGCGCTCATGGCCTTCAGGTCGGCCTCGCTGACGGATTCAAACGGGCTGAGCGGCTGCGGCTGCGTGAAGTCGGTGAGCTGCGCCAGCGTGGCGATATCGCCCTGCGCCTGCCACACGTCGTTCCAGTCACCCGTAACCGGCGGCAGTGCGGTTTTCCCGCCACAGGCTTTTGCCGCTTCCTCTGCCTTTAACTGGCCGGTGCCGTTGTCGTCGCGGTCGGCGGCAATCAGCATCATCGCATCAGGGTGTGACTCACGCAGCTGCTTTGCCAGTGAGGGCAGGTTATTGGCGCTCAGCGCCACGTATACCGCCTCGCCGGTCAGCCGGTGCACGGTCAGGCCGGTTGCGTATCCTTCAGTGAGCCACAGCGTTTTGCCATCCGGCTCGCCTGCCAGCCAGTATGTGCCTTTCACCTGTCCGCCGGGCAGTGTGCGCTTGTCGCCTGCGGCGCTGATGAGCTGCACGTTAACAGCCGTGCCGTCTTCGCCGGTCAGCGGGATGAGCACATCCCCGGTGGCAAAGTTGATGCCACCACAGCGCAGCGCATCAGAAAGCGTCAGCGCCTGCGTACCGTGCAGCCCTTTAGCTAAAAGGTATGGTTCTGCATTCCGCCAGGTTCATTAACCCCGCACAGCCGCTACCCAACCAGCGGCTTTTTTGTGTCTGTACTTTGTCTTTCTGAAGCCCTTTTTCTGGCCAGCCGCTTTGTAAAGAGTGATGCATGCATAGCGTGCATGGATCTGCATGCAAAACCATGCATTGCTCTCCGCCGTTCAGGCCATACCGCGCGCGGCTCTGACCGCATCATGCACCTGCATGAAAAGCGATGCATAAAGCGGGCAGGCGAGGGGGGGATAGCATTGCGCGCGTCTATGAAAGTCCCCACAAAGTTTCAAGACTTAACGTATCACTCTGCGGAGCTGTGTCTTCAGTAAGCCTTTCCATTTGAACAATCAATGGAGTGTGAAAGGCTGTTCCTGAGACTATGCAGGCTCCGGGAGGAAGCGTAGGAATTAATGATCTCGATGCTGCATCAAGAGTACTTAACGTATTTTTCAACAGAAAGAGATCATTCTCATTTACTAGTCTATGTATGAAATAATTATGTAATTGAGATATGATTGTAGGTGATATATCAAAAGGTCGCTGACTGGAAATAGTTACAAAATAACCAAATTTCCTACCCTCTTTGATTATTTCTTCAAACAATTCCAGTCTGTAATCTTTCCAGCTTTCAGCCTCTCTTGTTGAACTTTCTGATAAAATGTTATGAGCTTCGTCAATAATCAAATGGAAGCTTTCACAATCATTGTCTGTTGATTTATGTTCTAAAAAAGAACACTTGGCAATCATCATGGGGATTGTTTTTTTTGTAGATTGATTGCAGTTCTTTAACGATATAATGGAAAGTGGAAGTCTTTTTTTTTCTTGCGTTGTTACTTCAATCACCTTTGATAAGGATGGGCCTGTTGCTGTGATCTTGTTTATTAGTGGTGATATGTGTTCATATTGAACGTAGTTTTTAGATACGGAGTTTATTAGTTGTAAGGTTGAACGTATAAATATTTCATCAAAAACATTGCTTACTGCTATCGAGGTATTATAGGTGCAAGTCAATTGGGGCAATGCATCAGAGTATTTATTGATGAATCCATTTGGATGCTCGTATTTATTAGCGTTTGAATGCCACGAAAAAAGAGCCAACTCATCGGCGATTCGCTTTTGTTCCCCCTCGCTGAAATAAGGGATTAATCCTTTGAGTAAGTTAATGGTTTCCCTATGTTGATTAGTTCCAAACATGAGGGATATAGTTATTTTTAAATAAGCTTCAAGGTCGTTATTGTAATCACTCTTGTTTCTCACAAGATGGGTGAGGAATGGCTTTTGAGTTTTTTCAGTTGCTGAAAATAAAACCGATAACAACTCATCATCCCAAAATTCATCTTCGGAAAAATGTAACTTATCTTGAGGGTTTTTAGTATTTAATTCTAAGGTGCTGGTTATGTTTGGAAAGGTTTTGGCTAAAGTTCCATACTCGCCATTGAAGTCAATGACTGCAATTTTTGATTTTCGCTTAAAGTCGTCATTATCCTTAATGAGAGTTAGAAGTGAATGATATAGTTTTGCCAAAGTATTTGATTTCCCACTGCCAGTATTACCAAAAATACCTATGTGCGAGTTAAATACCCCATTGATAGGAATGCTAATTGGCAACTCTTCAAGAATAGACTTCCCGATATTAATTAGAGGCGTGTTCTTTCCTTTCCTGAAGTTGTAAATCTCAGAGATTTTTTCATCTGATATTAAATAAAGCTGGTCATTTATCATTGGGAGGAATTTAATGCCGGAATAGAACCGGTCTTCAAAAAAATAACCTAGTATGCTTAGCTCAATGAATCTGTCATATTTTTTTTGTTCTATCTCATCTTGTCGAACATTAAAGTTCTCAATGATTTCTTCACCGATTATTTTTCCAACTATATCCTGATAACCCTTGCGAATTAGGACGAATTCGTTAATAGTTATCCCTCGAAGGATTTTACCATGATGAAAGTATGTTGATTGATACAAAGCATGATCAACTTTCGCGACAACCATCGTCCCTTTTACTTGAGTAACATAGCCAACATTCAATCCGTCCATGAAATCCAATCTCCATTATCAGATGTAAAAATTCTATCTATGAAAGCATCGAAAGAAATGTTATGCGCATCATTTTTAGGGTAAATATATGATATTCTCGAATCATTAATTGTTTCATTTATGGAGCGTCGACTATCTTTACTGTAGCAAAATACAAAAACTTTCAATGTTGGATTGCTGAGAGAGCGCTTGATTATTTCTAAAATATGCTCGTCTTGAAATGAAAAGCCAAAGCAGATTAAAACAGTTTGTGGTTTTTCAAGTTCATAGCTTAACAGCCTAAGGCTTTGGTAATAATGTTGCTGAAAAACAGTCTCAGAAAACTTTTCTTTTGTAGGGCTTACTATTGCTAACCTGTTATATCGGACTCTAAATTCAGAAAGGATTTCAATATCTTTTTGACTAAGATCTAAGTAATTAGAAAGGTCTTCATCTGTATTATTAAAACTCTTGGTAAAGTCCTTTATGGTTATATTGCACTCTAAATTTGTTTTTTCTGGCGCCATCTTGGGGTAAGCGATGTTAATTTTTTGCTCGTTGTTTTTATTCCAAGATACCGACCCATGCATTTTGATAATGTTGACTGTTGGGACCTCATGTTTATATAAATCGTGAGTTCCTTGGTGCCAATGCGATAAATGGAAGTTACTAATATTTAGGCTTCGCTCTCTAAACCCCAGAGCACCATCATTAAAATAAAAGCTTTTTTTGTTGAGCGCGATGTCAGCTGCTGTTTCGAAAAAGAGATCGTAGTTTGTAGTGAAGATGTTTCCTCTTTTGATTTGATTCGAGCCTTTTCTTTCCAATAGAGAAACCAGTTCGAATAAAAATCTATTGTAATCTTGTAAGGTTTTAGAGAACTTCTTGGATATGGATTCTGGCTCAATGCAAAATGTTTTATGAATGATGCTGTTGTAATAGGCGTTTAATATGTAGTTTTCTACATCAGTTTTACCTTTAACATCATCGTGTGAGAGTAAGGTTTCATATGTTGTGTCATCATCTAGCCATAAAGTAGGTATATATGCAGCAGAGGCTCCTGAACCGAACAAAAAATTTATGTTTTTGTCATAAATATTTGAAGCTTTGCAAGGGAACTCTTTATCCATTAGCTTAACTCCTTATGCTTACTCACTTGTTTACCCCACCAGTTCATTAAATCAATCCTCTGATCTAGATAAATTGATCGATTATAAGCCCTACGAACTTCATTTTTATCAGTGTGAGCTAATGCTGATTCTATTACGTCAGGATTTAAGCCAGCTTCATTCATTGCTGTACTTGCGATTGACCTTAATCCATGAGCTACGAGCTTACCTCCAAACCCAATACGTTTTAAAGCAGCATTAGCTGTCTGGCTATTCATAGCTCTTTTGGATCATTCCTGCTCGGAAAGATATGTTCACGGTGAGTACTGATAGGTTCCATTATATCCAGAATTTCCAATGCCTGAGGCGATAAAGGTATGATGTGCTCACGTTTGGCCTTCATTCGTTCTGCCGGAATTGTCCAAATCTTTGCATCGCGATCAATCTCTGCCCACAGAGCACCAGAGGCCTCAGAAGGGCGTACCAGAGTCAGGAGTTGCCATTCAATAAGGCAGCGAGTCGTAACGGACAGATTCGACATTACCAAAGAACGCATCAACTTGGGTAATTCTTCTGGCCGCAGTGTCGGCATGTTTTGCTTTTTTGGTTTTTCAAAGGCCATGCCAACCCCTGATGCCGGATTAGCATCAATCAGGCCAGTGTTTACCGCATAAATCATGATTTCGTTGATACGCTGAACCAAGCGACGGACTGTTTCAAGCGCCCCGCGAGCTTTTATCGGCTCCAATGCCTCAACGATCGTTCTGGCCTTGAGCGCTTGAACAGGAATCTCACCAATGGAAGGGAAAATGTCTTTCTCCAGCGATCGCCAAATATCCTTCGCATAATCCTCGGTGACGCTTTTGCTTTTGAGCTGAAACCATCTCCCAGCCACAACTGAGAAAATGCTATCCAGCTCAATTTGCCGTTGCTCTGATACCTCCTCTTGCTGCTTCTGCGGGTCAATGCCTTGCGCAAGCATCGTCAGATATTGGTCTCGCATTTGGCGTGCGGCAGCGAGTGTTAGAGCAGGGTAAGAGCCAAGGCTGAGATTTGTGCGACTGCTGCTATTTGGTCGCTGGTAGCGAAAACGCCATAACTTCTTACCCGATGTTTTGACGAGCAGGAAAAGTCCATCGCCATCGTGCAGCGTGAAGTCTTTCTCTTGAGGCTTGGCTTTGAGGATTTCGTTATTGGTGAGGGGGCGTGTCATCCGCGCCATGACTGGTTTCCGTCCATAATTGGTACACATTATAACGTGTACCAATTCGTGTACCAATTATCTCTGGATTCAGGCGGATCTTCTCGGAAGGTTACAGATACAAAAAAGCCCGCAGGGCTTGTGCCGTGCGGGCTTTCAGGACTTCTGCGGATGGCACTGGAACCATCTTTGAAGAATTTTGGTGGAGCTGGCGGGAGTTGAACCCGCGTCCGAAATTACTACACCGTCGGCACTACATGCTTAGTCAGTTTTTACATTCGCCGGTTAGCTGCGAACAGACACGCCACTAACAGACTAGCCTGATTGGATTTAACGCTTCAACCCCAGGCAAGGCATCCACGCGATCTCTTTTGGGTTTGACTTCTCTTGATCCCCGTCTTAAGAGCGGAAGCTAGGGAGAGAAGGCTCTAAGCAGGTTATTAAGCTGCTAGTGCGTAGTTTTCGTCGTTTGCGACTATTTTTTTGCGGCTTTTTACGAGGCAAACCGCCCCTCGGCATGCTCCTAAGGCTTCACAATCCCGTCGAGTCCAGAATCAGCCCCAGAACTTCAAATACTAACAACAAAACAACTCAAAATCCAGTGCTTAACGCTTTGAATTCTTCATGATACGTGCTTTGTCTAACTGCCATTCGCGGTCTTTAATATCATCGCGCTTGTCGTGCTCTTTTTTACCGCGTGCAACACCAATCTTCAGTTTGCACCAGGCGTTCTTCCAGTACAGCGACAGCGCCACGATGGTGTAGCCTTCGCGGTTGACGCGGCCATACAGGGAGTCGAGTTCACGTTGCTTCAGCAGCAGCTTACGGCTGCGCGTCGGGTCACAGACCACGTGACTGGAGGCAACGGCTAAGGGTTGAAAGGTTGAACCGAACAGAAAGGCTTCGCCATCGCGCAGCAGAATATAGCTGTCGCTGATGTTGGCTTTACCAGCACGAAGTGACTTAACTTCCCATCCTTGTAACGACAATCCCGCTTCGTACTCCTCTTCAATGAAGTACTCGTGACGGGCGCGTTTGTTCATGGCAACAGTGGCAGAACCGGGTTTGTGTGCTTTTTTCTTTGTCATAGTGCGGCGTATTTTACATCACTTAGTCGGTTATCGCATCCCCAGTCCAGCGGGGCGGCAGGAAACGGGATATTCTAGCACACCCTCACTCGGGGACATTTTTGTTTAATCGCTGAAAATGCTATTATTCAGCGGTTTCGTGATGAACAGGAACCATTATGGCTCAGATTAGTCGTTCGGCGCTGGTCCCGTTTAGTGCCGGGCAGATGTATAAACTTGTAAATGATGTGGATGCCTATCCGCAATTCCTGCCGGGTTGCACCGGAAGCCGCGTGCTGGATGCGTCAGATAATCAGATGACTGCGTCCGTGGATGTGTCGAAAGCGGGCATCAGCAAGACATTTACCACCCGCAATACCCTGACAGATAACCAGAGCATCCATATGCAACTGGTTGATGGACCGTTCCGCAAGCTGACCGGCGGCTGGAAGTTCGTCTCGCTGGGCGATGACGCCTGCAAGGTTGAGTTAAGCCTGGAGTTTGAATTCACCAACATGCTGGTAGAGATGGCCTTTGGACGTATCTTCAAAGAGCTTGCCAATAGCATGGTGCAGGCTTTCACTCAGCGTGCCAAAGAGGTCTACAGTGCCTGAGATCTCCGTTGAGGTGGTCTACGCCTTACCTGAAAAACAGTATCAGCTTTACGTGAAAGTGGAGCAGGGCAGCACGGTAGAGCAGGCCATCCAAAAGTCAGGGCTACTGGAACTGCGTAGGGAGATTAACCTCAGCAGTAACAAAGTCGGCATCTACAGTCGGCCAGTGAAGCTGGGTGATGAGGTTAATGAGGGCGATCGTATTGAGATCTATCGTCCGCTGATTGCCGATCCCAAAGAGCTGCGCCGTCAGCGCGCAGAGCGAGCGGCAGAAAGCAAAAAATAAGTCGCTATCTCTTCAGGCTCAGTGGATAACGGGCATAAAAAAAGGCGCTCAGTGCGCCTTTTTGCTGTCTGTCGTTTAAACGGTCTTCCGTTCAATCAGTCGCTGTTCCTGGCCAGATTCTGCTTATTGTCGATGTTAGTCAGAACACCGTTACCATCAAAGTTCAGTGTCAGCGTCTGCTGCTTCACGCGCTCATGACCTGGCTCCTGACGGAACACGTAATACCATACGTTGCTGCCAAACGGGTCTTTCATCATCGGCGTACCGAGGGTGTAAGCCACCTGTTGCTGTGTCATACCGGTATGGATCTTGGCTACGTCGTTAGCGACCAGATAGTTACCCTGGTTGATATCAGGACGATAGACCACGCGCTCTAAGGTGGAACATCCGGCGGTCATCATCAACATTACTACTGCCGCGGCAGTCAGCGTTTTACAGCGCATCTATACATTCCTTTTCCGGGGCCAAACGCCTTTTACAGGCGGTTTTCTTGCCATCAAAATCTGAACTCTGCCTGCGGCAGGCTTTATTACTTTGGCGACATAAGTGCCGATGATAATAAACCTTTTCGCTATTGGAAACCTCTACAGAGCAAGCTTATGACCCCAGCCGGTTAAAAAAGTGCGCTGCTATGCGGCTAAAAGTTCTTTTGCGTTGGCCAGGGTATTGCGTGTGACCTCGCTGCCACCCAGCAGTCGTGCCAGTTCCTGCAGACGTGCACGCTTGTCCAGTGGCTTCATATGGGTCTCGGTCATCGCACCATCGGTCTCTTTGCTGACATAAAAATGCTGATGACCACAACCGGCAACCTGCGGCAGGTGGGTTACGCACATTACCTGGGTCGATTCGCCCAGCTGACGCAACAGCTTACCTACCACGGCGGCGGTCGGGCCGCTGATGCCGACATCCACTTCATCGAAAATCATCGCTGGCGTTTCCATTTTCTTCGCGGTAATGACCTGAATCGCCAGGGCAATACGTGACAATTCACCGCCCGAAGCAACTTTGCCCAGCGGCTGCAGCGGCTGGCCTGGGTTAGTGGTCACCTGGAAATCGACGCGGCTCGCACCGTCTGCGGTCAGCTGATCCGGGTTAAAGGTCAGCGCGATTTTAAACTGGCCATGCGGCATCGAGAGCAGATGCATACTCTGGGTAATCAGCAGCTGCAACTCATCGGCATAGTGGCTGCGCTGCTGGTGCAGCTGCTCTGCGCTTTGCAGCGCTGCCTGATAGTGTTCACCCACCAGTAATTGCAGGCTCTCCTGATCGCTCTCCTGCTGAGACAGCAGTTCCGCTTCCGCCAGAAGTTGCTGATGCAGTTCAGGCAGCGCTTCAGGGGTGACGTGATGTTTACGGGCTAAGGCGATCTGGCGCGAAATACGCTGTTCCAGTTCGTACAGGCGGTTAGGGTCCAGATCGAGGCTGTCGCAGTAGTGGCGCAGTTCGTCACTGGCTTCGCTCAGCTGAATCGCCGCCTCTTCCAGCAGGTTGTGAACGCCGTTCAGTTTCTCATCCAGCGAGGTCAGTTCTGAAATCATCTCACGTGCGCTGTAGAGCAGGCTGTTGAGATTATTATCATCGCTGTCTGCTAACAGTTGCAGTGCCTGCTGGCTGGTCGACAGCAGCTGTCCGCTGTTGGCCAGACGCTTGTACTCTTCGTCGATCTGCTCATATTCACCCTGCTGCGGAGCGAAGTCGTTCAGCTCTTTCAGCTGATACTGCAACAGCTCGCGGCGGGATTCGCGCTCCTGCGCCTGCTGCTGATGCAGCGCCAGGGTGCGGCAGCTCTGATGCCAGGTCTGATAGCTGGCGCGCATTTGCTGCAGCAGATCGTCGTGACCGGCATAGGCATCCAGCAGATGTTTCTGATGGTCTGGTTTGAGCAGAAGCTGATGGGCATGCTGACCGTGGATCTGAATCAGTAACTGGCCGAGATCGCGCAGCTGAGAGAGCGGCACCGCCGTGCCATTGATAAAGCCGCGGGAACGTCCGTCAGCGCTGATAACCCGGCGCAGCAGACATTCGTTGCCATCGTCCAGATGATTATCAATCAGCCAGCGCTGAGCAGAAGGGGAGGACTTAAGCTGGAAGCGGGCGCAGAGGTCGGCCCGGCTGGCACCCTGACGCACCATGTCGGCATCAGCACGACCGCCCAGACATAAACCCAGCGCATCAATCGCGATAGACTTACCGGCACCGGTCTCACCAGTGATTGCTGTCATGCCGCGTTGAAAATCAATGTCGAGCTCACGAACGATAGCGAAATTACTGATGGTCAGTTGGGCCAGCATAGGTTCACCTGTATGAATAAACACATATGGTTTTTCATACAGTATAAACTGGTTTTTTATCCAGTAAAGAGGGGAGGCCCCATTTCAGAACAATTTTTTTGACCAGCCAAGTTTTGAACTCAGTGTATTGAAATAGCTGTAGTTTTTGGGGTGAATCAGGTTCAGGTGATTGCTGCTGCGTCGAATCAGTACATCTTCGCCTTCCTGAATCGGCAGCGCAATCTGGCTGTCACAGCTGATTTCCAGGTCGCTGCGGCGTGAGGAAAAGCGCAAACGGATGGTACTGCTGCTGTTGATGACCAGTGGCCGCGCTGACAGCGTATGCGGGAACATCGGCACCAGCACAATCGCTTCGAGTGACGGCGTCAGAATCGGGCCGCCTGCAGAGAGTGAATAGGCTGTCGAGCCGGTGGGTGTCGAGATAATCAGCCCATCCGAGCGCTGGGAGAAGGCGAACACTTCATCGATGTAGACTTCAAATTCGATCATGTGCGCGACTTTGCCGGGATGCAGCACCACTTCGTTGATAGCGGAGCCAATGCGCGGCGAGCAGTCAGATTTGCACACCTGCGCTTCCAGCAGAAAGCGGCTCTCGACGAAATAGTTGCCCTGCAGCACCTCATCCAGCTGCTGCTGCGCATTGTCCGGGTCAAGGTCGGTGAGAAAGCCGAGATTACCGCGGTTAATCCCAATCACTTTAATGTCGTAGCGCGCCAGTACCCGCGCTGCGCCCAGCATATTGCCATCACCGCCCACCACGACCGCTAAATCGGCCTGCTGACCAATCTCCGCCAGCGTGCCCGTCTGCACGTCGTGAAGCGACAGCTCCTGCGCAATTTGCTTCTCAACGATCACTTGATAACCTTTGGCTGTCAGCCAGCGCCAGAGCATCTCATGCGTGGTTAACGCGGTGGGATGGCGCGGATGACCCACAATACCAATGCAGTTAAAGTGTTTGTTCATCTGGTCGGTGTTCCTTATAAGCCAAAACGGTAAGGCAATGTGATAGGTTCCCTTGAATCCGTCATACCAATCCCCATAATAAGCCAACCAGCGAAATGAATGTGCAAAACGCGGAGAAATTCATGAGTAGTAAAGAACAGAACACCCCAAACGAGCAAGTCTCAGACGAAATTCAGCAGGATCAGCAGCAACCTCAGGAAGCGGAGACAGCGGCAGAGGTGGATCCGCGTGATGAGCGTATTGCTCAGCTCGAAGCTGAATTAGCGCAGTCACAGACCGGTGTGCGCGATGCCCAGCTGCGTGCGCAGGCAGAGATTGAGAACATTCGTCGTCGTGCCGAGATGGACGTTGAGAAGGCGCACAAATTTGCGCTTGAGAAGTTTGCCAACGAACTGCTGCCGGTGATCGACAGCCTCGAACGTGCGCTGGAAGTGGCGAACAAAGAGGACCCACAGCTGGCTTCAATGATTGAAGGGATTGAACTGACCCTGAAAGGCCTGCTGGGCGCCGTACGTAAATTCGGTGTTGAAGTGGTCGGCGAAACCGGCGTGCCGTTTAACCCGGAAGTGCATCAGGCGATGTCGATGATGGAGTCTGAAGAGTTTGAGCCAAACCATGTCATGCTGGTGATGCAGCGTGGCTATACGCTGAATGGCCGCCTGCTGCGCCCGGCGATGGTTGCGGTTTCCAAAGCTAAAAGCTGATTCAACGCCTGAATCCCGTTACACGGCCGCGCACTGACGCGGCCGTGTGCTTTCTGGCGTTAGTCCGGTAAAACCGGCGTCCAGTCCACCGGCTTTTTACCGGCAGCGCTCAGCAGCTCATTGGTTGTTGAAAAGTGTTTGCAGCCGAAAAAGCCACGGTGCGCGGAGAGCGGCGAGGGATGCGGTGCCTGCAACACGTGATGGCGCTGGCGATCGATAATGCTGCCTTTCTTCTGCGCATGTGAACCCCACAGCAGAAAAATCACCCCCTGACAGTGCTGGTTAATCGCCGCAATCACATTATCCGTAAAGGTCTCCCAGCCAAATCGCGCATGGGAATGCGCTTTGCCCGCCTCAACTGTCAACACGGTGTTCAGCAACATCACGCCCTGTTTTGCCCAGCTCTCAAGAAAGCCGTGACTGGGCTTCTGAAAACCTGGAATATCCTGCATCAGCTCTTTATAGATATTCTGCAGAGAGGGCGGCACCTGGACGCCGGGCAGTACCGAGAAGGCCAGGCCGTGCGCCTGATGAGGCCCGTGATAGGGATCCTGACCGAGTATCACGACGTTGACGTCGCCCAGCTCCGTCAGGCGAAAGGCGTTGAACACATCTTTCTGCGGCGGATAGACCGTGACACCTGCGGCGCGTTGATCGGCGACCTGCTTCAGCGTCTCGATAAAATAGGGTTTCTCTTTCTCTTCAGACAGCACGTCGTGCCAGGTCAGCTTTTCAGCCATGTTTAACTCCCTTAACGTTAGTGCCATAAGCTTAGCGGTTCCTGCCGCTGACCTGAAGGCAAAAATAATTTGAATAATACAAATTAAGTTTAGATGGCAGGGGTATTGAGATCAACGGGTTAGCTTAAAAGCGGCCGGAATGCCTGATTAATATTGATACAGGTCAAAACTGTCCGAGATCAAAGGTGATATACCGGGGCCTCAAATTTGATTTATCCACGTATTACCCGGGAGACGCAATCATGATCACTGGTATCCAGATCACTCAATCAAACAATTCACAACTACTGAACTCCTTCTGGCTGCTGGACGAAGAGAAAGCCGAAGCGCGTTGCCTGTGTGCAAAAGCGGGCTACGAAGAAGATCAGGTTGTCGCCATCAGCGAACTGGGCGAATTCGCTTTCCGCGAAGTGCCGGTTGAAATCAAACCTCAGGTACGTGTTGAAGGTGGACAGCATCTGAACGTCAACGTTCTGCGCCGCGAAACGCTGGAAGATGCAGTTAAACATCCTGAAAACTATCCGCAGCTGACTATCCGCGTTTCAGGCTATGCCGTGCGTTTTAACTCACTGACACCTGAGCAGCAGCGCGACGTGATTACCCGTACCTTTACTGAAAGTCTTTGAGCAGCCTGAGTTATCGGTTGCTGAAAATTAGCGCAAAGCGCACACAGCAATTTTTATTAATATTATGAATAAGATAAACAGTTAACTGCCCGGCACGCTGATGCCAGTGTCATGAAGAAAGCGCTCTGGCAGATAAAAGATTGTGAAAGGGCTGTTACTGATTATCAGATAAAAAAAATCGCCTCCTGTGAGGCGATTTTTTTATAGCTGCGATGATTTATTCCGCATTCTCGTTAGCTGGCGTACTGCCGCTTGCCTTGCGGCGTTTGCCGACATTTTTGGCATCACGATGGCGTTTTTTCACACGCGGTTTTTCTGTTTCACTGGCTTTCTGCTCTGCACGCTTCGCCAGAACCTTTTTCGACGGTTTGCCGGTCGTTTTGGCACTTGGCGCCCGCGTCTCAGGACGCAGCTCATCAATCACGCGCGCTTTGATCGGCTCGTTAACATAGCGGGTGATTTTGCCCAGCAGCACGAAATCGTGCGCTTCAACCAGTGAGATGGCGATGCCTTTACGGCCCGCACGACCGGTACGCCCGATGCGGTGCAGATAGGTATCAGCGGTGCGCGTCATGTCATAGTTGAAGACGTGACTGACATCTTCAACGTCAATGCCGCGCGCGGCGATATCCGTCGCAACCAGCACGTTAACGCGGCCTTCACTAAGACGTTTAATCGCTTCGTTACGCTTCGCCTGCACCATTTCGCCTTCAAGATAGCTGCTACGAATCCCCGCTTCGTGCAGCCAGCTCACCAGCTCATGCAGACGTTCACGCTTACGCACGAAGACGATGCTGCGCGTCACATCCGGCTGTTTCAGCAGATGGATCAGTAATTTGGTTTTGTGCTGCAGATCGTCAGCGCGGTAGTACCACTGCTGGATCTTTTTGCGCTCACGGCGGCTTGGGTCCGCTTCCAGCTCAACCGGATCGTTCAGCAGACGCTCGGCGAAGTCACGGATATTGTCGCCTTCCAGCGTGGCGGAGAACAGCAGGGTTTGCTTGCGCCAGCGCGTTTCAGCCGCGATGGTTTCGATATCCTGGGCAAAGCCCATATCGAGCATGCGGTCCGCTTCATCCAGCACCAGGGTTTCTACTGCGCGGCAGTCAAAGTTCTCTTCTTTGATGTACTGCAGCAGACGGCCGGTGGTGGCGACCACGATGTCCTGGTTTTCGCTGAACACTTCGGCATGGTTCATATAGGCCACGCCGCCGGTGATGGTGGCGATGTCCAGATGGGTATGTTTCGCCAGCTCACGCGCATGATCGGCGACCTGCATCGCCAGTTCGCGGGTCGGGGTCACAATCAGGATGCGTGGCGGGCCAGATTTCTTACGCGGAAAATCAAGGAGGTGCTGCAACGCCGGTAACAGATACGCGGCGGTTTTCCCGGTCCCTGTAGGTGCCGAACCCAGAACGTCACGGCCCTCCAGCGCGGGCGGAATTGCAGCAGCCTGGATCACTGTTGGGCGCGTAAAGCCTTTTTCCTGCAACGCTTGTAGCAGGCTTTCGTCGAGTTCGAGTTCGGAAAATGTGGTTACTGTCATGGTCTACCTCAGTTTGGGGCGCTGATTATAGACAGATCAGACTGAATCTTCATCTGTTAATCCGTTTCGGCTGCGCCTGGGGTTGTCTGCCGCGTGAATTCCCTCTGTTGTCACGTTACACTCATGCGCTGCCGTACGGCAGGAAAAAAAACGATGGTAGTGACGAATGATGCAGGATAAGCCGCGTGAACGGCCACAGTTAAACAAGAACGGTTTTACCTTTAAACAATTTTTTGTCGCGCACGATCGCTGTGCGATGAAAGTGGGCACCGATGCCATTCTGCTTGGGGCCTGGGCGCCGGTTGCCGGGGTAAAACGTATTCTGGATATTGGCAGCGGCAGCGGGCTTATCGCGCTGATGCTGGCGCAGCGTACGCCGTCGCCGGTCAACATCGATGCGGTTGAGTTAGAACCGCAAGCCGCGCTTCAGGCGCAGGAGAATGTGCAGCAGTCGCCGTGGCCTGAACGTATTCAGGTTCATCAGCGTGATATCGCCGACTGGGCTGAACAGTGCGATAAACGTTACTCGCTAATCGTCAGCAATCCGCCTTATTTTGCACCTGGCGTGGCCTGTTCTACTGCGGCACGGGACAGCGCCCGTGCGACTGCCTCGCTCGATCATCAGACACTGTTGCGCAGTGCTGCATTACTGATTGAAGAAGAGGGGATGTTCTGCGTGGTGCTGCCCACCGCGACCGGCCAGGAATTCATCGCCCTGGCGCAGGCGGATGGCTGGCATCTGCGTTTCCGGCTGGACGTGGCGGAATATGCCCATCGTCCGCCGCACCGCGTTCTGCTGGGGCTGTCGCCGCAGGCCGGTGAAACCCTGCTGGAGCGCCTTGCTATCCGCACGCCGGACACCCGCTATTCTGATGAGTGGTGTAGTCTGACGCGGGAGTTCTACCTTTTTATGTAGTCCGGCGGCGTCAGGATGGTTGGCCGCGCCTCGGGCAGTAAATCCGGGTAGTCGCGGATATAGTGCAGGCCGCGACTCTCTTTTCGCTCCAGCGCACAGCGCACCATCAGGTCAGCGACCTGCACCAGATTCCGTAGCTCCAGCAGATTATTGGAGAGGCGGAAATGACGATAATATTCATCGATCTCCTGCTGAAGCAGGTTGATGCGACGCAGCGCCCGCTCCAGCCGCCGGGTCGTGCGGACGATTCCCATGTAGTCCCACATGAATAACCGTAGCTCGTGCCAGTTATGCTGGATCACCACGCGCTCATCGGCGTCATCAACCTGACTTTCATCCCATGCGGGTAGCGCAGTAACGGCTTCGATGGTGGGCAGGGTGCGAATCAGCTCCTCTGCCGCGGACCAGCCATAAACCAGACACTCCAGCAGCGAATTGGATGCCATGCGGTTAGCGCCATGCAGGCCGGTATAACTCACCTCACCGATGGCATAGAGGCCACTGACGTCAGTCTGGCCATGCTGATCAACGACCACGCCGCCACAGGTATAGTGCGCGGCAGGCACAATCGGGATGGGTTCTTTGGTGAGGTCAAAGCCAAAGGTCAGCAACTTCTCATAGATCATCGGGAAGTGCGCGCGAACAAACTCCTCAGGCTGGTGGCTGATGTCCAGATACATACAGTCAACGCCCAGCCGCTTCATCTCATGATCGATGGCCCGGGCGACGATATCGCGCGGGGCGAGTTCGGCACGCTCATCGAAATCGGGCATGAAACGGCTGCCATCGGGACGCAACAGCCAGGCACCTTCTCCGCGTAACGCTTCGGTTAACAGGAAATTCTGCGCCTGCGGATGAAACAGGCAGGTCGGGTGGAACTGGTTAAATTCCAGATTGGCAACCCGGCAGCCGGCACGCCAGGCCATCGCGATGCCGTCACCGGAGGCGATGTCGGGGTTAGTCGTATATTGATAGACTTTGGCGGCACCGCCAGTTGCAACCACCACGGCCCGTGCCCGACAGGTTTCTACCTGTTCGCGATTGCGGTTCCAGATCCACGCGCCTACTACACGGCGTGGGCCTGGCAGGCCGATTTTATCTGAAAGAATCAGATCGACTGCGTTGGTGCGTTCCAGAATCCGGATATTGGGATGGCTCAACGCCTGGCTTACCAGCGTCGTTTCAACCGCATGGCCAGTGGCGTCAGCGCTGTGCAGGATACGTCGATGACTGTGGCCGCCTTCCCGCGTCAGGTGATAACGCATGTCGCCGGCCGCCTGCGGATCGAGATCAAAGGCGACACCGTTGTCGATCAGCCACTGCACGCAATGCCGGGCATTACTGGCGATAAACGAGACGGCTTCACGATCGCATAATCCTGCTCCGGCAATCAGCGTATCTTCGATGTGCGACTCGATGCTGTCAGTCTCATCAAACACCGCAGCAATACCGCCCTGGGCATAAAGGGTTGACCCCTCATTGACCTGCGCTTTACTGAGAACTGTCACCTGATACTCTTTTGCCAGCCGCAACGCCAGCGACAGGCCAGCAGCACCGCTGCCCACAATGAGTACATCACACTGATAATCCGGGTTCGCATTTATCATAATGTTTAATTTACTAAACAAGAATAGGCCTGAGCATAAGCGTAATGGGGGTTGCTGTGAAGTATTTTAAACATCTGGCGCAGGTTTTTGTCTGATGATTTCCCAAAGTTACTTAATATCAGTGAGTTAAAACCGGGCTGCTTTTGGCGCGGTTTTTTATAGCAAACTTATTAAACCTAAAGGATTTAATGATGAAAAAGCTGTTGTCATAGGTTACTCTGCCTGCGATTTACGCTCCTTACACTGAACGAAAACGAAGAACCTGTGTAATGTCCATCGGAGCGGTAAATATCAGGGCGAGAAGTGAACTTCGCACCACATCACAACTCTAAGCGCATGCTTGCTCAGAACCATGAGATGTGCTGGCAGTTACTTTATGCGTATGAAAAATTTGGGGAGACATTACCTCGGATGAGCGAGCAGTTGACGGACCAGGTCCTTGTCGAGCGCGTACAGAAGGGAGATCAAAAAGCTTTCAACTTACTGGTGATTCGTTACCAGCATAAAGTGGCGAGCCTGGTTTCACGCTATGTTCCCTCGGGCGACGTACCTGATGTAGTACAGGAATCGTTTATTAAAGCGTATCGCGCACTGGATTCATTCCGGGGCGATAGCGCGTTTTATACCTGGCTGTACCGCATTGCGGTAAATACAGCGAAAAATTACCTGGTTGCTCAGGGGCGTCGTCCGCCATCCAGCGATGTGGATGCTATTGACGCAGAAAATTTCGAAAGTGCGGGTGCATTAAAAGAAATTTCGAACCCTGAGAACTTAATGTTGTCAGAAGAATTGAAACAAATTGTCTTTCGTACCATCGAGGCGCTACCCGAGGACTTGCGTATGGCAATCACCCTCAGGGAACTGGACGGTCTGAGTTATGAAGAGATCGCCGTCATTATGGATTGCCCGGTAGGCACTGTTCGATCACGTATCTTTCGTGCGCGAGAGGCCATTGATAACAAAGTTCAACCGCTTATCCAACGTCAGTGATAACGGCTACTGGAAGGGTACATAGGCATGCAGAAAGAAAAACTTTCCGCTTTAATGGATGGTGAGACCTTAGATAACGAGCTGTTTTCCGCCTTGTCTAAGGACGCAGAATTACAGAAAAGCTGGGCAAGCTATCATCTCATTCGCGATACCATGCGCGGTGATGTGGGCGATGTCCTGCATTTTGATATTTCTGCGCGCGTCGCTGCTGCCATCGAAAAAGAACCGTTGCGTACGGTTACAACGCTGATCCCTGAAGCTCAGCCAGAACCTTCCCGCTGGGAAAAAATGCCGTTCTGGAAAAAAGCGCGCCCGTGGGCTGCGCAACTGACCCAGGTCGGTGTCGCTGCCTGTGTTTCACTGGCCGTGATCGTAGGCGTTCAGCACTATAACCAGCCAGAGGGCAGCGCCACGCAGACCTCTGACTCTCCGGTGTTCAATACGATGCCGATGATGGGCAAAGCGTCTCCGGTGAGCCTGGGCGTGCCGTCTGATGCATTTGACACCAACAGTTCTAACCAGCAGGTTCAGGACCAGCGTCGTCGCGTAAATGCCATGCTGCAGGATTACGAACTGCAACGTCGCCTGCACGCTGACCAGCTGCAGTTTGAAACCACTGCGCCAAAACAGGCGCAGGTTGATGTTCCCGGAAATCAATCATTAGGACAGCAACAGCAGTAATGAAGCCGCTTTGGTATGCTGTTAGCCTGCTGACAGGCAGCCTGTTGTGGTCATCTGCCGCCCCGGCGCAACCTTCTGCGTCCGGGGCGCTATTGCAGCAGATGGAGCAGGCAAGTCAGAACCTCAACTACGAATTCGCCTATATCAACGTCTCCCGCATCGGCATCGAATCGCTGCGTTATCGTCATGCTGTAATCGATAACCGGATATTCGCTCAGCTGTTGCAGATGGACGGGCCACGTCGGGAAGTGATCCAGCGCGGCAATGATATCAGTTACTTCGAACCCGGCCTCGATCCCTTTTCGCTCCCCGGCAATCACATTATCGATGCTTTACCGTCGGTAATTTTTGCTGACTTCACCAAGCTCGCCACAGCCTATGATTTTATTACCGTGGGCCGCTCGCGCATTGCCGATCAGATGTGTGATGTGTTGCGCATCGTTTCACGCGATGGCACTCGTTACAGCTATGTGGTCTGGCTGGATGTGGACACCAAGCTGCCGCTGCGCATCGACCTGCTCGATCGTGATGGCGAAACGCTGGAGCAGTTCCGCGTCATCAGCTTTGCGGTGGACGAAGGGGTGCGTAATCTGATGCAGGGGCTGGAGAAAGCCAATCTGCCTCCATCGCTTTCGGTGCCGAAAGGGGATGCGGTTACGCTCACCTGGCAGCCAGGCTGGATACCTGCCGGTATGTCGCTGGTGTCGCAGAATCGCCGCACGCTACCCGGTCTGAATAAAAATATGGAATCGAAGCTCTACAGCGATGGCCTGTTTAGTTTCGCTATCAACGTGACGCCGGCCGATAAAACCAGCACAACGCAGACATTGCGCACTGGGCGTCGTACGGTCCAGACCGTTGTGCGCAATAATAACGAAATAGCGGTGATCGGCGAATTACCGCCCTCAACCGCAAAACGTATTGCGGACAGCATCGACCTGGGGTCACAAAAATGATGAGAGAATGGGCCACCGTGGTGGCATGGCAGGATGGCATCGCCACGCTGCACACCGAAGCAAAAACCTCCTGCAACAGCTGCCAGGCGCGTAAAGGCTGTGGCAGCCATATGCTGAATAAGCTCGGTCCGAAGAATGCCCACGTGATGCAAATCGCCAGCAGCAAGCCGCTGCAGCCGGGGCAGCGGATCGAACTCGGTATCAAAGAGAGCAGCCTGCTGGGTTCAGCGTTGCTGGTCTACATGACGCCGCTGTTTGGCCTGTTCCTGGTTTCCGGCCTGTTTCAGGCGCTGTTCAGCAGCGATCTGGCCGCCGCCTGCGGTGCGCTGCTGGGCGGTATCGGGGGTTTTATTGTCGCCAAAGGCGTTTCAATGAAATTCGGCGATCGAGAAGCCTTTCAGCCGGTCATTCTGAACATCGCCTTGCCTCCCGATGCGCTGCGTGTTGAAAGCGAAGCGTAACGCACGTCCAGGCCGCGCATCCCGCGGCCTTTGTCTGTTCTGCCTCGCGCAGATATCTGTTTCGCTTCCACCACGTTCCATTCTTTTATGCGCGGCGTTAACAGTGTAATATGCGTCGTCATTAATGAGGCTGACAGGATTGTGGGTAAAGAGCGATCTTCCTGAATGTGTCTGTGCTCAGGTTTTCAACTGAATTTTAAGCGAAGATATCCCAATAAATGAAGCACATAAGAAATTTCTCCATCATCGCTCATATCGACCATGGCAAATCTACGCTCTCTGACCGCCTGATTCAGATTTGCGGCGGCCTCACCGCTCGTGAAATGGCTGCGCAGGTTCTTGACTCTATGGATCTGGAGCGCGAGCGTGGCATCACCATCAAAGCACAGAGCGTCACACTCGATTACCACGCGAAAGACGGCCAAACTTACCAGCTCAATTTCATCGATACCCCAGGCCACGTAGACTTCTCCTATGAAGTTTCCCGCTCACTGGCCGCCTGCGAAGGCGCGCTGCTGGTAGTGGATGCCGGTCAGGGTGTTGAAGCGCAGACACTGGCGAACTGCTACACCGCGATGGAGATGGATCTGGAAGTGGTGCCGGTTCTGAACAAAATTGATCTGCCCGCTGCCGATCCCGATCGCGCCGCGCAGGAAATTGAAGATATCGTCGGCATTGATGCAACTGACGCGGTGCGCTGCTCAGCCAAAACCGGCGTCGGCGTTCCGGAAGTGCTGGAACGCTTAGTGCGCGACATTCCGCCGCCAGAAGGCGATCCGGAAGCGCCGCTGCAGGCACTGATTATCGACTCCTGGTTCGATAACTACCTGGGTGTTGTTTCCCTGGTGCGCGTGAAAAACGGCACCATGCGCAAAGGCGACAAGATCAAAGTCCTGAGCACCGGCCAGGTTTATAACGCTGACCGCCTGGGTATCTTCACCCCGAAACGGGTTGATCGTAATGAGCTGAACTGCGGTGAAGTAGGCTGGCTGGTCTGCGCCATTAAAGATATCCTCGGCGCACCCGTGGGCGATACGCTGACTACCGCACGTAACCCGGCAGACAAAGCGCTGCCAGGCTTTAAAAAAGTGAAGCCACAGGTTTACGCCGGTCTGTTCCCAATCAGCTCTGACGACTATGAAGCGTTCCGTGATGCGCTCGGTAAGCTGAGCCTGAACGACGCCTCGCTGTTCTATGAGCCAGAAAGCTCAACGGCGCTGGGCTTTGGTTTCCGCTGCGGCTTCCTCGGTCTGCTGCACATGGAGATCATCCAGGAGCGTCTGGAGCGCGAATACGATCTCGATCTGATCACTACCGCACCGACGGTGGTGTATGAAGTCGTGACGACCAGCGGCGAAATCGTTCATGTCGACAGCCCATCCAAGCTGCCGGCACTGAACAATATCGAAGAGCTGCGTGAACCGATTGCCGAATGTCACATGCTGCTGCCGCAGGAGTATCTGGGCAACGTCATCACGCTCTGTATTGAGAAGCGTGGCGTGCAGACCAACATGGTTTACCACGGCAATCAGGTGGCACTGACTTACGAAATTCCGATGGCTGAAGTGGTACTCGACTTCTTTGACCGTCTGAAATCAACCTCGCGCGGTTATGCCTCGCTGGATTACAACTTTAAACGTTTCCAGCCTTCAGACATGGTACGTGTTGACGTACTGATTAACTCTGAGCGTGTGGATGCGCTGGCGCTGATTACCCACCGTGACAACGCGCCTTATCGCGGACGCGATCTGGTTGAGAAAATGAAAGAGCTCATCCCGCGTCAGCAGTTTGATATTGCGATTCAGGCTGCCATCGGCAACCACATTATCGCGCGTTCAACGGTGAAACAGCTGCGTAAAAACGTTCTCGCCAAGTGTTATGGCGGTGACGTCAGCCGTAAGAAGAAACTGTTGCAGAAGCAGAAAGATGGTAAGAAGCGAATGAAGCAGGTTGGTAACGTTGAGCTGCCACAGGAAGCGTTCCTCGCCATTCTGCATGTCGGTAAGGACAGCAAATAAGGATTTCCAATGGCTAATATGTTCGCCCTGATTCTGGCGATAGCGACGCTGATTACTGGCATCGTATGGGTAATTGATCGTTTTAAATGGGCACCCGCGCGTCGCGCGAAACAGGCTGAGGCTCAGGCCCAGACCGGTAACGCGCTCGACAGCAAAACGCTGGCGAAGGTCGCTGCAAAGCCAGGCTGGGTTGAAACGACCGCATCTGTGTTCCCGGTGCTGGCCGTGGTTTTCATCGTGCGTTCGTTTATCTACGAACCATTCCAGATTCCCTCTGGCTCGATGATGCCGACGCTGCTGATTGGTGATTTTATCCTGGTGGAGAAGTTTGCTTACGGCATCAAGGATCCGATCACCCAGACGACGCTGATCCCAACCGGTCAGCCGAAGCGCGGCGATATCGCGGTATTTAAATACCCGAAAGATCCGAGCCTGGATTACATTAAGCGCGTTATCGGCCTGCCGGGCGACAAAGTCATTTATGATCCTTACAGCAAAACGCTGACGGTGAAACCGACCTGCTCCGATGATAAAGCCTGTGACACAGCGTTAGCGGTAACTTACACCGACGTTGAGCCAAGCAACTTTGTTCAGACCTTTAGCGGCTTTGATGGCAACGAAACCGGCAACGGTTTTTATCAGGTGCCGCAGGGCGATACCCTGCGCGGTGGTTTGCGCCTGGGAACCCGCAAAGAGACAATCGGTAACGTGACGCATGACATTCTGCTGGTAAACGAAGCGCAGAGTCAGGCAGGCATGTATTATCAGCAGCCGGGTCAGCCGCAGGCGAGCTGGGTCGTGCCGAAAGGGCAATACTTCATGATGGGCGACAACCGTGATAACAGCGCCGACAGCCGCTACTGGGGCTTTGTCCCGGAGCGTAATCTGGTCGGTAAAGCGGTCGCTATCTGGATGAGCTTTGAGAAACAAGAAGGCCAGTGGCCAACCGGCGTGCGATTCAGTCGCATCGGTGGTATCCACTAACATTATTGTCTGATTAACAGGCAAATCGGGTGGCCTCCTCAGGGAGGCCACTGCACACCAAACGGAACGTGTTGGATTACCAGCCCCGTTTGGTATGCAGAGTCACAGACGCAACAAAGAACTGGAATCGCATGAACCCCATCCTGATTAACAAGCTTCAGCGCAAACTGGGCTACACTTTTACTCATTCGGAACTGTTACAGCAGGCCCTGACTCACCGCAGCGCCAGCAGTAAGCACAACGAACGCCTGGAATTTCTTGGCGATTCTATTCTTAGCTATGTGATTGCTAATGCCCTTTATCACCGCTTCCCGCGGGTTGATGAAGGTGACATGAGCCGCATGCGCGCCACGCTGGTGCGGGGCAACACGCTGGCTGAAATGGCACGCGAATTTGATCTTGGCGAGTGCCTGCGCCTGGGACCCGGCGAGCTGAAAAGCGGCGGTTTCCGTCGTGAATCGATCCTGGCGGATACGGTGGAAGCGCTGATTGGCGGTATCTTCCTCGACAGCAGTATCGAGCGGGTAGAGCAGCTGATCCTCGACTGGTATCAGACCCGCCTCGACGAAATCAGTCCTGGCGACAAACAAAAAGATCCGAAAACGCGCCTGCAGGAGTATCTGCAGGGACGTCATCTGCCGCTGCCAAGTTATCTGGTGGTACAGGTACGTGGCGAAGCCCACGATCAGGAATTCACCATTCACTGTCAGGTGAGTGGCATGGCCGAGCCGGTTGTTGGCGTCGGCTCCAGCCGTCGTAAAGCCGAGCAGGCAGCGGCTGAACAGGCACTGATAAAATTAGGTCTTGAATAGATCTGTCGGGATGACAGTGCCGGAACCGGCACTGACCATTAACCTGACACTCTATCCCGGCGTCAGAAGACGCTGAATGACACATGACTCAAATAGCACTCTTTCGGCGCCGCATCAGGCGCTGAACAATTCAGGACTCGAATGAGCGAAAACGTTACTTATTGCGGCTTTGTCGCGATTGTTGGCCGACCAAACGTCGGTAAATCCACCTTACTGAACCAGTTGCTGGGGCAGAAGGTGTCGATCACCTCGCGTAAGCCGCAAACCACGCGCCACCGCATCATGGGCATTCATACCGAAGGCGAATATCAGGCGATCTACGTCGATACTCCCGGTCTGCACATGGAAGAGAAGCGCGCCATTAACCGTCTGATGAACCGCGCAGCCAGCAGTTCCATTGGCGACGTTGAACTGGTGATCTTCGTGGTTGAAGGCACCCGCTGGACACCCGATGATGAGATGGTGTTGGGCAAACTGCGCGACAATAAAGTGCCGGTGGTGCTGGCGATCAATAAGGTCGATAACATCCAGGATAAAAGCATTCTGCTGCCGCATCTGCAGTTCCTGAGCCAGCAGATGAACTTCCTCGATATCGTGCCTATTTCCGCTGAAAGCGGCAAAAACGTCGATACCATTGCGGCGATTACCCGCAAGCATCTGCCGCAGGCCGATCATCACTTCCCGGAAGATTACATCACCGACCGCTCACAGCGTTTCATGGCGTCAGAGATGATCCGTGAAAAACTGATGCGCTTCCTGGGTGCTGAACTGCCTTACTCCGTTACGGTTGAGATCGAGCGTTTCGTGACCAACGAACGTGGCGGTTACGACATCCACGGTCTGATTCTGGTTGAGCGCGAAGGGCAGAAGAAGATGGTGATTGGCAACAAAGGCGCCAAAATCAAAGTCATCGGAACAGAAGCGCGCAGGGACATGGAAGAGATGTTCGAAGCGAAAGTGCATCTCGAACTGTGGGTGAAAGTGAAATCCGGCTGGGCAGATGACGAACGTGCGCTGCGCAGCCTGGGTTATACAGACGATCTCTGATTCAATGGAAGGCTGGCAACGCGCCTTTGTGCTGCATAGTCGTCCCTTCAGCGAAACCAGTCTGCTGCTCGACCTGTTCAGCGAAAGCGAAGGGCGGGTGCGGGTTCTGGCCAAGGGCGCACGTTCGCGGCGCTCGCAGCTGAAGGGGGCGTTACAGCCTTTTACCCCGCTGCTGGTTCGCTGGAGCGGGCGCGGGGAAGTCAAAACCCTGCGCAATGCCGAGGCGGTGTCGCTGGCCTTACCGCTCAGCGGCATCACGCTCTACTGCGGTCTTTACGTTAATGAGCTGGTCTCTCGCGTATTGCAGCAGGAATTCCCCTTCTCAGAACTCTTCTTCGACTATCTCAACTGCCTTCAGGCATTAGCCTCAACGCACGGCAAGCCCGAACCGGCACTGCGACGTTTTGAACTGGCGCTGCTCGGTCACCTGGGTTATGGCGTCGATTTCCTGCACTGCGCCGGTAGCGGCGAGCCGGTCAGCGACAACATGACGTACAGCTACCGCGAAGAGCGCGGCTTTATTGCCAGCCTGGTGGTCAATCAGCGCAGCTTTACCGGCCGCGAATTGCGCGCCCTGTGCGAGCGAGAGTTTCCCGATGCCGACACTCTGCGCGCCGCGAAGCGGTTTACCCGCATCGCCCTGAAGCCCTATCTTGGTGGCAAGCCGCTGAAGAGTCAGGAGCTGTTCCGCCAGTTTATCCCGAAGAAAAAGCCTGAACAGGCAGAAGAATAGCGCGGGTCGTACCGCCTGTTTCACTTTGCGCGGTACACTCAACATCACGATGAAAAACAAGTGAGGACGGTCATGGCTGAGTTGCTGTTAGGCGTCAATATCGATCACATTGCCACGGTGCGTAACGCCCGTGGGACAAACTATCCCGATCCGGTGCAGGCGGCGTTTATCGCCGAGCAGGCGGGCGCAGACGGCATTACTGTGCACCTGCGCGAAGATCGCCGTCACATCACTGATCGCGACGTGCGTATCCTGCGTGACACCATCCAGACGCGGATGAATCTGGAGATGGCGGTCACCGATGAGATGATCGGCATCGCCTGTGATATCCAGCCCCATTTCTGCTGTCTGGTGCCGGAAAAGCGTCAGGAAGTGACCACTGAAGGCGGGCTGGATGTGGCGGGGCAGCAGGAGAAGATGAACGCGGCCGTACGACTGCTGAGTGACGCAGGCATTCTGGTTTCGCTGTTTATCGATGCCGATCACCGTCAGATTGAAGCGGCCGTGGCCAGCGGCGCGCCTTACATCGAAATTCATACCGGCGCTTACGCCGAAGCACCAGAGGGACTGGCGCGTGACGCTGAGCTGGCGCGTATCCGCCACGCCGCGACCTTTGCCGCCAGCCTGGGACTGAAGGTCAATGCCGGTCACGGTCTGACCTACCACAACGTGCTGCCGATTGCGGCGCTGCCGGAAATGCATGAGCTGAATATCGGCCATGCGATTATTGGTCGTGCGGTGATGAGTGGCCTGCCGGATGCGGTGAAAGAGATGAAGCAACTGCTGCGTGAAGCCCGTCGCTGATGGCTATTCTGGGACTGGGTACGGACATCGTTGAGATTGAACGCATCGCCGGAGTGATAGAGCGCTCCGGCGACCGGCTGGCGCGGCGGGTGCTGAGCGAAGCCGAATGGCAGCAATATCAGGCGCACAAGCAGCCGGTGCGCTTTCTCTCTAAACGCTTTGCGGTTAAAGAGGCGGCAGCAAAAGCCTTTGGCACCGGCATTCGCGGTGGTCTGGCGTTTAATCAGTTTGAAGTTTACAACGATGCGCTGGGAAAACCGGGATTACGCTTCTTTCAGCATGCCGCTGAAGTGGCAGAGAGGCTGGGCGTTAAACACGTTCACGTGACGCTGGCCGATGAGCGTCACTACGCCTGCGCCACGGTGATCATTGAAAGCTAGCCGTGCAGCAGCACGAACTTCTCCCACAGCGCATCACGTGATTCGGTGTGCTGTGGGTCAATGATGATGGTGTTGTCGATGGGGCATACCTGCTGACAGGTTGGCGTCTCATAATGCCCGACGCATTCCGTGCAGCGGCTGACATCAATCTCATAGATCGCATCGCCCAGTGAAATGGCCTGGTTCGGGCACTCCGGTTCACACATATCGCAGTTAATGCATCTGGCCGTAATCAACAGCGCCATTTTACCCACCTGATAACAACAGAAAAAGCGCGGGTATTATACGCGCTGCCGCTGATCAGACCAGCTTTTTCACCAGCGCTTCGCTGTGGCGAATATGACTGGACGCGCGTTCCGGATCGTTTTGCACCAGTGCCATAAACAGCAGATCGGTCAGGGCCAGCTGCGCCGTGGTCGAGGAGATGGCCGCGCTGCGGGTACTCTGCTCTTCCGCCACCGTATAGAGACAGTAACTGGCGCTCTGCTGCAGCGTATTCGGCGTAAAGCCGGTAAACGCCACCACATCGGCGCCTACCTGAACCGCCTCCTGCGCGGCCAGATTGATCTCCCGCCGTTCACCGGTGTAAGAGATGGCGAGCAGCACATCGCCGGGCCCCATCGCCTGCACGCTGGCCAGCAGGGCGTGCATATCCTGCTCCGCCACCGCATTAATGCCGATCTTCATCAGCTTCCAGGAGAAGTCCTTCGCCACCAGACCCGAAGCGCCGATGCCCACCAGTAAAATACGCCGGGCATTTTTCAGCAGCTGTAACACATCGTTGAGTTTCTCTTCGCTGTTGATATCCAGCGTGGCGCGGATCGCCGAGAGTTTCTCCGTCAGCAGCTTCTCACCCACCATTTTAAGGGGATCGTCGCTGAGGATATGGTTATGCACGGTAATGGCATCTTTGTCCGCCAGTGACTCACTCAGAGCCAGCTTAAGCGCCGGAAAACCTTTGTATCCCAGTTTCTGAGCAAACTTCACCACGCTCGACTGGCTGACGCCAGACTCTTCCGCCAGTTTTTGCGAACTCAGGTGGCGCGCCCGATCGGGTTGCGACAGTAAAAAATCAGCCAGCCGACGCTCGTTCAATGCCAGACGTGGATAAAGCTGGCGAATGCGCAGCAATGAACTCATGCCCAATCCTCGTAATTCAGGGATAATCTGTGAAGAATAAACTATTCATCAGGCATTGTAGTCATCGGAATTAAAAATGACAGTCATCGCCGTAGCGCCTGATGATGGCTACACTACTCTTTATCATTCCAGAATCAGCCTGAAGGAGAGTTGTTTGACCAGGGGAACACAACGTCGCGTCGTATTTTTTGACCTGGATGGCACTTTGCACCAGCAGGACATGTTCGGCACTTTTATGCGCTATCTGCTGCGTCGCCGACCGCTTAATCTGCTGCTGGTGGTGCCGTTATTGCCGGTAGTGGGTATCGGCTTGCTGTTTAAAGGCCGTGCGGCACGCTGGCCCATGAGCCTGCTGCTCTGGTCTATTACTTTTGGTCGTTCTGAGCGGACGCTGCTGCAACTCGAAGCCGAATTTGCGCAGTGGTTCCGCCTGCGCGTTAAAGCCTTTCCGGTGGTTCAGCAGCGTCTGACCGATTACCTCGGCAGTGATGATGCTGACGTCTGGCTCATCACCGGATCGCCACAGTCTCTGGTGGAGCAGGTCTATTACGACTCCGCGTTTCTGCCACGCGTGAAGCTGATTGCCAGTCAGATGCAGCGCGGCTGGGGCGGGCGGGTACTGGCAATGCGCTGCCTCGGTCATGAGAAAGTGGCACAGCTGGAAGAGAAAATCGGCACGCCGCTACAGCTCTACAGCGGCTATAGCGACAGCAAACAGGACAACCCGCTGCTGTTTTTCTGTCAGCATCGCTGGCGCGTAACACCCGCAGGTGAGCTGCAACAGCTGGAATAAGTTTCTAAAGGATCGGTGAGACCGCTATAATGCGCCGCTTTTCTGTCGCCCGGAGTGGTCAGCATGAAACAACAAGATGAATACTGGATGCGCCATGCGCTTGATCTGGCGCGCCGGGCGTGGGAGCAGGGCGAAGTGCCGGTGGGTGCGGTGCTGGTTCAGAATGACCGGGTGATTGGTGAAGGCTGGAACCGGCCCATCGGCCAGCACGATCCGACGGCGCATGCGGAGATTATGGCGTTGCGGCAGGGCGGTAAAGTACTGGAAAATTATCGTCTGCTGGACACCACGCTCTATGTGACGCTGGAGCCGTGCGTGATGTGCGCCGGCGCCATGGTTCACAGCCGCATCAGCCGGCTGGTCTACGGTGCGCACGATATCAAAAGTGGAGCGGCAGGATCGCTGCTCGATGTGCTGGGGCACCCCGGCATGAATCATCAGGTTGAATTACAGAGCGGCGTGCTGGCTGAAGAGTGTGCCGCTATGCTGAGCGACTTCTTCCGTATGCGTCGCGAGCAGAAAAAAGCGCTGCGTCAGGCGCAACGCCAGGATTAATTCATGGCGATCTTCGGTTCGACCGCCGGATAGCCTTTGGCCAGTTCGGCCTGTGCTTCTTGTGCTTCAGCCTGCTGCGCCAGGCGTTTTTCCTGCTCCTGCAGATAACCCACCAGGCTTAACTGATATTTGCGGATGTTCTCCACATAGTTATAGGCTTCATGCCCACGGGCATAGCCATAAGCCGTCTGGGTGTAGTAACGCTTCTGGCTCAGCATGGGCAGACGCAGCTTCACATCCGCCCAGCTATCCGGATTACCCCCCTGGCGGGCAGTGAGTTTACGGACATCCAGCATATGGGCATAGCCCATGTTATAGGCCGCCAGCGCAAACCAGATGCGCTCATCTTCCGGGATGGTCTGCGGCACCTTCGCCATCATATCCTGCAAATACTGACTGCCGCCGCGAATGCTCTGTTCGGGATCGGTCCGGTCGCCCACATCCAGGCTCTCAGCGGTGTTACGGGTCAGCATCATCATGCCGCGCACGCCGGTAGGGGAGGTGGCCTGCGGGTTCCAGTGCGACTCCTGATAGGAGATTGCCGCCAGCAGTCGCCAGTCAATGCTGGTGGCGTACTTCTCAAACAGCGGTTTGATGTCAGGCAGCGTGTTATCGATGGCGCGCAGGAAAGTGCGGGTATCGACATAATCAAAGGTGCCGACGTGGCCGAGATATTTCTCCTCCAGCCGCGCCATCGCCCCTTCTTCACCCATACCGTTAAAGAAGTCGAGCATCGCGGCATTCAGGCTGTCGTCATCGCTGTGCCGCACATACCAGGTGACCGGCTCTTCATCAGTGACGTCAAACGCCACCGCCAGCTGCGGATAGATGCGCTGCAGCAGAGCGATGGTCACGGAGTCGCCAATCGTATAGTCGAGCTTGCCGTCTGCCACCGCTTCCAGCAGGGCTTTAGGACTTTGATCGGTGGAGATCGCCCAGTCCAGATCGGGGTACTGATTTGACCGCGCGCTCTTCAGCGTTGACAGATACGCCGATCCAGACGCAACAGTCAGCCGCCCCTTTAAGTCACCGAGGTTTTTAGGGCGCGGCTTATCCACGCGATAGACCAGCTGCTGCGAAACGTTGTAGTAGCCTGGCCCGGTCTGATAGCGGGTCAGGCGTTCGCTGTTGTAGTTCAGACCCGCGGCCAGCAAATCGGCTTTGCCATCATCTAAATCGTCAAACAGATCGCTCAGGTTGGGACGTACTGTCACCTTGAGTTTGACGCCCAGATAATCGGCGAAGCGTTTTGCCAGCTCATAATCCATACCGGCCGGAGATTGGTTCACTGTGTAGTAAGTCAACGGGGAATTGATGGTACTGACACGCAGTACTCCCCGTGATTTAATCTGTGAAATCTGGTCCTGCCCACCCCCATACCAGGGAATGGATGGCCATAGCGCTAACGCTAACAGCACGGCAACCAGACCGATAAACAGATAATTAAATTTTAGGCGTTTCAAATAGTTATCTCTCGCTGGCTCTAAGGCCTCTGTCTTTTAAAGGCAGTATTTGTCTTCTTTGAACTCCCAGAGCGAGGGGCATTTTGCGCAACAAAATCACGCTGAGCAACTTTTATAGCAGCTTTTGCGCAAAATTCAGGCAAATCCGGGTCGCCAAAAATTGTGCGCAAACGGTTTCGTCGCGAGGTCGCTTTCTCTATAATACGCCCCGTTTTCCCTGTTGCGCCCAATGAAGCGTCGCCCGGCGCCCTGACGAGAGATTTATTAATGGAAATTCTGCGTGGTTCGCCCGCCCTGTCGGCATTTCGTGTAAACAAACTGCTGACCCGCTTTCAGGACGCTCATCTGCCGGTGAGTGATATTTACGCTGAGTACATCCATTTTGCTGATGTCAGCACGCCCTTAAGCGCTGACGAACAGAGCCGTCTGCAGCGCCTGCTGAAATATGGTCCCTCTCTCGCTGAACATGCCCCACAGGGGCGTCTGCTGCTGGTGACGCCTCGTCCCGGCACCATTTCGCCCTGGTCATCCAAAGCCACTGACATTGCCCACAACTGCGGTCTGCCGCAGGTACGTCGCCTGGAGCGCGGCCTGGCCTTTTATGTACAGGCCCCACAACTGACGGAAGCGCAGTGGCAAACGCTGGGCACACTGCTGCACGATCGGATGATGGAAACGGTCTTCGGCGATCTGGCGCAGGCTGAACAGCTGTTCGCGCATCACACGCCACAGCCGGTGAAAAGTGTCGATCTGCTGGGTGAGGGCCGTCAGGCGCTGGTTCAGGCGAATATCTCACTGGGTCTGGCGCTGGCCGACGATGAAATCGACTATCTGGTGGCGGCGTTTACCGCACTGGGCCGCAATCCCAACGACATTGAACTCTACATGTTTGCGCAGGCGAACTCTGAGCACTGTCGTCACAAGATCTTCAACGCCGACTGGATTATCGACGGCGAGAAACAGCCAAAGTCGCTGTTTAAGATGATCAAAAACACCATGGAGCAGACGCCGGACTACGTGCTCTCTGCTTACAAAGATAACGCCGCTGTGATGGAAGGCTCAGAGGTTGGCCGCTTCTTTGCTGACGCCGGAGAGAGCGAATACCGCTGGCATCAGGAAGCCGCACACATCCTGATGAAGGTGGAAACCCATAACCACCCAACGGCCATCTCGCCGTGGCCTGGTGCTGCGACCGGTTCCGGTGGTGAGATCCGTGATGAAGGCGCAACCGGAAGGGGTTCAAAGCCAAAAGCGGGCCTCGTCGGTTTCTCCGTATCGAACCTGCGTATCCCTGGCTTTGAACAGCCGTGGGAAGAGGACTTCGGCAAACCGGCCCGCATCGTCAGCGCGCTGGAAATCATGACCGATGGCCCGCTGGGCGGCGCTGCATTTAACAATGAATTTGGTCGTCCGGCTCTGAATGGTTACTTCCGTACTTATGAAGAGCAGGTCACCAGCCACAACGGCACTGAGCTGCGTGGCTACCATAAGCCGATTATGCTGGCGGGCGGCATCGGGAATATCCGTGCCGATCACGTGCAGAAAGGTGAAATCACCGTAGGCGCGAAGCTGGTGGTGCTGGGCGGTCCGGCAATGAACATCGGCCTGGGCGGCGGCGCGGCGTCATCGATGGCCTCGGGCCAGTCTGATGCCGATCTCGACTTTGCCTCGGTACAGCGTGATAACCCGGAGATGGAGCGCCGTTGTCAGGAAGTGATCGACCGCTGCTGGCAGCTGGGCGATGAGAACCCGATTCTGTTCATCCACGACGTGGGCGCTGGCGGCCTCTCCAATGCGATGCCGGAGCTGGTCAGCGATGGCGGTCGTGGCGGCCGGTTTAACCTGCGTGACATCCTGAGTGATGAGCCAGGCATGAGTCCGCTGGAGGTCTGGTGTAACGAATCACAGGAACGTTATGTGATGGCAGTGGCACCCGATCAGCTGGCGCAGTTTGAGGCAATTTGCCAGCGTGAACGCGCACCGTTCGCGGTCATTGGTGAAGCCACCGAAGAGCTGCACCTGAGCCTGGAAGATAGTCATTTCGGTAACAAGCCGATCGACATGCCGCTTGATGTCCTGCTGGGCAAAACGCCGAAGATGACGCGGGATGTGGTGACGCAGCAGACGCAGGGCACTGCCCTGCAGCGTGACGGCATTACGCTGGTCGATGCGGTAAACCGCGTGCTGCATCTGCCTGCCGTGGCGGAAAAAACCTTCCTGATCACCATCGGTGACCGCAGCGTGACCGGCATGGTTGCGCGCGACCAGATGGTGGGACCGTGGCAGATCCCGGTTGCCAACTGTGCTGTGACTACCGCCAGCCTCGACAGCTATCACGGCGAAGCGTTTGCCCTGGGCGAACGTTCACCGGTTGCGCTGCTGGACTTCGCGGCCTCGGGTCGTCTGGCCGTCGGTGAAGCACTGACCAACCTGGCGGCTACCCATATTGGTTCGCTGAAGCGTGTGAAGCTTTCTGCAAACTGGATGTCCGCAGCCGGTCATCCGGGTGAAGATGCCGGTTTATATGCGGCGGTGAAAGCGGTCGGCGAAGAGCTTTGCCCGGCGCTGGGGATCACCATCCCGGTCGGTAAAGATTCGATGTCGATGAAAACACGCTGGCAGGAAGGCAGCGAACAGCGCGAAATGACCTCACCGCTGTCGCTGGTGATTACCGCTTTTGCCCGCGTCGAAGATGTTCGTCGCACCGTCACGCCACAACTGCAGGCCGATCAGGATAACCTGCTGCTGCTGATCGATCTGGGCAACGGCGCGAATACGCTGGGCGCAACCGCGCTGTCGCAGGTTTACCGTCAGCTTGGCGACAAACCTGCCGACGTGCGCGATGCCGCTCAGCTGGCGGGCTTCTTCAATGCCATCCAGGCGCTGGTGGCTGAGCAGAAACTGCTGGCTTATCACGATCGTTCCGACGGTGGTCTGCTGGTGACGCTGGCCGAGATGGCGTTTGCCGGTCACTGCGGCATCGACGTTGACATCGCCTCGCTGGGTAACGATGCGCTGGCCTCCCTGTTTACCGAGGAGCTGGGCGCGGTGATTCAGATCAACGCCGCCGATCGCGCCGTGGTTGAGCAGATCCTGGCGGATCACGGCCTTGCCGACTCGACGCATCTGCTGGGCAGCGCGCAGCCGGGCGATCGCTTTGTGATCCGTTCCGGTGACAGTGCGGTCTACAGTGAAAGCCGCAACACGTTGCGTACCTGGTGGGCGGAAACCACCTGGCAGATGCAGCGTCTGCGCGACAACCCGGCGTGTGCCGATCAGGAACATGAAGCGAAGAAAAACGACAGCGATCCTGGCCTGAACGTTAATCTGACCTTTAATCCGCAGGAAGATGTTGCTGCCCCGATGATCGCCACTGGCGCACGTCCAAGGGTCGCGGTGCTGCGTGAGCAGGGCGTGAACTCCCATGTAGAGATGGCCGCCGCCTTTGATCGGGCTGGCTTCACCGCCATTGACGTTCACATGAGCGATCTGCTGGCCGGACGTCGCGGCCTGGAAGAGTTCCAGGCGCTGGTCGCCTGTGGCGGCTTCTCCTACGGCGATGTGCTGGGTGCCGGTGAGGGCTGGGCGAAATCGATTCTGTTTAATCCGCGCGTGCGTGACGAGTTCGAAACCTTCTTCCATCGTCCGCAAACTCTGGCGCTGGGCGTCTGCAACGGCTGCCAGATGATGTCTAATCTGCGTGAACTGATCCCAGGCAGCGATCTCTGGCCGCGCTTTGTGCGCAACCAGTCTGAGCGCTTTGAAGCGCGCTTCAGTCTGGTAGAAGTGGCCGCCAGTCCCTCGCTGTTGCTGGACGGCATGGCCGGTTCGCATATGCCTATCGCCGTTTCGCACGGTGAAGGCTTTGTTGAAGTGCGTGATGCTTCGCATCTGGCGGCGCTGGAGTCGAAAGGGCTGGTGGCACTGCGCTTTGTCGATAACTTCGGCAAGGTGACAGAAACCTATCCGGCTAACCCGAATGGCTCACCAAACGGCATCACTGCCGTGACCAACGAAAGTGGTCGCGTCACTATCATGATGCCGCATCCGGAGCGGGTGTTCCGCACCGTCAGCAACTCCTGGCATCCGGCAGAGTGGGGCGAAGACAGCCCGTGGATGCGTATTTTCCGCAATGCGCGTAAACAGCTGGGTTAATGTAATCCGCTGAAAAGAGCAGGAGGCCAGTATGCCTCCTGTTCTTTTTTGTGACTCTGTTGGCAAATGGCGACAATGAGCAGGTCGTACTGTCTCTTTTTGGCGACATCTATCTCGTTGATTTTTAATGAACGCCTCTCCGGCGCGATTTCATGTCGCTCAGCGGAGACAGTTTTCACTTACTGTAATCAGATTTTGCGCAACAGTTGTCCGGTAAGCTTATTCAATCTGCTGAAAAATATAATGATTTATTTCCTGGCATGGAACTTGCTATACTCATGCAGCTGCTCATTCACCTGTTTATGATTGCCCCGCTTAGCGGAGAAGAGCTCATAAAGCCCGAATGACGCACCAAACGGAGCCTGCCGTCCAACTGACCGATAATCGCTTGCGTTATCAAACACCGGACGTAACGTTGAGTAAGGCTCCACCCATTTTTACGCGATGCATCATGCGTCGTGCCAGCGGCAGGCCATTGAGCCTGCCGTTTTCTTTTGTTCCCCTTTCTTCCGCCGACACCTTTCTTCCGCTGACAGAGTCCGTTAGCATCCAGACAGCAAATCTTAAGGAAGCGGCTGCGTGAAAAAATGGCGTTTATTTCCCCGTTCTCTGCGTCAGCTGGTGCTGATGGCGTTTGTACTGGTGCTGCTGCCGTTGCTGGTGCTGGCCTGGCAGGCGTGGGAAAGTCTCTCTGCGTTAAGCGAACAGGCAGCGGATACCAACCGCAATACCTTCACCGACGTTCGCAGAAGTGAGGCGATGGCGCGAACGGCGGTTGAGCTGGAGCGCAGCTATCGCCAGTACTGCGTGCTGGATGATGCCTCGCTGGCGCGCCTTTATCAGACTCAGCACACCCGCTACAGCCAGATGCTGAGTTCGCACAGCGCCAGCCTGCCCGAGCTGCCCGCATTCCAGACTTTACAGGCGACGTTGCCGCTGCTGACACCGTTAAAGTGCGATAACGGCAATCCGGTTACGCCTGCCGCAGAGGCGCTGGATCGTTTTTCTGCCACCAATGCGCAGATGGTGCAGGACACGCGCGAAGTGGTGTTTTCGCGCGGCCTTCAGCTGCAGCGCGAAATTGCCGATCGCGGCCAGTTTTTTGGCTGGCAGGCGCTGATTCTGTTTATCATCAGTCTGGCGTTGATGACGCTGTTTACCGGCATGATTATCGGGCCGGTCAAGCGTATTGAGCGGATGATCAACCGGCTTGGCGAAGGCCGGGAACTGGGTAACAGCGTGACATTTCGCGGCCCGCGCGAGTTACGCTCGCTGGGACAGCGCATCGTCTGGCTCAGCGAACGGCTTCAGTGGCTGGAATCGCAGCGCCATGAATTCCTGCGCCATCTTTCTCACGAACTGAAAACGCCGCTGGCCAGCCTGCGTGAAGGCACCGAACTGCTGGCGGACGAGGTAGCCGGGTCGCTGAACGCCGATCAAAAAGAGGTGGTCACTATCCTCGACGGCAGCAGCCGTCATCTGCAGCGGCTGATTGAACAGCTGCTTGATTACAACCGTAAACTGGCAGATGGCCCGATCCAGCTGGAACCGGTCAGCGTGGCGGAAATTGTGGAGGGGGTGGTGAATGCACACGCACTCTCGGCGCGCGCCAAACTCATGCAGACGGTTGTCGATCTGGAGGTCAGTCACTGCCTTGCCGAACCGATGTTACTGATGCGGGTCATCGATAATCTCTATTCGAACGCCGTGAACTACGGCAGCGAATCCGGTACCATCTGGCTGCGCAGTCAGCAGCAGGGCGATCGGGTCTGGATTGATGTCGCGAACAGCGGTACGCCGATCCCGCCGGAAGAGCAGGCAATGATTTTCGAACCTTTTTTCCAGGGTAGCCAGCAGCGCAAAGGGCCGGTAAAAGGCAGCGGGCTGGGATTGAGTATTGCCAAAGATTGCCTGCGCCGGATGCATGGCGACCTGACGCTGGTCTCCTGCGAGCAGGCTGACGTCTGTTTTCGAATTGAACTGAACACCACAGCCGGGAAAGTCTGACTGATGAAATATTTACCCGCTTTGCTGTTGAGCACACTGACCACGCTGCTGCTCAGCGGATGTACGACCTCCCCGGCCACCTCATCCCTGCCGTCAGGCCATCAGGTAGCGGAACCCGAGGTCAGCGTGGCTGATTACCTGGCGACCCGCTGCAATGACCTGTGGACGATAGAGAATAGTGCGGCACTGAGTAATCCTCTTTACTGGATGCGGGCCATCGATTGCGCTGAACGCCTTTCCCCCGCCGAGGCCCGAGCCGAAGCCCACCGCTGGCCGGTTGAGAGCTGGTCGCGCGCTTTCAAGCAGGGCGTGCTGATGTCGAACGGCAACGTGACGCCAGTGGAGCGTCGTCGTTATGTTGAAACCCTGGATCGCTACAGCAGCGATTTCCCGCAGTCTGTGCGTCCGCTGCTCCAGTTGTGGCGCAGTAATCAGGCCGCGCAGCTCGACCTGAGTGAAGCGCGCACCCGTTATGTTCATCTGCAACAGAGCAGCGATACCCAGCTGGAGGCGATACGTCAGCAGATGGTTAAACAGCAGCAGCAGCTCAGCGACACGCAGCATAAGCTGGAGCGGCTTACTGACATTGAGCGCCAGCTTTCATCACGTAAAGCCCCGGATGTTTCTGACAGCGGCCATGGCACTGCGCTGCCGCAGGATGAGGAGCAATAATGGTCAGACAAGCGGCAAAACTGCTGCTGGTGGATGACGATCCCAGCCTGCTGAAGCTGCTGGGTATGCGTCTTCGCAGCGAAGGTTATCAGGTCACCACCGCGGCCAGCGGACCCGAAGCGTTGCGTCTGCTGCAGAAAGAAAAAATCGAGCTGGTGATCAGCGATCTGCGGATGGATGAGATGGATGGTCTGGCGCTGTTTGGCGAGATCCAGAAACGCCACACCGGTCTGCCAGTGATTATCCTGACGGCACACGGTTCTATCCCGGACGCAGTTTCCGCCACGCAGCAGGGCGTCTTCAGCTTCCTGACTAAACCGGTGGATAAAGATGCGCTTTACAAAGCGATCGATGAAGCACTGGCTCAGCAGGCGCCGGTCAGCGATGACCGCTGGCGGGAAGCGATCGTCACCCGCAGCCCGCTGATGTTACGGCTGCTGGAGCAGGCGCATATGGTGGCGCAGTCGGACGTCAGCGTGCTGATTAACGGGCAGAGCGGTACCGGTAAAGAGATGCTGGCACAGGCGATTCACGCCGCCAGCCCGCGAAACGGCAAGCCCTTTGTCGCCATTAACTGCGGCGCACTGCCGGAGCAGTTACTGGAGTCAGAGCTGTTCGGGCATGCCAAAGGGGCCTTTACCGGCGCAGTCAGTGCCCGTGATGGTCTGTTTAAAACTGCAGGTGGCGGGACGCTGTTCCTGGATGAGATTGGCGATATGCCGCAACCGCTACAGGTTAAGTTGCTGCGGGTGTTGCAGGAGCGTAAGGTCAGGCCGCTGGGCAGCGATCATGATATTGAGATTGACGTGCGCATTATTTCAGCCACGCATCGCGATCTGCCGAAGGCGATGGAGAAAAAGGAGTTTCGCGAGGATCTCTTCTATCGTCTTAATGTGGTGAACCTGAAGATTCCGGCGCTGCATCAGCGCACTGAAGATATTCCGCTGCTGGCTAATCATCTGCTGCGACAGGCGGCGGAACGGCATAAACCGCAGATCCGCAGTTTTTCCGTTGATGCGATGAAGCGGTTGATGGCGGCCAGCTGGCCGGGCAATGTGCGTCAGCTGGTTAACGTGATTGAACAATGTGTAGCGCTGAGCTCATCGCCGGTCATCAGCGATGCGCTGGTGGAGCAGGCGTTGAGCGGTGAGAACAGCGCTTTGCCGACCTTTGCTGAGGCGCGCAATCAGTTTGAGCTGAACTATCTGCGTAAGCTGTTGCAGATGACTAAAGGCAATGTGACCAATGCCGCACGTCTGGCTGGACGCAACCGCACGGAGTTCTATAAGCTGCTGTCTCGTCATGAGCTGGATGCCAGTGATTTCAAAGAGTAGCGGAGGCTGCGGAGTGATACCGGCAGGTTGCCTGCTCAGGCCCGAATCAGAATGGGTGCGGTCAGCATAATCTGGCAGCGCTTGCGGCAACCTGAAGAATCCCGGATATTACCGCCCGACAGCGCCAGCAACATTTATACTTGATAAACCCTCTGACCATGGAGGGAGTGAAAAAGGGTCTGACATGAAAAAGATTGATGCGATTATCAAACCATTCAAACTCGATGATGTCCGTGAAGCCTTAGCGGAAGTCGGCATCACCGGGATGACCGTGAGTGAAGTAAAGGGTTTTGGCCGCCAGAAAGGGCACACCGAGCTTTACCGCGGCGCAGAGTATATGGTCGACTTTTTACCTAAAGTGAAAATCGAGATGGTGGTGGGCGACGATATCGTTGATACCTGCGTCGAGACCATTATGCGTACTGCGCAGACCGGCAAAATCGGTGACGGTAAAATCTTTGTCTTCGACGTGGCGCGCGTGGTGCGCATCCGTACTGGCGAAGAGGATGAGGAGGCGATCTGATTATCTCTTTATCAGCTCTTTATCAGCATAAAGAAGCCCGCGCTGCGGGCTTTTTTTATTGCTCAATTACATCCCTTTGTGCGGTCCAAAAAGTTCGTAATGAATGCGTGTATCTGCCACGCTGGCATCACGCAGTTGCGCCACCACATGCTGCATAAAGGGCAGCAGACCGCAGAGGTAGAAGTGGGTGTCGGGTGAGGCGAGACGTGCGGAGATCGCGGTGATATCCATCAGACCCTGCGCGTCATAGCGACCGGCATCTTCAGCGGCGGGATCGCGATACCAGACCTGACTGACGAAATCGGTGAGCTGAGCGCCCGTTGCTATCACTTCCGGGCCAAATGCATGCTGTTTGCCGTTCTCTGCTGCGTGCAGCCAGCTGACCGGCGCGCGGTGCTGGCGGGCCGCCAGGGCATGCAGCATGGCCAGCATCGGCGTCTGACCCACGCCCGCGGAAATCAGCGCCACCGGGGTTGAAGCATCGACCTCAAGAAAGAAGTCGCCATGCGGTGCGGCCAGCATCAGCTCATCACCCACTTTGCCATTCTGATGCAGCCAGCCGGAGACGGTGCCCTGCGCTTCACGTTTCACCGCAATCCGATAATCTTTGCCATTACTAAGGTGAGTAAGCGAGTACTGACGAATCTGGTGATGTTCGAAACTGGCGGGCTGCAGATGCACCGTCAGATACTGACCCGGTTTAAAGGCCGCCACCGGGCCGCCATCTGCCGGACTGAAGGTAAAGCTTTTAATCACCTCGCTCTGCTGCTCAATAGCACTGATGCGAAACGCACGAGTGCCGCGCCAGCCACCGGTTTGCTGCTCCGTCGCCTGATAAATCTCCTCTTCGCGATTAATGAACACATCTGCCAGTACGCCATAGGCCCGGCCCCAGGCTGCCAGCGCCTCTTCACCCGGATTCAGCAGCTCTTTAATGGTTGCCAGCAGATTTTCACCGACGATGGCGTATTGCGCAGGCTGAATATTCAGGCTGGTATGTTTCTGCGCAATCTTTTCCACCGCAGGCAGCAGCACGGCCAGGTTCTCCAGATTCGCGCCATAGGCGCAAATGGCGTTGAATAGCGCTTCACGCTGATCGCCATTGCGCTGGTTGTTCATATTGAAAACATTTTTGAGTTCAGGATGGTGCGACAGCATGCGGTCATAGAAGTGTGCGGTAAGCGCAGGACCACAGGCGGCGATGGCAGGCAGGGTCGATTTAACCGTGGCGATAGTGTGTGCATCAAGCATAAAAGCGGCCTCTCATTTAAAGATGTATTTAAAATGCATCTTATAGCCGTCTCGCCTGTGGTGTAAATAACCCGATAAATTTCCCGGTTGTCAAAGTGGCAACTTTCTGGTGCATCCTGAGAAACCGCCGTCACATCCTGAAGAAAAATTGTGGCGTCTGAACAGGGTAAAAAGGTGTAAAAAAGCCCTGCCAGTAGCCAGCCAATCGTTTGCGTAAAAAGAGGAGGTTCACCCTACCTTCACCTGTTAAAACGGTTTACACTGTGGGCCTTCGCCCCTGAAGGGGGGTAAATACCGTCAGAAAGTTAGCTGAGTCAGGAGATCCGGATGTTAAAGCGTGATATGAACATTGCCGATTACGATGCCGAGTTGTGGCAGGCGATGGAGCAGGAGACAGTGCGTCAGGAAGAGCACATTGAACTGATTGCTTCTGAAAACTACACCAGCCCGCGTGTTATGCAGGCACAAGGTTCTCAGCTCACCAATAAATACGCTGAAGGCTATCCGGGCAAACGCTACTACGGCGGCTGTGAGTACGTTGATATCGTTGAGCAACTGGCGATCGATCGCGCAAAAGAACTGTTTGGTGCCGATTACGCTAACGTGCAGCCACACTCAGGTTCACAGGCTAACTTCGCCGTCTATACAGCGTTGCTGCAGCCGGGCGATACTATTCTGGGGATGAACCTGGCGCACGGTGGGCACCTGACTCACGGCTCACCGGTTAACCTGTCGGGCAAACTCTATAACGTTGTGGCTTACGGTATCGATGAGACCGGTAAAATTGACTACGACGAACTGGCTGAACTGGCGAAAACCCACAAGCCAAAAATGATCGTTGGCGGATTCTCAGCTTACTCCGGCGTTTGCGACTGGGCGAAAATGCGCGAAATCGCGGATAGCGTAGGTGCATGGCTGTTTGTGGACATGGCACACGTTGCCGGCCTGATTGCTGCAGACGTTTACCCGAGTCCGATCCCGCATGCGCACATCGTGACCTCTACCACTCACAAAACGCTGGCGGGTCCGCGCGGTGGTATCATTCTGGCGAAAAACGGCGACGAAGATTTCTATAAGAAACTGAACTCTGCTGTCTTCCCTGGCGGTCAGGGCGGTCCTCTGATGCACGTTATCGCTGGTAAAGCGGTTGCGTTCAAAGAGGCGATGGAGCCGGAATTCAAAACCTACCAGCAGCAGGTGGCAAAAAACGCCAAAGCGATGGTTGAGGTGCTGATTGAGCGTGGCTATGACATCGTTTCTGGTGGCACCTATAACCATCTGTTCCTGATCGATCTGGTGAGCAAAAACCTGACCGGTAAAGAAGCGGATGCGGCGCTAGGCCGTGCCAACATCACGGTTAACAAAAACAGCGTACCTAACGATCCGAAAAGCCCGTTTGTGACTTCCGGTATCCGTATCGGTACACCAGCTGTTACCCGTCGTGGCTTCAACGAAGCGGACGTGCGTGAGCTGGCTGGCTGGATCGCGGATGTGCTGGATAACGTCAATGACGAAGCGACCATTGAGCGCACCAAAAAGAAAGTACTGGAAATCTGCAGCCGTCTGCCGGTCTACGCTTAATCGTTAACCTGTTGTGAGACAGCATACAAAGGATGGCATCAGCCATCCTTTTTTATTGCCTGTCCTGCGGCGCTCTGCCAGAGTAGCGCCCACTCATGCTGCCATGCAGCACTCTTGCTGGAGGGAATATGGCAATCGGCTCCGCCAGATGGCTCGGATTGGGCTACTTCACTTACTTCTTCTGTTACGGCATCTATCTGCCATTCTGGGGCGTGTGGCTGAAAGGCACCGGTCTCGATGCTGAAAAGATTGGCCTGCTGCTCGGCTGTGGCATGGTGGCACGCTTTGTCGGCAGTCTGCTTATCGCCTCTCAGGTCAAAAATCCTTCACGGTTGATTACGGCGCTGCGTCTGCTGGCGCTGATGACCTGTCTGTTCGCTGCCGGTTTCTGGGTGGGTGAGCAGTGGATGTGGCTGCTGACGGTCATGATCGGTTTTAACCTCTTTTTCTCGCCGCTGGTCCCGCTTAGCGATGCGCTGGCCGCCACCTGGACACAGCAGATAGGGCTGGCGTATGGGCCGGTCAGGCTGTGGGGTTCGCTAGCCTTTGTGATCAGCTCGGCGTTAACCGGCGTGCTGGTCAGTGCTTACTCTTCAAACGCCATTCTGCTGCTGCTTTCCGTCGGCGTCATCTCTATGCTGGCAGGCATGATGCTGTCACCCGCCACCCAGCCACAGGGTAATGAACGGCAGGGCGCGGCGGGCGGCGGCTGGCAGGTGTGGCGTGAATTGCTGCGTGAGAATGCGGTATGGCGATTTATGCTCTGCGTAACACTGCTGCAGGGTGCGCACGCCGCCTATTACGGCTTCAGTGCTATCTGGTGGCAGGAGAGTGGCTATTCCGCCTCAACGGTGGGTTATCTCTGGTCGCTGGGCGTGGTGGCCGAGATCGTCGTGTTTGCTCTGAGCAACCGGTTGTTCCGCCGCTGGAGCGCGCGCGATCTGCTGCTGCTTTCGGGCATTTGTGCGTTGATCCGCTGGAGTCTGATGGGTGCCACTACCGCGCTGCCGCTGCTGATTGTGGCGCAAATCCTCCACTGTGGCAGCTTCACCGTCTGTCATCTGGCGGCGATGCGTTTTATTGCGGCGCGTCAGGGAGCGGAAGTGATCCGTCTGCAGTCGCTCTATTCCGCGCTGGCGATGGGGGGTGGCATTGCGATAATGACCATGATCTGCGGCGTGCTGTTCGCTCATCTGCAGGGGCATCTGTTCTGGGTGATGGCACTGGTGGCGCTGCCCGCGCTATTTCTGCGTCCCGGCTACGACTCCAGTAAATAACGAATCCGCTGCTGATGGTGTAACGTCAGCGGCAGTTCCGCATGCACCAGCGGCGGGGAGAAGAGTGGCAGCGAGGTGGGGTAGGGCGAAATGATGATGTCCACATCCCGCGGTGCGCCATCCCGCTGAAACTGTTTCACGTCCTGATAGGTAATATTGATCGGCAGCAGCGTGATCTCCCGGATCTGCTGCTCCACATCCTGCTCCAGATCGGTATCGTCACCCGTCAGAATCAGCACCTGCTTCTCCTGCAACGCATTCTCCTGCATCAGCCAGGCACCAAAAATAACGGTAATTAAGCTCACCTCTTCCGGGCTGAACGCAATCCCGTATTGCTGCTCAAACGCCTGCAGCGCCTGCTGAGTGGTGCGCAACAGGCGGGGATAGAGGCGGCTGACATCCAGCGCCACGCTGTTGTCGATGCCGATAGTGAAGTGGGTGCGATCCAGCGCCTGTGCCAGATGAGGATAGAGCTGGTTAAGCAGCTCGTCGCGATCAGCAAAAGTGATGTCGGCACACCGTTCAAAGTCATTAATTAACTGCTGGGTCGCAGCCATTAACTGCTGCTCAGCAGGATGGGCAATCGCATCCACGACAGGCGTATGTATCTGGCTGAACAGCAGTGTCCAGAAGTCGGTTTCACTGACGGGCGGCGCAAGGTGGCAGCGTTTGCGCCAGTGGTGAATCACATCCTCGGCAGCCTGCCGCTCAGCCTTCTGCTGCAGCCAGTGACACTGCGCTTCACTGAACAGCACCGGCTGGCGCTGGCACAATCCATATTTCATGAAAATCTGCAGAAAAAGCCGGTCGCGTTCGCTGAAATCGCGCTTCAGACGCAGGCTACAGTGCTGGATCAGCGCCTGTAAATTGGTCTCATCCCACAGCGCCTTCTCAATCTTCATCACCTTCAGGCGCTGACGCAGGGGAGCTGCAAAATGGTCGCAGACGAAATCCTGCGATAAACGCAAACTGCGTCGCAGGTTGTGCAGCAGACAGAGGCGCCGATCCAACTCTGTGCCATGAAGACGAAAGCTGCCATCCACCATCTGATGCAATTCCAGCTGGTGATATCGCTGTATCTCAAGGCCCACATCCGCGATATCCTGTCGGGCAACAGCAGGATCGACGCCATTCAGCTGGCAGACTTTTTCAAGCGTAAGCACGGGTGTCGGCAGAAACAGCAGCAATAAAAGATGGCACTGACGCTGTGAGCGGGTGAAGAGTGGTGCCAAAGGGGTAGCAGAACTCATCAATCAGGTTTCCAGCAGGCTATTTTGAGCTAAGAATAGTCAACCCCGTCAGCGCCTGCGCGGTTTACGCGGTTTATTTGCCGGAGGTTTAAGGCGGGTCACAAAATTTTGTTACTTATAGATTCTTTTCATCGGGAACGTTACTTTATAACATTATGAAACGCACACTCTTTGCCCTCTTGATGGTATTAAGTCCGGCTGTAATGGCACATCCTCACAGCTTCATCGATATGAAAACCGAACTGGTGGCGCAGGATGACACCTTTACCGGATTAAAGATGACCTGGACCATGGATGAGATTACCTCCGCCGATCTGCTTTACGACGCGGGCGAGGCGAAACCAGGCAGCGTGGTGTGGAAGAAGCTGGCGGCAGGCGTGATGGCGAACGTGCTGGGCCAGCACTACTTTTCTGAAATCTGGCACAACCAACAGCGGGTAAAGTTTTTGAATCTGCCAACCGAATACAACCTGTCACGTAACGGCCATAAAGCGGTGCTGGAATTTATTCTGCCGCTGGCGGAACCCCCGAAGCTGACCGGGCAGCGCTTTGAGATCCTGACTTTTGATCCCACCTATTTCGTCGATATGTTCTATGACAATCCTGGTGCGTTAACGCTGCCGACGGCGCTGCAGGCGCGCTGCAAGTTCGCGCTGAACACGCCAAAGCCCAATGATTCACTGAAGCAGTATGCGCTGTCGCTGGATAAAGCCGACGCGCCTGCAGAGGAGATGGATTTAGGCCGCCAGTTTGCCCAGACGGTGATACTGACATGTCAGTAATCTCCCCACCGTTACGGGCTTCCCGCCTCTGGCCGCTGTGGCTGATGGCGGGCGTGCTGCTGAGCAGCGCGTTGCTGGTCTGGCTCTACTGGTCGCAGATTCTGATGCAGAGCGTACTGTGGCAGAAAGATCTGCATCGGCAGATGACTCAGCTGCTACAGCAGGTTGCGGAGCAGCCCCACCAGGCAGGCATTTCGCTGGTGATATTCAGCCTGCTGTATGGCGTACTGCACGCGCTGGGACCGGGCCATGGCAAAGTGGTGATCGCGACCTTTCTGGCGACCCATCCCACCAGAGTGAAAACCAGTATCAGGCTGACGCTGCTCGCCTCACTGCTGCAGGGTTCGGTGGCGATTGCCCTGGTGACGGTGATGCTGGTGCTGCTGAAAACGTCATCGCGACAGCTGCATCTCAGCAGTTTCTGGCTGGAGAAGGGCAGTTATCTGTTGGTGATCGGGCTGGGCGTGATGATCGGTTATCGGGCGCTGCGTTCGCTGTGGCGGACATTGCGTCCGCGTCCGGCCCCGGTATTTCGCGCCTTCAAACCTCACCATCAGCATGACGATCAGTGCGGATGTGGACACGCGCATCTTCCGACACCGCAGCAGATGAGCGGCAATCTCAGCGTGAAAACCCAGCTGCTGGTGGTGGTGTCGATGGGATTACGTCCCTGTTCCGGCGCGATTATGATGCTGCTGTTTGCCAAAGTGATTGGTGTCTATGGCTGGGGGGTGATCTCTGCTGCGGTGATGGCGCTGGGCACGGCACTGACCATTTCGGCAATTGGCCTGCTTGTTCAGCAGGCGCGCACGGTGGCGCAACGGCTGGCACAGCCTGGCGTTACCGCAGGCATGACGCGACTGCTGATCCCCGCGCTGGCCTTAACCGGCAGCCTGATTTTAATCGTAGCGGGTATCGCGCTATGGCAGTCAGCGCAGATGACGCTGGGTGGCGGAATTCGACCTTTCTGAATAAAAGCGCAGCGGAAATAAAATTGCCGCTGCGCTCTTCTCTTCGTTAATTATCTCTGAATTCATCTCTTTATTTTTTTCTCTGGCTGGTTTAGTGGTGAAATGACTATTCCCTGTCTACGCTGATAATACCAAAACGGCATTCCGCCGTCGGGATGATAAAAGATCAAGACCGCTTTCTGTTTATTGCGAGGAGTATATTTCATGGCTGATACCCGTATTAATAATGGCTACACCGAAACGCTGGCGACCGGGCCTGCTGGATTGCCGTTAAAACGTATTTCCTGGAGCGCCGTCTTTGCCGGTGTCATTTGTGCGTTGATCGTTCACATTATTCTGACGCTGCTGGGAACCGCCATTGGTGCCACCACCATTGATCCGATGAAAGAACAGAATCCACTCGACGGCCTGGGCACAGGCGCGCTGGTCTGGACTGCCATTGAAATGCTGGTCGCGATGGCTGCAGGTAGTTATGTTGCAGGCCGACTGGCTCAGCGCGAAGGCGCACTGCACGGTTTACTGATGTTTGGCCTTAGCACAATTTTCACTATTTACCTGGCTATTGCGCTGGCGACCAGTGTATTAGGCGGCGCGATGAATATTGTGGGCTCAGGCTTCCAGGCGCTGGGTAGTGGTATTTCCGCCGCTGCGCCATCCGTTACCCAAATGGCAAAAGACAAACTGCAGGAGAGTAATATTAATTTAGATAACCTGCAGAACGAACTGGAAACGACTTTACGCCAGACCGGGAAACCGGAATTACAGCCAGAGAACTTAAAGCAGGATGCAAATAAAGAAGCGCAGAATGCTGAAAACCAGGCTAACAACACCGCAAACCATCCACAGACAGCGGATACTGATCTGGCTAACTGGTTAAAAGGGGTGATGGATCGTCATTCCGATACCCTGCAGGCAGCCGATCGTGATGCGCTGAAAAATATTATCAAAGCGCGCACCGGCAAAAGCGATCAGGAAGTGGATCAGATCGTGGCCAAAACCGAGCAGAGCTATCAGCAGGCGGTTCAGAAGTATCAGGAACTGAAACAGCAGGCTGAACAGAAAGCGCGTGAAGCCGGTGAAAAAGCCGCTGCCGCGACTGCGAAAGCGAGCTGGTATGCCCTGATTCTGCTGATCATCGAAGCGGTGCTGGCAGGCGTGATGGGTATGGTAGGTCGTCGTACTCAGCCTCGTCAGGTGCTGTCACACGAACGTCGTTAAGCATCACTGAGTAACAGGCAATAAAAAAGGCGGCTGAGAAGCCGCCTTTTTCTGTACTGAAATTTAGCGTTTTAACGCTTCGCTCAGTTCATCACGCATGTTCGACAGCATCGATTTCACCACACGTGGGTTACCCGCGACCAGGTTACCTGACAGCAGATAGCCGTGGTTGCCAGTGAAATCAGTCACCAGACCGCCCGCTTCACGGACCAGCAGTTCACCCGCCGCAAAATCCCACGGCTTCAGGCCAATCTCAAAATAGCCATCTACGCGACCGGCAGCCACATAGGCCAGATCCAGCGCAGCAGAACCGGTGCGGCGGAAGTCAGCACACTGGGTAAAGAGTTTGGTCATGATATTCATGTAAGCCGGCGCGTGCTGCTTCATTTTGAACGGGAAGCCGGTCGCCAGAACGGTGCCATCCAGATCGCGTGCCGTGCTGCCACGCAGACGATAGCCATTCAGCTGAGCACCCTGACCGCGTGAAGAGGTGAAGAGTTCATTGCGCATTGGATCGTAAACGACGGCGACTTCAGTGCGGCCTTTAATGCGCACAGCGATAGAAACAGCAAAGTGGGGTAAACGTTTGATGAAGTTTGAGGTGCCATCCAGCGGATCGATAACCCATTGAACATCCTGATCTTCGCCCGCCAGTTCACCGCTTTCTTCAGTGATGATGGTATGTTTCGGGTAAGATTTACGAATAATTTCGATAATCAGGCGTTCTGCTTCGCGGTCAACATTCGTTACGAAGTCGTTGCTGCCTTTCTGGCTGGCTTCGACGGCGTCCGGGGTTTCATAATATTTGGCAATTAAATTTCCGGCCTTGCGCGCTGCGCGCACGGCAATGTTGAGCATTGGATGCATCGGTATCTCTCGCTGGATGTTAAAGAACGGGGAAAACGGCGCGGAGTATAGCAGCGTGTTCGGTAAATGTCCTGCTTTATGTTAATATTCTCTCTACTGATTTTACTGACCCGTTTCTGAGTATCCCTAATCATGTTGCAAAATATTCGTATCGTGCTGGTCGAGACTTCTCACACCGGTAACATGGGCTCCGTTGCGCGCGCCATGAAAACCATGGGCTTAACCAACCTCTATCTGGTTAATCCGCTGGTCAAGCCTGACTCACAGGCTATCTCACTCGCGGCCGGTGCCAGCGACGTTATCGGCGACGCGAAAATTGTCGACTCGCTGGATGAGGCCATTGCCGGATGCAGTCTGGTGGTCGGCACCAGTGCACGCTCCCGCTCGCTGCCCTGGCCGATGCTGGATGCGCGCGAATGTGGCGTGAAAAGCGTGGAAGAGAGCCAGCAGGCTCCGGTTGCGCTGGTATTTGGTCGTGAACGTGTCGGCCTGACCAATGACGAGTTGCAGAAGTGCCACTATCACGTCGCAATTCAGGCAAACCCGGAATACAGCTCGCTGAATCTGGCGATGGCCGTACAGATTATCGCCTATGAAGTGCGCATGGCATGGTTACAGGCGCAGGAGCAGGCCAGCCCGCCGCCACAGTATGAAGAGTCACCTTATCCGCTGGTGGATGATCTCGAGCGCTTCTATCAGCATATGGAACAGATGATGCTGAACAGCGGCTTTATCCGTGAAGCCAATCCTGGCCAGGTGATGAGCAAACTGCGTCGTCTTTACACCCGCGCCCGCCCGGAACGCGACGAACTGAACATCCTGCGCGGCATGCTTTCGTCGTTTGAAAAGCGAAAAAACGATAAAAAAGAAGCAGATAATAGTTGAGTGAATTACCAGGTTAAATACCTGACTAATTTACCAGGTTAAATAGTTGACCAATTTACTCGGGAATGGCAGACTTCAGAGCATCTGTTGCTAATCCTCCGATAACCGGACGCTATTGAGGTCGTACGCTATGAGACTGACATCCAAAGGACGTTATGCCGTTACTGCAATGCTGGACGTTGCCCTTCACTCCCATGAAGGTCCGGTCCCGCTGGCTGATATTTCAGAGCGTCAGGGCATTTCGCTCTCCTATCTGGAGCAGTTATTCTCCCGATTGCGTAAAAATGAGCTGGTGTCCAGCGTACGTGGTCCGGGCGGCGGTTATCTGTTGGGCAAAGCGTCTAATACCATCTCTGTCGGTGAAGTGATCACCGCCGTTGATGAGTCTGTTGATGCCACCAAATGTCAGGGTAAAGAAGGCTGCCAGGGCGGCGAGCGTTGCCTGACTCACGTGCTGTGGCGCGATCTGAGCGTGCGTATCAGTGACTTCCTGAACAATATTACACTGGCTGAGCTGGTGAATAATCAGGAGATCCTGGATGTAGCCGATCGTCAGAATGCGATTGATAATCGTCGCTTCCAGAGCCCGCGCACGCAGGAAATTAACGTCAACCAACGCGCCTCGTAATCCCCGCTGTTGCGGCCCTTACTGCTAACGCGGTCAGGGCCGAATCTGCTATAAAGACGTATGATTTTTTATACGGAGCTGTAGCGCAATGAAATTACCGATTTACCTGGATTACGCCGCCACCACGCCGGCCGATCCGCGTGTGGCCAGCAAAATGATGCAGTTTCTGACGCTGGATGGCACGTTCGGTAATCCGGCCTCGCGATCGCACCGTTTTGGCTGGCAGTCTGAAGAAGCGGTTGATGTTGCGCGTAATCAGATCGCCGAACTGGTCAATGCCGATCCGCGTGAAATCATCTTTACCTCTGGCGCCACTGAATCCGATAACCTCGCGATTAAAGGTGCAGCTCACGCCCATCAGGCGCGCGGCAAACATATCATCACCAGCCAGACAGAACATAAAGCGGTGCTTGATAGCTGCCAGCAGCTTGAGCGTGAAGGCTTTGCTGTCACTTATCTCACCCCGGCGGCTAACGGCATTATCTCGCCTGACCAGCTGCGTGCGGCGCTGCGCGACGACACGATTTTAGTCACCCTGATGCACGTTAATAATGAAACCGGAGTGATTCAGGATATCGCCGCCTTTGGCGAACTCTGCCGCGAACGTGAGATTATGTTTCATGTGGATGCGACCCAGAGCGTCGGCAAGCTGCCTGTCGATCTCAGCCAGTTACCGGTTGATTTGATGTCCTTTTCTGCCCATAAACTCTATGGCCCGAAAGGCATCGGCGCACTCTATGTCCGGCGTAAACCGCGTGTGCAGATTGCTGCGCAGATCCACGGCGGCGGACATGAACGCGGTATGCGATCCGGGACATTGCCGGTGCATCAGATTGTCGGCATGGGCGAGGCGTATCGTATCGCAGCAGAAGAGCGCGAAACCGAGATGGCGCGACTGCAGACTCTGCGCGATCGTCTGTGGCAGGGCATCAGCACACTGCCCGACGTCACCCTCAATGGCGATCTGCATCAGAGCGCACCGAACATTCTTAACCTCAGTTTTGCTGACGTTGAGGGTGAATCACTGATCATGGCGCTGAAAGATCTGGCGCTCTCTTCCGGCTCGGCCTGCACCTCCGCCAGCCTGGAGCCTTCCTATGTATTGCGGGCGCTGGGCCTGAGTGAAGAGCTGGCGCACAGTTCGCTGCGCTTCTCGCTGGGACGCTTCACTACCGAGGAAGAGATCGACTACGCCATTGCCCTGGTGCAGAAATCAGTGACCCGTCTGCGGGCCTTAATGAAATCCTGATATCCGGTCATAGTCCGGAAATTGCGCCTATATTTGCACTTCGCTGGCAACACCTGACGGAATCTGTTATCAGGTCTCTCTGCGAATTATATTTAACATCTTATTAAAGCCGTTATAACAATCAGGCTGGATGAAACAGATAACGATTATGGAGCTTTTCGATGACCACACAACCCATGAATATTACGCTTAGCAGCCAGCCCGCCGATGCGCGCTGGGGCGAAAAAGCGATTCTCAGCAGCAACGACAGCGGCATGACACTGCATCTGACCGGCGCGGATGCGCTGAATATCATTCAGCGTGCGGCTCACAAAATCGACAGCCAGGGGATCCGCCATGTGGCGCTGACCGGCGAAGGCTGGCACCTTGAGCAGTGCTGGGCATTCTGGCAGGGCTTCCGTGGTCCGAAAGGCCAGCGTCAGGTTGAGTGGCCGGCGCTGGGCGAACATGAGCAGGCGGAGTTTGATCGCCGTCTGAAAATTATCGACTGGGTTCGCAACGTTATTAACCTGCCCGCGGAAGATCTGGGGCCGGAACAGCTGGCGCACAATGCAGTCGATCTGATCAGTGAAGTGGGCGGCAGCGCCGTCAGCTATCGCATCACCAAAGGCGACGATCTGCGGGTACAGGGGTATATGGGCCTGCACACCGTTGGACGCGGTTCAAATCGTCCTCCGGTATTTCTGGCACTCGATTACAACCCGACCGGCGACGACGATGCTCCGGTCTACGCCTGTCTGGTCGGTAAAGGCATCACCTTTGATACCGGTGGCTACAGCCTGAAGCAGAGCAGCTTCATGGACTCAATGAAATCTGACATGGGCGGCGCGGCGACCGTCACCGGCGCGCTGGCCATGGCGATTTCGCGCGGTCTTAACAAGCGCGTCAAACTCTACCTCTGCTGTGCCGATAACATGGTCAGCAGCAACGCCTTTAAACTGGGCGACATCATTCGCTATCGCAACGGTAAATCGGTGGAAGTGATGAACACCGATGCGGAAGGGCGTCTGGTCCTGGCCGACGGTTTAATCGACGCCAGCGAGCAGAACCCGACGATGATCATCGATGCTGCGACGCTGACCGGTGCGGCTAAGACGGCGCTGGGCAACGATTACCATGCGCTGTTTACCTTTGATGATGTGATGGCACAGTCGCTGATGGGCAGCGCGGTGAGTGAGAACGAACCTTTCTGGCGTCTGCCGCTGGCCGAATTCCATCGCAGCCATCTGCCGTCTAACTTCGCCGATCTCAATAATATCGCCAGCCCGTCACATGCGGCGGGTGCCAGTAGCGCGGCAGCGTTCCTGTCACACTTCGTCAGTAACTATCAGCAGGGCTGGCTGCACATCGACTGCTCCGCGACCTATCGCAAAGGCGCAGTTGACCAGTGGGCGGCGGGTGCAACAGGTCTTGGCGTGCGTACCCTCGCCAATCTGTTACTGAAATAAGCCGATCTCAGCGGTGGCTGATGCTGCCGCTGTTCAGAGGGAAACTATGAATCGTCTTGAAGAGGTGCTGAAGCTGGCGGCCACTGAGCCTGCCCATCGGCCCGAGTTTTTTCAGCTGCTGCTGGAATCTGATGCCTGGGTGCCAGGTGAAAGCACCACGCAACAGCTTGATGCCAGCACGCCCGTTGATCTGCAGCACTGGGAAAAAGAGGATGGCAGCAGCATCATTCCTTTTTTCACGTCAGAAGAGGCGATGAGTGAAGCGGTGAGCGGTGAGCAGTCCTGGCTGCGTCTGCCGGTACGAACGCTGTTTGAGATTACGCGTGGCGAGACGCTGTTTCTCAATCCCAAACTGCCTTCCGGTAAAGAGTTTACTGCGGCCGAGATCACCCATCTGCTGGCTGAAGAGGGCAGTGCACTAAGCCAGCAAACCGTGCTGGAAGGCGGACAGTCACTATTGCTGTCTGAGGTGGCTGAACCCCCTGCCCAGATGATCGACTCACTGACTCAGCTCTTCAGCAAGCATAAGCAGGTGCGACGCGCGTTTATCGCCAGTATCCGTGAGCGGGCTGACGAAGCGCCCAATCTGCTGATTGGCATTGAAGCGGACAGCAACATTGAGACGATCATTCAGGCGGCGGGCAGCGTGGCAACCGATACGCTGCCGGACGATGCGCCGGTTGATATCTGTGAGGTGACGCTAAACGATCGTGGCATCAGCCACTTCTTTACCGCCCACATCACGCCATTCTACGAGCGTCGCTGGGGCAGTTTCCTGCGGGACTTCAAGGGCAGTGAGCGGATTATCTGAGACAACAAAGTAAACAGGCGGCTCATGGGCCGCCTCATATAGCTGATATCCCGAATCAGGGGGAATCTGGCCGCAACGAATAAGCTTAACGCGCAGGGAACAGGGTCAGAGGAGGAAAGCGTCCCGCGCCATGGACGGCGCGGGCCGAGCGGCCAGGGAGTGGCTTTAGCGACTTTCCGATCTGACCCTGTTTCCTGTGCTACCTCGTTCTTACAGCTGATCGAATCCGATATTATTAAAAAAACAGGCGGCTCATGGGCCGCCTGTTTTTTATTTCGCGATAGGTAAGTCGTCGCGACTGCCCCATTCGCCCCAGGATCCGTCATACAGCGTGACATCCCGTGCGCCCAGCGCCGTCAGCGCCAGAATCACCACCACCGCCGTCACGCCTGAGCCACAGCTGGCGACCACCGGTTGGGTAATATCGACGCCCGCATCGGCAAACAGCGTCTGAAGTTCCGCCTCCGGCTTGAGTTTTCCCTGTTCAACCAGGCTGTTCCACGGCACGTTCAGGCTGTTGGGAATATGGCCACGATGCAATCCGGGACGTGGTTCATCCACTTCGGCGTTAAAGCGATTGGCAGGACGCGCATCAATAATCTGTGCGCCGCCTTCATGGCTGATCAGCAGTACGTCCGTCAGGCGTTTCACCCGGCTTTCATCTGCGTGGGCCTCAAACTCACCTTCCGGCAGATTCACTTCGCCGGTTGCCAGCGCAAAACCGGCTTCTTTCCAGCCCTGCAAGCCCCCGGCCAGAATCGACACCTGAGCCACACCAAAGGTTTTCAGCATCCACCAGGCGCGTGGCGCAGAAAAGAGATTACCCTCGTCATACACCACCAGGTGCTTATCACTGCTGACACCCAGTTCACGCATCGCGACGGCAAAACTTTCGGCGCGGGGCAGCATATGGGGGTAAGGGCTGGTGTGATCGGAAAGCGCTTCAATATCGAAGTAAGGGGCGTCGGGTAAATGACCCGCCAGATATTCGGCCTGGATATCGCGAACCGCTTCCATACCGGGTGGCAACAACCGTGCATCCAGCACCTGAAGCCGCTCATCGTTGTAGTGCTCTTGTAACCAGTCGGCGGACACAAACAGTGGCGTCGTCATAACAACCTCATCTCAGCAATCTGTCATACCAGTGTCAGGGAATGTGCGCACCATCTCAAGAGAAGCGTTGATTAAATGCGAGCATTGATATGAAATTGCGCGGCGTAATCAAACGACACTCCCTGCGTCCCGGTGAAGGAACTACCATGAAGAAACGCAATACCCGGCTGCTGCTCAGCATGCTGATCGGTGGCTCGCTGCTGTCAGCGACCCTGTTACCTGTTTTGCCTCTCCAGGCAGCAGAAGCACCCGCAACCTCCCAGGTCAGCAAACCGCTGACGATTATCGATCTCTCGGAACTGCAGATCGATAATGCCGCTGCGCTGGTCTTAACCTTCAGTCAGCCGCTTGATGATAAACAGGATATCGCGCAAAAAGTCAGGCTGACCGACGATAAACAGGGCCGGGTGGATGGCGGCTGGGAGCTTTCCGCTAACCGCAAAACGTTGCGCTTCCGCCATCCCGAGCCGTCACGTCACTTCACCGTCACGGTGGATGCGGGACTGCGCGCGGCCAGCGGAGAGACGCTTGCCGCCGATTACAGTCAGAAAATCGCCACCCGTGATATCCAGCCGATGGTGGGCTTTGCCAGTCGCGGTTCACTGCTGCCGCTGCGTATCACGCAGGGACTGCCGGTGCTGGCGCTGAATGTTGACCAGGTCGATGTCGATTTCTTCCGGATAAAGAATGCCGGCCTGGCGGAATTTCTCTCGCAGTGGAATTACGGCAACAACCTCTCGAGCTGGCAGTCGCAGGAGCTGCTGAAAAGCAGCCAGCTGGTCTATAGCGGACGCTTTGAGCTCAACCCGGCGCGTAACACGCGTGAAAAATTGCAGCTGCCGATGCGTGACATTACCGCACTTCAGCAGCCGGGCGTCTATCTGGCGGTGATGAAGCAGGCCGGTACTTATCGCTACAGCCAGCCCGCCACGCTTTTCACCCTGAGCGATATTGGCCTGTCACTGCATCGCTTCCCGACCCGGTTCGAACTGTTCGCCCAGAGTCTGGCAGACGGTCAGCCGCTTTCCGGGGTCAGCGTCAGGTTACTGGATGAGAAGGGGCAGGTGCTGCAAAGCGGTACCAGTGACAGCACCGGTCATCTGAGCCTCAAGGCGGATGAAAAAGGCAAGCTCCTGCTGGCAATTCAGGGAGAACAGACCTCAATGATCGACCTGGCGCGTCCGGCGCTGGATCTCGCTGAATTCCCGGTCGCGGGGCCGCAGGGCTATGACAAACAGCTGTTTGTTTTTGGTCCGCGCGATATCTATCGTCCAGGCGAAACGGTCATCGTGAATGCGTTGCTTCGCGATGCAGACGGACACCCCTTGCCCGCGCAGCCGATCAAAGCGGAGCTGGTGCAGCCCGATGGCCAGGTGATGCGGACTTTTGTCTGGCAGCCTGAAGCGGGATTCTACCAGCAGCGACTGGCGCTGTCCGCATCGGCCATGACCGGCGACTGGATGTTGCGACTGAATACCGGCGATAACCTCAAGCGAGAGTGGAAGTTTCACGTCGAAGATTTTCTGCCGGAGCGTATGGCGTTAACCCTGAAAAATGACCCTCAGCCACAGGCCGCTGATGCCAGTGTTGAGTTCGGTATTGAGGGGCGCTATCTCTATGGCGCCCCGGCAGCAGGTAACACGCTACAGGGTCAACTCTATCTGCGACCGGCACGCGAGGCGGTGACTGCACTGCCAGGCTACCAGTTTGGTGACATCACCGAAGAGGGGTTAAAGCGGACGCTGGATGAGGTGGATCTCAAGCTCGATGCCAGCGGTAAAGCACAACTCACGGTAGAAAATCAGTGGGATCAGCTCCACTCTCCGCTCAATCTGATCCTGCAGGCCAGCCTGCTGGAAACCGGCGGACGTCCGGTCACCCGTCGTGCCACCCAGGCCATCTGGCCCGCTGAAGCGCTGCCGGGTATCCGGCCGCTGTTTGGTAACAAGGCGGTTTATGACTACCGCAGTGACAGCTATAACGATGAGCCGACCGTGCCGGAACAGAGCCTGGCCGAATTCGACATTGTCTATGCCAACAGTCAGGGCAAAAAACTGGCGGCAGAGAAGCTGGATGTTCGCCTGATCCGTGAACGCCATGATTACTACTGGAGCTTCTCTGACAGCGAAGGCTGGCAGTCGCAGTATAGCGACAAGGATCTGCAGGAAGATGAACGCGCCATCTCTGTCCCGGCTGATGGCAGCACCAAAGTCAGCTTCCCGGTCGAGTGGGGCCACTACCGGCTGGAAGTGCAGGCGGGCGAGAAGATCGTCAGCAGCGTCCGGTTCCAGGCGGGTTATGACTGGCAGGATAACACCAACGGCACGGGTGCATTGCGCCCGGATCAGGTCAGACTGAAGCTGGATAAAGCGGCTTACCAGCCGGGCGATACCGTGCATCTGCAGGTTGAGTCACCGGCGGCCGGTAAAGGTTACCTGATGGTGGAGTCGAGCAGCGGCACGCTCTGGTGGCAGCCACTGACCGTACCAAAGGGCGGCACAACGGTGGATGTCCCTGTTGCTGAGAGCTGGCAGCGTCACGATCTCTACTTCAGCGCCATCGTGGTGCGTGACGGCGATAAGGTCAGTGGCGCAACGCCAAAACGCGCGGTGGGGCTGTTGCATCTGCCGATGGCGACGGAGGCGCGCCGCTTAAATCTGACGCTGGATGCGCCCGATAAAATCCGTCCTGAGCAACGCCTGACGGTAAAAGTCCACGCCAGTCGTGATGGCGGCCCGCTGCCTGAAAAAGTGAATGTACTGCTGTCAGCGGTGGACAGCGGCGTTCTGAGCGTGACGGATTTTAAAACGCCCGATCCGTGGCAGGCTTTCTTTGGCCGTAAACGCTACAACGTCGATCAGTACGACGTCTTTGGCCAGCTGATCGAAGGCGGTGGCCGGCTCGCGGCGCTGCGTTTTGGTGGTGATGGCGAGGATGAATCGATGACGCGCGGCGGCAAAAAGCCGGTGACGCACGTCAATATCGTGGCGCAGCAGTTACAGGCAGTCACACTGGATAAAGAGGGCAACGGATCGATTACGCTGCCGATCCCGGCCTTTAACGGCGAACTGCGGCTGATGACTCAGGCCTGGAGCGACGACAGCTTCGGCGCGGCAGAGCGCAAACTGGTGGTCGCGGCGCCGCTGATCAGCGAACTGGCCACCCCGCGCTTCCTTGCCAGCGGCGATACAGCCTCACTGGCGCTGGATCTCACTAACCTGACCGATCTGCCGCAAACTCTGAAGGTGGATCTGAGCAGCAGTGGCTTAGTGGATCTGGCCGGGGCTGCCAGCCAGAGTGTGACGCTGGCCAAAGGCGCGCGTACCACACTTCAGATTCCGGTCACGGCGAAAACCGGCTTTGGTGATGGCGAGGTTGCCGTGCAGATTTCCGGTCTGAACCTGCCGGGCGAGCAGGTGAAACCCAGCAAACAGCAGTGGAAAATCGGCGTCAGACCACCTTATCCGGCCCGGACGCTGAATTTCGATGCCGTCATCAATTCCGATCAGCCCTGGCAGGTCGCGGCAACCGCGTTTACCGGCCTTGATGCTCAGACCCTGAGTGGACAGCTGACGCTGAGCAATCGTCCGCCGCTCAATATCGCCAGTTATATCAGTGCGCTTTACGCCTATCCCTACGGCTGTCTGGAACAGACCACCAGCGGCCTCTGGCCGTCGCTCTACGCCAGCCATGCCGAGCTGACCGCGATGGGGATAAAAACCAGCAGTGATGAGGCGCGCCGGGCCGCCGTCGACACCGGCGTTGCCCGTCTGGCAGGCATGCAGCGGGCCAACGGTAGCTTCGGGCTGTGGGACAAACAGAGTGAGGAGGAGTTCTGGCTGACGCCTTACGTGACCGATTTCCTGCTTCGCGCCAGCGAGGCGGGCTATGCGCTGCCGGATAATATCGTTGACCGCGCTAACGCACGGCTGCTGCGCTATCTGCAGGATCCCGCGCAGATCAGCGGCGGCGGCAGTGATAACAACGCCGCGCTGCAGTTCAGCGTGCAGGCTTACGCCGGACTGGTGCTGGCGCGTCAGCAGCGTGCGCCGCTGGGTGCGCTGCGCGCCTTGTATGAAAAGCGTGAGAAGGCCCGCTCCGGCCTGGCGCTGATGCAGCTTGGCGTGGCGCTGAAGCTGATGGGTGACGGGCAGCGCGCATCGCTTGCGATCATGCAGGGTGCCAGTCTGACGCGCTCAGATAAAGAGTGGTATGGCGACTATGGCAGCACGGTGCGCGATGAGGGGATGATGATAGCCCTGTTAGCAGAGAATAAGCTGCAGCCTGATTTGCAGAATAGTCTGCTGCTGTCGTTGTCAAAAGAGGTCAACGGCAAGCGCTGGTTCTCGACTCAGGAGAATAACGCGCTCTATTTAGCGGCGCATACTCTGCAGCGTGCGCAGGGCGGAAGCTGGCAGGCGCAACTGTCGGGCAATGCACAGCCTCTGCAGGGCGATGCGCCACTGAATAAAGGGCTGGGGGCTGAACGACTGTTGCAGGGCTTAGCCGTCAGTAATCCGGGCAGTGCGCCGCTGTATGGTCGTCTGGATGTCACCGGTTATCCGCTGGCCGCGCCACAGCCGGAGAGCAATGTGCTTGGGATAAAACGTGAATACTTTACGCTGGATGGCAAAGCCGCCGATCTCAGCAATCTGCGCAGCGGTGAGTTGCTGGTGGTGCGTCTGACAGTTTCGTCGAAGCGCAGCATCACCGATGCGCTGGTGGTGGATCTGCTGCCTGCCGGTCTGGAGCTGGAAAACCAGAACCTGGCGGATAGCAGCGCCAGCCTCGGCGACAGTGCGGATGCGCTGAAGGAGAGCATGGGTGACATGCAGCAGGCAGACATCAGACACATTGAGTTCCGTGACGATCGCTTTGTGGCGGCACTGGCGGTGGATACTTATCGTCCCGCGACGCTGGTCTACCTGGCGCGGGCGGTCACACCGGGGCGCTATCTGATGCCACCACCGCAGGTCGAGTCGATGTATGTGCCGGAGTGGCGCGCCACCGGCAGCACGCCGTCGCAGCTGCATATTCAGTAAGTGACGCGACGCGTGGTAAACGTCAGCAGCATCAAAAAGTGGTGGCTCGCGCTGCCGCTTTTTTTTCTGGCGCTGTGGCTGGCGACATGGGGACTGGATCGGCTTTTCCCGTTGCCGCTTAAACAGGTGCAGCCTGCGCGGGTGGTTGTTGCCAGCGACGGTACACCATTGTGGCGCTTTGCTGACAGCAAGGGGATCTGGCGCTATCCGGTCACGCCAGAGGAGGTGGCTCCGGCCTATCTGCAGGCGCTGCTGACCTACGAAGACCGCTGGTTCTGGTATCACCCCGGCATCAATCCCCTGGCTCTGCTGCGCGCCGCCTGGCAGGATCTGCGCCATCAGAGCGTGATTTCCGGAGGCAGCACGCTGACCATGCAGGTGGCACGCCTTATCGACCCGCAACCCCGGACGCTGCGCGGCAAGCTGATTCAGGCGTGGCGGGCGCTGCAGCTGGAGTGGCATCTTTCCAAACGTGACATCCTGACGCTCTACCTTAACCGTGCGCCCTTTGGCGGCACGCTGGAAGGGGTGGGCGCGGCCAGCTGGAGCTGGCTGGGAAAAGCCCCGTCACAGCTGACGCCGGGCGAGGCGGCGCTGCTGGCCGTTTTGCCGCAGGCACCCAGCCGTCTGCGACCCGATCGCTGGCCGGAGCGGGCAGAAGCCGCACGCAACAAAGTGCTGGATCGGCTGGCGGAATACCGCATCTGGTCCGCTGAACAGGTGGCGGAAATCCGTCAGGAGCCGGTGTGGCTGCCGCCGCGCCAGATGCCACAGATGGCGCCGCTGCTGGCCCGGCGGCTGCTGTCGATCAGCCACAGCGATAAGATTGTCTCTACGCTCGACCCCTCACTGCAGCGCGAACTGGAAAGTCTGGCGCTGAATGTTAAAAATCAGCTTCCTCCACGCACTTCGCTGGCGATGCTGGTGGTGGATCACACCACCATGGCGGTTCGCGGCTACGTCGGCTCGGCTGATTTTACCGATGACAGCCGTTTTGGCCATGTGGATATGATCGCCAGCGTGCGTTCGCCAGGCTCGGTGTTAAAACCCTTTATTTACGGCATGGCGCTGGATGAGGGGCTGATTCATGCTGAATCACTGCTGCAGGATGTGCCGCGTCGCTTTGGTGATTACCGGCCAGGCAACTTCGATACCGGATTTCACGGGCCGGTCAGCGCCAGTGACGCACTGGTGCGGTCGCTGAATCTGCCTGCGGTGCAGCTTCTGGAGGCGCTGGGACCGAAAAACGTTGCAGCGCGCCTGCGCAATGTCGGTCTGAACTTACGTTTTCCCCCCGGCGCTGAACCTAATCTTTCCCTGATTCTCGGCGGCACCGGAGCGCGCATGGATGAGATCGTGGCTGCCTACAGCGCCTTTGCCCGCCACGGCAACGCCGGCCAGCTGCGCTGGATGCCCGATCAACCCTTACAGCAGCGGCCGCTGCTTTCGCCTGAGTCGGCGTGGATCATCCGGCGTATCCTGGCCGGGGAAGCGCAGCCCGCGGGCAATGGCAGCGTACCCGATGTGGTGCCACTGGCCTGGAAAACCGGCACCAGTTATGGCTACCGCGACGCCTGGTCGGTGGGGATCAATCCCCGTTATCTGATTGGCGTCTGGGTCGGAAGACCGGATGCGACGCCGGTTGCCGGGCAGTTTGGTTTTGCCTCTGCCGTGCCCGTCATGAATCAGATCAACAGCCTGCTGATGAGTCGCCTCAGCAGACGTGACGTTCCGGGCGATCCGCGGCCGGCCTCGGTGACGGTGGCGACCATTTGCTGGCCTGGCGGTCAGCCGTTGCCCGCCGGAGACGAAAACTGTCGCCAGCGGCGGCAAAGCTGGGTTGCCGCCGACACGCTGCCGCCTACATTGCTGGCTCCCGGTCAGGAGAGCCTCAGCGGATTACGCCTGGGCTACTGGCAGAATGCGCAGGGACTGCGCGTCGCAGCTGATTGCCCCGGCGCCACCCGCCATGAACGGCTGGTCTGGCCGCTGCCGCTGGAAGCCTGGCTGCCGCCTCAGGAGCGGCGGGCGCAACGCCTGCCCCCTGTCGATGCCCGGTGTCCGCCGTTACAGCAGGGCAGCAGCGCACCGCTGATCGTTACCGGCGTGATTGAGGGGCAAATTGTCAGACCGCTGCCGGGCAGGAGCGCGCTGACAATACCGGTCGCGGTGCAGGGAGGGCAGGGCACACAGCGCTGGTGGTTCCTGAATGGTGAGCCTCTGATGACGCAGAACGCCGTAGACAGCCTGTCGCTGCAGCTCGATCATCCGGGCGAGTATCAGCTGGTGGTGATGGATGAAGAGGGGCAACTTGTCTCCGTCACCTTCAGCCGGGGCTGACGCTTTTTTGCGCTAAATCATAACTATGGCGCGTCTGCTTCGACTCAGATCAAGAATTTTCATCAAATTAGGGATCTCTGATAGGCAATGCCGGACTCAGCCCCTATAATCGGCGCCGTTTCTTAACCGGGGCGGACGCCACCGGTTTCTTCAGAACGTTAAGACAGAGGTCATCATGGCAATCGAACGTACTTTTTCTATCATCAAGCCAAACGCCGTCGCTAAAAATGTGATTGGTGCTATCTACAACCGTTTTGAAAGCGCTGGCTTCAAAATCGTTGGCGCAAAAATGCTGCAGCTGAGCAAAGAGCAGGCTGAAGGTTTTTACGCTGAGCACCAGGGCAAGCCATTCTTCGATGGTCTGGTTGAATTCATGACCTCTGGCCCGGTTGTTGTTTCCGTGCTGGAAGGTGAAAATGCCGTTCAGCGTCACCGTGACCTGATGGGTGCCACTAACCCGGCAAACGCACTGGCTGGCACACTGCGTGCTGACTACGCTGACAGCTTCACCGAAAACGCCACGCACGGTTCAGATTCTGCTGAATCCGCTGCCCGCGAAATCGCTTATTTCTTTGGCGAAAACGAAATCTGCCCACGTACCCGTTAATCGCCTGGCGATAAACGTTACGTCGGCTTTACAAAAATCTGCGTAGGGGAGGTCACTCCCGCCTGTTATCAGGCTGCAGATGTTGTACAATATTGCGCCTTCATTGACTCAGCTTAATGAAGGCGCAATTTTTTTCATCTATCCCTGAACAGCGCCATAACGTGTAACAACGAGGCCAGAGAATATTATGTCCGAACAGATTGTGACGTCCGCGTCCGCATCCCCTATTGTCGTCTCCCCCAAAAGCCAGAAAATAAACCTGCTGGATCTCAACCGTCAGCAGATGCGCGAATTCTTCCTGTCGCTGGGCGAAAAGCCTTTCCGCGCCGATCAGGTCATGAAGTGGATTTATCACTACTGCTGCGATGACTTCGAGCAGATGACCGACATCAACAAAAAGCTGCGTAACCGGCTGATGGAGCTGACGGAGATCCGTGCGCCAGAAGTGGCAGAAGAGATGCGCTCTACCGACGGCACCATCAAATGGGCCATTCGTGTGGGCGACCAGCTGGTGGAAACGGTCTATATCCCGGAAGGGGACCGCGCCACGCTCTGTGTCTCTTCACAGGTGGGTTGTGCGCTGGAGTGTAAATTCTGTTCGACCGCACAGCAGGGCTTTAACCGTAACCTGCGGGTGTCAGAAATTATTGGTCAGGTGTGGCGCGCGGCGAAAATTGTCGGCGCAGCCAAAATCACCGGCCAGCGTCCTATCACCAACGTGGTGATGATGGGCATGGGCGAGCCGCTGCTCAACCTCAATAACGTGGTCCCGGCGATGGAGATCATGCTGGATGACTTCGGTTTTGGTCTGTCGAAGCGTCGCGTGACCCTCTCTACCTCGGGTGTGGTGCCTGCGCTGGATAAACTGGGCGATATGATCGACGTCGCGCTGGCGATTTCCCTGCACGCGCCTAACGATAAGCTGCGTGATGATATTGTCCCGATCAACAAAAAGTACAATATCGAAACCTTCCTGGCGGCGGTGAAACGCTACATTGGCAAATCTAACGCCAATCAGGGACGCGTGACCATCGAGTACGTGTTGCTGGATCACGTCAATGACAGCACAGATGATGCGCATGAACTCGCCGCATTACTGAAAGAAACACCGTGTAAAATCAACCTGATCCCCTGGAACCCCTTCCCGGGCGCGCCTTATGGCCGTAGCTCCAACAGCCGCATCGATCGTTTCTCCAAAGTCCTGATGGACTATGGTTTTACGACCATCGTGCGTAAAACCCGTGGCGACGATATTGATGCCGCCTGTGGTCAGTTAGCCGGTGAGGTGATCGACCGTACCAAGCGTACGATGCGTAAAAAAATGGCGGGTGAAGCCATCTCTGTGAAGGCTCTCTAGAAGAGTGACTCAGAGCGTTTCCTGAAGTGATGACGCGTGGCAGGCTGCAGCCTGTCAACGTCAACCGGATGGAAACGATTATGCGTAACGGATTACCTGCCGTTTTACTGGCGCTGTTTGTTGTAAGCGGGTGTGTCAGCCAGCATCACGAACCCGGAGCAGAAGAGGTGCGTCTGCAGTTAGGGATGCACTATCTGGCGGGTGGCGACTATGCCGCAGCTGAGCGAAACTTTCTGCGGGCACAGGCCGCCGCGCCAGAGAATTACCGGGTCTCGCTTGCGCTGGCTCGACTGGCGCAGAAGCAGGGTAATCAGACAGCGGCGCAGGCACGGTTTATACTGGCACAGCAGCAAGCCCCGGATAATGGTTTTGTTGCTAACAATTACGGTGCGTTTCTCTGCGCTTTAAGGCAGTATGGCGAAGCGCATCAACAGTTTAGTCGGGCAAGCGCAGCACCGCAGTTTGATGCACGCAATGACGCGCTTGAACTGGCAGGGTTTTGTTATCTGCAGGCTGGCGATATTGCCGCTGCCCGCAGGACACTACGCCAGGCCATTGAGGCTGACAGACGCAAAGCTGATTCGCTGCTGTCGGAAGCTGAAAAGCAGATGGCAGATAACCATCTGGCGAAGGTGCAGGTTTTGCTTGATATTTACCAGCAACAGCTGCCCGCAACGGCACGAAGTCTGGCGTTACACTTACGTTTCGCCGCGCTACAGGGAGATGCCGCTGACGTTTCACGTTATGGCGACCAGTTAGCGCGACGTTTTCCGCAATCGATACAGTACCAGCGTTATTTAGCTAATGAATACTGAAGCCACTCAAGAAAACTCTGCATTACATTCAACAGGTGAACGCCTGCGTCTGGCCCGTGAGCAGATGGGGCTGACGCAGCAGAACGTCGCTGAACGCCTGTGCCTGAAACTTTCTACCGTGCGTGATATCGAGGAAGACAAATCGCCTGCCGATCTGGCCTCCACGTTCCTGCGCGGATACATTCGCTCCTACGCGCGTCTGGTGCACATTCCTGAAGAGGAACTGCTGCCGATGATGGCGAAACAGACACCGATTCGGGCTTCAAAGATCGAGCCGATGCAAAGTTTCTCGCTGGGCAAACGCCGCAAGAAACGCGACGGCTGGTTGATGATTTTCACCTGGCTGGTGGTGTTTGTGGTGGTGGGTCTGACCGGTGCCTGGTGGTGGCAGAATCATAAAGAGTCGCAGGATGATCTGGTGCCGATGACCGATCAGAACAGCAGCAGCGGTGATAGCGGCCAGTCCATTCCGCTGGGTGAATCCAGCGGTGACAGCGCGGCACCTGCCGCACCTGACGAAAGCAATACCACCAGTGACAACAGCGCAGCCAGTGCGCCAGCGAGTGCGGCTCCGGCCGCCACTGGCAGCAATAGCGCGACCACCGCACAGCCGGATACCACCAGCAATGCCGTGGTTTCACCGAGCCAGGCGCCCGTGGACAACTCAGCGGCTGCACCTGCGGCCACAAACACGAATACCAATACCAGCACGGCACCTCAGATGCCAGTAGGTGCAGCGGCGGTCAGTGAACCGGCTGCTGACCCTAATGCGGTGGTGATGACCTTTAACGCCGACTGCTGGCTGGAAGTGAGCGATGCCACCGGCAAAAAACTGTTCAGCGGCATTCAGCGCAGTGGTGGTAAACTCAGCCTCGCAGGAACGCCTCCGTATCGTCTGAAAATTGGCGCGCCTTCCGCTGTTCAGGTGCAATATCAGAATCAGCCCGTTGATTTAAGTCGTTTTATCCGTAATAACCAGGTTGCTCGCCTGACGTTGGGTGCGCAATAACAGCGTATCGCGTACCGGGCAATTGTGGAGAAGAAATATGCATAACGAAGCACCCATTATCCGTCGTAAATCCAAACGCATTTACGTCGGCAAGGTGCCGGTCGGTGACGGCGCACCCATCGCTGTCCAGTCGATGACCAACACCCGCACCACTGACGTGGAGGCGACGGTAAATCAGATCAAAGCCCTTGAGCGAGTCGGTGTCGACATCGTTCGTATCTCGGTGCCTACCATGGATGCCGCAGAAGCATTCAGACTGATCAAACAGCAGGTTAACGTCCCGCTGGTTGCAGATATTCATTTTGACTACCGCATCGCCCTGAAAGTCGCCGAGTATGGCGTCGACTGCCTGCGCATCAATCCCGGTAATATCGGGAACAATGAGCGCATCCGTATGGTGGTCGACTGCGCGCGCGACAACAATATTCCGATTCGAATCGGCGTGAACGCCGGTTCGCTGGAGAAAGATCTGCAGGAAAAGTATGGCGAGCCGACGCCGCAGGCGCTGCTGGAATCTGCCATGCGCCATGTCGATCATCTCGACCGTCTTAACTTCGATCAATTCAAAGTCAGCGTCAAAGCCTCTGACGTCTTCCTCGCGGTTGAATCTTATCGTCTGCTGGCGAAACAGATTGAACAGCCACTGCATCTCGGTATCACCGAAGCGGGCGGCGCGCGGGCTGGCGCAGTGAAATCGGCGATTGGACTGGGTCTGCTGCTGTCAGAAGGGATCGGCGATACGCTGCGTATCTCGCTGGCCGCCGATCCGGTAGAAGAAGTCAAAGTCGGTTTCGATATCCTCAAGTCACTGCGCATCCGTTCTCGTGGCATCAACTTCATCGCCTGTCCGACCTGCTCACGTCAGGAGTTCGACGTTATCGGCACGGTCAACGCGCTGGAGCAGCGTCTGGAAGACCTCATCACCCCGATGGATGTCTCCATTATCGGCTGCGTGGTCAACGGACCCGGCGAGGCGACTCTCTCTACGCTGGGCGTGACCGGCGGCAGCAAGAAGAGTGGTTTCTACGAAGATGGTGTGCGTCAGCGCGATCGTCTCGACAACAATGACATGATCGATCAGCTGGAAGCGCGCATTCGTGCTAAAGCGTCGATGCTGGATGCCAGTCGCCGTATTGATGTGCAGCATCTGGAAAAATAATGGCGTACGCGGTTTGCGTGCGTGACTTTTTTGACTGAACCTGTGCGGTTTCATCCTCATAAGGTATGATGCCGGACAGGTTTTTTTGCATTAAGAGATTCTAACGTGGCGAAGAATATTCAGGCGATTCGCGGGATGAACGACTACCTGCCTGCGGATACCGCCCTCTGGCAACGGATTGAAGGCGTTCTCAAGCAGACGCTGGCGAGCTACGGTTACAGCGAAATTCGCTTACCGCTGGTGGAACAAACCCCACTGTTTAAACGCGCCATCGGTGAAGTCACCGACGTGGTTGAAAAAGAGATGTATACCTTCGAAGACCGCAACGGTGAAAGCCTGACGCTGCGTCCGGAAGGCACTGCAGGTTGCGTGCGAGCCGGTATTGAACACGGTTTACTCTACAACCAGGAGCAGCGCCTGTGGTATATGGGCCCGATGTTCCGCTATGAGCGTCCGCAGAAAGGCCGCTATCGTCAGTTCTACCAGATTGGCGTGGAAGTGTTTGGTCTGCAGGGACCGGACATCGATGCTGAACTGATCATGCTGAACGCCCGCTGGTGGAAAGCCCTGGGTATCTCTGAGCACGTTCGTCTGGAACTCAACTCTATCGGTTCGCTGGAAGCACGCGCGCATTACCGCGACGCGCTGGTCGCCTTCCTTGAACAGCATAAAGAGGTGCTGGATGAGGATTGTAAACGCCGCATGTACACCAATCCGATGCGCGTTCTCGACACTAAAAATCCCGATATTCAGCAGCTACTGAATGATGCGCCACAGCTTGGCGACTATCTTGATGACGAATCACGCGAACATTTCAGCGGCCTGTGTGCCCTGCTGGATGACGCCGGGATCAGCTACACCGTCAATCAGCGTCTGGTACGCGGTCTTGATTATTACAATCGCACCGTGATTGAGTGGGTCACCGATAGCCTGGGTTCACAGGGCACGGTATGTGGCGGTGGTCGCTATGATGGCCTGGTTGAGCAGCTCGGTGGCCGCGCAACACCTGCCGTTGGCTTTGCCATGGGCATGGAGCGTCTGGTGCTGCTGGTTCAGGCGGTTAATCCTGAATTTGAACCGACGAGCAATGTGGATGTCTATGTTATCGCTTCAGGTCAGGGCGTGCAGTCTGCAGCAATGCAGCTGGCTGAGAAATTGCGTGATGAAGCGCCAGAACTGAGGCTGATGACCAACTTTGGCGGCGGCAACTTCAAGAAACAGTTTGCCCGTGCTGACAAGTGGGGCGCTCGCGTCGCACTGGTGTTAGGCGAGGACGAGGTCAAAGCCGGTCAGGTCGTGATTAAAGATCTGCGCCGTGGCGAGCAGCAAACGCTGGATCAGGCAGAGGCTGCTGCTGTCTTGCGCTCGCTGTTACAGTAAGCGTGACACAGCACCAACCATAGAAAGGAGAGGGATTGCGTGGAAGTGTATAGCAATGAGAACGAGCAGACCGACGCGCTGCGCAACTTTTTTGCCAACAATGGCAAAGCGTTAGCTATTGGCGTGGTGATCGGCATTGCTGCGCTGGGCGGCTGGCGTTACTGGAGCAGTCATCAGGACGATACGGCGAAGACAGTATCAGCGCAGTATCAGCAGCTCACCAGCGCCATGCAGGCGGGCAAACCGGAGACGCTGGAAGCGGTAAACCGTTTTGCCAGTGAAAACAGCAACACCTACGGTGCGCTGGCTGCGATGGATCTGGCGAAGCAGTATGTTGACGCCGGTCAGCTTGATAAAGCCGCGACGCTGCTGCAAAACGGACTGAAAGATACCAAAGATGCCAATCTGCAGGCGGTGATTAACCTGCGCCTGGCACGCATTCAACTGCAACAGAATCAAGCGGATGCGGCGCTTAAAACCCTTGACGGTGTGAAGGGTGATGGCTGGACAGCCATTGTGGCCGATATTCGCGGCGAAGCGCTGCTGACCAAAGGCGACAAGCAGGGCGCGCGCGATGCCTGGAGTAAAGGGGTTGAATCTGACGCCTCTCCGGCATTGAAGCAAATGATGCAGATGAAGATGAATAACTTAAGCTAAGCCAGTCAAGAGAGAGCGCATGGAATTACGTAAATACCTGCTGCCGGGACTGATTTCAGTCACTTTGCTCAGCGGTTGTTCGCTGTTTAGCGGCGAAGAAGATGTAGTAAAAATGGCCCCGTTGCCGAAGGTGGAAAATCAGTTCACGCCACAGAAAGTGTGGAGCACCTCGGTAGGCGATGGTGTCGGTGATTTCTACTCAAATCTGCATCCTGCCTGGCAGGATAATACGGTTTATGCTGCCGACCGCTTTGGTATCGTCAAAGCGCTCGATGCCGCAGACGGTAAAGAAAAATGGAAAGTCGATCTCTCTGAGAAAACCGGCTTCTTCTCTAAAAATCGCTCAGCCATGTTATCAGGTGGCCTGACGGCTGATGGCGATCGGGTCTATGTGGGCAGCGAGCGCGGCCAGGTTTATGCCCTCAACAGCAGTGATGGTAGCCTGGCGTGGCAGACGAAAGTCGCCGGTGAAGCACTGTCACGTCCGGTAGTCAGCGATGGTCTGGTGCTGGTTCATACCAGCAACGGCATGTTGCAGGGCCTGGATCAGAGCAGCGGTGCCGTGAAGTGGAGCGTTAACCTGGATATGCCAGCGTTGTCTCTGCGCGGTGAATCTGCTCCGGCTGTCGCTTTTGGTGGCGCGATTGTCGGTGGCGACAATGGTCGTGTCAGTGCCGTGGTGCTGAACCAGGGACAACTGGTCTGGCAGCAGCGTATTTCCCAGGTCAGCGGTGCCACTGAGATCGATCGTCTTAACGATGTCGATACCACACCGGTTATCGTCAACGGCGTGGTTTACGCGCTGGCGTATAACGGCAATCTGACAGCACTGGATCTGCGTTCCGGCCAGATTTTGTGGAAACGCGAAATTGGCGGTGTGAAAGATCTGATTGTGGATGCCGGCCGCATCTATCTGGTCGATCAGGACGATCGTGTGATTGCGCTCAACGCTGACGGCGGTGTCGCCATCTGGCGTCAAAGCGATCTGCTGCATCGCAACCTGACTTCGCCGGTGCTCTACAACGGCTATCTGGTTGTCGGCGACAGTGAAGGTTATCTGCACTGGCTGAACACCACGGATGGTCGTTTTGTTGCGCAGCAGGAACTGGATAGCTCAGGCTTCCAGACCGAGCCGGTGGTCGCCAGCGATAAGCTGCTGATCCAGTCGAAAGATGGTGAGGTTTATGCGATTACCCGTTAACGGGTACACGTCTGGCAGGTGAAATCCTCCGTTCCGACGGCTCCTGATTTAATCAGGGGCCGTTTCGTTTTTAGTCAGGCATGGTATTCTTTGCGCCTTAAGCCTGAACTTGACGGCCAGAGCCGTTATAATCACGCCATTCGGGCGATTAATTATTTATTGAGGCATTTTGTTATGGTACCTGTGGTCGCGCTGGTTGGGCGTCCCAATGTGGGAAAATCTACGCTATTTAACCGCTTAACCCGCACACGTGATGCGCTGGTAGCGGATTTTCCTGGACTGACTCGCGATCGCAAATATGGTCGCGCCGAAGTGGAAGGGCGCGAATTTATTGTTATTGATACCGGTGGTATCGACGGCACCGAAGAGGGTGTTGAAACGCGGATGGCCGAGCAGTCACTGCTGGCGATTGAAGAAGCGGATGTCGTGCTGTTTATGGTCGATGCGCGTGCGGGCATGATGGCCGCCGATCAGCAAATCGCTAAGCATCTCCGTTCCCGCCAGAAAGCGACTTTTCTGGTGGCCAACAAAACTGACGGGATGGATCCTGATCAGGCGGTTGTGGACTTCTATTCACTGGGCCTGGGCGAGATTCACGCCATTGCGGCATCGCATGGTCGTGGTGTGAGCAGCCTGATAGAAGAGGCACTGCTGCCATGGATGGACAAAGTTGAGACGGTCGAGCTCACGGAAGAAGAAGAGAACCAGGCGTACTGGGCTGCGCTTGAAGCTGACGAGATTGCTGAGCAGGAAGCCGCCGAGGAAGAAGAAAACTTCGACCCGACGGGCCTGCCGATCAAACTGGCGATTGTTGGCCGTCCTAACGTAGGTAAGTCAACGCTTACCAACCGCATTCTCGGTGAAGACCGCGTGGTGGTCTACGATATGCCGGGCACCACCCGCGACAGCATCTATATTCCGATGGAGCGTGATGGACGTGAATACGTTCTGATCGATACGGCGGGTGTGCGTAAGCGTGCCAAAATCTCTGACACCGTAGAGAAATTTTCGGTGATCAAGACTCTGCAGGCGATTGAAGATGCCAACGTAGTGATGCTGGTGATTGATGCCCATGCCGGTATTTCCGACCAGGATCTGTCGCTGCTTGGCTTCATTCTCAACAGTGGTCGTTCGCTGGTGATTGTGGTCAACAAATGGGATGGCCTGTCGCAGGAAGTGCGTGATGAAGTGAAAGAGACACTGGACTACCGTCTGGGCTTTATCGATTTCGCCCGCATCCATTTTATCTCTGCGCTGCACGGCAGCGGCGTCGGCAATCTGTTTGAGTCGATCACTGAAGCCTATGACTGTTCGACGAAGCGTGTAAACACCTCGCTGCTGACCCGTATCATGAATATGGCGGCAGACGACCACCAGCCACCGCTGGTACGCAGTCGTCGCGTTAAGCTCAAATACGCGCACGCGGGGGGCTATAACCCGCCTATCGTGGTAATCCACGGTAATCAGGTTAAGGATCTGCCAGATTCTTACAAACGCTACCTGATGAACTATTTCCGTAAATCACTCAACGTGATGGGAACGCCAATTCGTATTCAGTTCAAAGAGGGTGATAACCCTTATGAAGGCAAACGTAACCTGCTGACACCAACGCAGCAGCGTAAACGTAAGCGTCTGCTGGCGCATATGAAAAAGAACAAGCGTTAAGAATAGAGGGCCATCTGGCCCTCTTTTTTTTGCTCTGAATAAACCGGAGCAGGGAGAAAATAGTGACTATTATTTGCGAAAAATGTCAGCAACCGCTGTCGCTCAGCGACGGTGAATTTATCTGTAATACCTGCGGTACGCATTACCCCGCACAACCCTGCTGTCCGGCGTGTCATCAGCCGCTTGAGGTGCTCAAAGCCTGCGGCGCGGTGGACTATTTTTGCCGGAACGGACATGGCCTTATCTCCCGCAAGCGCGTCCTTTTCCAGCAGCCAGGTCACTGACGCCGCTTTCAGCTACGCTTAAAACGTCTGAGAATTCAGAGCGACGACTGGCTCATTTTGTAGCAAAAATGCTATTGCGCCGTAACAAATGAGTTGTAGATGTTCACTCTGTAATGTACCAGGTGGTACAATCCTGCCGCGTCGTGGGAGGGGCAAGCCACATCCGTGTTCTTCCGGCCCCTCGATCTCACGGACGCGGGTCTGTTTATATTCGATTTGAAACCGAGCGGTGCCTGGCGCGGACTGACTTAACGCGCCGGCGTCCGGATGGCATCTGTCCGGGCGCTCTGTTTATTCAGGAGAGTAAGTATTATGGCTGAAACATCCTCCCGCTCCGGAAAGGGGCTGGGAATAGCATCCGTGCTGCTCGGACTGGTGCTACTTGCCACCGGTCTGTTTTTTGCAATTGGCGGCGGCAAACTGGTTGCACTTGGTGGCAGCGGGTACTTTTTAATTGCGGGTATCGTCACTGTACTCTCCGCAATTCAGTTCTTCCGTCGCAAATCCTCGGCAGTGGTTCTGTTCCTGCTGGTCTTTGTCGGCACCCTGATCTGGTCGCTGTTCGACGCGGGCCTGGAGTTCTGGCCGCTGGTATCACGCCTGATGGTGCCTGCCGGACTGATGCTGCTTGCCTTCCTGATCTGGCCTTCACTGCGTAAACATGAAGGTAAGCCCTCACTGGCAAAACCCTCTTATGCGTTCTCTGCGCTGCTGGCGGCAGGTATGGTTGTTACGCTGGTGCAGATGTTCCAGCCACACCCTACCGTTGCAGGCACGGGCGAAGAGCTGCCGCTGATCCCGGTAGATAAAGCGAAACAGCAGAAAGACTGGGATAACTACGGTAATACCCCGCAGGGCAGCCGCTTTGTGGCGCTGGATCAAATTACCCGCGACAACGTGAAAGATCTGCAGGTGGCCTGGACTTTCCGCACCGGTGATATCCCTGTCAGCCCGACCGGCAACGGCGCAGAAGATCAGCAGACACCGTTGCAGATTGGCAATACCCTTTATCTCTGCACACCGCACAACAACGTCATCGCCGTTGAAGCCAACAGCGGTAAGCAGATCTGGAAACGTGAAATCAATGCCAAAGCGGAAGTCTGGCCGCGCTGCCGTGGTCTGGCTTACTTTGACGCCACGAAACCGCTGCAGCAGCCAGATAAGCCGGGGTCTTCACCTGTGACTGCCGCAGTGTTGCCAGCCGGTGACAGCTGTCAGCGTCGTATTCTGATGAACACCATCGACGCGCGTCTGATTGCGATCAATGCTGACAACGGTGAGTTCTGTGAAAACTTTGGCGATCACGGCATCGTTGATCTCAAAGCGGGCATGGGCAAGGCACCGGATCCGCAATATCAGCTGACCTCAGCGCCAACCCTGGCTGGCACCACTGTGGTGGTCGGCGGTCGCGTAGCGGATAACGTACAGACGGATATGCCGGGTGGCGTGTTGCGTGGCTTTGACGTTATCACCGGCCAGATGCGCTGGGCGTTTGACCCAGGCAATGTTGACCCGAATGCGATATTGATGCCGGGTAAAGATTATACCCGTAGTACGCCGAACTCATGGGCGCCAATGTCTTACGACCCGGAAATGAACACCGTGTTCATTCCAATGGGCAGTTCGTCGGTTGACCTCTGGGGTGCGAACCGTACTGAGCTGGATCACAAATATGGCGCATCGGTTCTGGCGCTGGATGCCACGACCGGTAAAGAGAAGTGGGTCTATCAGACCGTGCATAACGATCTGTGGGACTTTGACCTGCCGATGCAGCCAAGCCTGATCGACTTCCCGCAAAAAGATGGCACTACCACACCAGCGGTAGTGATTGGCGGCAAAACCGGCATGATCTTCGTGCTTGACCGTATGACCGGCAAGCCGCTGACCAAAGTCGAAGAACTGCCGATGCCGCAGGGTCATATCCCGAACGAGCAGTACACCAAAACGCAGCCACACTCGACCGGGATGCCGCAGATTGGCAACCAGACGCTGAAAGAGTCTGACATGTGGGGTGCCACGCCGTTTGATCAGCTGGCCTGCCGCATTGGCTTCAAATCCATGCGCTATGATGGCCTGTTCACCGTGCCGGACACCGACAAGTCTCTGAGCTTCCCGGGTTCGCTGGGCGGTATGAACTGGGGCAGCATGTCGGTCGATCCGAACAACCACCTGTTGTTCGTCAATGATATGCGTCTGGGTCTGTGGGTTCAGATGATTCCGGCTGATACCAGCAATATTGCGCGTGGCAGCAACGGCGGCGAAGCGATCAACACCGGTATGGGTGCCGTTCCGCTGAAAGGCACGCCATATGCTGTGAATAAAAATCGCTTTATGTCACCGCTGGGTATCCCATGTCAGAAACCGCCATTTGGTACGCTGTCGGCGATTGACATGAAAACGCAGAAAATCGTCTGGCAGGTGCCGGTCGGCACGGTGCAGGATACCGGACCATTCGGTATCAAGATGCGCGTCAAAATGCCGGTTGGCATGCCAACGCTGGGCGGTACGCTGGCCACGCAGGGCGGCCTGGTGTTCATCGCGGGTACGCAGGATTACTATCTGCGCGCCTTTGATTCTTCAACCGGCAAAGAGGTGTGGAAAGCACGTCTGCCGGTGGGCAGTCAGGGTGGCCCGATGAGCTACGTCTCACCGAAAGATGGAAAGCAGTATATCCTGATCTCGGCAGGTGGCGCACGTCAGTCACCGGACCGTGGTGATTATGTGATTGCTTACGCGCTGCCAGACAGCAAGTAACAACGCTTAAGGAAAAGGGCCGACATTGTCGGCCCTTTTTTTTGCTTATTTGCCGTCGCGCCACAGCGCCTGCAACTCAGGTGGCGCCACCTGTTCCGGAATCAACAGCACTATCGTCCCAACCTCGCGGTGGGTTGCATACTGAATCTGGATGCGAAAATAGCGTTGATCGCCACTGCCCACCTGCGCGGCTTTCTCCTCAGGTTCGCCCAGCGGCATCGCCTGCTGCAGCGCATGGCAGACGCGCTCTCTTTCTGGCGGCGGCAGATCGCCCAGCATAAAGCGTCGTTCGGCGCGTAGCCCCGGAATAAAGGCCATGCCGCCTTCACGCGCAACGATGATGGTGGCGTCATCAGTGAGTTCGGGCAGGTCACTCATAGCACGCCAACCTCCTTCCACGCCTGTTCAATGGCACTGCCGACCGATTCGTTGAACCGTTTTTTACCATGCTGAACGGTGAAGCGGGCAAAGGTCTTAAAGTCAGCATCCTGTGGCAGTTCGTCGTCACACACCGTGTCGTACCAGGCATATCCCGCCTGTTCCCACGCATAACCACCCAGCGCTGTTGCTGCCAGATAAAAAGCCCGGTTAGGGATGCCGGAGTTGATATGAACCCCGCCATTATCTTCACGTGTCTTCACGTAATGATCCATGTGTGCCGGTTGCGGATCTTTGCCCAGCATCGGGTCATCATAGGCAGAGCCAGGTTCAGACATCGATCGCAGACCACGCCCATTGATGCCGCTTGCCAGCAGGCCTTCGCCGATAATCCAGTCCGCCTCATCGGCACGCTGTTTTTTACTGAACTGTTTCACCAGCGAGCCAAACACATCTGACAGCGACTCGTTCAGTGCACCAGCCTGCTCGAAGTAGATCAAGCCGGCTTCATTTTCCGTCACGCCATGCGCCAGTTCGTGCGCCACAACGTCAATCGCAATGGTGAAGCGATTAAAGATTTCGCCGTCACCATCACCAAATACCATTTGCTGACCGTTCCAGAAGGCGTTCTGGTATTTGTCACCGTAGTGCACGGTACCGAGCAATTTCAGCCCCTGATTATCCAGCGAATTACGCTGATAAGCCTGCCAGAAGAAGTCATAGGTTACGCCAAGATAGTTCCAGGCTTCCTCAGCCGCCACGTCGTCATTGCCGGGCTGGCCCTCCTGACGAATCAACTTACCTGGCAGGGTCTGCTGACTTTGCGCATCATAAATTTCACGATCTACGTGGCCGCCTGCCGCGGTTTTTGCCACCGGCTGCTTTTGCCAGTGTTCCGCCATCAGGTGCTGGACGTGTGTCAGGGTGCGACGCGCCTGCTCCTGCTGGTGGCCGGAACCGTGCGCGATGATTTTGCGAAGGATATAGGGAGGAATAACGCAATAAGCCATCTGAAACTCCTTGGCGACAGGGAATGTGCCAGAAAGTATAGACCCGTCAGGCTGGTTAGACCTCATTAGTGAGGCCAGCGTTAAGTGTAAAAGTGTGAGCTGACGGGCAGAGTCAGGAAGCAGTTTTGCGGCGGCGGTTTTCTGAGGCAACACCTTTGGCAAGCCATCTGAAACGCCCTGGCGACAGGGAATGTGCCAGAAAGTATTGACCCGTCAGGCTGGTTAGACTTCATTAGTAAGGCCAGCGTTAAGTGTAAAAGTGTGAGCTGACGAGCAGAGTCAGGAGGCGGTTTTGCGGCGGCGCTTTTCTGAGGCAACACCTTTGGCAAGCCATCTGAAACGCCCTGGCGACAGGGAATGTGCCAGAAAGTATAGACCCGTCAGGCGGGTTAGACCTCGTTAGTAAGGCCAGCGTTAAGTGTAAAAGTGTGAGCTGACAGGCAGAGTCAGGAGGCGGTTTTGCGGCGGCGCTTTTTCTCAGGCAGTAACTGCGTCACCTGGCTTTCAACCCAGCCATCATCAAGACGGGTACGGAGCAGGTCGCCGCTCTGGAGCTGTGCGGTTTTCTTCACCACCTGTCCGGCAGTGTCGGTGGTCACGCTAAAACCGCGCGCCAGCGTCGCCAGCGGGCTGACGCCTTCCAGCTGCGCCACCAACTGACCAAAGTGCTGTTTGCTGGTGCTCAGCTGTTTTGTCATGCTCTGCTGCAGGCGGTAGTGCCAGCTTTGCAGCTGTTTTTGCGCATCGAACAGCCGCTGCTGAGGCTGCTGGGCATTGAGTCGATGCGACAGGCGATCCTGCTGACGCGTGGCGTGACGCAGGCGGGTTTCCATCGCTTCTCCCAGTCGCTGCTGCAGGCGGAACAGGGCGGTCTGCTGACGGGCCAGACGCAGCTGCGGATGCTGCTGTTGCAGACGATGCTCAAGGCGGGAGTAAAGCCGCTGCTGACGTGCCAGGTAGTAATCCATCGCCATCTCCAGCCGCTGTTGCTGTGACTGCAACTGACGCAGCAACTCCAGCTGGTTACGGCTGACAATTTCAGCCGCGGCGGAAGGGGTGGGTGCACGTAAATCGGCAACGAAGTCGGCAATGGTGACATCGGTTTCATGACCCACCGCGCTGACGATGGGAATGCGGCTGGCAAAAATGGCGCGTGCCACGCGTTCATCGTTAAAGCCCCACAAATCTTCCAGCGAACCGCCGCCGCGTCCGACAATTAATACGTCGCACTCGTTGCGCAGGTTGGCGATTTCAATTGCGCGGACGATAGCCGCTGGCGCATCGACGCCCTGAACCACGGTCGGGTAGATGACCACGGGCAGGGAGGGATCACGGCGATGCAGCACGCGTAACACATCGTGCAGCGCCGCGCCGGTGGAAGAGGTGATTACCCCGACCTGACGCGCTGGTTCCGGCAGCGGTTGCTTATGCTGCGGATCAAACAGTCCTTCGGTGGCCAGTTTTGCTTTCAGCAGTTCAAACTGCTGCTGCAGCAAGCCTTCACCCGCCGGATGCATACTTTCTGCAATCAGCTGATAGTCACCGCGTGGCTCATAGAGAGTGATGTTGGCGCGAACCAGCACCTGCTGACCATGCTGCGGACGAAAGGTAACGCGTCGGTTACTGTTGCGGAACATAGCACAGCGAACCTGAGCGCCATCATCTTTCAGCGTGAAGTACCAGTGACCGGATGCCGGTTGCGTGAAGTTGGAGATCTCGGCGCTGATCCAGACCAGGCCCATCTCTTTCTCCAGCAGCTGACGCACTGTCGTATTGAGACGGCTGACGGTAAAAATATTGGCGATGGGTGGCAGCGACATGTGACGAAGATCAAATTCCAAATCAGCAGGTTAATTCATCGATACTACAGGGCTGCCAGTGCGGATCAAGAGTTTTTCGTAAATAATGCTGGAGGCAATCGATTACGGCCTGTATAATGCCGCGGCAATATTTTATCTATTCTCAATCACCCGAGGTGGAGTATTGCCATGTTAAGAATCGCTAAAGAAGCACTCACTTTTGACGACGTTCTGCTCGTCCCTGCACACTCCACCGTCCTGCCGAATACGGCCGATCTCAGCACTCAGCTGACCAAAAATATCCGTTTAAATATTCCTATGCTCTCCGCTGCCATGGACACCGTGACCGAGTCGGGTCTGGCGATTGCGCTGGCACAGGAAGGCGGCCTTGGCTTCATCCATAAAAATATGTCAATCGAACGCCAGGCGGACGAAGTGCGCAAGGTGAAGAAACATGAAAGCGGCGTGGTGACTGAACCACAGACCGTCCTGCCAACCACCCCACTGGCTGACGTTAAAGCGCTGACCGAGCGCAACGGCTTTGCGGGCTATCCGGTGGTTAACCGCGACAACGAACTGGTGGGTATCATCACCGGTCGTGACGTGCGCTTTGTCACTGACCTTTCACAGCCTGTCTCTGCAGTCATGACCCCGAAAGATCGTCTGGTGACGGTAAAAGAGGGCGAAGCGCGCGATGTCGTGCTGCACAGGATGCATGAAAAGCGCGTTGAGAAAGCGCTGGTGGTGGATGACAGCTTCCATCTGCTGGGCATGATCACCGTTAAAGATTTCCAGAAAGCCGAACGTAAACCTAACGCCTGTAAAGATGCGCAGGGTCGTCTGCGTGTCGGTGCGGCAGTTGGCGCAGGTGCAGGTAATGAAGAGCGTATCGATGCGCTGGTTGCAGCGGGCGTTGACGTGCTGCTGATTGACTCTTCACACGGCCATTCTGAAGGCGTGCTGTCACGTATCCGTGAAACCCGTGCCAAATACCCGGACCTTGAAATCGTTGGCGGCAACGTAGCCACTGGTGCTGGCGCACTGGCGCTGGTTGCGGCAGGTGTCAGCGCCGTTAAAGTGGGTATCGGCCCGGGCTCTATCTGTACTACCCGTATCGTGACCGGCGTGGGCGTTCCGCAGATCACTGCCGTCTCTGACGCAGTTACCGCGCTGGAAGGCACCGGTATTCCGGTGATTGCCGATGGCGGTATCCGTTTCTCCGGTGACATCGCGAAAGCGATCGCCGCCGGTGCGTCCTGTGTCATGGTCGGTTCGATGCTGGCGGGGACCGAAGAGTCACCGGGCGAGATCGAACTCTATCAGGGCCGTTCGTTCAAATCCTATCGCGGTATGGGTTCACTGGGCGCGATGTCTAAAGGCTCTTCTGACCGCTACTTCCAGACCGATAACGCCGCTGACAAACTGGTGCCGGAAGGTATCGAAGGTCGCGTGGCCTATAAAGGCCGTCTGAAAGAGATCGTGCATCAGCAGATGGGCGGCCTGCGCTCGTGCATGGGCCTGACCGGTTGCCCGACCATTGATGACCTGCGCACTAAGGCGGAGTTTGTACGCATCAGCGGCGCCGGCATCAATGAGAGCCACGTGCATGATGTGACCATCACCAAAGAGTCACCGAACTATCGCATGGGTTCATAATCCCGATTTCCCGCCCGGCTTCAGCCGGGCGCTTTTATTGATTAAGTCACCGTTCTGGAAAACCCTCAATGACGACGGAAAATATCCATAAGCATCGCATTCTGATTCTCGATTTCGGCTCACAATATACTCAGCTGGTCGCACGTCGCGTACGCGAGCTGGGCGTTTACTGTGAACTCTGGGCATGGGATGTCACCGAAGAGCAGATTCGCCAGTTCAACCCAAGCGGCATCATCCTTTCCGGTGGCCCGGAGAGCACCACCGAACTGAACAGCCCGCGTGCGCCTGAATATGTCTTCAGCGCTGGCGTGCCGGTGCTGGGTGTCTGCTACGGTATGCAGACGATGGCAATGCAGCTGGGCGGCACCGTTGCTGGCTCAACTGAGCGCGAGTTTGGTTATGCGCAGGTTGAAGTGACGACGCCAAGCGCCCTGGTTCGCGATATTGAAGATGCGATCAGCGCCGCTGGCAAACCGCTGCTGGATGTCTGGATGAGCCATGGCGACAAAGTCACGGCGATCCCGGCTGACTTCGTGACCGTTGCCAGCACAGAAACCTGTCCGTTCGCCATCATGGCTAACGAAGAGAAGCGTTTCTACGGCGTGCAGTTCCACCCGGAAGTGACCCATACCCGCCAGGGCCTGCGGATGCTTGAGCGCTTCGTTATCGACATCTGTGAATGTGAAGCCCTGTGGACGCCAGCCAAAATTATTGAAGATGCGGTTGAACGCCTGCGTGTTCAGGTCGGCAACGACAAAGTGATCCTCGGCCTGTCTGGTGGTGTTGACTCCTCCGTGACGGCAATGCTGCTGCATCGCGCCATTGGCGACCGTCTGACCTGCGTGTTCGTAGATAACGGGCTGCTGCGCCTGAACGAAGCACAACAGGTTATGGATATGTTTGGCGACCACTTCGGCCTCAACATTATTCACGTTGAAGGCGAAGCGCGCTTCCTCGACGCGCTGGCAGGTGAGAATGAGCCGGAAGCGAAACGTAAAATTATCGGTCGCGTCTTTGTGGAAGTCTTCGACGAAGAAGCGCTGAAGCTGCAGGACGTTAAGTGGCTGGCACAGGGCACCATCTATCCGGATGTTATTGAGTCTGCGGCCTCTGCAACCGGTAAGGCGCACGTCATCAAATCGCATCACAACGTCGGCGGCCTGCCGAAAGAGATGAAGATGGGTCTGGTTGAGCCGCTGCGTGAGCTGTTCAAAGATGAAGTGCGTAAGATTGGTCTGGAGCTGGGCCTGCCTTACGACATGCTCTACCGCCATCCGTTCCCGGGTCCAGGTCTGGGCGTGCGCGTGCTGGGCGAAGTGAAGAAAGAGTATTGCGACCTGCTGCGCCGTGCCGATGCCATCTTCATTGAAGAGCTGCATAAAGCGGATCTCTATAACAAAGTCAGCCAGGCCTTCACCGTCTTCCTGCCGGTACGTTCAGTCGGCGTGATGGGCGATGGCCGTAAATATGACTGGGTTGTCTCGCTGCGTGCGGTGGAAACCATCGACTTTATGACCGCACACTGGGCGCACCTGCCGTATGATTTCCTGGGTCGTGTCTCTAACCGCATCATCAATGAAGTCGACGGCATCTCCCGCGTGGTGTATGACATCAGCGGTAAGCCACCAGCGACGATTGAGTGGGAATAACCTGGCCTCAGCCAGTTAATCCCTGATAAGTCTGCAGCCCGCTCCTCAGCGGGCTTTTTTATTGCTCTGACCGTGCGCAGACTCGCTGTTTTAACCTTTCAGCACATCCAGGTCCGTCGCTGGTGTTTTCCTGTTCACTTTGCCGGAAATTACGCTATCCTCCATGCAGTAAAAGCCCGCAACTGACGTCATTTGTGTCCCGCTTTTATCCGCCGCTTTCACCGATTGTCTGTATCCCAAAGCCGCCGCTTACTGAAATTGCCTGCTGAACAGGCGTTTCGCGATTCTTACGTCACCAGGAATGTTGTCATGCTCTCACTTAAAGTGTTCAGCCTGTTTTTTGTTGCCGTACTGCTGCTATCGCTGGGAGCCAGCATCGCGCAGGCGACGCGTCACAGCGATAACACAGAGCAGGGCGGCTGGTGGTCGGCCCGCCGCGATTCGGCCGGGATAGCGCCCGACCCGCGCGCTTTATATAGCCTGGCTATCGTACAGGTCTATGCTGCGCCGACTTACGGCTGGAAAGGGGCGGTGGCGGTGCATCCGTGGATCATCTTCAAGCGCGCAGGTGAAACGCGCTTCACCCGCTACGAAGTGATTAGCTGGGGCAGCGGCGATAAAGTCCGGCGCAACACCAACCTGCCTGATGGCTACTGGTATGGCGCAAAACCGCGGCTGCTGGTGGAACATCGCGGACCGGAAGCTGAAGCGATGATCCCGCAGATTGAAGCCGCCATTAAATCCTATCCGTGGCCGACAACCTATCGCGCCTGGCCAGGACCGAACAGCAACACCTTCCTGGCGCATATTGGCCGCGAAGTACCCGCTTTAAGGCTTGATCTGCCCGCTAATGCGCTGGGTAAAGATTACCGGCCACTGTGGCGTCCGGTCGGGCTGCCGCCATCCGGGCGCGGCCTGCAGGTGTCGATTCTGGGCGTGGCGGGAGTGACGCTGGGTGCAGAAGAGGGATTTGAAGTCAATCTGCTGGGTCTGAACATGGGAGTCGATTTCACACCGTTCCGGCTGCGTCTGCCGTTTATTGGCGGCCTGGGAAATGACAACCTTCAGCAGGATAAGCCCTGACAGTCTGGCCCCGTCAGGGGCCGTTTCACCTCAGCACACGCCAAAGTCACCCTCTTCGTGATAGAGATTGACGCTCTCTGCTTTCACTTCGATCTCTTTTTTCGCCGCATCATCAACGCGTGCACACCATAAGGTATCGCCTTCTACGCGCAGCACCTGCATTTTCGGGCCGCCGGTTTTCGACTGAACAAAATCCTCTGCTTTAAACATATTGCCTCCGTTGATTATCGTTTCGGCTACCAGATGACTTCTGGCGCTGATCGTTTTTTGTGTGACGTTTTCCAGTTTATACCCTGACTGTTTTACTGCGAGAAAAAGTCTGCGCATGCTGAGCCGCACTAAGATAATTTTATCAGGTTGTCAGTTGACAACTTATCAATTCGGCGTCAGGATAGGGAAAAACATGGCAAGGAAGCGGCATCCCAACAAAGAGATCGAAACGGCGTTACGTTACGCCGAATCCCATGGCTGGCTGGTCGTCACGGGAGGCCATCACGCCTGGGGAAAAATGTACTGTCCGAAAAATCTGTTGATGTGCCGATGTGGGGAGTTTTGTCTGACCTGTATCTGGAGCACACCAAAAAACGCACATCAGCATGCCCGCGCGCTGCGGCGCGTGGTCGACAACTGTCACTATCTGAAGTCCTGATGCAGCACAAGGAGAAGCATATGGAATATTGTTTCACATTACGGTTCAGCCTGCCGGAAGGGCACGCGCCGGTGGATGAACTGCTGGAAACGCTGGCAGCGGCAGGCTGTGATGATGCGCTAATCGGCCTGGGCATGCCGGGCAGAATTGCACTGGAGTTCACCCGGGAGTCTGACTCTGCAACGGATGTATTGAAGCAGGCAGAAGAGGATGTGTTGCGTGCGATACCGGGGGCCACGCTGGTGGAAGCCGCACCCGATTTTGTGGGATTGACGGATGTTGCGGACATCATCGGCATGACGCGTCAGAATATGCGTAAGCTGATGCTCAGCCACCGCCCGCCGTTTCCGCTGCCGGTGCATGACGGTAAAACCGCCATCTGGCACTTAGCGGATGTGCTGGAGTGGCTGAGTCAGCGAGGTAACTATACGCTGCCTGCGGCGACCCGAGAGCTGGCACAGGTAACGCGGCAGCGCAATCTTAACGGGTCGCTGCAACGTTACGGCCTGCAAGCCTGACGATCAGTGCGGCAGCAGGAAAATCGTCGCCAGCCCCAGGAAAATAAAGAAGCCGCCGGTGTCGGTAAGGGCGGTGATCAATACGCTGGAGCCGACGGCGGGATCGCGATTCATTTTAGTCATGACCAGCGGCACCAGCACGCCCATCAGCGCGGCCAGCAGCAGATTAAGCGCCATGGCCAGCATCATAACGCCGCCCAGCGCCATATTGTCATACATCAGCCAGGTGATGCCGCCCATGATGCCGCCCCAGAACAGGCCGTTGATTAGCGCCACGCCAAGTTCGCGGACGATCAAAAACGAAAAGTTGCCCGGTTCAACCTGATGTAAGGCCAGCGCCCGCACAATCATGGTGATAGTCTGATTACCGGTATTGCCGCCGATACCCGCGACGATCGGCATCAGCGTGGCCAGCGCCACGATTTGCGAAATCGTCCCTTCAAACAGCCCGATAACCCTGGAGGCGACAAAGGCGGTACAGAGGTTAATCGCCAGCCAGGCCCAGCGTTTACGTACCGATTTACGCACCGGCGCGAACACATCCTCTTCCTGACTGATACCCCCCATTTTACGAATGTTGCTTTCGTTTTCGGCATTCACCAGGTCGATGATGTCTTCAATGGTCACGCGGCCAATCAGCTTGCCCCTGGCGTCGGTGACGGCGGCTGAAATGAGGTTATAACGTTCAAAGGCACTGGCAGCGTCTTCGGCCTTATCATTGAGCTGGAAGGTGGTAGGGCGGGCGTTCATCACGTCGCTCACCAGGGTTTTGGGTTTGTTAAGCAGGATGTCCGTCAGCAGCAGTTCGCCCAGCAGCTGATTATCTTTATTGGTGATAAAGAGTTTATCGGTACCGCCCGGCATGCTTTTGCGCTTGCGCAGAAAGCGTTGCACTGTTGCAAGCGTGACATCTTCACGCACCGTCAGGATATTGAAATCCATCACCCGGCCCACGCGGTCACGGTCAAGCTGCACCATATCGAGCATGCGGGCGCGCAGGGCGGGCTCCACAGTTGCCAGCAGGCGTCCGGTCAGGTCACGTGGCAGATAACGCGCCAGCCAGACCTGATCGTCGATATCCAGCGGCTGGATAGCGCGCAGGATATCGCGGTCGCTCATCTCTTCGGTGAGGCTGGCCCAGACCGTTTCAGACGCTTCAACCAGCACATGGCCGCGCCGCTCGTTCGGCACCAGCCGCCACAGCGCCTGACGTTCTTCTTCGGGCAGGGCTTCGAGAATATCCGCGAGGTCAGCGGCATGCAGTTGCAGAATGTCCTGTTCCAGCGCGTCACGCTGGGCCGCATTTTCACGTTGCTGTTCAGGATTGAGATCGCCCGATTTCTCCAGCAGGGCATCAACCAGATCGTGCTCGCTGAGCAGCAGCGTCAGAATGCGATGACGTATTTCACTTAAACGTTGAGAGTGAGAGGCAGACACATTGGATCCCTTAAGTCTGAAAGCACCAGCACGAAGTGTAGCGTTTCGCCTGAAAAAGGGATGCAAAAAAGAGTCCAGTTATCTGGATAACGTTTAAGTGTCAGGTGCGTTTCAGGCGAAATGTCGTTATTGGTTATTCGCTATCGCGTATCGCCTGATGTTATGGCAACCGGTTCAGGAATAGCTTTCTGTTGCTGATGATGCTCGAAGGCAGCAGGCAGGATAAAAATCAGGCGACTAAAAAGAATGATAAAACTAATCAGCAGCACAATGCGGGTCATGGTGCCGGTTTTTTGACGTCTTCGGGGAGAAATAGCGCTGTTCACGCGGGGTGGTTCCTGTAATGACCCCATCTGGGGCGACTGCAATATTTAGTCACAGTCGCCTGATGAAATCAATCGCTGTTGAAAAAAACAGCAGATAAAAATCAGTAACTCGCTTTTTGCGCCAGCAGCGTCGCAAAACGACAGGTGATGCGGTTGCCATTTTCATCTGTGCGATGCAACTGACCGGGGTGCTCGTTGTACTTCACGATGTGCCAGTTGCGGTAGTAGTGGCTGAGCTCGCCTGATTTAAACGCAAAGGAGAAATCAGCCGGGCAGGGCATATCGTCCGTGTTCATCGCCGCCACGATCAGGTTAAAACCGTCTCTGACCGTACAGGCCTGCATGTCGGCAATCAGCTGCGGAATAGTCTGCGGCTGCAGGAACATCATCACCACAGTCGATAGCACAAAGTTGAAGCCGCCATTAAAGCGCGTGTTGTTCAGGTCGCGCTGCTCGGTATGAATGCCGCTGAGATTTTCCTGCGCAATAATCTCCTGCAGGCGCGCCAGGCTTTGCGGATTATGATCCCACGCCGTGACGTCAAAACCGTGCTGATTCAGAAACAGCGTATTGCGTCCCACGCCACAGCCAAGGTCAAGCGCCTTGCCGACGTTGAGCTGGGGCAGCGCCGCAACCACTTCGGAGTGGGGCGGCGTTAAACCATAGGTTTCGGCAAAATAGTTTTCGCCTGAAAGGGGTGCGGTTGGTTGTGTCATATTCATCATTTCAGTTAAACGGGCGCCAGGCGCCCGTGTTGTCAGACTTCTTCTTCGAGGATCAGTTTCCATCCCGTGACGTCATTCCAGTAAACCTGCTCCCGTTCAAGATCGAGCTGAACCAGGTTGTTCTGCGTGAAGTAGCCCGCCGGGAAGGTCAGCGTCCAGTGGCCGTCATCGCATTTCAGGGTTAACGCCTCCGGACGCGTGGTGGCCTGTCGCTGATTATTCAACAGGGTACCCAGGCGAAGCAGGAAGATCAGCGGTACAAACTGCTTTTTCTTGAACAGCGTCACGCGCGGCAGCTCATCAAGCTTTATCGCTTTACGATGGAATCTGACCAGCGCCGCCAGCAGCATCTGCTGATCCTGATTGAAGCCCGGCAGGTTGGTGTTTTGCAGAATATAGGCTGAATGGCGTTGCAGGCCGCTGTGATTGATGGTCAGGCCCACTTCGTGCAGCATCGCCGCCCATTTCAGCAGTGCGGCCAGTTGTGGATTCGCCAGTTTCTGATTCTGCTCGCGCCACTGCAGATAAAGCTGCTCGGTGGTGTCGAGCACGCGTCGTGCCTGATCGCTGTCGATAGCGTAATGGTTCGCCAGACTCTGTGCAGTACGGCTACGAATATCCTGATGGCGGAAACGGCCCTCCATCTCATAGAGCACACCTTCACGCAGCGCACCGTCGGAGAGGCGCAATTCGCGAATGGCCAGCGCATCAAATACGCCGCACAGAATCGCCAGCCCGGGTACAAACACGCCTTTACGCTCTTCCGACAGACCCGGCAGGCTGAGTGCAGCAAAGGATTTGTGTTTCATCACCTCGTCATAAAGCTTTTCGAGGCGCTCAGGCGTAATCAGCTTCTCTTTTTCATCCATCGCCAGCAGCACTTCGCAGGCGGCTTTGATGGTGCCGGACGCGCCCAGCGCATATTGCCAGCCATGCAGACGATATTGCCACGCCAGCGTTTCCAGCTTCTGCGCGGCCGCTAAACGGGCGCGACGGAAGTTTTCACGGCTGATTTCACCTTTCGGGAAATAGAGCTGGGCGAAACTGACGCAACCCATGCGTCGGCTCTCAACCAGTTGCGGTTCAAAATCCTCGCCAATGACCAGCTCGGTGGAGCCGCCGCCGATATCGATCACCAGCTTGCGGCCTTTCTCCGGCTGGGTATGTTCAACGCCCATAAAGATCAGGCGAGCCTCTTCATGGCCCGAAATCACCTCGATCGGATAGGGGATCACCTCGGCCGCACGTTGCAGGAAGGTTTCGGCGTTGACCGCCTCGCGCAGCGTATGGGTACCGACAATCGTCACGTTGCTTGGACTGAACCCCTGCAGGCGCTCGGCGAACAGGGCCAGGCAGGCTAACCCTCGCTCCATCGCTTCCTCGCTGAGGTTGTGTCGGGCATCCAGTCCGTCAGCCAGATGGACGCGCTGCTTAAGGCGGCCCAGTACCTGCATCGCACCATCGACAACCCGCGCAATCACCATATGGAAACTGTTCGAGCCCAGGTCAATCGCCGCAAACTCCTGGGGTTTTGGCGTACTTTTATGAGAAATTGGCATAGGATTTATTCAGGTTGTTCCAGTTTCTTGATGTAATCATAAATGGCCAGCTGCGATCGCACTTTACGACGATTGCCGCGCTGGACGTAATGGTTACTCAACTCTTTATCGACGATGCGGGCTTTCACCGTATCACTCAACTGAATAGCAATAATGTCGAGTATGCGCTGCCGGATGTGGGGATCGAGAATCGCCACTGCCACTTCGATACGGTAATCAATGTTACGTGTCATCCAGTCAGCGGAGGAGAGGAACACCTTCTTATCGCCGCCATTCTCAAAAATATAGACGCGATCGTGTTCCAGATAACGGTCAACAATACTGATGACACGAATATTTTCACTGATCCCGGGCAAGTCAGGGATTAATGAGCACATTCCGCGCACCAGAAGATTAACCTTCACCCCTACGCTGGAGGCTGTATAAAGCCGATCAACCAGACCTTTGTCCACCAGATTGTTGATTTTCAGAGTAATGCCGCAGGGCTTATTCTGCTGCGCATTAGCAATTTCGGTGTCGATTAGCTCATACAGCATCCGGCGCGAGTTCTGCGGCGAGACCATCAGATGATCGAACGTCACGGGCCGGTAGGGATTCTCAATAAAGTTGAACACCCGACGTACTTCATTGGTGATGCGCGCATCCGCGGTCAGCAACGAGTAATCCGTATAGAGACGCGCGGTTTTCTCGTTAAAGTTGCCGGTACCGATATGCGCGTAGCGCACAATCTCTTCGCCTTCGCGGCGTGAGATCAGGAACAGCTTGGCGTGGATCTTCAGGCCTGGTGCGGAGAAAATGACATGCACGCCCGCTTCAGTCAGGCGTTTCGCCCAGTAAATATTGGCTTCTTCATCAAAGCGCGCCTGCAGCTCCACCACCACCGTGACTTTTTTACCGTTGTAGGCGGCATGGATCATCGCATCCATGATGCGGGAGTGTTTAGCAACACGGTAGATGTTGATTTTTATCGCCAGCACGCTGGGGTCGAACGACGCCTGACGCAGCAGCTCCAGCACATGCTCAAAGGTGTGGTACGGGTAGTAGAGCAGCACGTCGCGATTGCGAATCGCATCAAAGCCGTTGCGGAAGCCATCAAAGCCGATGTGGCGAATCTGCGGCAGCGGGCGGTTCACCAGGTTGTTTTTGCCGACGTTCGGGAAGCCGATAAAGTCTTTGAAGTTGTGGTAGCGGCCGCCTGGCAGGATGGAGTCCAGGTTTGAGATAGAAAGCTTGTGGCACAGCAGCGACACCATCGTGTCGGGCATATCGCGCTGGTAGACGAAACGCACCGGTTCCGCCGTCAGTCGCTGCTTCAGACTGGAGGACATCAGCTCCAGCAGGCTCGACTCCATCTCCGTGACCAGGTCGTACTCGGCGTCACGCGTCATTTTCATTGAATAGGCGTTGAGAGCGTCGTAGTCGTAGAAGCCTTTAAAAATGTCATCCAGGCAGTAGCGCAGGATGTTATCCAGCAGGATCATCGGTTTACGGCGGCGCGGTGGCTCAGCCGGTAAATTGATGAAACGCGGGACTTTGTCGGACGGAATTTCCAGCAGCGCATACTGAATATTGTCACCGCGGATAATTTCTACCGCCAGGTAGGTGTAGTCATCTTTAAGGAATTCGGTCAGATCCGTTTCATGGGTGATCAGAATCGGCGAGATATGCTGACGCAGCTCGTGCTTGAAGTAGTGGCGCAGCCACGCCTGCTGATTGGATGAGAGCTGACGTTCGTTGATCAGGAAGATCTGGTTACGTGCCATCTCCAGCAGCAGATCGTTATATAACGCATCAAACTCCTGATCGGACTTCATTACCCGCTGCTGAATTTTCTTAAACAGATGGCGTGGTGTACTGGCGGAACCCTGCTCTTCACCAATCAGAATGCGGCGTTTGAGGTCGGCGAAACGCACTTTATAGAATTCGTCGAGATTGTTGGAGTAGATACCCAGAAAGCGCATCCGCTCAATCAGTGGATTGCTTTTGTCTGCTGCTTCCTGCAAAACCCGTTCATTAAAGGATAACCAGCTTAATTCTTTTTCAATATAAAGCTTTACCTGACCCATTCTCACTCCATTTAGCGGTTGCAGGACTGAAGATCCAGTATCCACCAACATTATGGCGAGAGTATGGCAGCGTTGTCCAACGCCAGGAGTTGTCTTATCAATCGGCTACGGGCAACATAGCGGCTTATTTTGGCCTGCTAGCGGAACCGCATGAGCGCAAACCACATTCCTGTCCAATTCAGCGATCGTAAGCGTCGTGCCGTTGACCGTCTGACGCGGCGGCTGGTCACCTGCTGTGGCGTGGCGATCCTGCTATTGATGCTGCTGCTCTTCTGCTGGCTGATTGGCGTGGTATTACCGCTGTTTAATGCGCCGGGCCTGCAGATTGCGGCCAGCCAGCAACTCTGGGATCGTGCGCCAGCCTTAGCGATTGGCAATCAGGGGAAGGTCGGCTGGCGCATCAGCGAGCGCGGTGCGGCGCGTTTTATTCCGCTGGATGGTCAGCCTGCGGAACCGGCACTGGCGCTGACCCCGCCGCCCGGGGAGATAGTGCGGAGTGCCGATGAGCAGACGCTACTGCTGAATATGCAGGGTGCGCTGACACTGATGCAGCCAACCGCCGACCAGCAGTGGCGTTTTCCGCTGGGAGATAAACCTTTTCATCTGCCCGATGGCGCAGTGACGAAGATGGCGCTGGCGACGCGCCATGCGGGTCAGTGGCGTATAGCCGCACTCACTGAGGCCGGACTCCGGGTGCTGACGCTCGGCACCGATCGCCAGGCCTCGGTTATCCCGCTGCCGCAACGCCAGCTGGATCTGCTGGCGCTCTCGCCGTCCGGCGATCTGCTCTACACCACCGAAGGCAATCTGCTGCGGGTCTGGCAACTTGACGATGACCGTGCACTATTGCGCGAAACGCACGCCCTGCCGCAGCGGCCAAAAAGTCTGCATCTGCTGGTGGGCGGTAAAAGCCTGCTGATTCAGGATGGCAGCGGCGTCACGCAGTGGTTTGCTATCGCTAGCGAACAGGGGCCGCGCCTGCAGCGCATTCGTACCTTTGCCAACAGCGACGGCGAGACCATTCTGGTGACGGAATCACAACGCCGCGTGTTTGCGACGCTCAGCAAACAGGGGCTGTTAAGGCTGTTCGCCAGCAAGCAGAATGGCCCGACACTGCAGCGTCAGCTGGAACCTGGCATTGTGCAGGCGCAGTTTTCGCCACGTGGCGACAGTCTGCTGATTGAACGGGCGGGAAGCTGGCAGACTCTGCGGCTTGATAATCCGTGGCCGGACGTCACCTGGCGCAATTTCTGGCAAAAAATCTGGTATGAAAATTATCCCGGACCGGACTGGATCTGGCAATCGACCGCGGCGGGTGACAGTTATCAGGCCAAGTTCAGCCTGATGCCGATGGTGATGGGTACGCTGAAAGCGGCGAGTTTAGCGCTGCTGTTTGCCACACCGCTGGCGCTGGCGGCGGCGATGTACACCGCCTGGTTTATGGCGCCAGGCCTGCGACGCTGGGTTAAACCGGCCATTGAGATGATGGGCGCGCTGCCGAGCGTAGTGGTGGGGCTGATTGCCGGGATCTGGCTCGCGCCGCATATTGGTCAGGCGCTGGTGGGTGTGCTGCTGCTGCCGCTGACGCTGGCGGGCACGCTGCTGCTGTGCGGCGTATTCAGCGCGCGTTTACCGCCGCGCTGGCGTCAGCCGGGTCGTGAAGTGCTGATTCTGCTGCCGCTGTTGCTGCTGGTCACGCTGCTGACGCTGTGGCTGCCCACGCTGTTGATACCGGATGCGGGCGACTGGCTGCCGCATTACGAACAGCGCAATCTGCTGGTGGCCGCGCTGGCGATGGGCTTTGCGCTGGTACCGCTGATCTTTACCCTCTCTGAGGATGCGCTGTTCAGCGTGCCTGCTGCACTGGGGCAGGGCTCGCTGGCACTGGGCGCGACGCCGTGGCAAACCCTGACCCGCGTCGTGCTGCCGGGTGCTTCCGCCGGTATTTTTGCCGCCCTGATGATTGGTCTGGGGCGTGCCGTAGGAGAAACCATGATTTTGCTGATGGCGACCGGCAACACGCCGCAAAGTGAAGGTGGCCTGTTCAGCGGCCTGCGCGCCCTGTCCGCCAATATCGCCATTGAGATGCCGGAAGCGGCGGCGGGGAGTGCTCATTATCGCGTGCTGTTTCTCAGCGCCCTGATGCTGCTGCTGTTTACGCTGGTGATCAACACGGTTGCCGAGCTGATCCGTCAGCGGCTGCGCCAGCGCTACAGCCAGCACGAGGAGCAGGCATGAAAGCGATGCAACAGAACGATCGCTGGCGCTGGCTAACCGCCGGTGCCGTAGCCGTCTGCCTGCTGGCCTTTACGCTGCTGATTGGGTTACTGGCCTGGCAGGGCGTGCGCGCTTTCTGGCCGCAGCGCGTCGATCTCTACACGTTTAGCCAGCCTGAAGGGGGCGAGACGCGGCTGCTGGGTGAAACCCTGGAACACCAGCGGCGCTTTCCGGCCCCGGCAGATGAGCAGGGCAACAGCGGCGGACAGGTTAATCGCTATCTGATTAAAACCGGTAACCGTGACTGGGACGCACCCGATTTCCGGGTGGTTTACAGTCGCACGGCGGCGCAGGTCAGCCAGCCAGCGGACATCATGGTGCTGCAGCGCCGCAGCCACGGTCAGGCATACGGCTGGTTTGTCGGCCTGCGTGAGGATAATGAAGAGCTGACTGCGCAGGATCCCGATGCACTGCTGCATCAGCGGCTCGGACAGGTGCAGATGCTGGTGCGGCAGGCTAATCAGATTCGCCGGGTCGATATGGCGCGCCTCAACAGCCAGCGTGAGCAGCTTGATGAGCAGGCGGCCACAAACCGTGCTGCCGGGCGCTTTGATCTGCAGGCCGAGTCAGAATATCAGGCCAATCAGGCCGCTTTGCAGCGCCGGTTTAATCAGCTGAGCGAGACACTGGCTTCGCTGCAACAGCAGAGTCAGCGCGATCTGTTAATCCTGCGGGATGTGCATGGCACCGAACATGCGATCTCGCTGACCGAAATCGTTGACAGCTGGAAGCCGAACGCGATGACGCTAACCGGCAAAACGCTGCATTTTCTGCATCAGCTGTGGCGTTTCGTCAGCGATTCACCCGCTGAAGGCGAGAGTGAATCCGGGGCGTTCCCGGCGATCTTTGGCACCGTGCTGATGGTGCTGCTGATGTCGGTGGTCGTGATGCCGCTGGGTGTCATCGCCGCCATCTGGCTGCATGAATATGCCGGACGCAATGCGCTGACCAGACTGGTGCGCATCGCGGTGGTCAATCTGGCAGGCGTTCCTTCAATCGTCTATGGCGTATTTGGTCTGGGCTTCTTTGTCTGGCTGGTGGGCGGCACGATAGACCAGCTCTTCTTCGCCAGCGCGCTGCCCAATCCCACCTTCGGGACACCTGGTTTGCTGTGGGCGTCGCTGACTCTGGCGTTACTAACGCTGCCGGTGGTGATTGTGGCGACCGAAGAGGGACTATCCCGCATTCCCAACAGCCTGCGGCAGGGTTCGCTGGCGCTGGGCGCGACTCAGGCGGAAACCCTGTGGAACGTGGTGCTGCCGATGGCGGTGCCTGCCATGCTGACCGGCCTGATTCTGGCGGTGGCGCGTGCCGCTGGTGAAACCGCGCCGCTGATGCTGGTTGGCGTGGTAAAAATGGTGCCGGAACTGCCCGTCGACGCGGTGTTTCCTTATCTGCATCTGGATCGCAAATTTATGCATCTGGGCTTCCAGATTTACGATCTGGCGTTTCAGAGTCCGAATATTGAAGCTGACCGGCCGCTGGTGTTCGCCACCGCGCTGCTGCTGGTGCTGATTATTCTGTCGCTTAATCTGCTGGCGATGGGCCTGCGTCACCGTCTGCGTGAACGCTATCGCCTTATGACTCAATAACAGGCTATGACTATGACGTCCGACACGGATATCGCGCTGACCGTTAACCAGCTGTCGCTGTGGTATGGCGAGCGCCAGGCGCTGCAGGCTATTTCGCTGCAGGTGCCGAAAAACAAGATTACTGCACTGATTGGTCCCTCCGGCTGTGGCAAATCGACGCTGCTGCGTTGCTTTAATCGCATGAATGATGTGATTGATCATTGCCGGGTCGAGGGTGAGGTGTTGCTGGGATCGCAGCCGATCCTGCGACCCGAGCAGGATCTCTCGGCGCTGCGTCGTCGGGTCGGCATGGTGTTTCAGCGGCCCAATCCTTTTCCAAAATCGATCTATGAAAATGTGGTCTACGGGCTGCGTTTACAGGGTGTACGCGACCGGCGGGTGCTGAACGAAGCCTGTGAACGTGCGCTGCGCGCGGCGGCGCTGTGGAGTGAGGTCAAAGATCAGCTGTCACAGAATGCGCTGACGCTCTCTACCGGACAGCAGCAGCGGCTGGTGATTGCCCGCGCCATTGCGATTGAACCGGAAGTTCTGCTGCTGGATGAGCCGACCTCCGCGCTCGATCCCATCTCCACGCTGGTGATTGAAGAGCTGATGACCACGCTCAAGCAGCATTTCACGCTGGTGCTGGTGACGCACAACATGCAGCAGGCTTCTCGCGTGTCAGATTACACCGCGTTTATGCATCAGGGCGCGTTAGTGGAGTTTGATGAGACTGACCGTATCTTTACCGCGCCAAAACAGCGACGGACCGAAGATTATATTACGGGGCGCTACGGTTAAGTCAGTAACGGGAGCAGAGCAGGTTGTTATGTCAGACGGCTCAAAGGCTCCCTGAGCCTTTACCCCGACCGCCAGCACTTCAGGGGAAGCCCCGGCTTCCCCTGTCGGGTCAGTCGTTAGCATAACCCTGCGGCGGCAGCGGTTCGCCATCCAGCCAGGCCTTGCCGTCACGCATCGCCAGACGACCCTCAACAAACCAGCCGATTACCATCGGATAAATGGCATGCTCCTGATGCTGCACCCGCTCCGTAATCTCCGCTTCGCTGTCGCCGGGAAAAACCGGGACTTTGGCCTGCAGGATCACCGGACCTCCATCCAGCTCGTCAGTGACGAAATGTACGGAGGTGCCATGTTCGCTATCGCCATTTGCCAGCGCCTGACGATGCGTATGCAGACCCGGATATTTCGGCAACAGGGAAGGGTGGATATTCAGCAGGCGATCGTGAAAATGGGCCACGAACGCGCTGCTGAGAATGCGCATATATCCTGCCAGCACAATCAGGTCTGGACTGTAGGCTTCGATTTCAGCGATGAGCTGGCGATCGAAGGCTTCGCGGTCAGTGAAGTCGCTGGCGGCAAGCGAGTGGGCAGGAATACCTGCCTCCTGCGCCCGCGTCAGGCCATAAGCGGCGGCGCGGTTGCTGAACACGGCAGCCACGCTGCCGTGAATCCGCCCGCTTGCACAGGCGTCAAGGATGGACTGAAGGTTACTTCCGTTGCCGGAAATCAGTACAACCAGCTTTTTCATCCGTTGATGACCACACGCTCTTCGGCATCAGACGCTTTAATTACGCCGAGCTTCCAGGCTTTCTCGCCCGCAGCCTGCATCAGCGCAATCGCGTTGTCCGCGTCTGCCGGACTCAGGGCGATGATCATGCCGACGCCGCAGTTAAAGGTGCGGTACATCTCGAAACGGCTGACGTTGCCCGCCTGCTGTAACCAGCTGAAGACGGCCGGCCATTGCCAGCTCTTCTCGTCGATGACGGCCTGAGTGTTGTCGGGCAGCACGCGCGGAATATTCTCCCAGAATCCGCCGCCGGTCAGGTGTGCGATAGCGTGCACATCGACCTGCTCAATCAGGCTCAGGATATTTTTCACGTAGATGCGGGTCGGTTCCAGCAGATGATCGGCCAGCGGTTTGCCTTCCAGCTGTTCAGCCAGCGGATCGGTGTTGCTGACTTCCAGAATCTTACGCACCAGCGAATAGCCGTTGGAGTGCGGGCCGCTGGAGCCGAGGGCGATAAGTACGTCGCCATCCTGCACCTTGCTGCCATCAATGATCTCTGACTTTTCCACCACGCCAACACAGAAACCGGCCACATCGTAATCTTCACCGTGATACATGCCTGGCATCTCAGCGGTTTCACCGCCCACCAGCGCACAACCCGACTGCAGACAACCTTCGGCGATGCCGGTGATCACCGCAGAGGCGGTATCCACATCCAGTTTGCCGGTAGCGTAGTAGTCGAGGAAGAAGAGGGGCTCGGCGCCCTGTACTACCAGGTCGTTGACGCACATCGCCACCAGGTCAACACCAATGGCATCGTGACGTTTGAGATCCATCGCCAGACGCAGCTTGGTGCCAACGCCATCGGTGCCGGAGACCAGCACCGGTTCACGGTATTTTTGCGGCAGCGCGCAAAGCGCACCAAAACCGCCCAGTCCACCCATCACTTCCGGGCGACGCGTCTTTTTCACTACGCCTTTAATACGGTCAACCAGAGCGTTACCAGCATCAATATCAACACCGGCGTCTTTGTAACTGAGAGAGGTTTTGTCGGTCACTGCGAGGTCCCCACGCGAGTTGCGGTTGGTGGTTTAAAATAAAGCGCGGCAATTCTATCAGTGCAGGCAAACGTTTGCGAGTCCGGGATTGCGCATCGGGCGATTTTCATTAATCCTCTATTTGTCCCGGTAAAACCCGCGGCTTTGCGCAAGAGCAGGTGGCGCGGAGCGTAAAAGGCGGTATAATCCCGCGATTTTTTTTTAGCTCAACTCATTCCGGGAGAACACCAATGAAGATCGTGGAAGTCAGACACCCGCTGGTCAAACATAAACTGGGCTTGATGCGTGAGCATGATATCAGTACAAAGCGTTTTCGCGAGCTGGCGTCTGAAGTGGGCAGCCTGCTGACCTACGAAGCGACCGCCGATCTGGAAACAGAGCGCGTAACCATTGAGGGCTGGAATGGCCCGGTAGAGATCGATCAGATCAAAGGCAAAAAAATCACGGTGGTGCCGATTCTGCGTGCCGGTCTTGGCATGATGGAAGGGGTGCTGGAGCACGTTCCCAGCGCCCGTATCAGCGTGGTGGGTGTTTACCGTGATGAAGAGACACTGGAGCCGGTTCCCTATTTCCAGAAGCTGGTCTCTAACATCGAAGAGCGCCTGGCGCTGGTCGTCGATCCTATGCTGGCGACTGGCGGTTCCATGATTGCCACCATCGACCTGCTGAAGAAAGCGGGCTGCACCAGCATTAAAGTGCTGGTACTGGTTGCCGCACCAGAAGGGATTGCCGCGCTGGAGAAAGCGCATCCTGACGTTGAGCTTTACACCGCGTCAGTGGATCAGGGACTGAATGAGAAGGGTTACATCATTCCCGGGCTCGGCGATGCCGGGGACAAAATTTTCGGAACCAAATAAATCGCATAGCCGACCAGAGAGTCGGCTTTTTTTTGGCAAAAAAAAGATCCCCGAACGGGTTTGGTGTGGCTGCGAGGCTGACCGGCTTGCCTGCTGCTGTGCCAGAGGCGCGCGCCCTGGGGGATAAATAACATAAGGGGATAAATGATGACTCGTCGCGCCATTGGCGTCAGTGAACGACCGCCGTTACTGCAAACCATTCCACTCAGCCTGCAACACCTGTTCGCCATGTTTGGTGCCACGGTACTGGTACCGATTCTGTTCCACATCAACCCGGCGACGGTGCTGTTATTTAACGGCGTAGGCACGCTGATCTACCTCTTTATCTGTAAAGGCAAAATTCCCGCTTACCTCGGTTCCAGTTTTGCCTTTATCTCGCCAGTACTGCTATTGCTGCCGCTGGGGTATGAGGTCGCGCTGGGCGGATTTATCCTGTGCGGCGTGCTGTTCTGTCTGGTGGCGCTGATTGTCAAACGCGCGGGCACCGGCTGGCTCGATGTGATGTTTCCCCCGGCGGCGATGGGCGCGATTGTCGCCGTCATCGGTCTGGAGCTGGCAGGGGTAGCCGCTAATATGGCGGGTCTGCTGCCCGCGGAAGGCAGTGCGCCCGACAGTACAACCGTGCTGATTTCGCTGGTCACGCTGGCAGTGACGGTATTCGGTTCCGTGCTGTTTCGTGGCTTCCTGGCGATCATCCCGATTCTGGTCGGGGTGGTAGCGGGTTATCTGCTCTCTGCATTTATGGGCATTGTTGACTGGAGCGGCGTGATCAAAGCCCCCTGGTTTGCGCTGCCGACCTTCTATACCCCGCGCTTTGAGTGGGTGGCGATGCTGACGATCCTGCCTGCGGCGCTGGTGGTGATTGCCGAGCATATCGGTCATCTGGTGGTCACCGCCAACATCGTAAAGAAAGATCTGATTCGCGACCCTGGCCTGCATCGTTCGATGTTCGCCAACGGCTTATCAACGGTCATCTCCGGCTTCTTTGGTTCAACGCCTAACACCACCTACGGCGAAAACATCGGTGTGATGGCAATTACCCGCGTCTACAGTACCTGGGTGATTGGCGGCGCGGCGATTCTGGCAATCCTGCTCTCCTGTGTCGGCAAACTGGCGGCGGTGATCCAGGCGATCCCGGTACCGGTAATGGGCGGCGTGTCGCTGCTGCTGTATGGCGTGATCGGCGCATCCGGTATCCGGGTGTTGATCGAATCCAAAGTCGATTACAACAAAGCGCAAAATCTGATCCTGACCTCGGTGATCCTGATCATCGGCGTCAGCGGTGCGAAGGTGCATATCGGTGCTGCGGAGCTGAAAGGCATGGCGCTGGCGACAATCGTAGGGGTTGGATTAGCGCTGATCTTCCGTGTGATCTCGCTGTTGCGCCCGGAAGAAGTGGTGCTGGAGGCTGAAGAATCGCGCGAGCCGTGATCGCAGCAAGCCTGACAGGATCGGGGCAGGGACGCCCCATTCATCTCTTTCTGAAAACTGTGTTAGACTTCCCCCGATTTTTTGCTTGTTCTCTTGCTGAGGTGCTTCTGAACACGCCGGCACAATTGTCATTGCCACTCTATTTACCTGACGATGAAACCTTCTCCAGCTTCTGGCCGGGGGAAAACCCGTCGCTGATTGCCGCGCTGAAAGGCGCTCTCAACCAACAACATGGCAGCTATCTCTACTTCTGGTCACGCGAAGGCGGAGGGCGGAGCCATTTGCTGCACGCCGCGTGCGCCGAGATGTCAGCGCGCAGCGAAGCGGTCGGTTACGTTCCGCTGGATAAACGCACCTGGTTTGTACCGGAAGTACTGGAAGGGATGGAGCAGCTGTCACTGGTCTGCATCGATAACATCGAGTGCATTGCAGGCGAGCCTGAATGGGAAATGGCGATCTTCGATCTCTATAACCGTATTCTGGAAACCGGCAATACGCGCCTGTTTATTACCGGCGATCGTCCACCACGCCAGCTTAATCTGCAACTGCCCGATCTCGCCTCGCGGCTGGACTGGGGGCAGATCTATCGCCTGCAGCCTCTCTCCGACGAAGATAAATTACAGGCGCTGCAACTGCGCGCCGGGTTACGCGGATTTGAGCTGCCGGAAGATGTGGGACGCTTCCTGCTGAAGCGACTGGATCGTGAAATGCGCACCCTGTTTGATACGCTGGATCGGCTTGATCGCGCCTCGATCAGCGCCCAGCGTAAACTCACCATTCCGTTTGTGAAAGAGACACTCGGCCTTTAAAACAGGTCGAGCACCGCTTCGGGCGGACGCCCGATCCGCGCCTTGTCGCCATTGATCACTATCGGCCTTTCAATCAGCACCGGATGTTCCACCAGCGCATCCAGCAGCGCACTTTCGCTTTTGTCGCTGAGTGCCAGTTCGCTATAGATCGCCTCTTTAGTCCGCATCAACTGCTGTGCACTCTGCATTCCCAGTTTCTGTAACAGGATTTGCAGCGTCTCGCGATCGGGCGGCGTTTGCAGATAGAGCACCACTTCCGGCTCTATCCCGCGGGCGTTCAGCAGTGCCAGCGTCTCGCGGCTCTTGCTGCAGCGCGGGTTGTGGTAAATCGTCACCATCTCAGACTCTCCTTTATTCGCAGCGTGAATGCTCAACCTTTCTGATATTGCTTAAAGCGCTGTTGTAACTGGCGCAGCTGATCGATACGGGCATCGTAGCGCGCCTGTTTCAGGCTGCCGAGCGGCACCTGTGCGCTGGCGCTGCCAAGCGCGGTGATCGCCTGATCGAGCTGGCCATTCAGCGCCAGACTCTCTGCCCGCGCCGATAACTCTTCATCATTCAGTCCCTGCTGTGCAGACGCCTGGGCCAGCAAATCCCAGCCGTTGGGATCATCTTTATTAGCCCAGGTGTAGCGATTCAGAATGCGGCTGGCGTTTGCATACTGTTTCGCTTCAACGTAGGCATTGGCCAGGTTGAGCTGCACCACCGGGCTGTTTTTTGCACTGGTGGCGGCGCTGAGCAGGGCGATCGCCTGTTGTGGCTGATTCAGGCCGATATCGATGTCCGACATAAGATCCAGGAACCAGACGTTATTCGGCTGTTTCGCCAGCAGCGGCGTCATAATCCGCTTCGCATCGGCAAAGCTTTTCGCCTGCAAAAACTGTATGGCTTTGCCATATTGTGACGCCAGCTGCTCACGAGAATTGCCGCTGGCATACTGGCTCAGCAGTTCGTCGGTGAGCTGATTACGCCCGGTGGAGTACATGCCCAGTGAACGCACCTTTGCCAGATAGAAATCTTCTGTAGATTGCACCACCACCGGCCGCATCTGGTTAGCGCGGTTGCGGGCATCCGCCAGACGGCTGTCAGGCAGGGGATGCGTCAGCAGAATTTCAGGAGGCTTCGAAGAGAAGCGGCTCTGATCGGCCAGCTTCTGTAAAAAGTTCGGCATCGCCTGAGGATCAAACCCGGCGCGCTGCAGTACCTGAATTCCGATGCGGTCAGCTTCCTGCTCATTACCCTGGGTAAAACTGATAATTCCCTGCTGAGTTCCCGCCAGGGTGCCGGTCAGTGCTGCCATGCCTGCCTGCGGATTGGCCATCGCCAGCAGAATTGAGCCCAGCGCACCGACCCATGTCAGTGGCGCATTGCGCTTTTGATCTTCCATTGCGCGCGCCAGATGGCGCTGGGTAACGTGTGAGATCTCATGCGCCATTACTGACGCCAGCTGGCTTTCATTTTCGGTATAGCGGAACAGCGCTGAGTGCAGCACCACGTTGCCACCAAAAAAGGCAAAGGCGTTGAGCTCATCGTTCTGAATCAGAAAGAAGTGGAACGGGGTTTTCACTGAGTCGGCATGCGACACCAGTCGCTGACCCAACTGATTAATATACTGATTAAGCAGCGGATCGTTGATCAGCGGCGCACTGGCACGCAGCTGGCGCACATAAAAGTCACCCATCTGCAGTTCCTGATTAATCGACAGCGTCGAACCGGCCGTAGTGCCAATATCGGGAAGTGAATCACTGACATCGGCATAAGCAGGTGACAGAGTAGTGAAAATGAGCGTCGGAAGGAGCGCGGCGATCAGCGTTTTCTTTAACCGGTTCAACATGCCTTAATCCTGTAGAGAGGCCCTGAAAATGGACAGGTGCGCAGCGGGAATGTTCCATTTTTCGCAGATAACGACGGTTCGTGACTATCTTAACCAGAGCATCAAAAGAATGAAATGTCGTTTTCTGGCAAGCGACCGACGTAATTTGTGCAAGATCGCCCATTTTGACGAAAAAAACTGAACATCCTGCCAACTTAAACCGCGGTTAAACGAATAAAAACCGGCGGAGTATCGCCGGGTTTGTGAGCGGTTAAGTAACGCCTTATTCATTTATTCCCAATGCGCTTCGGCAGAATAAAGCAGAATCTGCTGCCGCGCAGATTTAGCCTGTGAGCGGATTTTTTTAAAGTTATGTAAATTCACTCAAAAAAACTGACTATGGCATGAGTTTTTCCAGGTCTACTCTGAAAAAATAGCCCTCTCTGAGCCGTGAATCTCCTCTTCGCCATTGATAAATTAAATCGTAGCTCCCGCCTTTATCCTGCTTATTCCAGCTACGCCTGGCTGTTATTTATTGCTGTTAATGTCACAGGAAGTGAAAAGAGCACAAAGAGTCAGGTCCATTCTGATTAAGACCTTTTTTTCCTCATAATGAAACTTTTCGATTAATACGGAAGGTGAATAATTTCAGCAGTTATCAGCCGCGTGCTGACCTGAATTTACGCAGGCGAGAATTATGCCTGCGCTGTGATATAGATAGCCGACCTGATTCAGTCCTGAATCTGCCAGACATTATTTGCCGGAGAGAAGTGTTATGCGTTCAGTTGTTTCATACGCGTTAATCGCCATTATTGGCGGAGTCGTTGGCGCGGCTGTCACACAGAGTGGCGAGATTTATGACAAAGTGACACGCCATTTTGCAACCGAGCCACAGGAAGCCCCGGGATTCTGGAGCACACCAGCGATTGAAGGTTACGGCAAAATTCATTATGAGCCCGACGCCGCGTTTAAACCGGTGGCGGGCCTGAGCAATAAAATTGTTTTCCAGATTACCCGAAGCGACGGCGCGATGACCGCGCCCAATCTGGGACTGGAGCGTGTGGCGCGCGTGGTGAATTTATATATCGCCTCCGGCATTCCGGCCGATCAGCTGAAGTTTGTCGTTTCGGTCACCGGCGATGCGACGCCCGCCATGCTGGATAACGCCCATTTTAAAAAGTTTTATGGCATCGAAAATCCAAACCTGAAGCTGATTAATGAGCTGAATCAGGCGGGAGTGAAAGTCTCGGTCTGCGATCAGTCCGTGGCATTCCATCACTATCCCAATAACTGGATTGATAAATCTGTGGTCCATGCGCTTTCCAGTCCGACCACCGTATCAACCCTGCAAAACCAGGGATACGCGTGGCTGGCAATGTAATTGATGTTTTAAACGATCGGGAGAAGAGTTAATGCGTCCAGCAGCTTTAGTGGTGATGGCAGCCATAGCGGGATTTATCGGAGGCAATGTTTTACAGTTGCCGGAATTATTCGATAAGGTCAGCGGAAAAATGGCGGATAATAAATCCGAACCTGCTGATTTCTGGAGTACGCCAGCGATTGAAGGCTACGGCAAAATACATTATGTCGATACGCCTGCATTTAAACCCGGCACGACAGCGGGCCTGAGTAATAAAATAGTATTCCAGATCAACCGCAGTGAAGGGGATATTCGTAAGCCGAATCTCGGTCTGGAGCGCGTAGCGCGCGTCACCAACCTCTATTATGCGGCGGGTGTGCCACTCGACCAGCTGAAATTTGTGGTGTCAATTAACGGCGACGCGGTTTCATCAGCGCTGAATAATGACCAGTTCAGCAAAGCCTACGGCGTCGATAACCCGAACCTGAAGCTGATCAGCGAGCTGAAAAAAGCGGGCGTTCAGGTCACTATCTGCGATCAGTCAGTGGCGTTTCATCAGCTTGAGCGCAACTGGATCGACCCGATGGTCACTCACACTATCTCCAGCGGCACCACCGTTGCGACCCTGGAAAACAGCGGTTACGCCTTCCTGATGCTTTAATTCCCCCACAGCGGCGTCACTGCCGCTGTCACCTGCCCGTCAAATTCCTGTGATGCCCCTGTCATAGAACGCCGCTAGTGTTGTCGCAATGAGATCGATCTCATCGACAATAAACGAGGCAGTCATGACCGATTTAATCAGCGTAGCCAGACTGGCAGGGGTCTCCCGCGCAACCGCTGCGCGCGCCTTTTCTGACCCTCATCTGCTAAAACCGGGCACGCTGCAAAAGGTGCTTGCCGCCTCGGAACAGATCGGTTTCCGCCCGAATCATATTGCCCGTCAGCTCCGCACCCAGCACTCCACCACGCTTGGCGTCCTGTTGCCTTCACTGCTCAATCCGGTTTTTGCCATGCAATTACAGGCGATGGAGCAGCAGGCTCGTCTGGCGGGATATGGGCTGCTGGTGGCAACCAGTGATTATCAGGCTGAGCGGGAAGCGGCCATTGTCGAACATATGCTGCACCAGCGTGTCGCCGGTCTGGTACTGACGGTGGCAGATGCCGACAGCAGTGCGCTGCTGCCGACACTGGCGGCGGCGAAGATGCCCTTTGTGCTGACCCACAACGTTCCGCAACAGCACGAATGGCCCGCGCTGTGCGTAGATAACCGCAAAGCCATTGCCGAAGCGACCGCCCATCTGGTGTCACTGGGCCACCGCCACATCGTGATGGCTGCGGGTCCTATGCAGCAATCTGACCGCGCCCGTCTGCGCTACCTTGGCTACTGCGATGCCATGCAGCAGGCCGGTCTGACGCCGCAGGCGATGATTGAGATGCCCAGCCATATCCAGTCCGATTTCCATCTGTTGCTGCCGCTGATTAATGCACCTTTGCCGCTGACGGCGGTGATTTGCAGTAACGATCTGCTGGCTATCAGCCTGCTGGGCGCCGCTGCGCGTGCCGGCGTCAGCGTACCGAATCAGCTCTCCGTGATCGGCTTCGATGGCATTGAGCTGGGCGAACAGCTTTCACCTTCACTGGCCAGCGTGGTGCAGCCGATTGCGCTAATGGGCGCGCGCGCTATTGACCTGCTTCTGAATCCCGTCGGCGGTAAAACCCATCTGCTGGCACATCATTTACGTCTCGGGGAGAGTGTCGCCCCGGCATTTCATGGCTCTTTTTCAGGGGAACATCATGTCACTCACCGTTAACTTCAAACCTATCGCCAGCGCTGCGCTGCTGGCCGGATGCACGCTTGCCTCATCGTGGGCGCAGGCGGCTGAAAATGCTATCTGCTACAACTGCCCGCCAGAGTGGGCCGACTGGGCGACACAGCTCCAGGCGATCGAAAAAACGACGGGCATTCATGTGCCGCAGGACAATAAAAATTCGGGTCAGGCGCTGGCGCAACTGGTCGCCGAGAAAAGCAATCCGGTCGCCGACGTGGTCTATTACGGCGTCAGCTTCGGCATTCAGGCAGTCAGTGCAGACGTGGTCAGCGCTTACAAACCGGCAAACTGGGATCAGATCCCGGCAGGCATGAAAGATCCTGCTGGCAAGTGGGTGGCGCTGCACTCCGGTACCATGGGCTTTATGGTCAATGTTGATGCGCTGGGTGGCGCGCCGGTGCCGCGCTCCTGGGATGATCTGCTGAAGCCGGAATATAAAGGCATGGTGGGTTATCTTGATCCGGCCAGCGCCTTTGTGGGCTACGTTGCAGCCGTCGCGGTGAATCAGGCGAAAGGCGGCAGCCTGCATGACTTCACCCCGGCCATCAACTGGTTCAAAGCGCTGCAACGCAACCAGCCGATTGTGCCTAAGCAGACCGCCTATGCCCGGCTGATTTCAGGCGAAATCCCGATTCTGATCGACTACGACTTCAACGCCTATCGCGCCCGCTACAAAGATCACGCCAATGTGGAATTTGTGATCCCCAGCGAGGGGACGGTCACGGTGCCTTACGTCATCAGCCTGGTGAAAAACGCGCCGCATCCGTCCAATGGTAAGAAAGTGATCGATTTCGTGCTGTCAGATGCCGGTCAGGCGATCTGGGCTAATGCCTGGCTGCGTCCGGTCCGGGCGGGGGCGATGTCACCCGAAGCGAAGAAATATTTTCTGCCTGACAGCGACTATGCGCGCGCTCACACGGTGGATTATCAGCAGATGGCCGACGCGCAGAAGAGCTTCTCCGCCCGTTATCTGAGCGAGATCCGCTGATGTCACTCTCAGAGATCAATCCGTTTGCTGCTGGCGACTCAGTTCGCCACCGCCTTCGGCCGCTGGGGGCAAACTGGCCGTGGATGCTGCTGCCTGCGCTGCTGTTCTTTGCTGCCTTCTGGCTGTTGCCGTTTGCTCGTCTGTTGCAGATCGGTATGACGGAAGATCGTACAACTCACCACAGCGGCTACTGGACGGTAATCAGCCAGCCGCAATATCTGCAAAGCCTGCTGAATACCGTGCTGCTCTCGGCGGCGGTCACGCTGGTGACGCTGCTGATTGCTGCGGTGGTGGGCTGCTTTCTGGCACGGCAGCGCTTTACCGGGCGAGGCACGCTGCTGGCGCTGCTGACCTTTCCGCTGGCCTTTCCGGGCGTGGTGGTGGGATTTCTGATGGTCATGCTGGCGGGGCGTCAGGGTGTTCTGGCGCAACTCAGTCTCAGCCTGTTTCATGAGCGCTGGATCCTGGCCTATTCGCTTAGCGGCTTATTTATTGGCTATCTCTATTTTTCGCTGCCGCGCGCCATCGTGACGCTGGTGGCGGCCAGTGAAAAGCTGGACCGTTCGCTGGAAGAGGCCGCCCGATCGCTGGGTGCCAGCCAGTGGCGCATCATCATTGACGTCATCATTCCTGGGCTGAAACCGGCGCTGCTCTCCTGCGGCGCGCTCTGTTTCGCCACCAGCATGGGCGCCTTTGGCACCGCATTTACCCTTGGCACAGAGCTCGCGGTGCTGCCGCTGACCATTTATGGCGAGTTCACTAATTACGCCAACTTTGCCACCGCAGCGGCGCTTTCGGTGGTGATGGGGGCGGTGGCCTGGCTGGCGCTGATGCTGGCGAACGGACTGGCTGCCCGCCGTAAGGAGAGGACATGAAACGCCGGGGGCTGTTCTGGCTGCAGGTGGTGATCACCAGCCTCACCGCGCTGTTTATGATTGTGCCGGTTGTGCTCTCGATGCTGGCGGGCGTCACGCAGAACTATTTCACTGGCCTGCGCAGCGGCCTGACGCTGAAGTGGGTGGAACAGGTGTGGCAGATGTATGCCGACACCTTCTGGCTGTCGCTGCTGATCGCTGTGAGTTGTCTGGCGGTGACGGTTATCGCTGGCGTGCCAGCCGCCTGGGGCTTACTGAAATCACCGTCACGCTGGGCCAGCCGCATTGAGGAGTGCCTGATGCTGCCAGTCGCATTGCCGGGCCTCGCCACCGCTCTGGGCATCATTCTGCTCTATGGTCAGTTCAGCGCGTTGCGCGACAGCTGGCTCTTCATCCTGATCGGCCATGTGCTCTTTACCTTGCCCTTTATGATCCGACCGGTGCTGTCGGTGATGCAGGCAATTGATCTGCCGCGCCTTGAAGAAGCCGCCGCCAGCCTGGGGGCGGGCTTCTGGCGCCGCTTCTTTACCGTGGTCGTCCCGAACTGCCGCAACGGCATTCTGGCGGGTGCATTTATGGTGATCACCCTGTCGGTGGGGGAGTTCAACATTACCTGGATGCTGCACACGCCACTGACCAAAACCCTGCCGGTCGGTCTGGCCGACAGCTACACCTCGATGCGGCTGGAAGTCGGGTCCGCCTATACCCTGATCTTTATTATGATGATTTTACCGCTGCTGCTGTTGCTCAACGCCTGTAATCACTGGCTGGAACGGCAATCTTCGCGGCAGCAGAGAGAGGAAACCGTATGAATGAGGCCGTCAACGTGACGCTGCGCCACTGCTCGCGTCGCTTTAATCAGCAGGTCGCGCTGCATCCGCTCGACCTGCAGGTTCACGCCGGTGAAACACTGGTATTGCTGGGGCCGTCAGGCTGTGGCAAAACCACGCTGCTGCGTATTATCAGCGGTCTGGATAGCAGCGATCCCCCGGGAGAGATCTGGTTTGACAAGCGTAACGTCACCGCGCTGCCGATTGAGAAACGCAACGTTGGCATGGTGTTTCAGAACTACGCGCTGTTCCCGACGCTCAACGTGGCGCAGAACGTCGCCTATGGTCTGAAGGTGCAGGGCGTGCCACGTGCCGAGCGTGATGCGCGGGTCGCGGAAATGCTGGCACTGGTTGACCTGACACATCTGTCCCACCGGGCGATTGATAAATTGTCCGGCGGGCAGAAGCAGCGGGTGGCGCTGGCACGTGCGCTGGCCGCCCGGCCTAAAGTCCTGTTGTTCGATGAGCCGCTGGCGGCGCTTGACGCCAGGCTGCGCGATCGACTGCGGCTGGAGATCGGCGCGCTGCTCAAGCGGCTGGCGATCACTGCGGTTTACGTCACCCACGATCAGCAGGAAGCGATGGCGCTGGGCGATCGCATCGCGGTGATGGAGCAGGGCCGTCTGATGCAGTTGGATACTCCGCAGGGAATTTATCAGCGCCCGGCCTCCCGCTTTGTAGCGGATTTTGTGGGCGCCATAAACTGCATTGCGCACGATCCCGACGGTCATCCCCTGCGTTTTTGCCGCCCGGAAGATGTGCTGCTGGCTGACGACACCCGCTATGCCCAGCGCGGTGTGGTGGTGGGCAGTACGTTTCTTGGCGCCTCGCAGCGCTTACTGATCGATATCGGGCTGGATAACCCCATTCAGGTCGAGCGTCATGCTCGCGAAATCTGGCAGGCGGGACAGCGCATCAGCTGGTCGCTGACCCGCCAGGCCGCGCTGGAATTTAGTTGCTAAGGAGTCTGTTGTGTCTGTTCAACCCACAGTCATCGCGCAAATCAGCGATCTGCATATCAAGGCTTTTGGTCGTCTCTCTTATAAACAGGTCGATACCCATGCCGCTTTACTGCAAGTTATCGATACCCTTAACGCGCTGCAGCCGCGTCCCGATGTGGTGGTGATTACCGGCGACCTGGTCGATTTTGGCAGGCCGGAAGAGTATCAGACGCTGCGCGAAGCCCTGCAGCGCCTCCAGTTGCCCTTTTATCTGATGGCGGGCAATCACGACGATCGCGAGGCACTGCGTGCTGCCTTCCCGGATCACACCTACCTGCAAGCGGGGCCGACCCTGAACTGGCAGCTTAGCGTGGGCGGCGTCAGGCTGCTGGCCCTGGACTCCAGCGTACCGCAACAGCCGTGGGGGGAGGTGGATGAGCAGCAGTTGCAATGGCTGGATCAGGCACTGCGCGAGGCCGCGGATCAGCCCACGCTGGTGATGCTGCATCATCCCCCTTTTGCCTGTGGCATTGCGCATATGGATCGGCAACGGTTACGCCATCCTGAGGCACTTGAGGCGATCATTGCCCGCCATCCGCAGGTTGAGCGGGTGCTCTGTGGTCATCTGCATCGCAGCCTGCAGACCCGCTTTGCCGGAACCCTGGCCTGTGTCGCACCCGGCGTGTCGCATCAGGTGGCTCTGGATCTGCACCCGGAGGGGCCGGCTCACTTTATTCTGGAGCCGCCCGGCTTTTTGCTCCATTGCTGGCAGCCAATGCAGGGAATGGTCACGCATCAGTGCGCGATTGGCCACTTTTCGGGACCCTGGCCATTTTACGATAGTCAGGGGTTAATCGATTAGTGCCAGCTAAATCTGTATTAAGCGGGGTGATATTTGTCTTAATGCTGCTCAAAAATGCCGACACAGTGTAGACTTAAGCCCGGCTATCAGGGCTTCTGGCACACATTAAAAAAATAATCAGGCATTCACGACATGACACTCTTCTCCGGGGCGGCGACGCCATGTTAAAGCTCTTTCGGCCCAAGGCCGACTTGCGCAATCTGATCGCCCTGCTGGTGATTGTCAGCATTGTTATCACGCTCGCGAATACGCTCTACGCCACCTGGCGGGTGCAGCGCCAGGTGCTGATTGACACCACGCTTGAGGCTAACCGGGCCTATGCCGCCAAGCTGGCCTCAACCAGTGAAATTTTCTTCCAGCTGGCGCAGTCACAGTTGCACTACAGCGCCAATCAGCTAAGCCGTGACTTTAATAATGAAGGACTGCTGAATAGCGAAGTCAATCGTCTGCGTGAGCAGACTACCAGTTTCAACTCGGTGGCCGTGGTGGATGAGCAGGGCGCGATCAAAGCGATCTCGCCCGAATCCCTGACGCTGAAAGGGATGCGTGTCACCAGCGACGCCTCCCGCGAAGCGCTGACGCTGCGGCAGCCGATCATCAGTAAACCGACCCTTTCTGCAGCCAATAATCTGCTGGTGTTTGTCTCCTGGCCAATCTGGAGTCCCGATGGCGACTATCTGGGCTACATCGGCGGCACGATCTATCTGAAGAAAAAAAGCATTCTGAATGCGCTACTGGGTGAACAATTCTACCGTGATGGCACCACGGTCTATGTGCTCGACAGTAATAATGAGGTGTTGTATCACCAGAATCGTCAGCTGATTGGTAAAGTTCTGCCCGCCATCGTCAGTCCGCGTGACGAGCAGACCAATGGCTCGCTGATGCTTGCGGGTGCAGGTGAGTCGACGCAGCTGGCGGGCTATGCCGTCGTCCCGACCACCGGCTGGACGGTGGTGGCGCTGAAGCCGATTAACGTCACGCTGAACCCGCTTTCAGGCCTGTTAATGAAAGTCCTGAAGAACTCGGTGCCGTTCGCACTGCTGACCCTGCTGGTTGCGTTAGGGCTGGCACGGCTGATTGCCCGACCACTGTTCCAGCTGGCCCGCAAAGCCAGCCGGATGGATGCGCAGGGCGTATCAAAAGAGATTGGCGGCATCAGTGCCTGGTATTTTGAGGCGGCGCAGGTCAAGCGCGCGCTGCTCACCGGCATCGGACTGGTGCAGGATAAGATCGGTCGTCTGAGTTCGGAAGCCCAGACCGACCCCCTGACTCAGTTGCTGAATCGGCGTGGTCTTAATGCGGTACTGGAGTACTACCGCACGCTACGTCAGCCTTTCTCGGTGCTGGCGCTGGATATCGATCACTTTAAAAACGTCAACGATAGCTGGGGCCACGATGTGGGCGACCGGGTGATTCAGCAGGTGGCGAGCACGCTGCGTGCCAGCGCCCGTCAGTCTGATGTGGTGTGCCGCAACGGCGGAGAGGAGTTTCTGATGCTGCTGCCGGGAACGGCGCTGGATGAGGCGCAGATTATCGCCGAGCGCGTGCGACTGGGTATTGCAGAAGCCTGGCTCACCGACGTGGGACGCATTACCTTGTCTATCGGCGTCGCGGCCTGGAATGGTTCGCAGGATGTCGGGCTGGAAGGCAGTTTAAAACAGGCGGATGCGGCACTCTATGAGGCGAAAAATGCCGGGCGCAACTGCGTTATCGTGGCCGCCGCGTAATCGCGTTAACTCACAGTGTTTCGCAACGGCAGGATAAAAATGGGTGGGGAAGAGGCAGCTAAGCAGGGCGCGGCGTTAAGGCTACCGCGCCCCTCAACATCAGGCTGACTTGACGTAATCCAGCACCATGTCGTGGTGATTCGAGGTCTTGAAGTTATCAAACACTTTTTCGATCCTGCCCTCAGCATCTATCAGGAAGCTGATGCGATGAATGCCGTCATAGGTTTTCCCCATAAACGTTTTTTCACCCCAGACGCCAAACGCCTGGCAGACTTCATGGTTTTCATCGGAGAGCAGGGTAAAGTTCAGCAGCTCTTTTTCGACAAACTTTGACAGTTTTTCCGGTTTGTCGGTGCTGATGCCCAGCACTTCCACGCCCGCTTTTTTCAACTCATCCATGTTGTCACGCAGACCGCACGCCTGCACGGTGCAGCCTGGTGTCATCGCTTTCGGGTAAAAGTACACCAGAACGCGCTGTCCCTGGAAGTCGGTCAGATTCACGTGTTCGCCGTCCTGATCGGGCAGGCTAAATGCGGGTGCAGTATCTCCGGCTTTCAGTGGATTCATTACATCTCTCCATTTTCTTATTCAGGCTGTGGGTAATACACCATCCGGTCAGAAACGGCCAGAGGGAAAATTACCATCAGGGGGTATTTCACCACATAGCCGGTCACCTTTCAGTGGCAGTAATGTGGAGAAATAACTCCGGTTAATTGACCAAAGCTTAGCGTACCGCGCTGACAGATTCGCTGCTGTCGGCATCTGACACACTGTAAAGGCGCAGCGTTCCCTGAGCATTCAGCTCCTGACACAGGGTATTAAACGCCTGCTCAAACGGGGTGCCACTGGTTCGCGTCGGACTGTGAGCGGTCATTTGAATATAGAGCGTAGGGGGCAAATTGTGTTGCGCTGGCGTGATGCGCGACACCAGTTCGGCCACATTCATCTGATGCTTATCGATAAGATCGGTAAAGCGTTCAATAATATGCGGCGAATCAGCCACCTCAACCTGAATGAACGCGGTATCGGGCATCGGCGGACGGAGCCGGGCATTGGTGCGCTTCATGACGATCAGCAGTTCCAGCTCTGCCCCTTTCAGTGGCAGGGTCGATTCAATCAGCGTGATCGCGTTCCAGCTGCCCGACAGCAGCATGATAAAGGTGAACTCATCCCCAAGCATGGCAAGACGGCTATCTTCAATATTGCAACCGCAGCTGCTGACGTGTCGGGTAATGGTGTTGACGATACCCGGACGGTCAACACCGAGCGCGGTGATCACCAGATGATGGGGCTGAGATTGCGGCAAAATGGCTTTTCCTCTGCTTTCGCTAATAACCATAAGGTAAACATAAAAAAAACTGCTGACAAGCGCGGGAATGGCGTGGCTGGCTTGCTTTTCCCTAAGTGTAAAACGTACCATGAAGCACTTGTTTGTCGAGGGGATCGCCAATGTTTACGGGAAGTATTGTTGCACTCGTTACGCCAATGGATGACAGCGGTAATGTCTGCCGGTCGAGTCTGAAAAAACTGATTGATTATCACGTCGCCAGCGGCACCGCGGCGATCGTTTCCGTCGGCACCACAGGCGAATCTGCTACCCTGAGCCATGAAGAACATGGTGATGTGGTGATGCTGACCCTGGAGCTGGCCGATGGCCGTATTCCGGTGATTGCCGGAACCGGGGCAAACGCCACCGCTGAAGGCATCTCTCTGACTAAGCGTTTTGAAAATTCCGGCGTTGTGGGTTGCCTGACCGTGACCCCATATTACAACCGTCCGACGCAGGAAGGGCTGTTCCAGCACTTTAAAGCGATTGCGAATAGCACCAGCCTGCCACAGATGCTGTATAACGTTCCCTCGCGTACCGGTTGTGACATGCTGCCGGAAACCGTTGCCCGCCTGGCCGAAATCAAAAATATTATCGGAATCAAAGAGGCAACCGGGAACTTATCGCGGGTTAGTCAGATCCAAGAGCTGGTTAATGAAGATTTCATTCTGGTGAGTGGCGATGACGCGACTGCGCTGGACTTTATGCAACTGGGCGGCAAAGGCGTCATTTCGGTGACGGCCAACGTGGCTGCGCGCGAAATGGTCGAACTGTGTCAACTCGCACAGCAGGGCAATTTCGTCGAGGCACGCCGCCTGAATCAGCGTCTGATGCATCTGCACCAGACGCTTTTCTGTGAACCCAATCCTATCCCGGTGAAATGGGCTGCGAAACAGCTAGGATTAATCGCTAACGACACGCTGCGTCTGCCAATGACGCCACTGACTGCAGCCGGCCAGCCGAAAGTGGAGCAGGCGCTGGTGAAAGCGGGTTTGCGATAATTTAGGGAGTTTGAATGAATTACTCAGTAAAGCGGTCAACAGTAGCCACAGTGGTGGGGCTTTCTACCCTGATGCTGTTGTCGGCCTGTTCAAGCGATCAGCGTTATAAGCGCCAGGTCAGCGGTGACGAATCTTATCTTGAAGCCAGTCAGTTAAATGAACTGAAAGCGCCTGCCGGAATGATCCTGCCGGTGCAGCGTGGTGATTTCGACGTGCCGCGCACGACCAGTCAGGCACCCACCGGCAAGCAGCTCGACATCCGTCCGCCAGCCCAGCCGCTGGCGCTGATGAACGGCACCCGCGCACAGTTCAGCAACAATACCGGCGCGCTGATGATTGATAACAGCCGCGGCTCAGTCTGGTCGCAGGTCGTCAACGTGGTGCAGTCATACAAATTCCCGATTGCCTCACGTAATGACGCAGGCCAGCAGCTGACGACGGACTGGGTGCAGTGGAACCGTGCTGATGAAGATCAGCAGTATCGTGGTCGCTACCAGATCAGCGTGCAGTCGCAGAGCTATCAGCAGCAGTTAACCGTTCGTCTGCTGGAGCTGCAGCAGGATGGTAAAACCATTACCTCACCTGTGCAGATCCAGCGTTACACCGCGCAGATGCTGAATGACATCAGCACCGGTATGGACAAGATTGATACGGCGAGTGAAAACGCGGCCTCTGGTCGGGTGAATGGGGCCATTGATGTGCAGAGCGGTGCAGATGATACCGGCCTGCCACTGCTGATCCTGCGTACGCCATACAACGTGGCATGGCAGCGTCTGCCTGATGCAATGAAACGCGTCGGGATGGAAGTGACCGACACGACCCGCTCAACCGGCAGCATGAAGGTGACCTACAAGTCACTGAGCAGCAGCGACTGGGATTCAGTCGGTGCGAAAGATCCGGAATTACCAAACGGTGATTACAAAGTGCAGGTCGGCGATCTCGACAACCGCACCAGTCTGCAATTCATCGACCCGAAAGGGCATGTGCTGACCCAGTCGCAGAACGATGCGCTGGTGGCCGTGTTCCAGGCGGCGCTGAACAAATAAAGTTGCCCCAGGCCGGAGATTCTCCGGCCTTTTTATTTTGTTTTTGGCATAATAGCGCGCGGCGAAGTAAACGATTGCGTCAAGGCAATCGCCGCAGCGGCACTGGCCGCTGAACACCCGTTATTTCAAGTCTGGAGTGAACAAGATGCAAAAGCGAGCTGAGTTGTATCGCGGTAAAGCGAAAACCGTATACAGCACCGATAACCCGGATCTGCTGATACTCGAATTCCGCAACGATACGTCAGCAGGTGATGGCGCCCGAATCGAGCAATTTGATCGCAAGGGAATGGTTAACAACAAGTTTAACCATTTTATCATGACTAAATTGCAGGAAGCGGGTATCCCGACCCAGATGGAAGCGCTGCTGTCAGATACTGAAGCGCTGGTGAAGAAGCTGGAGATGGTGCCGGTAGAGTGCGTGGTACGTAACCGCGCCGCAGGCTCGCTGGTAAAACGTCTGGGCGTGGAAGAGGGCATTGTGCTCAATCCGCCGCTGTTTGATCTTTTCCTGAAAGATGATGCAAAGCATGACCCGATGGTCAATGAATCCTACTGCGAAACCTTTGGCTGGGTCAGCAAACAGAACCTGGCGCGGATGCAGGAGCTGACCTTTAAAGCCAACGAGGTGCTGAGCAAACTGTTCGACGATGCGGGCCTGATTCTGGTCGACTTCAAACTGGAGTTTGGTCTGTTTAACGGCGAAGTGACGCTGGGCGATGAGTTTTCGCCAGACGGTGCGCGCCTGTGGGACAAAGAGACGCTGGATAAAATGGATAAAGACCGTTTCCGCCAGAGCCTCGGCGGCGTGGTGGAAGCCTATGAAGCGGTTGCACAGCGGCTGGGCGTGAAGCTCGACTGAGTTTGCCTGCCGCGCAGAAAGAAAAAGGAGAGCCCCGGCTCTCCTTTTTTCATTTCAGGGTAAAGCTGGTGATTGCTGCCTCACACAACTAAAATCATGCCATCTGAAAAAATGACTGAGGGAATACAGCATGCGCTGGCAAGGGCGTCGCGAAAGCGACAATGTAGAAGACCGTCGCGATCAATCGTCCGGTTTAGGCGGCGGAGGCCGCCAGATTCGTCTGCCGCGCGGTAAAGGCGGTATTGTGCTGCTGATTGTTGTGGCCATCGCGGGTTATTACGGTTACGACCTGACCGCACTGCTGACAGGCGGTGAAGTTGCACCGACCAGCCAGCAGCAACAGCGCAGCGTCAGCGCCAATGATGATGAGGCTGCGAAATTCACGAAGGTGATCCTGGCCACCACGGAAGACACCTGGGGCAAACTGTTCCAGCAGATGAACAAACAGTATGTGGCACCGAAGCTGGTGATGTATCGCGGCGCAACCCGCACCGGCTGTGGTACCGGACAGTCAGTCATGGGGCCGTTCTACTGTCCTGCCGATCAGACCGTCTACATCGACCTCTCTTTTTATGACGAGATGAAAACCAAACTTGGCGCGGACGGTGACTTCGCCCAGGGCTACGTCGTCGCGCATGAAGTTGGCCACCATGTCCAGAAACTACTGGGTATTGAACCGAAAGTGCGTGAAATGCAGCAGGGTGCCAGCCAGACGCAGGTTAATCAGCTCTCCGTCAAAATGGAACTGCAGGCGGACTGTTTTGCCGGTGTCTGGGGACACTATATGCAGCAGGAAAATATCCTTGAAGCGGGCGATCTGCAGGAAGCGCTTAATGCCGCCGAGGCAATTGGCGATGACCGCCTGCAGCAGAAAGGTCAGGGCCGCGTAGTGCCGGACAGCTTCACCCACGGCACGTCTGAGCAGCGCTACACCTGGTTCAAGCGCGGGTTTGATGGTGGCAATCCAGGACAGTGCAACACCTTCGCCAGCAACTGATGAGTCTGCAGCCTCTTACGCAGCTTATGCAGCAGGCCGGTGTGCGTCGTCTGGCGGTGATCAGCGGCGACCCGGCCTGGTGTTTACTACGGGCTGCGGCGTGGCGTGAAACGCTGACCGGCGACTGGCTGGCGTTGAGCCCGGAACCGCTGTTCTCTGCTTCGGATAAAGGGCCGGGTCAGTATAAAACGCCGGTCCTGCACAAACAGCCTGCTGCGGTGCGCACGCTGCTTGGCCGTGAATTTCGTCATGCTCTGTTTGACGCTCGTCAGGGCTTTCATGCCGACGCTTTCGCTGCGCTGGCTGGCACGCTCACCGCCGGTAGCTGGCTGTTACTGCTGGTGCCGCCCTGGGAACAGTGGGCGCAGCAGCCTGACAGCGACAGCCTGCGCTGGGCCGATGTCGCTGAACCCATCGCCACCCCTTATTTTGTTCACCACCTGCAACAGCTGATATTAGCGGATGACCATGTGCTGCTGGAGCGGCAGCATCAGCCATGCCGGTTTCCGGCGCAGCCGGACTGGCCGCAGTGGCACTGTCAGGCACCGCAGCAGCAGCAGGCGATACTCGATCAGCTGATGAGGCTGCCATCGGGGGTTGCCGTGCTGACCGCGCCCCGCGGACGCGGTAAATCGGCGCTGGCGGGTATGCTGGCGCGATTGAACGGACATTGTCTGGTGACGGCTCCGGCCAAAGCCTCAACGGAGGTGCTGAGCACCTTCGCCGCTGACGCTTTTCACTTTATGGCACCCGATGCGCTGCTGGCGCTGGAGACGCCACCGCAGGCGGAATGGCTGATTGTGGATGAAGCGGCGGCGATCCCGGCACCGCTGCTTCAGGCGCTGGTCAGTCGATATCCCCGCGTATTGCTCACCACCACCGTACAGGGCTACGAAGGAAGCGGGCGCGGGTTTATCCTTAAATTCTGCGCCGGGCTTCCTGATGCACACTATTTTACGCTCGATGAGCCGTTGCGCTGGTCGCGTTTCGATCCGCTGGAGCAGTGGCTGAACCAGGCGCTGCTGTTTGACGATGCCGCCGCGACCGCACCCGATTCTCCTGTAACGCCTCATCATGTTGAGCGCCACGATTTCAGCGCGCTGGAGGCCGCGTATCGTCTGCTGACCAGTGCACACTATCGTACCTCGCCACTTGATCTGCGCCGCCTGCTGGATGCTCCGGGCATGCAGCTGTGGCGGGCCGGCGACGCGTCGGCGTTACAGGGCGCGCTCTGGCTGGTGGAAGAGGGCGGTCTTGAACCTGCACTGGCACAGGCGGTCTGGGCGGGCACCCGGCGACCCCGCGGGAATCTGGTGGCGCAGTCGCTGGCAGCCCACGCTGGTCTGGCTGAGGCGGCGACATTGCGCTCGCTGCGCATCAGCCGTATTGCCGTGGCGGCGGAGCGGCGTCGTCTGGGAACCGGACAGCAGCTGGTTGCGGCAGCGGCCAGTGCGGCAGCCGGATATGACTACCTCTCCGTCAGCTTCGGCTACACTGAATCTCTCTGGGCGTTCTGGCGCGCCTGTGGCTTTAGCCTGGTGCGGATTGGCAGTCAGCGCGAAGCCAGTAGCGGCTGCTACGCGGCGATGGCCATGTTGCCCTGTTCTGCTGCGGGTGAGGCATTGCAGCACCGCGCGGCAGAACAGCTGGCGCGAGACTGGCCGCTGTTGCGCCAGCATATCGCACTGGAACTGCAGTTTGATCAGGTTACTGACGACGGATTGACCGCGCAGGATATTCGTCTGGCGGCGGGTTTTGCCTGGGCGCAGCGGCCACTGGAAGCGAGCCTGCCGGTGTTGCAGCGTCTGGTGCAGGCCAGTTCAGCCTCTGTACCGCTGCTGGCCGCGGCGGTGGCCACACCCACAGCCCTGGGCGAACTGGCCCAGCAGGCGGGAGTGAGCGGGCGCAAAGCGCTAGTCGCAGCGCTGCGTCAGCAGGCGGCAGCGGCCCTCCAGACACTGGGCGTTGATGCAGCCTTGCTGCACCTGCCGTTGAAATAATTCGACCAGCTGGTTCAAATTATCCTCATATGATTTTATGCCAGGCGGCGTAGAGTGAACACAGGAGGTCAACATGACACTGAAATATGTAATCGTTCAACAGCCTGCCACCACAGCACAGCTGTTTCTGCTCTACCATGGCGTTGGCGATAACCCGGATTCAATGGGCGAGATTGGCAACTGGTTTGCCCGAACGTTTCCCGACGCGCTGGTGGTGTCCGTCGGCTCGCCTGGTGCGAGTCGTCAGTGGTTCGGCGAAACCGACCTGCACGATCAGACCGTCCAGCAGCGGGTTGATGCGGCCATGCCGCAGTTTGTTGGGTCTGTGCGTCACTGGCAAAAAAAGAGCAGCGTGCGGCCGGAAGCGACAGCGTTAATCGGCTTTTCGCAGGGCGGCAGTATGGTGCTGGAAGGGGTTAAGGCGCATCCGGATCTGGCGGGCCGCGCGGTGGTGTTTAATGGCCGGTTTATTACCCTGCCGGAGAAGGCCAGTACCCGCACCACCATCCACCTGATCCACGGTGATTATGATGAGCAGGTCCCGCTGCACCATGCGCAGCAGGCGGAGCATCGGCTGACCGCCTGCGGTGGCGACGTTACCCTGGATATCGTTGACGATCTGGAGCACGCCATCGATCACCGCAGCATGGAGCTGGCGCTGAATCATCTGCGTTATACGGTGCCAAAACGCTACTTTGATGAGGCGTTAAGCGGCGCAAAACCGGGTGACGATGATGTTATCGTGATGATGTAAAAAAGCCCCTGCGCAAGCTCGATCTTAACGCTGATGAGAGCTGACTTTGTGAAGAACCATAAAAAAGCCCCTGCGTAGCAGGGGCTTTTTCGTTTACTTCTTCTTCGGCCAGTTGTCGTCGTCATCCCATTTATCGTTGAAATCACGATGCGGCGGCAGGTCAGGTTTGTTATCCATAAATTTTTTATGATCGATGCGTTTCAGATCTTTATAAACGTTCATCAGCACGCCAACCATCAGCAGGATCACCAGGATCCACCAGTAATCTTTAATAAATTCCATTTGCTGCTCCTTAAAACCGCCGTCAGGCGATCAGTTGTTCCATGATGCGTTGGTACATCCGGCTCAGCATCTGCAGGTCGGAGGCTTTCACACACTCATTGATTTTATGAATGGTGGCATTCACTGGCCCCAGTTCCACCACCTGTGCACCCATCCGGGCAATAAAGCGGCCATCGGAGGTTCCGCCCGTGGTCAGCAGCTGCGGCTTAATTTCATTATAGTGCGCTACAGCTTTCACGACGGCATCAACCAGCTTACCGCGCGTGGTCAGGAAGGGCTGGCCAGAGAGTTTCCACTCAATGGTGTAACGCAACTGGTGACGATCCAGCAGCTCTGCGACCCGCTGACGAATCATCTCATCGGTGAGTTCGGTGCTGAAGCGGAAGTTAAACTGCACAAACAGCTCGCCGGGGATCACATTGTTACTGCCGGTGCCCGCCTGGACGTTGGCAATCTGCATGCTGGTCGCCGGAAAGAACTCATTCCCCTGATCCCACTCGGTCGCGACCAGCTCGTTCAGCGCGGGCATCGCCCGGTGAACCGGGTTATCCGCCAGATGCGGATAGGCGACGTGGCCCTGCACGCCATGCACCATCAGGTTAGCGGTGATCGAACCGCGACGGCCATTTTTCACCACATCACCCACCACTTCCGTGCTGGAGGGCTCGCCGACCAGGCAATAGTCGAGCCGTTCGCGGCGCGCCATCAGCCGCTCAACCACTTTAACCGTGCCGTTGGCCCCGCTGGCCTCTTCATCAGAGGTAATCATAAAGGCGAGTCGCCCTCGGTGATTGGGACGCACCGCAACAAAACGTTCGGCAGCCACCACCATTGCCGCCAGCGATCCTTTCATGTCTGCCGCGCCGCGACCGAACAACATGCCGTCGCGGATGGTGGGTTCAAACGGCGGATTAATCCAGCGGCTGGCATCGCCAGGCGGCACCACATCGGTGTGACCGGCAAACGCCAGCGTTTCACCTTCGCCACGGGTGGCCCAGAAATTCAGGGTGTCGTCGATGTTCATCGTTTCAATCTTAAAGCCAATGGCTTCAAGACGGGCGATCAGCAGAGCCTGACATCCGGCATCATCGGGGCTGAGAGAGGGGCGACGAATAAGCTGCTGCGTCAGCTCAATGACCGGGCAAAACATATTATGACTTCTCCTGGATAGCATTCTGATAGGTGGCTTCGCTGAAACCGGCGAGCAGGGCGCCATCCGGGGCGCGCAACAGCGGACGCTTAATCATGGCGGGATGCGCCAGCATCAGCGCTTTGGCGCTGCTGGCATCGGTAACCGCGTCGCGATCACTCTCAGGCAATTTACGCCAGGTGGTGCCCCGGGTGTTAAGCAGAGCCTGATAACCCAGTGCATCGATAAACTCCTGCAGCAGGGCATCGTTCAGGCCATCCGCACGGTAGTCGTGGAAGTGATAGTCAACGCCTGCGTCTGTTAAAAAGCGCCGGGCTTTTTTTATGGTGTCGCAATTTTTAATCCCGAACATCACCCACTGCGTGCTCATTGCCCGATCCTTATTGTCCTGTGAGAAGTGAAAGCTGAAAAAAGCAGCCAAAGTGCGAGTTTACCATAGTGTGATCCGTTGCGGCATCTGCACAGGCGCGGGAATCGGGCCACAGAGCACGGCAGCAAGGTCATCGTCCGGCATCGGGTAAACGCTATCAATTTCGCAGCTAACCATTACTCTGCTTACCAATAAGAGCTTAGGAATTTCGCCATGTTGATAAAATAGTCTACCGCTGGGTTTAAAATAAATTATTTTCAACGGGGTTAAGGAGTTGCTGAAGTGTGCGTCAGCTTGCAAAACCAGCAACATTCATGTTTTTATGGCGTATGCCGATAGATATAACAGGTGTAAACGTATTCACCTGTATAAAAAAAGAGCGTAACATTGCCAGCACAATAAGAGAGGGCATTATGATTGACACCGAAATGGGAACCTGGAAAGAATTTATCGAAGCGATGTTACGCAACAAGTAACGCGCGAAGAAAAAAGCAGGTTAATCCCGCTTGCTGGAATTCTTACCACACACAGAAATAAGGCGGCCACTGATATCAGTGACCGCTTTTTATTTGCGCCTCTACTTAGTCGAGCGGCTTCTCTTTGAGCGGGAAGCGGCGGCGTACCAGCACAAAGAACAGCGGCACAAAAAAGATCGCCAGCAGTGTGGCAGAGATCATTCCGCCCATCACACCGGTTCCCACGGCATGCTGGCTGCCGGAGCCCGCTCCGCTGCTGATCGCCATGGGCAGTACACCAAAGATAAAGGCCAGCGAGGTCATCAGAATCGGCCGCAGGCGCTGACGCGATGCCTCCAGCGTAGATTCCACCAGCTCGCGTCCACGGCTGTTGATCTCATTAGCAAATTCTACAATCAGGATGGCGTTTTTGGCGGATAACCCCACTACCGTCAGCAGGCCAACCTGGAAATAGACGTCATTTTCCAGCCCACGCATCCAGGTGGCGATTAGCGCCCCGACCACGCCCAGCGGCACTACCAGCATCACCGAGAACGGGATCGACCAGCTTTCATACAGCGCGGCCAGGCAGAGGAAGACCACCAGCAGCGAAATCGCATAAAGTGCCGGCGCCTGCGAACCGGAGAGCCGCTCCTGATAAGAGGCACCGGTCCACTGGAACCCGACGCCCAGCGGCAGGGCATTAACCAGTTTTCCCATCTCATCCATCGCCGTGCCGCTGCTGACGCCGCTGGCCGCTTCGCCGACAATCTCCAGCGATGAATAGCCGTTGTAGCGTTCAAGACGTGGGGAACCGGTCTCCCAGCGGCTGGTGGCAAACGCGGAGAAGGGCACCATTTTGCCGCTGCTGTTGCGCACGTACCATTTATTAATGTCGTCTGGCAGCATGCGGAATTCAGCGGCAGCCTGCACATAGACCTTCTTCACCCGGCCACGATCCAGGAAGTCATTCACGTAGCTGGAGCCCCACGCGGTGGTCAGGGTGTCGTTGATGGTATCCAGCGACACGCCCAGCGCCTGCGCTTTACGTGCATCAACATCGATCTGCAGCTGCGGGCTGTCATCCAGTCCATTGTGTCGTACCCGCGACAGCGCGTTGTCATTGCCCGCCATCTCCAGCAGTTTGTCACGCATCGCCATCAGTTGGGTATGACCGACGCCCGCGTGATCCTGCAGTTGCAGGTCAAAGCCGGAGCTGCTGCCCATGCCGGTGATGGCTGGCGGGCTGCTGGCAATCACCCGACCCTCTTTGATCTTCTGGAATGCCTTCGTCGCGCGCTCGATAATCGCGAACGAGGTGCGATCGGCACCGGGCCGCGCTTCCCAGTCTTTCAGCCGCACAAACAGACGCGCCACGTTTTGTCCATTGCCGCCCGGACCTGCGCCGATGGTGGAGAAGACCGACAGCACATTGGCCTTCTCCTCGGTGAGATAATAGTTTTCAACTTTGGCGACGACGCTGGCAGTTTGCTCAAGCGTCGCGCCTGCCGGAAGCTGAACCTGCGTCAGGAATACGCCGCGATCTTCCAGCGGCAGAAACGACGTCGGCAGACGCAGAAACAGAAAGGCCATCAGGCCGATGATGCCCAGATAGAGCAGCAGCCAGCGACCGCCCTTGCGCAGGATACCCGCGACCCCGCGCTCGTAGCGGTCAGCATTGCGATTAAAGTGACGATTGAACCAGCCGAAGAAGCCGCGACGCTCAGGCTGCTCGCCCTGCGAAACGGGTTTGAGCAGCGTGGCACAGAGCGCCGGTGTCAGGATCATCGCCACCAGCACCGACAGCACCATCGCCGACACAATGGTAATTGAGAACTGACGGTAGATGGCGCCGACGGTGCCGCCGAAAAACGCCATCGGCACAAACACCGCAGAGAGCACCAGCGCGATACCCACCAGCGCGCCCTGAATCTGGCCCATCGATTTTCGGGTGGCGGCACGCGGCGAGAGTCCCTCTTCATGCATGATACGTTCAACGTTTTCCACCACCACGATGGCATCATCCACCAGCAGCCCGATTGCCAGCACCATGGCAAACATGGTCAGGGTATTGATGCTGAATCCGCAGGCATAGAGCACGCTGAAGGTGCCGAACAGTACCACCGGCACTGCAATAGTAGGAATTAAGGTGGCGCGGAAGTTCTGCATAAACAGGTACATCACGCCAAATACCAGCACAATCGCCTCCAGCAGTGTCTTCACCACATCGGTGATTGACGCTTTAACGAAAGGGGAGGTTTCATAGGCGATTTTTGCTTCCAGACCGTGCGGGAAGTAGTGGGACAGCTCCTCAATGCGCGCCCGCACCAGCTTATCGGTGTTCATCTCGTTGGCACCGGACGCCAGCTTCACCCCCAGGCCTGACGCGGGCTGGCCGTTGTAACGACTCAGATAATCATACTTCTCAGCGCCCAGCGCCACGCTGGCGACATCGCCCAGCGTCACCACCGAACCATCGGGATTGTTCTTCAGGGTAATCGCCCGGAACTGCTCAGGGGTCTGCAGCATCGACTGGGCGTTGACCGTAGCGTTAAGCGCCTGTTTCTCTACCGACGGCAGGCCACCCACCTGACCCACGGCAACCTGGGTGTTCTGCGACTGGATCGCACTGACCACATCTTCCGTGGTCAGCGAATAGGCGATCAGTTTATTGGGATCGAGCCAGATACGCATCGCATATTGCGAGCCGTAAGCGTCAACCTGGCCGACGCCATCAATACGGCTTAGCGGATCCTGAATATTACTGGCGACATAGTCTGAAATATCCTGCTTATCCATGCTGCCGTCGGTTGAAACGAATGCCACCATCAGAATATTACTGTCACCGGTTTTATTGACGGTCACACCCTGCGACTGCACCGCCTGCGGCAATTTACGCAGTGCGGATTGCAGCTGGTTCTGTACCTGCTGACGGGCTTCATCGGGATTGGTCCCGGCGGTAAAGGTGAGGGTGATCTGTGCCTGGCCGGTGTTGCTGCTGTTAGAAGACATGTACATCAGATTATCGATGCCGGTCATGTTCTGCTCGATCACCTGGGTAACGGTGTTTTCCAGCGTCTGGGCGGATGCGCCCGGATAGTTAGCGGTGATGCGCACGTTGGGCGGTGCCAGATCGGGGTACTGTTCAATAGGCAGCGAAATAATCGAAAGCGTGCCACACAGGCACAGCAGAATCGCCAGAACCCAGGCAAAGATAGGGCGGTCGATAAAGAAATTCGACATTAAATCGACACTCCTCACTACTTTTATCGTTGGTCAGGCCCACCAGCAACGGGCGCTCTGGCAGGAAACTCGGCGGGTCTTTGCCATGATTCTCCGCCGCCGTTTACTCTACGTGCGGCAGCGGGGGAAATCGTGGAGAAATTGAGGAGAAAATGTAAATTCGTTGGCTATTTGCGGCTTTCAAGCCACATCACCGTGGCGGCGACGCGTGAGCGGACATCCAGTTTCCGCAGCAGGTTACGAATGTGCACTTTTACCGTCTCTTCAGAGATATGCAGAATAGCGGCAACCTCTTTATTCGACAGGCCACGCGCCACCTCCTGCAGCACATCCCGTTCGCGCTCGGTGAGCTGACGCAGAGGATCGGCACTGTGCTGGCGATTAGCCAGATAGCGGGTGACGCCCTCGCTGAAGACCTTTTCGCCCCGCGATGCCTGCAGGATATGCGCCAGCAGGACCTCCGGCTCGCTGTCCTTGAGCAGATAGCCGTCAGCACCGGCATCCACCATGGCAAAAATATCGCTGCGGGCGTCAGAAACGGTCAGCACCAGAATGCGCGAACTGATCCCTTCATGGCGCAGCGCCTTCAGCGTATCCAGTCCGGACATGCCTTTCATATTCAGGTCGAGCAGGATGATGTCCGGTTCCTGATGGCGGGCCTCCGCCAGCGCTTCAGTGCCGTTGCTGGCTTCGGCGATCACCTCCAGCCGGGGATCCAGCGCCAGCAGCTGACGGACACCGCGGCGCATCAGCGGGTGGTCATCCACAATCATCAATGTTAATGCGGGCTGTTGCATATTTTCTCCGTTTCATAGGTTTCAGACTGCGGCAGATCAGACGGTATTGTTCAGGGACAACACCCTGTTCTGTATCGAATAGCCCGCGGTCGCAAACCGATAGATTATTTTAATGAATTAAGATTAGCTCTGGCCTGCTATTCCAGCGGGCGCGCCGGTTGCGGTGGAAAGCGCAACTCCACCCTGGTACCCCGTGGCTGTGCGTGGAGGGTCAGATGGCCGCTCAGGCGCTGAGCGCGCTCCGCCATAATAGTCAGGCCGTAATGGCCCGGCGGTTCGTCTGTGCTGTTCATCCCCACGCCATCATCCGTAATCGTCAGTAAGTGCTCACCTTTTTCACTGTGCTGATAATCCACCCGGATAACCTGCGCACTGGCGTGACGAATCGCATTCAGCAGCGCCTCACGGACGATCTGCAACACGTGCACCTGCTGTTGTGCTTCCAGACTCTGCAGGCCGGTCTGATAGTTAAAGTGTATCTCTGCGCTGCTCTTCTCCTGCAGCGAGGCGATCATCGCCTGCATGGCCGCCACCAGATCCGCCTGCTCAATGGTCAGACGGAAGGTGGTCAGCAGCTCACGCAGCTGACGATAGGCCTCGGCCAGCGCCTGATCGAAGTCCGCGATAATGGTATGGGCGGCGCTATCGTCTTTATCAACGGCGCGGCGCAGCAGGGTCAGCTGAATGCGTAAAAACGAGAGCGACTGCGCCAGCGAGTCATGTAATTCCCGGGCAATGGTCGTGCGCTCTTCAATCAGCAGCATCTGCTGATACTGCTGCTGTGCCTGCCAGATCCAGATAGCCCGTCCCAGCATCGCCGCCAGGCTGCGCATCAGTTCATCCGGAGGGGAGGCACCAGCTGTCTGCCAGCGCAGCTCGCCAATCTGCTGCTCGTCCTGCTGTAACGGCAGACGTTGCCACTGACCGGCTGCCTGATCATCACCGGCGCGAAACTGAAACTGGTCACTGTCGAGCCGGATCGCCGTCAGTTTCTCGCGCGTCAGTACATTGGTTAACACGGCTTCAAACAGTGCCGGATGCAGCGGGCTGGCGGTCAGCATTTGTGAGCTGTCATAGAGTAGCGACAGCGTGCGATTCGCCTGGGTTAAATCTTCTGTTTTGGCGCGCACCGTGCTTTCCAGCAGCTGGTAGTGCGAATGCAGCCGTGCCGCCATGCCGCTGAAGGCATGCGACAGCACCCGCAGTTCATTCTGCTGCTCAACGTGCAGCGGCGGAAAAGCAAAGTTGCCGCTCTCAACATAGCGACTGGCGGTGACCAGCGCATTAAGCGGGCGCACCACCTGCAGTCGGGTAAAGCGAATCGTCATCAGTGCCAGCGCCACAATCGCAATGACCCCCACCAGGCTGCTGGCGGCCACCAGATGCATTTTCAACTCGGTATAGCGTTGCAGACCCAGTACAAAGCGATCGATTTCACCGACGTAGATCGGCACCTGCTGCTGATAAGCCACGGTATCGCCCTGTTGCAACTGTTGCTGCAGCGAGGGCCAGGCGGCACGCAGCCGTTGATAGCGAACACTTACTTCACGGGGTACCCAGGGCCGATCAAGTTTCTGCAGCACCGGGGCATCCAGCGTTTGCTGATAGCGCGCCAGATGATGAGCCAGATTTTGCGGCTGCCGGCTGGCATCCCAGGCCATGCGATAGCTCTGCATGCGCAGTGAACCCGCCAGATTGATCGCCTCCGCGTCGCGCTGGCTGCTCAGGAGCGTGACTAATGCCAGACCGGTGGTGAGCAGCGACAGCAGGACAATGGCGCTGAGCGCCTGAGCGATGCTTTGAGTTACGGAACGTTTAACAATCACATGAATGGCCCTGTTGAGAGTGCGGGAATTATAAGAGCGCATTAACGTAACGCAAATGATCCATTCCCTGTTTATCGCACAGGACGTTACACATCGCACATAAAATGACCGCAACTGACAGTTCCCAGGACGTGCTGCTGTTCAACGCTTAAAAAAGGAACAGGTTTACATCGTCCCGATGTTGCTTTTCATTGCAGCGCTAATAATTCATCCAGTCATCAACTCAACCCCGATCACAGATTAAGGAGCATCCAATGAAAAAGCTGAATGCTGTCCTGGCGGGCGCATTACTGGCTACCGCCTCATTTGCCACTTTCGCCGCCGCGCCGGTCGATCAGTCGCAGGCGCAGAGTATGCAGAGCATCGGTAGCGTTTCGGTTTCCGGTGTTCGCGGCTCGCTGGACGATGCGAATCGCCAACTGTCGCAAAAAGCGGAAGAGATGGGCGCCAGCCATTACCGCGTTATCGGTGTCGATAACCCAGGCGACTCCAGCCTGTGGAGCGGCACCGCAGAGATTTATCGCTAACCCAACCCTCCTGTTTCCATCCCTGTAGCTTTTACCGGCCTGAGAATGGCCGGTTTTTTTGTTTTTGTGCATCAGGATGGATTCTTACAAATCAGCCTGTGCATCTGCCCGGTATATTTTGCTTCGTTCTTGCAGAACGGGTAGGATTCATCGCCGTAAATTCCCGCGCTGCCTGGCACTCACTCACAGGCAAACGCACAGAGGAAAATACCCCATTTCACAGGGCATTACGCCTGAAATGGGGGCGACGACTGATAGTCAGGACAAACAGGAATGCTATGAAATCTAAAAACAAAACCCCAGGCGAGATGCGCGCTGCGAAACGACGCTGGCTCAACTCTCATGACGCCGGCTACCAGAAGGCGATGGGTAACCGTCACGTACAGATGATTGCGATCGGCGGTGCCATCGGTACCGGTTTGTTCCTGGGCGCAGGTGGCCGTTTGCAGGCTGCTGGCCCCGCCTTAGCCATCATCTATCTGGTGTGTGGCATCTTCTCCTTCTTTATTCTGCGTGCGCTGGGCGAACTGGTGTTACACCGTCCCAGCAGCGGCAGCTTCGTCTCCTACGCCCGTGAATTCCTGGGTGAGAAAGCCTCCTACGTGGCGGGCTGGATGTACTTCGTCAACTGGGCAATGACCGGCATCGTCGATATCACCGCCGTCGCGCTCTACATGCACTACTGGGGCGCATTTGGTGATGTGCCACAGTGGGTGTTCGCCCTGGGCGCGCTGGCGATTGTCGGCACCATGAACATGATCGGCGTAAAGTGGTTTGCCGAGATGGAGTTCTGGTTCGCGCTGGTGAAAGTGCTGGCAATTGTGATCTTCCTGGTGGTGGGCGTGGTGTTCCTTGGCACCGGCAAACCGCTGGATGGCAACAGCACCGGCTTCCATCTGATCACCGATAACGGTGGCATGTTCCCGCACGGCTTACTGCCTGCGCTGGTGCTGATTCAGGGTGTGGTGTTCGCCTTTGCCTCTATCGAACTGGTAGGTACGGCGGCCGGCGAATGTAAAGACCCGAAAACCATGCTGCCGAAAGCGATCAATAGCGTGATCTGGCGTATCGGCCTGTTCTACGTTGGCTCCGTGGTCCTGCTGGTACTGCTGCTGCCGTGGAACGCCTATCAGGCGGGTCAGAGTCCGTTTGTTACCTTCTTCTCGAAGCTGGGCGTGCCTTACGTTGGCAGCATCATGAATATCGTAGTGCTGAGTGCGGCGCTCTCCAGCCTGAACTCGGGCCTCTACTCAACCGGGCGTATTCTGCGCTCCATGTCGATGGGTGGCTCTGCACCGAAATTCATGTCTAAGATGAACGGTCAGCAGGTGCCTTATGCCGGTATTCTGGTGACCATCGCCGTCTATGTGATTGGTGTGGTGCTTAACTACTATGTGCCTTCTCAGGTGTTTGAGATCGTCCTGAACGTCGCCTCGCTGGGGATTATCTCCTCCTGGGCCTTTATCGTGGTTTGTCAGCTGCGTCTGCGCAAAGCGATTAAAGAGGGCAAGGCGGATGATGTCAGCTTCAAGCTGCCAGGCGCGCCGTTTACCTCATGGCTGACGCTGCTGTTCCTGTTCAGCGTGCTGGTGCTGATGGCGTTTGACTACCCGAACGGGACTTATACCATCGCCTCCATTCCGCTTATCGCGGTATTGCTGGTGCTGGGATGGTTTGGCGTGCGTAAACGTGTTCACGCCATAGCTGAGACCGAACAGGATCATCACGAAGAGGAGCCTCAGCCGACCCGACTGGCTGACGACACCTCGCGCTGATAAGCGCTACAGCAATCAGGCCAGCCTTCGGGCTGGCTTTTTTTTGGCGTAAACCGCCTCATTCACCGCGAGAATTAAGATAGTTTTCCCGCAAGCTTGCCCCTATGATGAAAGGCTCCCTTTATGCGGTAGCGGAGTCCTCATGTCGTTTAAGATCAACATCATCAAAGATAAGCTCCTGTCCGAAAACTGGTTTGTGCTGCGTAACTACACCTATGAGATTACCGATCGTCGTGGCGAGGTTATCCGCCATAAACGCGAAGTCTACGATCGTGGAAACGGGGCGACCATCCTGCTCTATAACCGCGAAAAGAACAGCGTGGTCCTGACGCGCCAGTTCCGTATCGCCACTTACGTCAACGGTAACGAGGGCGGCATGTTAATTGAAGCCTGTGCCGGCTTGCTGGACGACGACTCTCCGGAAGATTGCATTCGCAAAGAGGCGATTGAAGAGACCGGTTATGCGGTGGGCGAGGTGGAGAAACTCTATTCCTGCTATATGTCGCCGGGCGGCGTCACTGAATTGATCCACTTTTTCGCGGCGGAATATAATGAATCGCTGCGCGACAATGCGGGCGGCGGTGTTGAAGATGAGTCGATCGACGTGCTGGAACTGCCTTTCCCTGATGCACTGGCAATGGTCGCCGATGGCCGCATTCGCGACGGCAAAACCGTCATGCTGTTGCAGCATGCGCAGATCGCTGGCTGGCTGATACCATAAAAAATCATGCAGTTAGCCTGTTGCAGCGTGACAGCGTTGAGCGTGGAAAGTGAAGCATGATCCACTTTTCATGCACGCTTTTTAAGCAGTTAACTGCGCTTTTTGCACAGGTTCACAGAATGGGAACCCTGGCAGGCCCGTTGATGCGCTATCCTCTCCACTCTGGGTATTCGGGGATCGATTTTCTTAATGTCGTATTGGATGAAATCGCTGTGGCTGTTGCCGTCTCTGTGGGTTGCCTGTGTTCAGGCGGAACCGTTGCAAAAGTCATTCAACGACTGGCAAATCACCTGCAACAATGAAGCCTTTTGCGTGGCGCGCAATATTCCGGGCGACAAAGGGTTAGTGATGACGATTTCGCGGCATGCGGGCGTCAACGATCGCCCCTTGCTGCGAATCGACTACGGCAGTGCCTACAGTGGCGCGCTGCCTGGCGGTTCGCTTCAGGATAACCTGCTACTGGATCAGCGCCGTCTGAAACCCGACCTCAAACACTGGACGGTTGAACCGCACCATCTCGCCACCAGCAATGCCATCGCAATTGATGAGTTTCTTGATCTGGTGATGGAGGCGAAAACCCTTCAGCTCACTTTCGATCCCAATGCGCTGATCTCTCTGCGCGGCATGAAGGCCGCACTGTTGCTGATGGATGACACCCAGGGGCGGGTCAACAGCATGAGCGCATGGGTTAAACGTGGCGATCGCGCCAGCTGGGATGTTCCGCCGCCGCCTGCGCTGCCGCCACTGCCGCCTGCTGTCGAGCCACCCGCGGCATTGACGCGCGACGAGACCAGCGGATTAATTGATTACGGCACCTGGCGGGTCAATACCGACTCCTGCTCACTCGATCCGCTGCGCCGTGAAGTCAGCGTTGCGCCACTCACCGATCAGCGCGCGCTGCTGCTGGTGAGTTGTGAAATGGGGGCTTATAACGTGATCGATCTGGCGTTTGAAGTGACGCGCAGCCAGCCGTATGTCGCGCGCGGCATCACCTTAACTCTGCCGTTTACCCCACCAGGTGCCAGCGATCGGCAGCTTGAGCTGATCAACGCCGAATATGATGCGGCCAGCGGCCAGCTCTACACCTTTGGTAAAGGGCGTGGATTGGGTGACTGTGGCAGTGCCACACGCTGGCAGTTTGATGGCACGCGTTTTGTGTTAGCGGAGTATGCGGAAGAGTCGACCTGTGATGCCTGGCACAGCAGTGATGACTGGCCAACCCTGTGGGTCAGCCAGTCTGACGGTGGCGTACAGCAGCGTTAACGAATCGCCTGCACCATCATCGGTGAGCCAAGCTGATTACCGACCAGTTCGGCCAGCATATTATTCACGCCGTCGCTCATTGGCGTAAAGCGGGTCAGCGGCGAGCGTGTCACCACCACAAATACCCCCACGTTATGCTGCGGCACCATCGCCATATAGGTGATGAAACCGCCGCCGCCGCCGGTTTTCTGAATAATGCCAGGGCGACCATTTTTCGGCCCCATAAAGACCCAGCCCATCCCCAGCGCATCCGCTTTGCCCGGCACATCCATGCCTTCTACTTTGCTCAGCTGATCGCGACGATAGATCAACGTTTGCAGTCGGTCGATCTGCGGCGTGCGGTGGTTAACCGAAGAGTTAAGGAACTGCTGCATCCAGCGGCCCATATCATCCGGCGTGGAGTAAACGCCGCCGCTGCCAATCGCCGCCAGGGTGTTATTGCACGGACTGGCCCCTTTTTCCGCCACCATCAGGCGTCCGCACTGCTCTGGCGACGGCGTAAACGTCGTGTCCTTCATGCCGAGCGGGCGGGTAATCAGCTGCTGAAACAGCGCCGGATAGGGTTTGCCGGTGGCACGCGACAGCGCATCACCCAGCAGATCGTAGCCCAGGTTGGAGTAGGCGGCACTGCTGCCCGGTGCTGCTTTGAGGTTAGCGCGCGACAGCCACGCCCAGCGTTCACCACGGGTCGGCCAGACAAATACCGGACGCTGCGCTTTGCCGCCTGGCTGTTCGCGCGGCAGTCCGCTGGTGTGGGTCGAGAGGTTGATCAGGCGAATGGGCTGACCATTGTAGGTAGGCACGCGTGAACCCGGCGGCGCATATTTACTCAGGGGATCGTCGAGGCGGATCTGTCCGCGCTCAGCCAGCTTCACCATCACTTCACTGGTCATCAGCTTACTCAGCGAGGCGATGCGAATCAGCGAATCTTTCTGCGGACGGACATTGTTGCCGGGACGGGTTTCACCAAAGCTGGCGAACACCCGCTGATTGCCATCAATCGCCACCAGTGCCATGCCGGTTGCACCGCTGCCGTAAAAGATATGTTCCGCGTAGCGATCAACAATCTGAGAGGCCAGCAGCGGATCGGGCGCGACCTGCGCCATGCTTTTTAATGGAAGCAGTGAAACCATCAGGGCCAGTAAATAGGGTGTGCGCATGTTCAACGGAAGTGGCTTCGCTATAAAATCGGAGGAAATCTGCCTTCACTCATCGGGATGCATCAGGACAGAACCGCGTTATCCCGGCAGAACGACAGCGGGAACAGACGGACAGCCAGCGCACAGGCAGCATTAAGTATGACGGCTCTATAGTAATGAGTTTGCGCAGGGCGGGAAGAGGGGAATGGAGTTTTTTTTATGTATCAGGCTATAAGTGGAAATGGCCCTTCCCGGTGAGCCGGGAAGGGCATAAGCATTAAACTGGCTTGAGTAATGCTTCAGCGTGGCTGACGATATTCTCGACCGTGAAGCCAAACTCCGGGAACAGCTGACTGGCCGGGGCGGATTCACCAAAGGTGGTCATACCGACAATCGCACCGTCCAGACCGACATACTTGAACCAGTAGTCAGCAATACCCGCTTCTACCGCCACACGCGCTTTCACGCCGCTTGGCAGTACGGATTCGCGGTAAGCGGCATCCTGCGCATCAAACAGGTCAGTAGAAGGCAGTGAAACCACCCGCACCTTGTGACCGCCTGAAGTGAGCTTATCCGCTGCACCCAGGGTGATCTCAATCTCTGAACCGGTTGCGATCAGAATCACTTCTGGTGTGCCGTCGCAATCCTTAAGCACGTAGCCGCCGCGTTTGATGTTTTCGATCTGCTCCGGGGTACGTTCCGGCTGCAGCAGATTCTGACGCGAGAGGATCAGCGCTGTCGGGCCGTGATGACGTTCGACGGCGGCTTTCCACGCTACGGCCGTTTCGACCTGATCGCACGGACGCCATACGCTCATGTTTGGCGTCAGACGCAGGCTGGCGATCTGCTCTACCGGCTGGTGCGTCGGGCCATCTTCGCCCAGACCGATGGAGTCATGGGTGTACACCAGAATCTGTCGTGCCTTCATCAGCGCAGCCATACGCGCGGCGTTACGCGCATATTCGACAAACATCAGGAAGGTTGCGGTGTAGGGAACGAAACCGCCATGGTGCGCGATACCGTTACCAATCGCCGTCATACCAAATTCACGCACGCCGTAGTGAATATAGTTACCGGCCGGATCCTCTTTGATCGATTTAGAACCAGACCAGATGGTGAGGTTACTCGGTGCCAGGTCAGCAGAACCGCCGAGGAACTCCGGCAGCATTTTGCCATAGGCTTCCAGCGAGTTTTGTGACGCTTTACGGCTGGCGATTTTCTGCGGGTTAGCCTGCAACTCCTGAATGAAACGGGTCGCTTCGGTTTCCCAGTTGGCGGGCATTTCGCCATTCATCCGGCGCTCATACTCTTTCGCCAGCTCTGGATGGGCTTCTTTGTAAGCCGCAAATTTTGCATCCCAGGCTTTTTCACGTTCAGCACCCGCCGCTTTAGCATCCCACTGCTGGTAGATTTCAGCCGGGATCTCAAACGCCGGATAGTTCCAGCCGAGCTGTTTGCGGGTCAGGGCAACTTCTGCCTCACCCAGCGCCGCGCCGTGCGACTCCTCTTTACCGGCTTTGTTCGGCGAACCGAAACCGATAATGGTGCGGCAGATAATCAGTGAAGGCTTATCGGTGACGCTCTGCGCCTCTTTGATCGCCTCACGAATGGCATCAGCGTCATGGCCGTCGATGTCGCCAATCACATGCCAGTTGTAGGACTCAAAGCGTTTATGGGTGTCGTCAGTAAACCAGCCTTCGGTCTCGCCATCGATCGAGATACCGTTATGGTCATAGAAGCCGATCAGTTTGCCGAGACCCAGGGTCCCCGCCAGTGAACAGACTTCGTGCGAGATGCCTTCCATCAGACAGCCATCGCCCATAAACACATAGGTGTGGTGATCGACAATCTCATGATCCGGACGGTTAAACTGCGCGGCCAGCGTGCGTTCTGCAATGGCTAAGCCCACGGCGTTAGCCAGTCCCTGACCCAGCGGGCCAGTGGTGGTTTCAACGCCTGGGGTGTAGCCGATTTCCGGGTGACCTGGCGTTTTAGAGTGCAGCTGACGGAAATTTTTCAGCTCTTCAATCGGCAGGTCATAACCGCTCAGGTGCAGCAGGCTATAAAGCAGCATCGAGCCGTGGCCGTTGGAGAGGATAAAGCGGTCGCGATCAAGCCAGGCGGGGTTGGTCGGATTATGCTGGAGGAAGTCGCGCCACAACACTTCGGCGATATCGGCCATTCCCATTGGCGCACCGGGGTGGCCTGAATTTGCCTTCTGTACCGCATCCATGCTCAGTGCACGAATCGCGTTTGCCAACTCTCTGCGTGAGGACATAAAGTTCTCCCTTGTTATGCATCAGGGCGGGAAAGTCCCGCCCGACTAAAATAAAGACTACAGGCGTGCGGCGAGCACATCTTCCAGCTTCTGCTGGTCAACCGCGAACTGGCGGATGCCGTCAGAGAGTTTTTCAACTGCCATTGGATCCTGATTATGTTCCCAACGGAACTCCGCCTCGGAGAGCGGCGACGGCTGGTGGAAACCTTCAGTTGAAGGCTCCAGTTTGCGCTCAAGCGGCGCATCACTGTTCTGCAACTCTTCCAGCAGGTTAGGTGACAGGGTCAGGCGGTCGCAGCCTGCCAGCGCGATAATCTGCTCCACTTTACGGAAGCTGGCGCCCATGATGATGGTGCTGTAACGGTGCTTTTTGTAGTAATCGTAGATGCGACGCACGGATTTCACGCCCGGATCTTCATCCGCCACGTAGGGGTCCATGGGCTTGCGCGAGTTATACCAGTCGTAGATGCGGCCAACGAACGGGGAGATCAGGAACACGCCCGCTTCGGCACAGGCACGCGCCTGAGCAAAGGAGAAGAGCAGTGTCAGGTTGCACTGAATGCCGTTTTTCTCCAGCTCTTCCGCTGCGCGGATGCCTTCCCAGGTCGAGGCCAGCTTAATCAGTACGCGTGAGCGATCGATACCGTGCTCTTCATACATCCGAATCAGTTTTTCTGCTTTGGTCACACACATGCCACGATCGAAGGAGAGGCGCGCATCCACTTCGGTCGAAACACGGCCCGGTATGCTTTTCAGGATTTCCATACCAAGGTTGATCGCCACTTTGTCGCTGGCGTTGATAATCTGCGTCTCTTTGCTGCCGCCCTGTTTTTTGGCGTACTCAATCGCGTCATCCATCAGGTGCTTATACCCTTCGAGACCGGACGCTTTCAGAATGAGTGAGGGATTGGTGGTGGCGTCTTCCGGATGGTAATTACGAATCGATTCGATATCACCACTGTCCGCCACCACGGTGGTGAACTGTTTTAGGGCTTCTAGCTGGTTCATCTCTAAACTCCTTGAAAAGAAAAATGAAAGCGAACAGGGGGCACCTCAGGCCTCGCAGCCGGTCTGTGGCATGTTCTGCTACCGGGAACGCGAACCCATAACATTGCAACAGAGAGTTTCTGATGAAAATGCGGTTTCTCTGATTGTTGCGCTGCGAGGCGGTGCGAAGGAGCCGTCATGCGGTGTTAACCGTGGGGTGCGCCATATTCCATCCTTAAGGATAGCAGTCAGGAGGAATGACGCAGGCCACACTGTAGCAATCCGTGCCCTGTGAAAGGGGACGTGTCGGGAAGGAGGAGGGAAGCGCAGCGCGGGTTGAGGCCCGCACTGCCGCAGCAGACGTGATCAGACTGGCAGATTCAGCCAGTTCTTCACCGGCAGGAAATCGCGATAGAGGGCGGCTTCAGGTGAGTCGGTATCGGGCTGATAATCATATTCCCAGCGGACCAGCGGGGGCATCGACATCAGGATCGATTCAGTGCGACCGCCGGTCTGCAGACCAAACAGCGTGCCGCGGTCCCACACCAGATTAAACTCCACATAGCGACCACGGCGATAGAGCTGGAACTGGCGCTCACGATCGCCCCACGGGTGATCTTTACGGCGCGCCACAATCGGCCGATAGGCATCCATAAAGCCGCGGCCTACCGCCTGCATAAAGCTGAAGCTCTGCTCAAAGTCGGGCATGTTGAGATCGTCAAAAAAGAGGCCGCCAATGCCGCGCTGCTCATCACGATGCTTCAGATAGAAATAGTCATCACACCACTTTTTATAGCGCGGATAGACATCCTCGCCAAAAGGCTGGCAGAGGTCAGCGGCGGTCTGGTGCCAGTGCAGCGCATCTTCTTCGAAGCCATAAAAAGGGGTCAGGTCAAATCCGCCACCAAACCACCAGACGGGATCGGCACCCGGTTTCTCCGCGATAAAAAAGCGCACGTTGGCGTGGCTGGTAGGTACATAAGGGTTGTTCGGGTGGATCACCAGCGACACGCCCATCGCTTCAAAGCTGCGACCCGCCAGCTCCGGCCGGTGTGCAGTGGCGGATGCCGGCATCTGATCGCCATGCACGTGCGAAAAGTTGACGCCCGCCTGCTCAAACACCGCGCCGTTGCGCAGCACGCGGCTCTGACCGCCGCCGCCGCCAGGACGCTGCCAGCTATCTTCGGCAAACGCTGCGCCGCCATCTTCAGCCGCCAGCTGGTTACAAATCTCATCCTGCAATGCGAGCAGGAACGCTTTTACGCGGGAAATATCAGCCATTTTTTCGCTTATGGTTTGTCAAAGTCTGACGCGATTATACGCAAAACCGCGCCGCTTGCATGAGTGCGGCGAGTCGCACGGCCTGAACCGGCGACATGCATCAGGCGTTGCGGCGATCAAACTCATCAAAGTAATTGACGATGCCGCTGGCAATAGCCGAGGCGATTTTCTGGCGAAACGCGGTGGTGCCAAGCAGCTGCTCTTCACGCGGATTGGTAATAAAGGAGGTCTCGACCAGCACCGAGGGGATCGACGGTGACTTGAGTACTGCGAAGGCCGCCTGCTCGGTGTGCTGGCTGTGAAGATGATGAACCGGGCGGATCTGATCCAGTACATGCTTGCCCAGCGTCAGGCTGTTTTTGATGGTGTCCGTCTGCACCAGATCGAACAGAATCTGCTGCAGATAGTGATCCTGCTGCTGCGCTTTCACGCCACCCAGCTTGTCCGCATCGTTCTCCCGCTGTGACAGATAGCGCGCCATCGAGCTGCTGGCACCGCGATTAGAGAGCGCAAACACCGAGGCACCGCTGGCATCGGGACTGGTAAAACCGTCGGCATGAATCGACATAAAGAGATCGGCGCCGTGCTGGTGGGCAATCTCCACCCGCTGATAGAGCGGAATAAAGTGGTCGCTGTCGCGGGTCAGACGCACTTCTATGCGCGGATGGCTCTGTAACTGACGCTGCACGTTGCCGGCAATCTCCAGCACGATGTGTTTCTCTTCGGAACCCTCTTCGCCAACGGCACCAGAGTCGATGCCGCCGTGACCGGGGTCGATCATCACGATACGTTTACCGTTCTTTGCGGGCGGGGCAGTGCGCGAGTGACGATTTGCACCGGTAAGGGCTGACTGCTCTTTAGCCTGAACCGCGCGCGGCGATAGAATGGCCAGAGCCAGCCCGGAAAGCAGTAACTGACGGCGATGAATCAAACGTTTAAGCAGGTGCATGTGCGGGTCCGGTAACAGGAATCTTGCCGGTGTTATAGCCTAAGGGGCTGCTGCCTGCGATCACAGAACCATTTCAGGGCATTACTTTGTATTGCAGGTCGCGAACAGTAAATTTGCGCTTTTTTATTTGTCGCCCGTCATGGAGGGTTGCGTGCGGCAGAGAATGCGTGATAATCAGCAAATTGTGCTTATTTGCAGGTAAAGAAGATGGAAATCCGCGCCTTCCGCCAGGAAGATTTTGAAGAAGTGATCACCTTATGGGAACGTTGCGATTTGTTACGGCCATGGAACGATCCGGAGCTGGATATCGAACGCAAAATGAATCACGACCCCGATCTCTTTCTGGTCGCTGAAGTGGGCGGCGTAGTCGTTGGCACACTGATGGGCGGCTATGATGGCCATCGCGGCGCGGCTTACTATCTGGCCGTGCATCCCGACTATCAGGGACGCGGCTTTGCGAATGCGTTGATGAACCGTCTGGAGAAGAAGCTTATCGCTCGCGGCTGTCCGAAACTGCATCTGATGATCCGTGAAGAGAATGATCAGGTGGTGGCGTTCTATGAGAAGCTCGATTATGAGCCGGTCGATGCGCTGCTGTTTGGTAAACGTCTGATCGAAGATCGTGAATACTAAGCCGTCACCGGGCTATCTGCCGGACGAGTATGACGCCAGAGGGCAGCTGCGGCTGCCGTTTCTTTTTTGGCTGATCCTGTTACTCCAGGCACGGACCTGGCTGCTGCTGGTAATGGCCGGGGCGTCACGGCAGCAGGGCAACGATCTGCTGGCGCTGTTCTATCCGGATCGTCAGGCGTTCTGGATCGGTCTTGCGCTGGGTTTACCGGCGCTGGCGGGCCTGCTGCTGACCGGGTATCGCACCCGCCTGCCGCGACTCTGGCAGCACTGGCGCAGCGTGCTGGCGCTGTCGCTGCTGGTGAATCTGCTCTGGCAGGGAATGCAGTTTGTGCAGGGCGATCTGCTCACCTCACCGCTGCCATTGCTGCTGACGCTCTTTGACCTGCTGGCGCTGATCTGGCTGCAATCCAGCCGCCGCTGTCGCGACTGCTTTCTGCCCGAACATCATCTTCACTAAACTTTTTGTCGCTTTGCGACTCCAATCAGTTCCGCCTTTCCGGCATCGCACTTACAGGAGTTCTCATGAAAGCTGTTCGTTCCACGCTACTGATCGCCGCGGTTGTACTGAGCGGCTGTGCCAGTTCGGGTTCCGGCGCTGACAGCAGCCAGCAGGCAAGCTGGTGGAATCCGCTGACGTATCACTGGTCTTCGGCGCTGCCGTGGAACTGGTTCGGTTCCTCGCTGACCGCGACTGAACAGGGTGTGGGTGGGTTAACTGCCTCGACCGCCATGAAAGAGGACGCGATTAATGCCGGACTGAACGGTGACTATAACCTGCGTCAGGGCATGCGCAGCCAGAACGGTCAGGTGGTCTCTTTCTGGCAGGCGCTGGATGATGGCAACGTTAAGCTGGTGATTTACGGGCAGTCGCAGGTTGAACGTATTGAGGTCATGGACAGCGCAATCGCCAGCAGCGATGGCAGCAAAGTGGGTGATGTCTTCAGTAATAAGTTCAGCAAAGCCTTCGACAACTGCACCTTAGCCAGCGGCACCGATGCGCGTGACGTGGCATGCCGTGCGCCTGGCAGTCAGCATCTGACCTATGTTTATCAGGGTGACTGGCATGGACCGGAGGGCTTAATGCCCTCGGACGATACGCTGAAAAGCTGGAAAATCAGCAAGATTGTCTGGCAGCGTTAATCCCTCGTCTTCAGCGCGCCGCCCGTCAGGCGGCCGCTGAGCCTCTCAAAACCTTTGCCGCCGCGCACGGCACGGGGTTCCTCCTCCCTATCGGCTTTTGCTGATTTCTGCATAAACAGTGCCGTCGTCTTATGCTTTTTTCGACTTTGAAATCATCAAACGATATATAAAACCGTTACTGGTTTTCACTGAGTTATAAATAAACTGGTGCCTCAGCGGGTGAGATCCGCATCAAACTTTTTCAGGGTGCCAAATGACATTACAAGCGATGAAAAAAATCGTGAGCGGTATCGCGTTGTCGCTGAGCCTGGCCGGCGCAGCCAATGCCACTGAACTCCTCAATAGCTCTTACGATGTTTCGCGGGAGCTGTTTGTCGCCCTGAATGCTCCCTTCGTTAAACAGTGGGATGCCAGTCATCCCAGCGATCCACTGACCATTAAGATGTCGCACGCCGGTTCATCGAAGCAGGCGCTGGCTATCCTGCAGGGACTGCGCGCGGATGTCGTCACATACAATCAGGTTACGGATGTGCAGGTGCTGCACGATAAAGGCAACCTGATTGCCGCAGACTGGAAAAGCCGTCTGCCGAATAACAGCTCGCCTTTCTACTCCACCATGGCGTTTCTGGTGCGCAAAGGGAATCCAAAACAGATTCACGACTGGTCAGATTTGACCCGCAGTGATGTGAAGCTGATTTTCCCGAATCCGAAAACCTCCGGTAATGGCCGCTATACCTATCTGGCCGCCTGGGGCGCAGCGGATAAAGCGGACGGGGGCGATCAGGCCAAAACCCGTGCCTTTATGACGCAATTCCTGAAAAACGTTGAAGTGTTCGACACCGGCGGTCGCGGTGCGACCACGACCTTTGCTGAGCGTGGCCTGGGCGACGTATTAATTAGCTTTGAGTCCGAAGTGAATAACATCCGCAACCAGTATGGCAAAGATGAGTATGAAGTGGTGGTGCCGAAAACCAACATTCTGGCGGAGTTTCCGGTGGCATGGGTGGATAAAAACGTCGCGACCAATAAAACCGCTGATGCGGCCAGCGCTTATCTGAACTATCTCTACACGCCTGAAGCGCAGAATATTATTACTCACTACTACTATCGCGTGAACAATGCACAGCTGATGGCGGAGCAGAAAGATCGCTTCCCGCAGACCAGCCTGTTCCGGGTGGAAGAGGCGTTTGGCGGCTGGGATAAGGTGATGAAGACGCACTTCGTCAGCGGCGGTGAGCTTGATAAGTTGTTAGCGGCGGGGCGCGGATAATGTTTGCAGCCAGCCAGAAACGTGTGTTGCCCGGCTTTGGTCTCAGCCTCGGCACCAGCCTGCTCTTTACCTGTCTGATCCTGCTGCTGCCTATCAGCGCGGTGATCATGCAGCTGTCGCAGATGACGCTGCAACAGTACTGGGATGTGGTGACCAATCCGCAGCTGATTGCCGCCTATAAAGTAACGCTGCTCTCTGCAGGCGTCGCCTCACTGTTTAATGCGGTGTTCGGCATGCTGATGGCATGGATCCTGACCCGTTACCGTTTTCCGGGCCGGACGTTGCTGGATGGCCTGATGGATCTGCCATTTGCACTACCTACGGCGGTGGCGGGTCTGACCCTGGCCGGACTCTTTTCGGTCAACGGCTGGTATGGACAGTGGTTCGCTCAGTTCGACATCAAAATCTCTTACACCTGGATTGGTATCGCCATCGCCATGGCCTTTACCAGCATTCCGTTTGTGGTGCGTACCGTACAGCCGGTGCTGGAAGAGTTAGGCCCGGAGTATGAAGAGGCGGCCGAAACGCTGGGTGCCACGCCATGGCAGAGCTTCCGCCGCGTCGTGTTGCCGGAAGTGGCTCCGGCGCTGCTGGCCGGGACTGCGCTCTCCTTTACCCGCAGCCTGGGTGAATTTGGTGCGGTGATCTTTATTGCCGGTAACATCGCCTGGAAAACGGAAGTCACCTCACTGATGATTTTTGTCCGGCTGCAGGAGTTCGACTATCCGGCGGCCAGCGCCATCGCCTCGGTGATCCTGGCGGCATCGCTGATTCTGTTATTTGCGATTAACACATTACAGAGCCGCTTTGGCCGTCGTCTGGGAGGTCACTAATGGCTGAGGTTTCACAGATTAATCACGCTGCACGTCAGCCAGTGAACTGGGGCAAGTGGCTGCTGATTAGTATCGGCGCGCTGATCTCGATTCTGCTGCTGGTGGTGCCGATGGCCTCCATCTTCTGGGAAGCGCTGAATCAGGGGCTCATTGTCGCTCTCAGCAATCTGGCGGATCCGGACATGCTGCACGCCATCTGGCTGACCGTGATGGTGGCGCTGATCACCGTACCGGTTAACCTGGTGTTCGGCACGCTGCTCGCCTGGCTGGTGACGCGCTTTACCTTTCCGGGTCGTCAGTTGCTGCTGACCCTGTTTGATATTCCTTTTGCCGTGTCGCCGGTCGTGGCCGGTCTGATGTATCTGCTGTTCTGGGGCGTTAATGGCCCGGCAGGCGGCTGGCTGGATGCGCATAACATCCAGATTATGTTTGCCTGGCCTGGTATGGTGCTGGCGACGGTGTTTGTGACCTGTCCGTTTGTGGTGCGCGAACTGGTGCCGGTGATGCTGAGTCAGGGCAGTCATGAAGATGAGGCGGCGGTGCTGCTGGGCGCCTCTGGCTGGCAGATGTTCCGCCGCGTAACGCTGCCGAACATTCGCTGGGCGCTGCTGTATGGCATCGTGCTGACCAACGCCCGTGCGATTGGTGAATTTGGTGCGGTCTCGGTGGTATCGGGATCGATTCGCGGTGAGACCTACACATTACCGCTTCAGGTTGAATTATTGCATCAGGATTACAACACCGTTGGCGCGTTTACCGCGGCCGCCCTGTTAACCCTGATGGCAATTGTGACGCTGTTTCTGAAAAGCATTGTGCAGTGGCGTTTAGAGCAACAGCACAAACGCCTGCAACAGGAGGGAAATCATGAGCATTGAGATTAACAAGATCAACAAATCCTTTGGTCGCACATCGGTGCTGAACGATATCTCTCTGGATATTGCCTCGGGTGAAATGGTGGCGCTGCTTGGCCCATCAGGCTCGGGTAAAACCACGCTGCTGCGCATCATTGCCGGGCTGGAGCATCAGAACAGCGGTCACATCCGTTTTCATGGCAACGATGTCAGCCGCCTGCATGCGCGCGATCGTCAGGTCGGTTTTGTCTTCCAGCACTACGCGCTGTTCCGTCATATGACGGTATTCGACAACATCGCCTTTGGCCTGACCGTGCTGCCACGTCGTGAGCGTCCTTCAACGGCGGAGATCAAACAGCGTGTTACCCGTCTGCTGGAGATGGTGCAGCTGGCTCATCTGGCGAATCGCTTCCCGGCACAGCTGTCGGGCGGCCAGAAACAGCGTGTGGCGCTGGCGCGTGCGTTAGCGGTTGAACCGCAGATTCTGCTGCTGGACGAACCCTTTGGCGCGCTGGATGCTCAGGTACGTAAAGAGCTGCGCCGCTGGCTGCGTCAGCTGCATGAAGAGCTGAAATTCACCAGTGTGTTTGTCACCCACGACCAGGAAGAGGCGATGGAAGTCGCGGATCGCGTGGTGGTGATGAGTCAGGGCAATATTGAACAGGTCGGCACGCCAGATGATGTGTGGCGCGATCCGGCGACCCGTTTTGTGCTGGAATTCCTGGGTGAAGTGAACCGCTTTGATGGCGAGATTCAGGGATCACAGTTCCACGTAGGCGCGCACCACTGGCCGCTGGGCTATACCTCGGCCCACCAGGGCGCGGTTGAGCTGTTCCTGCGTCCGTGGGAAATCGACGTGTCACGCCGCAGCAGTCTGGAAACTCCGCTGCCGGTACAGGTACTGGAAGTGAGCCCGCGTGGACACTTCTGGCAGCTGGTCGTCCAGCCTGCCGGCTGGCAGAGCGAGCCGGTTTCGGTGGTGTTTGAAGGTGAGCAGACAGCGCCGATTCGCGGTGAGCGTCTGTTTGTTGGCTTACAGCAGGCGCGTCTCTATAAGGGCGATACGCCACTGCGCGCAGTTGCCTTTGCACAGAGCGCCTGATATTTTCTCTTCAACACCGGGCGGGAGTGTCACTCCCGCCTTTTTTTCGCATCTGGTTTGTAAGATGCCAGGAACCGCACCGTGACGACTCTCGAAAATACCATCGGCAATACCCCGCTGATTAAGTTGCAGCGCCTGACGCCCGCCAACGGCAGCGAGGTCTGGCTCAAGCTGGAAGGCAATAATCCGGCAGGTTCGGTAAAAGATCGCGCGGCCTGGTCGATGATCAATCAGGCGGAGCTGCGTGGTGATATTTCACCCGGCGATCAGCTGATTGAAGCTACCAGCGGCAACACCGGGATTGCGCTGGCGATGATCGCGGCGATGAAAGGCTACCGACTTCGCCTGCTGATGCCCGACAACATGAGTCAGGAGCGGCAGGACGCGATGCGCGCCTATGGCGCAGAGTTAATCCTGGTGCCACGTGAACAGGGCATGGAGGGCGCACGCGATCTGGCGCAGGCGATGGCGGCGCGCGGTGAAGGCCGGGTGCTGGACCAGTTTAATAATCCCGATAATCCGCTGGGTCACTATCAGACCACCGGCCCGGAATTGTGGCAACAGTCGAACCAGCGCATGACCCATTTTGTCTCCAGCATGGGCACCACCGGCACCATTACCGGCGTAGGACGATATCTGAAAGAGCTCAACACGGGCGTGCAGGTGATCGGTTTGCAGCCCAGCGAAGGCAGCAGTATTCCGGGTATTCGTCGCTGGCCGCTGGCCTATCTGCCGGGGATCTATCGTCCCGATCTGGTGGATGATGTGATGGATATGACGCAAAAGGAAGCGGAAGAGACGATGCGCGCGCTGGCACGCCGTGAAGGCATTTTCTGTGGCGTCAGTTCAGGTGGCGCGGTGGCGGGTGCGCTGCGCATTGCGCAGGCCAATCCGGGCTGTGTGGTGGTGGCGATCGCCTGCGATCGCGGTGATCGTTACCTCTCTACCGGACTCTATCATCAGTAACCTCTGCTGATGCGGAATCAGGCCTGTGCGCGCATTAACTGCCCACAGGCCTTTTTTAACCCCAATTTTCGGCGCCAGACAGACTGAATCTGTAAGGATCGCGTAAATCAGGCTGCGCGAATGTTCAGCACAGGACAAAATAGCGGCAATTCTCCAGAGAGATAACCATGAAAATTTTGCTTGTTGATGATGATGTCGAATTAGGCACGATGTTAAGCCAGTACCTGATCGGGGAAGGGTTTGATGCCCAGCTGGTTCTGACCGGTAGCGCCGGCGTGCAGGGCGCGTTATCGGGAGAGTTCACCGCCATGATTCTGGACATTATGCTGCCCGACATGAGCGGCATTGATGTGTTGCGTCAGGTGCGCCAGAACAGCCGGATACCGGTGATTATGCTGACCGCCAAAGGCGATAATATTGATCGCGTGATCGGTCTGGAGATGGGCGCGGATGACTATATGCCCAAGCCCTGCTATCCCCGTGAACTGGTGGCGCGTCTGCGCGCCGTATTACGCCGTTTCGAAGAGCAGGCGCCACAGCCAGACGCCAGAGAGCCGCTGCGCTGGGGAGAGCTGATGCTTAATCCCGCCACCCGCATCAGCGAATGGCAGGGTAAAACCTTTGATCTGACGGCGTCGGAATTTAATCTGCTGGATCTGCTGCTGCGTGCGCCGGACAGAGTGGTGTCAAAAGATGAGCTCTCCGAAAAGGGACTCGGTCGTCCGCGTGAAGCCTATGACCGCAGCGTCGATGTGCATATCAGTAACATTCGTCAGAAGCTCAGTGCATTAACCGCTGACAGCATCAACATCGAAACCGTTCGCAGCATCGGCTACCGTATTCGATGAAGCAGAGTTACCGTGGACGCATGTTCTGGAAGATCTTTATCGGCTTCTGGATCGTTTTCGTCATTATGAGCCAGCTTATCTGGCTCGGCTTTACGCTCTCCGGTAAACGGCATGAACCGCCTGAACTCGTAGCTATCCGTCGTATTGTGGATCTGCAGATGACCTCCGCCGCGTCCGTGCTGGAGCGGGGCGGGCCTGATGCGCTTAATGCGATGCTCTCGGACTGGGATAACAGCGATCGGCAGTTCTTCCACGTCACCCAACAGACAAAGCCGTCCCAGTCAGAAAACAGCGGCAACCTGGATATCAGAGGGCGCTTTCCTGAAGAGGTGGTGCGCTGGGTTCGCGGCGCGGATGGCAAAGCCTATCAGCTGCGCTACGACCTGGATGGCATGCGTAAAGACAGCACGCTGAACATGATGCCGCGCAAATTTCTGAATATTCCTGAGCCGATGTTTGTCTTCGCTGGCTCGGTGGGATTGCTGTTCAGTCTGCTGCTGGCCTGGAATCTGACGCGACCTATGCGTCAGCTGCGGGAAGGATTTTCCCGCGTGGCTGAGGGCGATTTAAGCGTGCGGCTGTTTCCGATCATGCGTAAGCGCCACGACGAGATCTCAAACGTCGCTGAAGCCTTTGACGCTATGGTCGAGCGGCTCGATACCCTGGTGCGCGCCCGTGAAGAACTGTTGCATGATATCTCACATGAGCTCCGTTCACCGCTGGCCCGACTGCAGCTGGCGACCGGGCTGGCCAGACAGACGCCAGAAAGTGTGAACAGTTCGCTTGATCGCATTGATGAAGAGGCGCGTCGGCTGGACAAGATGATCGGTGAACTGCTGACACTGTCGCGTGCTGAGCATGAAAGCATCCCGGATGAGCAATATTTTGATCTGACCGGCTTGCTGCAGGCGGTTATTACCGATGTCCGTTATGAAGCGCAGATCCCAGGCGTGCAGGTAGAGTTGCAGGTCGACGATCGGGCTGATTACACCGTGCGAGGCAATGCAGAGCTGATACGGCGCGGAGCAGAGAATGTATTACGCAATGCGCTGCGCTTCTCTCAGCCAGGGCAGCGGATTGATGTTCATCTGCGCGCAGAACAGCAGTGGCTGGTGATTCAGGTGCGCGATCAGGGGCCGGGTGTCGATGAGGATAAGCTCTCCAGCATCTTTGACCCGTTTGTGCGGGTGAATTCGCCGCTGATGGGCAAAGGTTATGGTCTGGGACTGGCTATCGTGCGCAAGGTGGTGCTGGCGCATCATGGTGAGGTTGAGGCAAGAAACCGGCCAGAAGGCGGACTGGAACTGACGCTGCGTCTGCCGCACTGGCAGCCCTGAACAGGCATACAGCAGAAACGATAACGGCACCCGCGGGTGCCGTTATGTTATGAACGAATGCTTACTTTCTGATGCGAATCACCGGCGTTTCGCCGACGGTGACCTGGCCAGTCAGCTTAATCAATTCCTTGATTTCATCCATGTTGGAGATGACAACCGGTGTCAGGGTTGATTTCGCTTTCTCTTCCAGCAACGGCAGGTCGAACTCGATAACCACGTCGCCTTTTTTGACCTTCTGGCCTTCTTCAGCGATGCGTTTGAAGCCTTCACCTTTCAGTTCTACCGTATCGATACCGAAGTGGACGAACAGCTCAATGCCATTGTCTGATTCGATCGAAAAAGCGTGATTGGTTTCAAAAATCTTACCGATAGTGCCATCAACAGGAGCAACCATTTTGTTGCCGCTGGGCTTGATCGCAATACCGTCGCCCACGATTTTTTCTGCAAACACCACATCTGGTACGTCTTCAATGTTCACGATTTCGCCTGACAGAGGCGCTACGATGTCAATTGTCCCAGCGCTATCCGTTTTTTCGCCAAAAAGTTTAGAAAACAAACCCATGATCTTCTCCTAAGCAGTAATTTGGGGCCAGCATCATGCGGATTAGCAGAGCGTTTTTTCCTTAATGAACTTGTTTACCAGGTTCATTAAATCTTCCGCTGTCGGTTGAGCCAGTGCCTGCTCCGCCAATGCCTTCGCATCTTCAAAATTAGTATTACGAATGATTTTCTTGATGCCAGGGATAGAAATGGCACTCATGCTGAACTCGTCCAGCCCCATTCCCAGTAACAGTAGTGTAGCACGTTCATCACCTGCCAGCTCACCACACATGCCGGTCCATTTACCTTCAGCGTGAGATGCATCAATGACTTGCTTGATTAAGTTAAGCACAGACGGCGCCATTGGGTTGTACAGGTGCGAGATCAAATCATTACCACGATCGACCGCCAGAGTATACTGCGTCAGATCGTTTGTCCCAATACTGAAGAAGTCGACTTCCTTCGCCAGATGATGAGCAATCACGGCTGAAGCCGGGGTTTCCACCATGATGCCGACTTCAATGCTCTCATCAAAGGCTTTACCTTCTTCACGCAACTGCGCTTTCAGCAGTTCCAGTTCCGCTTTCAGGCTGCGAACTTCTTCAACCGAAATAATCATCGGGAACATGATGCGCAGTTTACCGAAAGAGGAAGCGCGCAGGATGGCACGCAGCTGCGCATGCAGAATCTCTTTGCGGTCCATGGCGATACGGATAGCACGCCAGCCGAGGAACGGGTTCTCTTCTTTTGGCAGGTTCATGTAAGGCAGGTCTTTGTCGCCGCCGATGTCCATGGTACGCACGATAACGGCCTGTGAACCCATGGCTTCAGCGACGGCTTTGTACGCCTGGAACTGCTCTTCTTCGCTTGGCAGTGAGTCACGATCCATAAACAGGAATTCGGTGCGGTAGAGACCCACGCCTTCAGCGCCGTTACGTTCAGCACCGGCGATATCGCGCACAGTACCGATGTTGGCGCAGACTTCAACCTGATGACCATCCAGCGTAACGGCTGGCAGATCTTTCAGCTTAGCTAATTCATGTTTTTCCGACAGATACTGGTTCTGTACGGCTTTCAGCTCTTCCTGAATCGCTTCTGAAGGATTGACGTGAATCGCATTGTTAACGCCATCCAGAATCAGGAAATCGCCATTTTTAACCGTGACGGTCACATTGCCGGTACCGACAATGGCTGGGATCTCCAGCGAGCGCGCCATGATTGAGGTATGTGAGGTACGGCCACCCAGATCGGTGATAAAGCCCAGCACCTTCTTCAGGTTCAGCTGTGCAGTTTCTGACGGCGTTAAATCTTTTGCCACCAGAATGGATTCGTCCGGAATAGCGCTCAGGTCAACGATATGCAGACCGAGGATGTTTTGCAGCAGACGCTTACCGATGTCACGTACGTCAGCCGCACGCTCTTTCAGATATTCGTCATCTAACTCCTCCAGTGCTTTCGCCTGGCCATCGATGACCGAGTAAGCAGCAGCATCGGCAGAAGCGTGATCTTTTTTGATCAGGTCGATGATTTCCTGCTCCAGCTCTTCATCTTCCAGCAACATAATGTGGCCTTCGAAGATTGCTGCTTTCTCTTCACCGAGGGTTTCACCCGCTTTGACGCGAATCGCTTCCAGTTGTAATGCCGCTTTGCTGCGGCCATCGAGGAAGCGCTGAACTTCCTGCTCAACCTGGTCATCAGAAATTTTCTTGCGGTTGATGACGATCTCGTCTTCTTTCAGCAGCAGTGCTTTGCCGAAAGCGATACCTGGTGATGCTAAAATGCCTGAAATCATAACGCTACCTTTTAATCACGATGGCTGATGGGACTCTGTGCGGTGCCATTGTCGCGGGACACGTACTCTACGAAAGCAATAACGCGGACAGGTTGTCCGCGATCAAGATGTTTGCACTCAATGGCGCAGAGGAGTCGATTTGCTGGAGAGCTGAGCGGAGATTACTCCAGTTCAGCCATCAGTTTGACCAGATGCTCAACTGCTTTCTGCTCGTCTTCACCTTCCGCGGAAAGGGTCACAACCGTTCCCTGGGTTAAACCCAGTGTCTGCAGCTTGAACAGGCTCTTCGCGCTCGCTGATTTACCGTTAGAGGTCACGGTAATTTCTGACTGGAAAGCTTTGGCTTCTTTAACGAATTGCGCAGCTGGGCGAGTGTGCAGACCGTTTGGTGCAGTAATGGTAACTTCTTGCTGGAACATTCTATTTCCCCAACGTTATCAGGATGAGTGTTATGGATCTAAAGTCTAGCCTGGAGCCTTTACTTTAGCCTGTGTAGGTGCGCGGGTATAGCTTCATGCTGACCAAAGACGCGCATGCGTCAAATCTACAGTCCGTTGCGTCTCAAAACCGATTCTACACGTCACCGGTTAATTATGCCGTGATTCGCCGTTTCACTGAATCCGTAAATCGATTCAGCTTGATCCACTTCAAACGCGGATTAATTTCAGGCATCGAAATAATTGGCAGTCTAAATACCAGAGCGGCGTCACTGAAATCAATCTGCCGGGTGATGAAAGTGAGATCTGCACCACAAAAAAGCACCCGATTGGGTGCTTTTTTCTCCATTTTCGGACTATCGGCCTCTGCTACTGAAGCTCTTTTTCAGTGAAGAGATCGGCAAACAAGGCGGTACTCAGATAGCGTTCACCGGAGGAGGGGAGGATCACCACAATATTTTTGTTGGCGAAGGCTTCATCTTCCTGCAGCTTTAGCGCCGCGGCAACGGCAGCACCGGATGAGATACCGGCCAGAATACCTTCCTCTTCCATCAGCCGACGCGCCGTACTGATCGCCTCTTCATTGGTGATGGCCACGACGCGGTCCACCAGATTCAGCTCAAGGTTGCCCGGGATAAAGCCTGCGCCGATACCCTGAATTTTGTGTGGGCCGGGCTTGATCTCATCGCCCGCCAGCGCCTGAGCAATCACCGGGGAATCGGTCGGCTCAACCGCGACGGTAATCAGATCTTTTTTGCCTTTGGTGTTTTTGATGTAGCGGCTGACGCCGGTCAGCGTACCGCCGGTGCCGACACCGGCAATAAAGACATCCACTTCGCCGTCCGTGTCTTCCCAGATTTCCGGGCCGGTGGTCTTTTCATGGATTTCCGGGTTGGCCGGGTTGCTGAACTGCTGCAGCAGCACATATTTATCCGGATTGCTGGCAACAACCTCTTCAGCTTTGCTGATGGCACCTTTCATGCCTTTGGTGCCTTCGGTCAGTATCAGCGTCGCGCCCAGCGCCTTCAGCAACTTACGGCGCTCCACTGACATGGTTTCTGGCATCGTCAGCGTTAATTTATAACCGCGCGCTGCGGCGACATAGGCCAGAGCAATACCGGTGTTGCCGCTGGTCGGTTCAACCAGTTCAACACCCGGTTTCAGAATACCGCGTTTTTCTGCGTCCCAAATCATATTGGCACCGATACGGCATTTTACGCTGAAGCTCGGGTTACGGGATTCAACTTTCGCAAGGATGCGGCCGTTACCGATGCGGTTCAGTCGAACCAATGGCGTATGACCAATTGTCAAAGAGTTGTCTTCATAGATCTTACTCATAGCCTGTCCTTAACTGTATGAATTATTGGGAACCCTATGAGCATACCTTTTCTGCCTGGTGGCGGAAGGAAAGAAATCGTATATCTATATGTCGCCCGGCAATAAGCCCTGCTAAAAAGAGCATAAGGCGCGCTGATGAATTTAACGCAACTCATGACGTGCCAGCGTTGACCGGTAGCGATCGACCCACATGGCGGTGGCACCGCAGACGGCAACCGGCATGATCACCAGGTTCAGAACCGGGATCATGGTGAACAGACTGATTAGCGCGCCAAACTGCATATTGGCCGTTTTGTGCTGACGCAGGGCGTTACGCATCTGCTGAAACGGCACTTTGTGGTTATCAAACGGGTAGTCGCAATACTGGATGGACAACATCCAGGCGCTGAACAGGAACCACAGCACCGGCGCAACGGTCTGGCCAAAGCCAGGAATAAAGTAGAGCAGCAGCAGTCCCAGCGCGCGGGGCAGGTAATAACCCAGTTTTTGCAGCTCGCGCTTCATAATGCGCGGCACATCCTTGATCATTCCAGCCCAGCCGCTGTCCGGCAGGGGCTTGCCTGTCAGGCGGCCTTCCAGTTGCTCGGCCAGCAGGCCGCAAAACGGAGCGGCAATTAAGTTTGCCAGGGTCGAAAAGAAGTAGCTAAACACCAGCACTATCGCAATCACTGACAGCGGCCATAACAGATAGCTCAGCCACTGCAGCCAGTCCGGAATATGGGCCATCAGCCGCGGGATCCAGTCACCGAGACGATAGAACAGCCAGATGAAAGCGCCACCCAGCATCACGATATTGATCAGCAACGGCATCACCACAAAGCGGCGAATGCCAGGCAGACGTACCAGTTTCCAGCCCTGGCTAAAGTAGTGCATGCCGTTAAAATTTGAGACGGAATTCTCAATGGCCATAGAGCCAGTTCTCCTGAAGATGTTAAGGCGCGCCCACTATAACCTGGCTTTTTCTCCAGGCCAGGTGCCGTTTGGGTAAAAAAACAGCGAAAAAGCGTGGGTTGCCTATCTTATTTGTCAGAAAATAGTGCACAGACTTGCACTTGTGTAGCAGGGCAAATACAGTTAGAGGATAAAGTTTGCCGCGGTGGCAAGGTATTGGAACAACAGAGAATACAATGATGCAGGATTTGCGTCTGATATTAATCGTTGTTGGCGCGATCGCCATTATAGCGCTCCTTCTTCACGGGCTGTGGACCAGCCGTAAAGAGCGTTCGTCAGTGTTCCGCGATCGCCCGCACAAACGTCTAAAACAACGTGATGAAAATGATGAGCAGGACCTGATTGACGACGAGGATGATGGCGTCGGCGAGGTTCGCGTTCGTTCTGATCGCAACGTACATCAGGAACCGCGTTTCGATGAGATTCGCGAGCCACAGCCAGAAGCGCCGCGTAAGCCTGCGCCCGCTGAGCCTGTGCGTCAGCCTGCGCCACGACCCGCACCGCAACCCGAACCTGAAAGCGATCCGCTTTTTAACACCGCACCGCAGCCTGCTCCGCAGTCGCGCCCTGAACCGGTTCGTCAGCAGCCCGCACCCACTTTTGTCGCGCCGCCCGTTCAGGCCGACCCGCTGCTGGATCTCGACCCGCTGGAATCTGTACAGCCAGCACCGCAGTACCAGGCAGAACCTGAGCCGCAGCCTGAAGTGACACCGGCTCCCGCGCCAGCACAGCCTGCTGCTAAAGCGCCAGCGGAAAAACCGAAAGAAGCGGTACTGGTGCTGCATGTTGCCGCACACTCGGGCGGTGAACTGAACGGTGAGGCCCTACTGCAGGGTATTCTTCAGGCGGGCTTCCAGTTTGGTGAAATGAACATTTTCCATCGTCATCTCAGTCCGGCTGGCAGCGGCCCTGTATTGTTCAGTCTGGCCAATATGGTTAAGCCGGGCTCATTCAATCCTGACCTGATGACCGATTTCAGCACGCCTGGCATCTCTATCTTTATGATGGTGCCTTCTTATGGCGATGCGAATCAGAACTTCAAGCTGATGCTGCAGTCGGCTCAGCGTATCGCTGATGATGTAGGTGGCGTGGTGCTGGATGATGAGCGTCGCATGATGACGCCACAGAAGCTGGAAACTTACAAAGCGCGTATCCGCGATGTGGTTGGCGTCTGAGACCTGCGCTAAACGCTATCTGAATTGTTAAAAACAAACCCCCGCCTGTCGGGGGTTTTTTATCTGATGGGGCTTTATGAAATCCGTCCAGGATCACATCACCGAACTGCGCACCACGTTGCGCCATCATGAATATCTCTATCACGTTATGGATGCGCCGGAAGTGCCGGATGCTGAATACGATCGTCTGATGCGCGAACTGCGTCAGCTGGAAGAGGAGCACCCGGATCTCATTACGCCAGACTCGCCGACGCAACGCGTGGGTGCCGCGCCGCTGACGGTCTTCGAGCAGGTGCGCCATGAAGTCCCGATGCTGTCGCTGGATAACGCCTTTGATGAAGCCACGTTTATGGCTTTCAACAAGCGGGTGCAGGATCGCCTGAAAAGCAGTGACGACATAACCTACTGCTGTGAACTCAAGCTCGATGGCGCTGCGGTCAGCCTGATGTATGAAAATGGTCTGCTGGTCCAGGCCGCAACGCGCGGTGACGGCACAACCGGCGAGAACATTACCGCCAATGTCCGCACCATTCGCGCTATCCCGCTGCGGCTTAAAGGCGACAACATTCCGGCACGGCTGGAAGTGCGTGGCGAAATATTTATGACGCAGCGCGGCTTTGAAAAGCTGAATGAGGAAGCACGCCGGACTGATGGCAAAGTCTTTGCTAATCCGCGCAATGCAGCAGCCGGTTCTCTGCGTCAGTTGGATCCGCGCATTACCGCCAAACGTCCGCTGACCTTCTTCTGCTACGGTTTTGGCCTGCTGGAAGGCGGTGAGATGCCGCACAGTCACATGGGGCGTCTGCAACAGTTTAAAGCCTGGGGCCTGCCGGTCAGCGACCGCATTAAGCTGGTGCACAACGCAGAAGAAGCCCTGGCCTTCTATCGTGATATTGAGCAACAGCGTCCGAATCTGGGTTTTGATATTGATGGCGTGGTGATCAAAGTCGATTCACAGGAACTGCAGGAAAAACTGGGCTTTGTGGCGCGCGCGCCGCGCTGGGCGATTGCCTTTAAATTCCCGGCACAGGAACAACTGACCTGGGTGCGGGACGTCGAATTTCAGGTTGGCCGCACCGGGGCTATCACACCGGTAGCTCGCCTTGAGCCGGTGCAGGTCGCGGGCGTGATCGTCAGCAATGCCACGCTGCATAATGCGGATGAAATCGAGCGGCTGGGATTACGCATCGGCGATCGGGTGGTCATTCGCCGCGCCGGTGATGTGATCCCGCAGGTGGTCAACGTGGTGCTCGCCGAGCGCCCTGAACAAACGCGTGAAGTCCTGTTCCCGGCACACTGTCCGGTTTGTGGTTCCGAGGTTGAACGGGTCGAAGGGGAATCGGTCACGCGCTGCACGGGCGGTTTAATCTGCGGTGCTCAGCGCAAAGAGGCGCTGAAGCATTTTGTCTCGCGCCGGGCACTGGATGTTGATGGCATGGGCGATAAGATTATCGACCAACTGGTGGAGAAAGAGTACGTCAACACACCTGCGGATCTGTTCCGTCTCACGGCGGGCAAACTGACCGGACTGGATCGCATGGGGCCGAAATCGGCGCAAAACGTTGTCGACGCGCTGGAGAAAGCGAAATCGACTACGCTGGCGCGTTTCCTCTATGCACTGGGCATTCGTGAAGTGGGTGAAGCCACCGCTGCCAATCTGGCTAACCATTTTGGTGAGTTGCAGAAGGTCATGGATGCCGATCTTGAGGCGCTGATTGCGGTGCCGGATGTCGGCAAAGTCGTTGCGGCACACGTGCGCAACTTCATGGAAGAGGAGAGCAACCGTGATGTTATCCGCCAGCTGGTCGAGGATATCGGTATTCACTGGCCGCAGGTGGTGGTGGTGAGAGCCGAAGAGATCGACAGTCCGTTCGCGGGTAAAACGGTGGTGCTGACTGGCTCACTGTCGCAGATGAACCGCGATGATGCCAAAGCGCAGCTGATCGCGCTGGGCGCAAAAGTCAGCGGCAGTGTCTCGAAGAAAACCGATTTGCTGATTGCCGGTGAAGCGGCTGGTTCAAAGCTGGCGAAAGCAGCGGAGCTTGGCATTGAAGTGATTGATGAAGCGGAAATGATCCGCCTGCTGGGAGCCTCAGATGGATGAACATCAGCTGGTGGCGATAGCCAATACGCCTATGCCGTTTGGCAAATATAAGGGGCGGATGCTGATCGATCTGCCTGAGCCTTATCTGCTGTGGTTTGCCCGCAGTGGGGACTTTCCGTCTGGTCTGCTGGGTGATCTCATGCAACTCACCCTGACAATAAAAATTGAGGGTCTGGAAGGGTTAGTTAAACCGCTTCAGACCCGCAAGTAACGCTGCCCGCACTGGCGGGCAGCCGATCTATTTCTGAGACTCCATCACCGAATCTTTGACCTGCACAGCCTGCTGCTTCTCATTGGTCTTCTTATAACGTCCGGCAATAAATGAGCAGACCATCAGCTGTACCTGATGGAAAATCATCAGCGGCAGCACAATAATCCCTACGGTACTGGCCGGGAACAGGATATTCGCCATCGGCACGCCATTCGCCAGACTCTTCTTCGAACCACAAAACAGCACCACAATCTCATCGGCGCGTTTAAAGCGGAACAGACGCGAGGCCAGCAGGTTGATAATCAGCACGGCGGTCAGCAGAATGATTGAGCCTGCCACAATCCACAGCAGCGTAATCAACCCAACGCGATGCCAGATGCCATTAACCACCGCTTCACTGAAGGCGGAGTAGACTACCAGCAGAATGGAGGTCTGGTCGGTTTTGCCAATCAGGCTGCGGTGCTTTTCAACCCAGCCCCCGATCCAGCGCCGTGAGAGGTGTCCCAGTACGAAAGGCACCATCAGTTGCAGCATAATCTTCCCGATCTGCTCCAGTCCATCGCTGGGCGCGCTGCTGTGAATATCCATCACCAGGTTCACCAGCAACGGCGAAATAAACACACCCAGCAGGCTTGATGCAGAGGCGCTGCATACCGCTGCCGCAACATTACCGCCCGCCATGGAGGTAAACGCGATAGCAGACTGCACGGTCGCAGGCAGGATACAGAGGTAGATAAAGCCGGTATAAATTTCCGGGCCGACATTAACCGGATGCCACCAGACCAGCAACAGACCCAGCACCGGAAACAGCACAAAGGTGCTGAACATAATCCACAGATGCAACCGCCAGTGACTGCTGCCTGAGATGATCTTTTCACGCGACAGCTTGGCACCATGCATAAAGAACAGCAGTGCTATCGCTGCCGTCGCGAGATAGCTGAATATATCAACGTAGATCCCTCTGGCTGGCAGAAAAGAGGCCAGCAGCACGGTGATGATGAGTTTAATCATCATCGGATCGAGTTTTAAAAATCCCATTGTTAAATTCCGGTAAATTTTTCAATAGCGCGATTGTGCGTGAAACCTGTTTAGAAATAAAATTGATTTATTGAATTAATCTATGAGCAGAATCGATGAATTACACCCTGCGTCAGCTACGAACCTTTATTGCGGTGGCTCACTATGGCGGATTCAGCCAGGCGGGGCAGGCGATAGGTCTGAGTCAGTCGGCGGTCAGCCACAGTATTAAAGAGCTGGAAGCGGAAACCGGCGTGCGATTGCTGGATCGAACCACCCGGGAGGTGATGCTGACTGAAGCGGGAAAACAGCTGGCGTCACGCATGGAGCGCCTGCTGGAGGAGATTCATACCACGCTGCTGGATATCCGCAGTTTTGGCGAACAGCGCAGTGGTACCGTCAGGGTGGCAGCCAGCCAGACCATTTCCGCTCATCTGATGCCGCAATGTCTGGGCGCCAGCCAGCAACACTTTCCTGACATCAAAGTGATACTGCACGATCGCGCCCAGCAGTGGGTGCTGCAAAGTGTGCGTAACGCCGAAGTCGATTTCGGGATTGTGATTGGGCCACTCAGCGACAGCGATTTTGACAGCATCGCGATTCTGGATGAGCCTTTCCTGCTGCTATGCCGTGATGATGATCCGCTGGCGCAGGTGGAAAGGGCAGAATGGTCAATGCTGGATGGCCGCACCATGGTGCTTCAGGACTACGCTTCCGGCAGTCGGGTCCTCATTGATGCGGCGATGCAGCAGCAGAATATCAGGGCTGAAGTCGTTCAGGAGATTGGTCATCCCGCTACGCTGTTTCCGATGGTACAGGTGGGGATCGGCATCAGTATTCTGCCCGCGCTGGCGTTACCGTTACCGGCGGATCGCGCATTAACGGTGCGGCGTCTGTATCCTGAAATCAATCGCAGCCTCACGCTGATCAAGCGTAAAAACCGTTCGCTGACGCCTGCTGCCGAAGCAATCTGGCAAGAGGTGCGCCAGCAGGCGACGCTGCTGGCGCAACAACGCGAGGCCAGGCCCGCATTTTAGATGTAGACATCAATTTTGTTGGTGTCGGTAGGGCGGTTAATCCCGTCTGCTTTGCTCTCACTGACGGACGAGCTGTCACTCTTTGGCTGATCCTGCTCGGCCTGCTTCTGTTCCAGCTGAGCAATCTGCGCCTGCAGCATGGTGATTTGTGACTGATACATCTGCTGCATTTCAGACTTCTGTTCGTCAGTCAGTTCTTTGTTGTCGGCCAGCTCTTTGACTTGCGTTAAGACGTTCTGAATCTGTTTATTCAGCGCCGCGACCTGCGAGGCAACACTACCGCCACCGCTGTCACCGCCACTGACTGCACTGCTTAGAATTCCGGAAATTGAAGACATCATTTTTCTCCCTGTAAGTTGTCAGATACGTTATCGGCACGCTGTGAAACGACTTGAGAGCTGAAATTGTTAAGGTTGCGAAAAGGCGAGAGCTTATCTGTTAAGCCAATGTCAGTGCAGCAGAAAAAAAACAGGCACCAAAAAGGGCTAAAAGACAGCAGATAAGCTTAAAGCGAGGGGAGCACAGGCCTGTAGCAAAGCATCGCGGGACAGGGACAAAAACGCCGGGAGCGTTTTTGAACAACGCAAAGCGTTGGCCCGTCTGCGGGCGCACCTCAGGGATGAGGTGCGTAATCGCCCGCGCTGAGCCTGCCATGGATGGCGATTTTGCGTCTTTGCGAAAGGCCTGTGCTCCCTGAGCCAGCACTTTGTTTAAAGTCTGAAATAGCTGGAAAAAGCAGTTTTACCCTGAAGCGCAGGAAATCTCTCAATAGTAGAAACGAAAAAAGCGCCATAAAGGCGCTTTATTCTGAATTGGTGGGTCGTGCAGGATAGCCTCGGCCCGTCGTGGGCCTCGCCCTGCGGGTGATGCTGTCGCATCAGCCTGAATCGCTCCCGGCGATTCAGTCGAACCTGCAGCAGGTTCTCACCCTGCACGGTAAAGTCCGTGCCCCGGAAACGAAAAAAGCGCCTCAAAGGCGCTTTATTCTGAATTGGTGGGTCGTGCAGGATTCGAACCTGCGACCAATTGATTAAAAGTCAACTGCTCTACCAACTGAGCTAACGACCCGAAGTGGTGGGTGATGACGGGTTCGAACCGCCGACCCCCTCCTTGTAAGGGAGATGCTCTACCAACTGAGCTAATCACCCACTTCGTACTTCAGTACTACTAACAGGCAAGATATGGTGGGTGATGACGGGTTCGAACCGCCGACCCCCTCCTTGTAAGGGAGATGCTCTACCAACTGAGCTAATCACCCATATCTTCATACCTGTTCACTGCGGGCCACGCTGTTAAGAGTGGTGGGTGATGACGGGTTCGAACCGCCGACCCCCTCCTTGTAAGGGAGATGCTCTACCAACTGAGCTAATCACCCCCGCTGTGTGGAGTCGCATTATAGGGATAGTTGATTTTGAGTCAACGCTTTTTAAAACATAAATGTGCGTTCGGTTTATTTTTAAACACCCTGTCGCGCTTTTAGCCAATGTGCTGGTTTTACTGGCAGAAAAGCCCCTTTTCCCGGGCGGCAACCGGCGGGCATGCATTGAGGATTCACCGTCAGATGCTAGAATGTGCCCACTGTTTTTTCGCGTCTAACCTGTTTTTTGTCATCCAGACAGAGAACCCGCGCATCTAAGGCAATACTCAATGAAAATCAAAACACGCTTCGCGCCCAGCCCGACTGGCTATCTGCATGTAGGTGGCGCCCGTACCGCACTTTACTCCTGGCTCTTTGCCCGTCACAACCAGGGCGAGTTCGTGCTGCGCATTGAAGATACCGATCTGGAGCGCTCCACGCCGGAAGCTATCGAAGCCATCATGGATGGCATGAACTGGCTGAGCCTCGACTGGAATGAAGGCCCTTACTACCAGACAAAACGTTTTGATCGTTACAACGCGGTCATTGATGAAATGCTGGAAGCGGGTACAGCCTATAAATGCTACTGCTCTAAAGAACGTCTGGAAGCGCTGCGTGAAGAGCAGATGGCCAACAACGAAAAGCCGCGTTACGACGGCCGCTGCCGTGACAGCCATGAACATCATGCAGATGATGAGCCGTGCGTTGTGCGTTTCCGCAATCCGCAGGAAGGTTCGGTCATCTTTGACGACCAGATCCGTGGCCCGATTGAGTTCAGCAACCAGGAGCTGGATGATCTGATCATCCGCCGCACCGATGGTTCGCCAACCTACAACTTCTGCGTCGTCGTGGATGACTGGGATATGGGCATCACCCATGTGATTCGCGGTGAAGACCACATTAACAACACGCCACGTCAGATCAACATCCTCAAAGCAATTGGCGCGCAGGTTCCGGTGTATGCCCACGTCTCAATGATCCTGGGCGATGACGGCAAAAAGCTCTCCAAGCGTCATGGGGCGGTAGGGGTGATGCAGTATCGTGATGATGGCTACCTGCCAGAAGCGCTGCTCAACTACCTGGTTCGTCTGGGCTGGTCACATGGCGATCAGGAAATCTTCAGCGTGGCCGAAATGGCTGAGCTCTTTACCCTGGATGCAGTCAGTAAGTCTGCCAGTGCGTTCAACACTGAGAAACTGCAGTGGCTGAACCATCACTACATCAATACGCTGCCGCCAGAATATGTGGCGACACATCTGCAGTGGCATATTGAAGAGCAGAAAATTGATACCCGTACGGGTCCGGAACTGGCGAAGCTGGTTGGTCTGTTAGGCGAGCGCTGCAAAACGTTAAAAGAGATGGCTGCATCCTGCCGCTACTTCTATGAAGACTTTGCAGAATTTGATGCCGATGCCGCGAAGAAAAATCTTCGTCCGGTAGCACGTCAGCCGCTGGAAGTGGTACGCGATAAGCTGGCCGCGATCGAAGAGTGGACGGCTGAAAACGTACATCAGGCTATTCAGAGCACCGCAGATGAGCTGGAAGTCGGGATGGGGAAAGTGGGCATGCCGCTGCGCGTGGCCGTAACCGGTGCCGGTCAGTCACCCGGACTGGATGTCACCGTGGAAGCGATAGGCCGCAGCCGCAGCGTTGCACGTATTGAGCAGGCGCTGGCCTTTATCAGTGAGCGGGAAGCGCAGGCTTAATAAACAGAACCGGAAGCTTCGCGCTTCCGGTTTTTACTCTTCAGTGATATCCAGACGCTGCAACATGCCTTTAATACCTATCCGTAATATCAGCGCTGACAGCTGCTCCTGTTCAGCCTGACTCATTTGCGGAACCGCATTTACCAACAGTGCCGTCAGTGAATCTGCCGGAACCCTATACATTGCGGCGGGTTCGTGCAGGCTACGCGTCGAATGGATAAATTTTTCTACGCGATCATCGACATGAATCAATCGCGCCTTGCCGCCCTGAATACCGGGTCTGGGCAGGGTGGTCCAGTTTTCACGCTTAATCCATTTGTTCACTGTCTGTCGGCTCAGGCCCGTCTCTGAGGCGAGTTCTTCGGGTGTTAACCATTCCTTTTTCATCATACCTTCCCTGATAAATACACCTTACTCTTCGCTGATTCCCAGTCGCTGCAAAACGCCCTTGATACCTTCGCGTAAGATTAGTGCAGTGAATTGATCCTGCTCGTCCTGAGTCATTTGCTGGACGGAACTTATTAATAACGCAGGTAATGAATTAGACGGAGTGCCATAAGTTGCCGTCGGCTCGTTAAGGTTACGGGTCGACTGAATAAAACTTTTCACGCGCTCATCAATGTGAATCAATCTGGCTTTACCGCCTTGCACACCGGGCTTCGGCGTGGTCGTCCAGTTTTCCCGCTTGATCCATTTATTCACCGTTTGCCGACTGTAACCCGTCTCTGCAGCCAGCTCTTCGGGGGTAAGCCATTCCTTTTTCACGATGCAGTCCCTGATTAATACATTAGCAGGACATATTACAGCAAAACGTAACGGGTGAAAGTAACTGAAGCTGAAATTGCCTTTTGTCTCTCGACAAAAGGCAAAACATCATTACTGAGGATTACTGGCGGGTTCAGCGGCAGGGCGGAATGCAAGGAAATAGGCCAGACCAACGAACACGGCACCACCCACGGCATTGCCTGAGAAGACGGCAATAAAATTAGGGAAGTACTCTGCCCAGCTCATCTGACCGGCAAAAATGGCGGCCGGAATAATAAACATGTTAGCGACAACGTGCTGGAAGCCAATGGCCACAAATGCCATCACCGGGAACCACATGCCGAAGATCTTGCCGACCACATCTTTACTGGCAAAGGCCAGCCATACCGCCAGGCAAACCAGCCAGTTACAGCCGATGCCGGAAATAAAGGCGTGCAGGAAATCAGCGTGGACTTTTGCAGAGGCGATAGCAACGGTCTTCTTCAGGTAATCGCCCTCGGTCATACCCAGCATGTGACCAAAGAACCAGGCGACAGCCACGCTGCCGAGAAAGTTAGCCAGGGTAACCCAGAACCAGTTGCGCGCCACGCTCATAAAGCTGATGCGACGGGCGAACCAGGCCACCGGTAAGGTCATCATATTACCGGTCAGCAGTTCACCACCCGCCAGCACGGTCATGATGATCCCCACCGGGAAGACCGCGGCACCTAACAGGCCACCAAAAGAGCCCCATTCAGCGGGAAGGGTGTTGATCACGTGAAGATCCAGCAGGAAGCCGGTCGCAATAAATGCGCCCGCCATAAAGCCGAGAATCAGAAGGATGCTGACAGGTGCACGGCTTTTAGCCACGCCTGACTGGATCGCCAGTTGTGCGATTTCTTTAGGTGTATGCAGCGACATAGTATCTCAGTAGTTTTTTTATGATTAATGGGACGATAACGCCTGGTGGACGCGTGGTGCGCGGGAGAGGGTCCCGGGTACCACTAAATTAGCGGGCTAAGTTTTGCATGCGAAAAAGCCGAAGACAAGAAAATTCCTATAACATATTTAACCGTGAATTAACCTGACGGCAGACTGAATAACAGTTAAAAAACGGTCCTGTGTGAACAGACACGATTTTCCCCTGCAGCATGCTGCTGAAACTTCGCAGGTTGCCGCCTTTTTCAGCGATCAAACAGAGAATGTCATTTTGCCGTTGACACCCCGGAGGGGGTTTCATATTATGCCGTCCGTCGCTTAACGCGACAGTTTTTCGGTTCGGGGCTATAGCTCAGCTGGGAGAGCGCCTGCATGGCATGCAGGAGGTCAGCGGTTCGATCCCGCTTAGCTCCACCAAACTTCTTCCCAAAAGTTTGGCACTGAAAAACGATTCCAGATGTGGGGGTATAGCTCAGCTGGGAGAGCGCTTGCATGGCATGCAAGAGGTCAGCGGTTCGATCCCGCTTATCTCCACCATTTTCTGACACGCCGTTGTCAAAATCCTTTCTGATTAATCTCTTATTCGCCAGTTGCTGCGGATCCCAACGCTATTGCTTTGCCATTCACGCTGCTGCGCACGCTTAATTGCGTTATTAACCGGCATAACCTGCTATGACATCCGATGCTGTTTGCGGGACGCTGTGCCGCCTGTTGTGCACTATCTGAATGCAGATGTGACATGTGCAATGAAAGAGTTAACGCAGGAAAGTGGAATCAGCGGGAAGCAGAGCAAGGATAGAGCAGAAAGAGAAGGGCGAGACCTGCTCGCCCTTTGATGCTTAGAGTAGTGCGCAGAACCGTGCTTAGAACGCCAGAACCAGACCGGCGATAGCGGCGGAAAGCACGCTGACCAGCGTAGAGCCGTACAGCAGCTTCAGACCAAAGCGGGAAACCACGTTACCCTGTTCTTCGTTCAGACCTTTAATCGCACCGGCCACGATGCCGATAGAAGAGAAGTTAGCGAACGAGACCAGGAACACAGAAAGAATACCTTCTGAATGTGGTGACAGCTGACCCGCGATTTTCTGCAGATCCATCATGGCAACAAACTCATTCGATACCAGCTTGGTCGCCATAATACTGCCGACCTGCAACGCTTCGCCAGCAGGTACGCCCATCACCCAGGCAAACGGATAGAAGACAAAGCCGAGAACGCCCTGGAAAGAGATGCCGAAGATCAAATCAAACAGCGCATTCAGACCTGAAATCAGCGCGATAAAACCAATCAGCATGGCGGCAACGATAATCGCGACGCGGAAACCGGCCAGGATATACTCGCCCAGCATCTCAAAGAAGCTCTGGCCTTTGTGCAGATCCTGCAACTGCAGATCTTCTTCGTTCTCAACGCGATAAGGGTTGATCAGCGACAGCACGATAAAGGTGCTGAACATGTTGAGCACCAGCGCGGCGACCACATACTTCGGCTGGAGCATGGTCATGTAGGCGCCGACGATCGACATCGATACGGTCGACATCGCGGTCGCGGCCATGGTGTACATGCGGCGCTGTGACATTTGGCCCAGGATATCTTTATAGGCGATGAAGTTTTCTGACTGTCCCAGTATCAGAGAACTTACGGCGTTGAAAGATTCCAGTTTTCCCATGCCATTCACTTTCGACAGTACGGTACCAATACCGCGAATCACCCATGGCAGGATACGGAAATGCTGCAGAATACCGATCAGCGCAGAGATAAAGACGATAGGGCACAATACGTTAAGGAAGAAGAAGGCCAGACCTTTGTCGCTCATGTTGCCAAAGACGAAGTTAGTACCCTCAGCGGCATACTTCAGCAGATGGTCAAAGAAGCCCGCGAATCCTTTGACGAAACCGAGTCCCGCTTCTGAGTTCAGGAAGAACCAGGCGAGCACAATTTCAATCACCAGTAGCTGTATAATGTAGCGAATGCGAATGCTTTTACGATCGTGACTAACCAGCAAGGCGAGTATCCCGACCACCACCAGTGCTAAAAGAAATTGCAAAATATGGGACATGGTTGCTCCAAATTTGAGGAGGGTTGTATTTTGTTGCGTATTCTATGTAACGCGTTACTTAAAAACGAGATCTGAACCACAATATAAGTATTCGCTATCGTTATATTTTCCAGAAAAGTTCCAGAGATCACGTCCTGTTTACAAATACTTCACTTCAGATAACCACATAATTATTGTCTGAATTTTACACCGGGCGTAAAGTGACACTATTGCTCACATTTTTAGCAATCACATCCTTTACTGTAATGTATAGCAATGGCTATACTTTATAGCAGCATCTATTACACCGATAACAATAAACGAATTTCACTTGCACCTGCTAACCCCTAAGCTGCCGGGGCAGGCAAATGTTCAGACAGGGTACCGGATATGTTTGAAAGTCGTACCGCCGAGCGCGCCGCTCGCGGAGTCAGAAAAGTCAAACTCGCACTACTGGGGCCCGCTTTTATCGCCGCTATCGGCTATATCGATCCGGGCAACTTTGCGACCAACATTCAGGCGGGCGCTGCTTACGGCTACAAATTGCTGTGGGTGGTGGTATGGGCCAACATCATGGCCATGCTGATTCAGCTGATGTCAGCCAAGCTGGGTATCGCTACAGGCAAAAACCTCGCTGAACACATCCGCGATCGTTTTCCCCGGCCCGCCGTCTGGTTTTACTGGGTGCAGGCGGAAATTATCGCCATGGCCACTGACCTGGCGGAATTTATCGGTGCCGCGCTGGGGTTCAAACTGCTGCTCGGCATTTCTTTGATGCAGGGCGCGGTGCTGACCGGCATCGCTACGTTCCTGATATTAATGTTACAGAGCCGGGGGCAAAAGCCGCTGGAGCTGGTGATTGGCGGACTGCTGCTGTTTGTGGCGGCGGCCTATATCGTTGAACTCTTTTTCTCACAACCCAGTGTCAAAGAGCTGGTGATCGGCATGGCGCTGCCCGCGTTACCAACGTCGGATGCCGTATTCCTGGCGGCGGGTGTGCTGGGTGCGACCATTATGCCGCACGTGATTTACCTGCACTCCGCGCTGACGCAGGGTAAAAGTGAGGACAGCAAAGGTCAGCGGTACTCCTCAACTAAACTGGATGTGGCGATTGCCATGACCATCGCCGGATTTGTTAACCTGGCAATGATGGCGACCGCCGCAGCGGCGTTTCACTTCAGCGGCCACAGTAAAATCGCTGAACTCGATCAGGCCTATCTGACGCTGCAACCGCTGTTAGGTCAGGCGGCGGCGACGGTGTTTGGTCTGAGCCTGGTGGCCGCCGGATTATCTTCAACGGTGGTCGGTACGCTGGCGGGGCAGGTGGTGATGCAGGGCTTTATCCACTTCCATATTCCCCTATGGGTGCGCCGAACCGTCACCATGCTGCCCTCTTTTATTGTCATCTGGGCCGGCTGGGACCCGACAAGGGTTCTGGTAATGAGTCAGGTGCTGCTGAGTTTTGGTATTGCGCTGGCGTTGATTCCGCTGCTCTCCTTTACCGGCAACCGCGAGCTGATGGGCGATGATATGGTTAACTCGCGTCTGATGCAGAATACCGGGCGACTGATCGTGCTGCTGGTGATTACGCTGAATCTTTACCTGCTGGTGGGTGAAGCGCTGGGGCTGTAGCGGTTATGGTAAACAAGAAAACGCCCGGCTATGCCGGGCATTTTCTTGTTGGCAACGTCTGGCCAGGTTCGCAGTGATACCGAGCCAGCGCAGGAAACACGGTCAGATCGGAAAGACGCAAAATCCGTCATCCATGACATGCTCGGCCCGCGCGATTACGCACCTCATCCCTGAGGTGCGCCCGTAGCCGGGCCAACGCGTTGCGTTGTTCAAAAACGCTCCCGGCGTTTTTGTCCATGGCGCGGGACGCTTTCCTCTTCTGACCGTGTTCCCTGCGCGTTGAGTTTATGCGTTGCGGCCAGAATCACACTGATTGAAGTCTTTGTGTTGTCTGAAACGCCCGGTTCTGCCGGGCGTTTTTATTAATGGCGATCGTGTCCGTGATGGTCTGGACCGCGATGGTCAGGACCACGACGGTCATGATGATCCCAGCCACGATCACGATCGCGGCGATACTGATGTTCCCAGCGACGCTCACGGTCGCGCTCATGCCAGCGGCGTTCGCGCTCCCACTGCTGCTGACGACGCCACTCTTCGTGTCGCCACCAGCGGCGTTCGTTGTAAGAATAGCGGTCGTTCCACCAGCGCGGTTCACGCCAGCGACCACCATCCCAGTAATAGCCACGGCGATCGCGATCGCCAAGATTCAGGGTGACGCCGGGGGCCAGAGTAATAGAGGCACTGGAGGCCTGGGCTGTGTGGTGTGCCAGCGGCGACAACAGGGCCAGCAGGGCAGCAAAAATAAGGGCTCTTTTCATTTTCTTCTCCTCATCAACAGTCTGACGCTGTTGCGGCGCAGCGATTATGCCTGCGTATTGCTGTTGTTACCGCATCATTGTGTCGGAAGATTGTGAGGAAATTGGGGAGAGAAAGGGGTTTGAGACTATTCTGGCGCAGAAAACGCCCGGCCTCAGCCAGGCGCTAAAACCGTTACAGTAGTGCCGCGTCAATCGCAGCTAACTCGCTGTCGCTGAACTGACGGCGAGCGAGCATCGCCACCGCGTCATCGATCTGGGCTGTTTTGCTGGCTCCGATCAGTACTGAAGTCACACGCTCATCGCGCAGCACCCACGCCAGCGCCATCTGCGCCAGCTTCTGTTCGCGCTGCTGCGCAATAGCATTAAGCTTGCGGACCTTCTCCATCTTCTCATCCGTCAGCTGGTTCTCATTCAGGAACTTGCTGCCGCTGGCCGCGCGCGAATCTTCCGGAATGCCCTGCAGATAGCGATCGGTGAGCACGCCGCCTGCCAGCGGAGAGAAGGCGATACAGCCGACGCCCGCATCGCCCAGCGTCTGAATCAATCCCTGCTCAGGTGTGCGTTCAAACATCGAATAGCGCGGCTGGTGAATCAGACAAGGGGTGCCGAGATCGCGCAGGATAGCTATCGCTTCGGCGGCGAGATCGGCCGGATAGTTTGAAAGGGCAGCGTAAAGCGCTTTGCCCTGGCGCACCACATGGTCCAGCGCGCGCATTGTCTCTTCCAGCGGGGTTTCCGGATCGGGACGGTGATGATAGAAAATATCCACATACTCCAGCCCCATTCGCTTCAGACTCTGATCCAGACTGGCGACCAGATATTTACGCGAACCCCAATCCCCATAAGGCCCCTGCCACATGGTATAGCCCGCTTTAGTGGAGATGATCAGCTCATCACGATGGGCACGAAAATCTTCCCGCAGAATACGCCCGAAGTTCTCTTCGGCTGAGCCAGGGGGTGGACCGTAATTGTTGGCTAAGTCGAAGTGCGTGATGCCAAGGTCAAACGCATGACGCAGCAGCTCACGGCTGTTATCGACCCGGGTACTGTCACCAAAGTTATGCCACAGTCCCAGCGAAATGGCGGGCAGTTTGATTCCGCTGCGGCCGCTGCGGCGATATTCCATCTGTTGATAGCGATCGGGATGAGGGAAAAGGGACATTCAGCGCTCCTGGGTAAAAACGGGGATATGTGCCAAAAGTCTATCAGTGTATACGGTTACACTCAGTGACAGCGCGCTGCAATTCGCATTTTTACAGAATATTCCGCCAGCGTAACGTCGCCTTTCCAGCCATTGCGGCTGGCTAAAATAGCGGCACGCCTCGCTAATTTCATCCTGTGTCAGATACTTAACCCGACTCTTCCCTGAAAGGAATGCGCAATGTCCACGTTCACTGTTGGAGATTACCTGCTGACCCGTCTGCAGGAGATTGGTGTAAAGCATCTGTTTGGCGTGCCGGGCGACTATAACCTGCAATTTCTTGACCACGTCATCGCCCATCCGGCCATCAGCTGGGTAGGCTGCGCTAATGAGCTTAACGCAGCCTATGCGGCAGACGGTTATGCACGCTGCAACGGCGCGGGAGCGCTTTTGACCACCTTTGGTGTGGGCGAGCTCAGCGCGATTAATGGCATTGCGGGCAGTTATGCCGAGTATCTGCCGGTGATCCATATCGTTGGCGCGCCTGCGACGCAGGCCCAGTTGCAGGGGGATTGTGTTCATCATTCGCTGGGCGATGGCGATTTCCAGCATTTTATTCGCATGGCCACAGAAGTCAGTGCGGCAACGGCACAGCTTACCGCCGACAACGCCACGGCTGAGATTGATCGGGTGATCGTCAGTGCGCTGCAGGCCCGTCGTCCCGGCTATTTGTCGCTGGCCGTCGACGTGGCGGCCATGGAGGTGCAGCCACCCGCGCAGCCCCTGAACAGTCATCAATCCTCTTCGCCCGCTGCGCGTCGCGCTTTCAGCGACGCGGCGGAACGTTTGCTGGCACCGGCGCAGCGGGTTTCACTGCTGGCCGATTTTCTTGCGCTGCGCTGGCAGCAGCAGTCCGCACTGGCCGCGCTGCGTGAACAGTGTGCGATTCCCTGTGCCAGCCTGCTGATGGGCAAGGGGGTTCTGGATGAACAGCAGCCGGGTTACGTCGGTACCTATGCCGGTGAGGCCAGCGCAGGGCAGGTGTGCGAACAGATCGAGCAGGTGGATGTGGCGATCTGCGTCGGGGTGCGATTTACCGACACCATTACTGCAGGCTTCACGCAGCAGTTTAACCCTGAGCGGCTGATTGATCTGCAGCCCCTCAGCGCCAGCGTGGGCGGTGAAAGTTTTGCGCCGCTGTCGATGGCGGATGCGCTGAGCGAACTGCTGCCGCTGTTTGAACGCTATGGCCAGCAGTGGCAACCCGGCGCCACGCCGCCCGCCGCGCAATCTGCAGAACCGGCGGCGGTAATCAGCCAGCAGGCGTTCTGGCAGGCGATGCAGGCATTCCTGCAACCCGGCGACCTTATTCTGGCCGAGCAGGGGACAGCCGCCTTTGGGGCCGCCGCGTTAAGATTGCCCTCGCAGGCGCAGCTGGTGGTTCAGCCATTATGGGGATCAATCGGCTATACTCTTCCGGCAGCATTTGGCGCGCAGACTGCCGATCCTGCTCGCCGGGTTATCCTGATCATCGGAGACGGTTCGGCGCAGCTGACAATTCAGGAACTGGGTTCGATGCTGCGTGACCAGCAGCGACTGATACTCTTTTTGCTGAATAATGAAGGCTATACCGTCGAACGGGCGATTCATGGCGCAACACAACGTTACAATGATATTGCCCAGTGGAACTGGACGGCCTTACCGCACGCCCTTAGCCTGCAGGGCCAGGCGCAGAGCTGGCGTATCAGTGAAACGGTGCAGTTAGAGGAAGTGATGGCGCGACTCTCAGAGCCGAAGTGGCTCTCTCTGGTTGAAGTCGTCATGCAGAAAGAGGATTTGCCGCCACTGCTACGAAAAGTCACCGCCTGCCTGAATCAACGCAACGGCGGCTAAGATTCAGATAGTTGCCGCTGTGCAGGGTGGACTATCGCGGTTAGGCTGTAGCACACCTGAGTAAGACGCTCACCAATCGCACCGGTGAGCGTTGTTGTTTTATGGGCAGAATTTTATAGTGTCCTCCAACTCTTAAGACCCCAAGCGGAGCAACAGAAGAATGACAACCTATGCCTTGGTCGGCGATGTCGGCGGTACTAACGCACGCCTCGCCCTGTGTGAGGTGGAAAGCGGCAGCATCACCCAGGCCAAAACATTCTCAACATCAGAATACGACAGCCTCGAAGCCGTCATCCGCCACTATCTTGATGAACAACAGCAGGACGTTAAAGATGGCTGTATTGCCATTGCCTGCCCGATTACCGATGACTGGGTTGAAATGACCAACCATGACTGGGCGTTTTCCACGCGCAAGCTCAAAGAGAACATCGGTTTTGAACACCTGGAAATCATTAACGACTTCACTGCGGTATCTATGGCGATCCCGATGCTGACCGCCGAAAACGTGATTCAGTTTGGCGGTACAGAGCCAGTCAAAGATAAACCTATCGCGATTTATGGTGCCGGCACCGGATTAGGCGTCAGCCATCTGGTGCATGTGGACAAGCGCTGGGTCAGCCTGCCAGGTGAGGGCGGTCATGTCGACTTCGCTGCCAACAGCGAAGAAGAAGATCAGATCCTGGAAGTGCTGCGCGAAGAACTGGGCCATGTTTCAGCGGAACGTGTGCTGTCAGGTGCCGGTCTGGTTAACCTGTATCGTGCGATTGTTAAAGTGGATAATCGCGTGCCGGAAAACCTGAAGCCGAAAGATGTCAGCCAGCGTGCGCTGGATGACAGCTGCACCGACTGCCGTCGCGCGCTGTCAATGTTCTGCGTCATCATGGGCCGTTTCGGCGGTAACCTGGCGCTGAATCTTGGCACCTTTGGTGGTGTCTATATTGCCGGTGGCATCGTGCCACGCTTCCTGGAGTTCTTTAAGTCGTCGGGTTTCCGCGCGGCGTTTGAAGATAAAGGCCGCTTCCGCGACTATGTTGCCAGCATCCCGGTTTATATGATTACGCACGACCAGCCTGGCCTGCTGGGCGCGGGCGCGCATCTGCGCCAGACGCTGGGTCGCGAAATCTGATTCTGTTTTACCTCGCGCGCGTACTGCCATTCTGCGCGCGAGCGATTTTCCCGATCGGCCTGCTTTAGCGGGGCAGGATCGGGAAATCCCCCCGGACTTTTTGCTGCTCTCCTGCTTCGCCATCCCCCTTTCTGAACAGGCCTTTAGCCCTCCTGCGCTACAGGCGCATCAGCTGTCGAAACTGCTTCACCTTACTGCGGCTGACCGGCACCTGAAACTCCAGATCGCGCAGCTTCAGCAGATAGGTATTGTTAAACCACGGCTCGATTTCACGAATCTTGCTGAGGCTGACGCAGAAAGAGCGGTGGCAGCGGAAAAATTGCTGTTCCGGCAGGCGTGAACAGAACTCGGTAATATTCATCGACATCACGTAGGATTCGCGCCGGGTATAAACAAAGGTCAGCTTCTCATGCGCCTCAACGTAGTAAATATCATTCACGTCAGTGACGATAATGCGCTCATCTTTGATCAGGTTGACCGTCTGCGGCGCGGGCGTGGCGCTGAGATGGCTGACCGCCTGCTGCGCCTGCGCTGTGGCTTCGAGCTTGTTCAGCATGGTAACAATCCGCGACTCCTGATAGGGCTTGAGAATGTAGTCAAACGCCTCCAGCTCAAACGCTTCTACCGCATGCTCTTTCCACGCGGTAATAAAGACAATCAGTGGCTTGTGGGCAAACTGATGGATATTCTGTGCCAGCAGCATGCCATCCAGCGAGGGGATGTTGATATCGAGGAAAATCACATCAACCCGATGCTGTTGCAGGTACTTCAGCACGTCCAGACCATCGTCAAAACAGGCTTCGATCTCGATTTTGCTGTGATGCTGAATCATCCAGCTCAGCTCCTGCTGCGCCAGGAATTCATCTTCCACAATAATGGCTTTCATAACAGATTCTCCGCCAGGCGCTGGCCATTCTTACTCAGCGTAAAGGAAATCTCAGTGCCCGGCTGATGCCGCACGATATTCAATCCCTGACCTGACAAAAGTTTTACCCGATGATGCACATTGAGCAGGCCGATTTTATTACCGGGCATCTCGTTGCGCGCCACCCGTGCTATCACTTCGTCACTGATGCCCTGGCCGGTATCCCGCACCGAGATCCGCACCTGATCGCCCAGATCCCGGACGCTCAGCGTCACCACGCCTTTACCTTTACAGGGCTGGATGCCATGGACAATGGCATTCTCCACCAGAGGCTGGATCAGCAGACTCGGCAGCAGAAAATGGAGATCCTCATCGACGTCATAGATCATCGTCAGCTTATCGCCAAACCGGGCCTGCTCGATGGCGATGTAATCTTTCACCTGCCACAGCTCTTTACGGATGTCGATTAGCTCATCGTCGTTCAGTTCCAGGTTGTAGCGCAGATAGCGTGACAGATTTATCACCAGCTGACGGGCGGTATCGGGATTGAGCCGGATAGAAGAGGAGATAGCATTCAGGGCGTTGAACAGGAAATGAGGATTTATTTTACTTTGCAGCGCACGCAGTTCCGCTTTATTAGCCATCTCGCGCAACTGCTCGGCACGCGATACTTCAAGCTGGGTTGAGATGATTTGTGACAGGCCGATCGCCATCTCCTTCAGCGAGCCGGTAATACGGTGTGCGCGGCGATAGTAGATTTTCAGCGTGCCGGTGACTTTGCCTTTCTCCCACAGCGGGATCACAATCATGGAGTGAATATCTTTGGTGCGATGCGCTTCATCGTTGTTCTTAATGATAATTTTACCGCTGGCGATCGACTGCGCCGTGGTGGGGCTGATGCCATCATCCCCATGTTTATAATTATGTTCGCCATAGCCTACGTAGGCCAGAATCTGTTTTTTATCGGTCATCGCCACCGCATCGGCTTTGATCTCCCGTCGGATAATGTCACAGATGTTGCGCAGCGAGTCGCTGTTCACCTGACGGAACAGCGGCAGGGTTTTATTGGCGATCTCCAGCGCCAGCTTGGCCTGGCGGGCAGCAATCGCCTCTTTCTCACCCTCAACGCTCTGCACCAGCAGCACAATGATGCCGATACTGGAGGCACCGAGGATCATCGGCAGGGCAATTTCCGACACAATCGCCAGCCCGAGTGAGGTGGGGCGCGCCCACACAACAATCAACAACATCGTCAGGGCTTCACAGAGCATGCCGCCGACGATACCGGCACGCCAGCGGTGCTCTTTCAGTACCCGGCGATTAATACCGCCCGCAACGATACCGGCAATGATGCTGGTAATCAGGCAGGGCACGGAGGTCACGCCGTGAATATCGATCAGAAAACGGTGCAGACCTGCGATAACCCCGGTGGCGATCCCGACCCAGGGACCAAACAGAATGCCACCCGCCATCACGGCGATGACCCGCACATTCAGCAGTGAACCATCGACATCGACACCCGACCAGGTACTGAACAGCGCAAACAGGGAAAAGATGGCAGTAACGGCTACTTTCTCCGCACGGGTGTGTTCATCTTTTTGCAGCAGCTGACGAAACGGGCGGGTGCGCGTCAGGAAGAACAGGCAGATCAGCATCAGGGCGGCGCGGTCAAATACTGCCAGTAACATCGTGAAGTGGGAGGACACAGGCGACTCGTCGGCAATGGAAAGTGCCTCTATGATAAAAAATGTGATCGCGAACCGCTAGCGTCCCGATCAATCACGGCGGGAGTTAGTGTTTCAGATCAATTTTTACGGCATATCTGCAAAAAGAGGAAAGGTTGAGTGCATTAAAGGGGAACAGTTTTTCGCCCTGCAGAGGCTGGTCGCTAAGGTGCCGTTTTGCTATGTTGCGCGATGAGGTGCGCCAGTGACCGCTGGAAAACCGCGCCCATCGGGAGCAGCAGATGCAACTAGTCACCGCCAGATTAACCCTGAGTAAATTACAGCCAGAAGACTGGCAACTGTTTCGTGCCGTCCATGAAGATCGCAACACCATGACCTGGGTGAGCGAAGTCCCCGATGAAGCGGATATCCGCCAGCGCTTCACCGAGCGTCTGGCCCCCTGGCAGGCGAGCAGTTTTCATATGCTCTGCCTGGTTGCGCGACGTCGTGACAACGGTGAGCCGATTGGCCTGTTTGGCTGCAGCCCCGAATGGGAGCCATACCGTCAGGCGGAGGTGGGCTATATGCTGCTGCATCGCCACTGTGGGCAGGGATATGGCAGCGAAGCCCTGGCGGCGCTGTGTCAGTTTTTGCTTGAAGCCGATTTCCACAAACTCAAAGCGATGGTGATTGAAGGGAACTGGGCGTCACGCCGTATTCTGGAGAAAAACGGCTTTCAGCTGGAGGGCACGCTACGGGATAATTATCTGCTGAACGGCTGCTGGGTGAACGATTGGCTGCTGGGGCGGCTGAATCCGCAAAAATAAAAATATTTTCCGCCACCCTCGACAAAATGATCCTCGCCACGTTATGTTCGTAACGGGTCACCACAGTGACCCGCGTCGCTCGGACGGTCCGGGCGCTTACGTAATCCAGAGGACATCATGGCTGATAACAGCACACCCCGTCGTTTCTCGCGTATCGAACGCTTACCCCCTTACGTTTTCAACATCACCGCTGAACTGAAGATGGCTGCGCGTCGGCGCGGCGAAGATATCATCGACTTTTCAATGGGCAACCCGGATGGCCCGACTCCGCCGCACATCGTCGAAAAGTTATGCCAGGTGGCGCAGCGTGACGATACCCACGGTTATTCCACTTCTCGCGGTATTCCGCGCCTGCGCCGGGCGATCTCGCGCTGGTACGCCGATCGCTATCAGGTTGAGATCGATCCTGAATCAGAGGCGATTGTCACCATCGGTTCCAAAGAGGGGCTGGCGCACCTGATGCTGGCGACGCTGGATCACGGTGATACCGTGCTGGTGCCCAATCCCAGCTATCCGATCCATATCTACGGTGCGGTGATTGCCGGGGCGCAGGTACGCTCGGTGCCGCTGGTGGCGGGTGTCGACTTCTTCAATGAGCTGGAACGCGCCATTCGCGAGAGCTATCCCAAGCCAAAAATGATGATCCTTGGCTTCCCGTCCAACCCCACCGCACAGTGTGTGGAGCTCGACTTTTTCGAACGGGTGATTGCGCTGGCGAAGCAGTACAACGTGCTGGTGATCCACGATCTGGCCTATGCCGACATCGTCTACGATGGCTGGAAAGCGCCATCGATTATGCAGGTGCCGGGCGCGCGTGATGTCGCCGTCGAATTCTTTACCCTGTCAAAAAGCTACAACATGGCAGGCTGGCGCATCGGTTTCATGGTGGGCAACAAAGAGCTGGTCGCCGCGCTGGCGCGAATCAAAAGTTATCATGACTACGGCACCTTTACGCCACTGCAGGTGGCGGCGATTGCGGCGCTGGAAGGGGATCAACAGTGCGTGCGCGACATCGCAGAGCAGTACAAACGCCGCCGTGATGTGCTGGTCAAAGGATTGCATGAAGCGGGCTGGATGGTGGATAACCCGAAAGCCTCAATGTACGTCTGGGCAAAAATACCGGACCATTACGCACATCTGGGGTCGCTGGAGTTTGCCAAGAAACTGCTGCAGGAGGCGAAAGTCTGTGTCTCGCCCGGTATCGGGTTTGGCGACTATGGTGACACGCACGTGCGTTTTGCGCTGATAGAGAACAGCGATCGTATTCGTCAGGCGGTACGGGGAATTAAAGCGATGTTTCGTGCCGATGGCATATTGCCAGGCAGCATAAAAATGGAAGAAGAACGCTGACAGCCAGCAGGGGCGACTCAGGGGTCGCCCCGTGGCGGCACTGTCACGCCATTACTTCAGCAGCAGAACAAAGGTTCCGAACCAAAGTAACGCGAAAAAAGATATTCCCATCAAGGCATATTTCACAAAGCAACTCCTCTGAGCGGTTACGATGATGGCGATCCCAAACCAGTGCAACGCGAACAGATGTGGAAAAGAGATCGCCATTTACAGTCATGGTCTGCTCTTTTCCGGGTTGATCTGAATAACTCAGAACAGGATCGAGCGCTAATTTACGCGGAATCCTCCCCAAATGAAATAGGTCCGTTCTGAGATATTGCTCACAATTTTACGGCACTTCGATTTCAGGGATCGCCGACATGCCTACACGTAACTGAGCCAGATGCTGTTGGTCGCCATCCAGCACAATTTTCACCGGCAGACGTTGAACGACTTTAGTGTAGTTGCCGGTGGCGTTATCGGGAGAGATCGCCGAAAAAGTTGCGCCAGTGGCCGGTGCGATGCTGTCCACATGACCGGTAAAGGTCTCGCCCGGCAGGGCGTCCACCCGAATCCGCACCCGCTGGCCGGGACGCACATCGCTTAACTGCGTCTCAAGATAGTTAGCGGTAATGTAGGTTTGCTGCAGTGGCACCACCGCCAGCAGACGGGTGCCGGCTGATACGTACGCGCCGGTCCGCACCGAGCGCTGACCTACCATGCCGTCAACGGGCGCAGTAATGCGCGTGTAGGAGAGATTCAGCCTGGCCTGATCGACGCTGGCCTTCGTCGCTGCAACATCCGCTTCCGCAGAACGCACCGCCGCCTGTAACACCCCCACCTGTTTTACTGCTGACGCCAGCGCGGCCAGACTCTGATGCACGGCTGCCAGCGCCGAGCGCTGGTTTGAGCTGGCTTTCTGCTGATCGTCGGCTGCCACGGTACCGCTTTTATAGAGGCGGTTATAACGATCGGCGCTCTGACCGGCATACTGCGCAGAGGCTTCACTGGCCGCCACGCTGGCTTTCTGTTGATCAATCACCGACTGCTGCTGCTCCAGCTGTGCCTGACTGCTCAGCAGTTTCGCCTGGCTCACCTGCAGGTCAGCCTCCGCACTCTCAAGCGCCACACGATAGTCACGATCGTCCAGCGTCGCCAGCAGCTGACCCGCTTTGACCTGCTGATTATCCTGCACCTGCACGTGGCTGATGTAGCCCGAGACTTTCGGTGCCACCAGGGTGTAGTCCGCATTGACGTAAGCGTCGTTGGTGCGGTGATCATTGCCGGTCATCAGTGACCAGACCACAAAAGCGATGGCCAGTAACACCAGCAGCAACAGACTCAGCAGCAGGGTTCTTTTCATTTCGAAAGCACGCATATTCAGTTATTCCGGGAAGGGTTTTGAATCAAAGTTTGAGGCGGCCACACCCGTTTTGGCAGGATGGCGGTAAGCAGTAACAGGCAGGCGGCAAAGCCGGTCAGCATCAGCCAGCTGTCGCTCAGACCAAGGATCGTGGCCTGATGCCTGACCAGGGAAGCGAATCCGCTGAGATTATCGGCGGCGCTGATGCTGCCATCCGGCAACAGCGGCAAGCTGCTGCTGGCCTGACTGGCCGTCGGCGCTGTCATCAGCCAGCTGCGACTGGCCGCCTGATTAATCAGCACACTGGAGTGAAACTGCTCACGATGCGAAAGGAAAACCTCAACCAGCGTAGAGGCAGCGATGCTGGAAAAGCCGCGCACCGTATTAAACATTGCCGAGGCAAACGGGCCTTCTGGCGGGGCCACAACGCTGGTGGCGCTCATCAGTATCGGCAAAATGATCATCGGTTGTCCGAACGCCTGCAGGATCTGCAGCAGCCAGAAATTCTGTCTTGCCCAGTCACTGGTGATCTGTGTGCCCAGCAGACAGGAGGTCACCAGCAGGCCGACGCCCGCCGTCAGCATCCAGCGGCAGTCGATCCAGCGGATATTCAGCAGGGCTGCAATCAGCGGTGCGATCAGCAGTTGCGGCAGACCCACCGCCAGCGCCAGCGGGGCAAACTCAAGGGTGCGAAAGCCGCTGACCTGAGCAAAATAGGCCGAAGGCAGCGCGGAGCCAGAAAGCCCAAGGATGAGCACGCAGGCCAGGCCCAGCAAGCCATGCGCCAGATTTGGCCGTCGGAGCATCTGCAATTTAAACAGCGGCAGCGGGTGAAACCACTCATTAATCAGGAAAACCAGCAGCAGCGGCAGCGCGGTGAGCAACATACCGGTAATCAGTGGCGAGTTCAGCCAGTCGAGGCGCTCACCCTGGGTCAGCACCAGAATCAGCAGCGCAACACCACTGCAGCCGGTCACCATGCCGAACAGATCGATCTGCTGAAAGCGTTCCGGTCGCAGCGGATCCTGGGGCAATCCCCATCCTGTCAGCAGCATAGCGATCAGCATCAACGGCACGACCTGCCAGAACACCATCATCCAGCTGACGTGATCGGTCCACAACGAGGCCAGCGAGGCCGCCATATTGGGACCAAACGTTGCGGTCAGGGCATAGCCCGCCAGGCCAAAAAGTTTAAAGGGCGGCGGCAGAAAGCGCAGGGCGACCGTCATCAGCATTGGCGGTAAGGCGCCGCCAAACAGGCCCTGCAATACGCGCAGGCTGATAAACAGCGTCGGATCCCGCACCAGCGGCAGCAGAATGCCAGTCAGCATAAATCCCGCCGACACGCCTAACGTAAAACGCCGCAGCGACAGGGTGACGGCAAACCAGGGCGCAATCATCATGGCGGCCACTTCTGCCGCCTGATAGCCAGAGATAATCCAGCTACCCTGATCGTAACTGATGCCGATCGCGGCACGGATATCGGCCAGCGCGATATCACTGACGCGATCGTTCAGCCCGGAGGTCAGGGCGGCGATGAGCACGCCGACTAATCCCAGTGCCAGTTGCAGTGTAAAAGGATGAGGGGCCGGCGCGGCGGCAGGCTTAGCGTTCATTGCAGGCGATCTCGTTATTATGATGCAGTGTACTGCGATGTGATACAGGTCGTAATATTACATCCCGGTATACTGTATTGCAATGTGGTACAGGCTGTAAAAAGTGCGGCATTCGCGCTACAGTAAGGCAGCTCAAACAGGACGACGCTATGGCACATCAACCCTCCAGCCGCGAGGATGAAAAAACGGGCGGTATACAGGTCATCGCCCGTGCGGCAAAAATTCTTAATGCGCTTGGCGAACAGCCCGGCGGCATGAGCCTCGGTGAGATCGCTCAGGCGGTCGAACTGCCGCGCTCAACGGTGCAGCGTATTGTTGCCGCGCTCGACAGTGCAGAGCTGGTGCGCAGCAGCGGGGCGGGCGGACTGCGTCTGGGGCCGGCGCTGTTAAAACTAATCTCCAGCGTACATACCGATGTGGTTGATCTGGTCAGTCCGCTGCTGGAAAAACTCTCTTCCGACACCAATGAAACCGTCTCGCTGGCGCGCGCCAGCGGCAGTCAGCTGGCGATTATTCACCACGTGGTGGCGTCGCGTGAGCTTCGGGTGGTTCCGCATATGGGACTCAATCTGCCGCTCTACAGCACCTCCGGTGGACGGGCGTTGCTGGCGCTGGAGTGTGAAAAAGATGTACGGACGATCGTTGGCGACGCCTGGCAGGAGTTAACCGATATGACGGTGAAAACGCTGCCTCAGTTGCTGCAACTTATCAGGGAAGTGCGCGAAACCGGTATCGCCGTGGATCGCGGTGAAACGCTGGAAGGTATCTCTACCATGGCGTTTGCGCTGGATACGCTGTTTGGTCGCTTTTCTGTCTCTTTGCTGGTGCCTTCTGCACGTTTTCTGCGACACGAAGCCCGTTTTCGTGACGAGATGCTGAAGTGTAAAGAGGCACTGGTGCGTGAAATCGGCAAAGTCGCCGCGATAGAAGGATAAGCATTCGATGAAAACCCTGCTGATGGCCATTGATCACTCTCCGGTAGCGGAAAAAGTGGTCGCCTTAACCATTGAAGAAGCGCTGGCGCATCGCGCCGAGGTGGTCGTGCTGTGCTGCGTCGATCCCGCTTACTCCTCCTGTAATCAGCCAATGGAAATTGATGCGGGTGAAGATCCGGCCGATTTTGTGGCTGCGCAGGATGAGCAGAATACGGCAGAAATGGTGGTGCGCCATGCACTGGCTCCGTTACTGCGTGCGGGCATTAATGCGCGGGGCATGATTCTGGCGGGTGACGCGGCAGATACTATCGTTGCCCAGTCGCAACAGCTCAAGGCCAGCATGATTATCATGGGACGTCGCCATCTCTCCTCTTTGAATCGGCTGTTAAAAGGCTCAGTCAGCGCATCGGTTATTGAGCGCGCTCACTGTCCTGTGCTGATCGATGTGCGTAAGGATTAATCCCGCCGCATGAATGCTCTGCTTTTTATTACGCTGGCCGCGTTTGCGCTGCTGGCGCTGATTGTTATTGTGCTGATCAAAACCACCCGGCTGCGTTTGTGGCAGGGGCTGATCATCTTTCTGCTGCCCCTGATACTGGCGAATCTGCTCTGGTTCAGCTGGGTTGCGCCGCATCAGTTGCAGGCCAGTCAGCGTGAGCAGGCGGTAAATCAACTGGCAAAGATGCCCGGTTATCGGGTGCTGCAGACTCAGGAACCGGCGTTATGGCTGTTGCTGACCCAGGAGCTGACCCGGCGCATCCGGGCGGGGGAGCCGGCTGAGAAGGCGACGGGCGAGCTACGTGGCTGGCTGATTGAGGTGATTAATCAGCGGCTGATGCGCGGAACTGACGCGGCGGTGGTCAACTATATCAGCGTCTCAGTTGAAGAGATGCGGGCGCTGAACCAAATCGATCCGGGCCTCTGCTTCCGTTATCTCTATCCGCAGGTGAGTGGCGGCATCAATCTGCTGACCACGCTGCCGCCGTCGCTGAATCGCAAAGAGGCGGATGCCATGGAGCAACTGCTGCTGAACAGTCCATTGCCCGATCAGCCACTGGATAAGGCGCTGGCGCAGGATGATCTGCAAAAAATTGTCGCCCGGCTCTATCAGCAGTGGGGGGATAAGCTGCAGCAGCTGAATATGCCTGCCGACACGGCGGTTGATCGCTCATCGCTGTGTGCCATGTCGATTGATCTCTACAGCGCGATTCTGGCATTACCTGACAAGCGCGCCGCTAACCTGTTACGTAGAATGATTGCGCTGACTGGCCAGTAAGCGGCAGCGGAGCAGCGGAATGGCGGGCGAAAAAAAGCCCGCTAAGCGCGGGCAGGGAAGAGAGGAACAGATTTTTATTTTTGGCATTTCCTGGTGTGGTGCAGTCTTCGTTTTGTCTGAATGCATCTTGTCACGCCGTGCATGATAGTGATAGCCGTTTAATCGTATTACATTAATCGGTAAAAGCTTCTCAAGTTTTGAACTTTCGCGCATTAATCCTATGGATGCGCGGCATGCTGCGTCATAAACTGCGCGGCAACGTGAGGATAACTTAATGAAAAAACTAATAACCGGCGCACTGGCGCTGATTTTGCTGAGTGGATGTACTGCCAGCAAACCCGGGGCATTTGAACGTGTAGATGAAGATCCAGGCTCAAATACCGTGCAGTACCGTTTTGACCCGGTAAAGGTCAATCGTGATGCAATGAATATTGATCTGGCGAATTACTGCAGTAATAAAGGCTTTGATAAAGTCGAGGCGTTACCTGCGCAGGAGAGTCATATTCCGGGACTGCAGAAAGCGTGGTTCCAGTGTAATTATGCTGTGAAAAGCTAAATAAAACGGGCGGGATAATTATCCCGCCCTTAAAGTTTAATGCTTTTATTTTATGCTGTGTGACATCTTTGCCCGTTAGCGGCGATGGTGACCGCCATGATACCCACCGTGATAACCTCCATAGTAGCCTCCATGATATCCGCCGCCACCCCCGCGGTGCCAGCCATTGTCGTGTCTGGGGCTGATGATACAACCACTTAATAAGGTCATCAGCGCAACCACCGAAGCGACTTTAATTAATCTCTTCATCGGAAGCTTCTCCTCTTTTCCAATGACTATGACACTACGCTGGAAAAGTGGAGTGAAGATGCAGGCTTTGTAGAGTTATTTAAGAAGGTATGACGGAATATTTCAGAGTGCTGTGGTTTACAGCGGAGAATAATAAAGAAATAAGAATGAACTGAATAGTAAATACTATCAAAGAGAATAGTCTCAAAATCAAGCGAAAATAATTCTCATTTGAAAGTATTTACAACTACATTATTAGCATGTCAGTTCAATGGGAGAGAAACATGGCGCATGACGTTAAAAATATTCTGGCTTTACAGGCTGAACTGGGCGAATGCCCGCTCTGGTCAGTGGAAGAACAGGTGCTGTACTGTGTCGATATTCTGGCACCCGCCATTCACCGTTTTGATCCGGTCAGCGGTGAACTGCAAACCTTCCCGCAGGCGGAAGAGGTGGGATGCATCGGTCTGCGTGAGCAGGGCGGTCTGATAGCAGCATTACGTGGCGGTGTCTGGCTGCTGGATGCGCAGGGCAAGCCAGAGAAAAAGATCGCAGAAAATCCCGGTGAGGCTGCGCAAAGCCGATTTAATGATGGTCGCGTTGATCCCTGGGGAAATTTCTGGTGCGGCAGCCTGTGGGAACCGCAGGACAAAAATGGCGGGCTGCTGTGCCGCGTGACGCCTGACCTGAAGCTGGAGGTCAAAGCGCGTGACATTAAAATTTCCAACGGGCTGGCCTTCTCTCCCGACCGGCGCTGGATGTATCACAGTGACACGCCGAATGAAGCGCTCTATCGCTATCCATTAAATGCGCAGGGCGAACCGGGCGAACGCACTCTGTTCCGCCGTTTCGACGCGAAAGGTGGATTGCCGGATGGTGCCGCAGTGGATAGCGAAGGATTTTACTGGTCCGCACAGTTTGATGGCGGACGCGTAGTACGCATCGATCCCCAGAGCAGCGAAATCGTCGATGAGATCCTGCTGCCGGTGAAGTGGCCAACCATGGTGGCCTTTGGTGGCGCCGATCTTAAAACGCTGTTTATTACCAGTTCACGGGAAGATCGCACCGAAGAGGAGCTGGCACGCTATCCGCAGTCAGGCGATATCTTTGCGGTGGACGTCTCGGTGGCGGGCATGGCAGAGCCGCGATTCCGCGGCTAAACGTGAACGGGCCGCTCTGGCGCGGCCCGTCGTGATGGTTAATGACGTTGCAATACAGGTGTTGCTGTAACAGAACTCTGTGGTAAGCGGATGGTGAGTGACAGGAACAGGGAGATGACCAGCAGCGTCATAATCAGGCTGAAGGTGACGGTGAACCCGCCAAACAGTGAGGCGACCAGTGAGCCCAGCACGCTTCCGATACCAAATCCGAGATAGAGCAGACCATAGTTTTTTGTCAGGTTGTTAAGGCCGAAAAAGTCACTGACCAGCGACGGGAATACCGTGATGGTACCGCCAAAGCTGAAGGCTACACAGGCGAGTGACAGGAAGAAGGTGATTTCATTCATTCGGGTAAACAGCAGCACGCTCATCCCGATCAGCGACACGATTTGCGCCAGTGAAATAACCCGGATGCGCATCATTTTGTCAGACAGTATGCCCAGCACCAGACGGCCACTCAGGTTGGCAATCGCAATCACCGTTACCGCACTGGCAGCGGTCTGCGTAGTCAGATGCACCAGCCCTTCGCCGATATCTTTGGCAACGCCTATCACATAGAGACCGCTCATGCAGGCTGTCAGGAACATCAGCGCCAGCATCCAGTACTGTGGCAGACGCACCGACTGTGCCAGCGTGTAATCCCGCGCATGTTGCTGACCATTCGTGCTGCTCCCGGTATCCTGAAGGGGGGCATCACGCATCAGCAGTGCACCGAGGATAATCATCGACATCGCGAGCACGCCCCAGATCATAAAGGTCTGCTCCAGACCCACCGTTGCCAGCAGCGCCCCGCAGATAAATTTGAATCCCAGACTACCCAGACCGTAAGCGCCAATCGCACAGGCAGAGATCATCCCTTTGCGCTCCGGAAACCACTTCACGCAGTTTGAGAGCGTCATCAGGTAACCTGCGCCATCCGCCAGGCCCACCAGCAGCCCGGCGCTGAAATAGAGCATCATCAGGTTATTAGCATGCGCGGTAAGCCAGAAACCCAGCGCCATCAGCACACCCGCCCCGATAGTGACGCGGCGTACGCCAAAACGTTCCTGTAATTTACCGGCCAGCGAGGAGGCAATAGCCAGCCCCAGGCTCAGCAGACCAAACGAAAAAGCGACCTGACTGACCGTCGCATCCAGCTTCTGTGACAGCTGGCCGTTAAACAAACTCCATGTGTAGACTGACCCCAGCGCGAACTGAGTGATTACCGTTCCGAACAATGTAAGCCAGCGAGCACGCTGGTAAGAAGCCTGTTGAGTCTGGTTCATAATTTATCTCTCCCGTCCGGGAATCTGGAAACTGCGGTCAGAATAAAGCAGTGATTCGCGCGCGTGAGCAGTAAAGGCATGAACGGAACGGATCGGGGAATGAAATGCCATTCAGGCGGTATGAATGGCATCGGGAGAGGTTCGCGACGTCGCGTCAAAAGTAAGCAAAGCGGCAACTTAATAATTAAGCGTAATTAGCCGTAAGATAATGTTTCATTAAGATGATTCTGTGAGCAGGTTTTCAGATTATTTGCCAGGCTAACAGTTCACTTATCAGGAGGAAATATGAAAGACCGGACATATGAATCCAGCACCAGTGAGGATGAAGTTTGCTGCATCATCGGTCAGGCGGTGATTGAACTCAGTACAGAACAACAGCCTGTGACCAAATCGACGCTGGCATTAAAACTGCTGTCGATGGCCGATCGTGATAGTGACGATGAGCGTGTTCTGCTCTACTGGATTGCGCGTAAAGCGATCAATAAACCACAGAAACTCCTTCAGCAGCAGTGGGCATAACGCCCATCCGGACGCGGGCTTCAGCCCGCCTCCGCGTCAGATGATTATCCGGCGACGACTTGCCGGCCAACGGGCAAACATCACGATATTGCCCAGTAAAATCATGACAAGGCCAGGGATGGCGCTGGCATGCCACTCATATCCTTCATAACGGGTAGAGAGTGCCAGCGCCACCAGCGGAAACAGCACCGTTGTATAGGCAGCCCGACTGGCTCCGATACGTCCCACCAGCGTAAAATAGGCCCCGAATCCCATCACCGATCCCACGATAGCCAGATAGATCAATGCCCCAAACCACTGTGTATTCCATGTCGGCTGCAGCGAAACACCCTGCAGCAGCGAGACCAGTGCCATGATCAGCGCACCGTATAACATGCCGTAACTGTTGGTTGTCAGCACGTCACGTTGCAGACGCTGATGCCGCTGACTGATCATATTGCCGAATGAAAATCCCAGGGTGCCCAGCGCACTTAACCCAATGCCCCACATCAAGCCGGCCGAGGCCTGAGTGCTGCGCAGATCGTGCCAGAACAACGCAACAATACCCGCCATGCCGAGCACTATCGCCGGAATCAGACGTGCGGAAGGGCGCTGACGGAAAAATATCCAGCTGTTAATGGCGTTATACATCACAGCCATAGAGAAAATGACCGACTCCAGTCCGCTGCTGATATAGCCAGAGGCGTAATAGAAGCAGACAAAGTTAAAGCCAAAAACGCAACAGCCCTGCAGCACACAGAAAAGGTGATCCTGCAGCGTCAGCCTGTGCAGACGCTTTATCAGCTTAAGCAGGAATAACATGACCAGCGAGGCCAGCAAAAAACGCCAGAAGACAGCGACAGTTACGGCGCTGATGCCTGCAGACTGTTGCGCATAAATCGCAATCCAGGTCGTGCCCCAGATCAGCACGACTGAGAGATACAAAAACAGGTTCATTACCAGATTCTCCACCGCAAAACGCCGAGTCTGCACCCGCAATGCTCCCTGGTCTTGCAGCGGATTGCGCAGGGTTTGCAAAATCTTGCGCATTTTTACCCTCTGTCCCGATGTGCTCTGTTTTCTGTCCCGCGCAATCCGTAAACTGGCACTCTGTTTATCTGAACTGATACCCCGATGAGTCGCTTCCAGACCTTTGACATGCTGCAACGACACAAAGCACAACTGCGCGATCAGGTGCAGCTTCACAGCGGCATTCAGCTGGCAGCCTGGTTTAATAGTGGCGATCGCGTGACAAACCTCAGCGATCATCACACGCTAAGCCTTTATGTGGCGGGCGGCTACGATACATGGCATAAAACCCCGCATGGCTGGCGTAACGGTGGCGCACCGGACCGCTTTTGTCTGATGCCGGCTGGCACGGAATCGACCTGGGATCTGCGTGCCGATCTCGCCTTTGTTCATCTTTATTGCAGCGAAAACCAGCTGCGGCAACTGGCCGAACGGGTCTGGGACCGCAGTCCGGCGCAGTTAAACCTGCATGAGAAAATCTTTTCTGTTGATGACCGCATTACCCAGCTCTATCGACACTTTCTGCTGAGCAGCGACTGGCAACAGCCCGCCAGCCAGCTGACGCTGAGCAGCGCATCAACACTCTTGCTGACCCATCTGCTGCAGCACTACAGCGAAGTTAAGTGGCAACTGCCCCAGGTACGGGGTGGACTGGCTCCCGCTGTATTACGGCGGGTTCTGGAATTTATTGAAACCCATCTCGATCAGCCTTTAACCCTGTCTGTGCTGGCGCAGGAAGCGGCATTGAGTGAGTTTCACTTTGCCCGCATGTTCCGTCACACCACTGGCGAGGCACCACACCAGTTCGTGATGCGCCGTCGTATGGATCGTGCAAGGATGTTGCTTGAGCGGCCCGATCTTACGCTGACCGATATTGCCCTTCAGTGTGGTTACCACTCTTCAGCCCACTTCAGCCATCGTTTCCGGCAGGTTTATGGTATGACGCCCTCGGCGTGTCGTCGGGAAAGTCGATGAACTTCTTAGCGGCAACAGGCACATTAGCAGCGTATAACAGTGCCACAAATCATTAACATAACTTATTATAAAAACTAACCCGTTTGGGCTGGTTCTCGTTTTCACTTTCTGCCGCTATCCTGTAAAAAAAGCATGAACCGCACTTTTTAGCATTGGGTAATTTCTCTGCTCAATCCCGCAATGAACTATTCACTGAAACATTTTTTAGTCCCAGCTATCATGCGCCTCACAGCCGAAATCTTAAGAAAAATCTTATATATCAGATCAGTATCAGATTTTTGCTGGCAAGATTACTTTGTTACATATGGTTACATATTATCATTTCCTTTAGCTGACCCACTATTTCTAAACTCGCGCCATGGGTGTTTATCTGAAAAATAAATTCAGGATTTACGCTCTTTTATCGCGTCATATCGCCAGTAAATGGAATGTACTCGCTTCTGACCGCAGGTCCTGCTTTTCATTGAATGTTTAATAGCAGGAATGTTTTATGGCAGGGTAAGCCATTCTTAATATTTGACACTGGCTGTGGCGGTTTCTATCACTCCATAGAACAGGGACAGCCATGTCTAACTCTTCCTTTCAGTCCGAAATACCCAAGGCACGTATCAATTTAAAACTTGATTTGCATACGGGCGGGGCGAGCAAGAAAACCGAACTCCCCCTGAAATTACTGGTGGCGGGCGACTTCAGTAATGGTCAGGAGTCCGCGCCACTCTCTGAACGCAAAAAAGTTAATCTGAACAAAAATAACTTTGACTCAGTACTTTCCGAATATTCCCCAAAAGTCAATCTCACTGTTAAAAACACGCTTGCCGGTGACGGTAGCGAAGACAATATCAATCTGACATTCCAGAGCATGAAGGATTTCACCCCTGAGCAGGTTTCCCGGCAGATACCTCAGCTGAAGGCGATGCTTTCCATGCGTAATCTGCTTCGCGATTTAAAAGCTAACCTGCTGGACAATCAGGCTTTCCGGAAAGAGCTTGAAAAAATTCTGCTCGACCCGGCATTAAGCGCAGAACTCAGATCTGAGTTGTCTGCTCTGGCCCCTAAACAGCCATAACGGTCAGGATGTTTTAACGGATTAATAAGGAAGATGTTGATGTCTGTAAAAAATGAGAATGCCGCGGGTGGCGAGAGTGTGGTGCTGGAACGTCCGGCCGCTGGTGGGGTTTATGCGTCTCTGTTTAAAAAAATCAATCTGAAGCCGGTCTCCGAACTCAGTGCACTGGATATCTGGCAGGATGCGCAGGCGATGCCGTATCTGGCGTAAATACTCATACCCGGCGACTTTCGAAGAAGGCGGTAAGGACAACACCTCGCAGTACCTGCTGGGACTTGCCGGGCTCGGGATTAACGGCTGCACGGACAGTATCGCGACTCCGGCTTCACGCTTTCTGGCACTGCTGCCGGTCATGTTGCTGCCGGGGCGTACCGCAGAAGGCATGGCCTCGCTGGTGCGCCTGCTGGCACCCAACACACAGGCGAAAATCTGGCACCACGATAAACGCCGCGCGCCGCTGAAAAAGCCCCTGACCATGAGCGTCAGCCAGCCCGTCACCCTGACAAACCGTCCGGTGATGGGCAGCTATGCCACCGACGTGAACAGCCGGGTGCTGATGCGCCTGACTACCTCTGACCCGGCTGAAGTACAGGGCTGGTTACCGAGCGGGGAGCTTCACACGGATTTAATGGCGCTGCTGCATGTCTATCTTGGCTCCCGCCTCGATGTGCGGTTACAGCTGTGTGTCGACCGAAGTCTGCTGCCTGACGCGACCATCAGCAGTAAACCGCAGGCAGGTGCCGTGCAACTGGGCCGTAGCCTCGTACGCTATGGCACCGAGTTTATGCCAGAAGGGCGGGTTCTCCTGCGACACCTGAAGCAACAGCAGTATCTTGACACAGCAACCCGTCTGTAAGGCCAGTTAATACCATGTCAGTAAAATCACAGTTCCTCGAAAAACTACAGGCCAGAGAGCCAGCCCCGATCTTATCTACCAGCAAGACTCAGGCCGATATTGCAGCGTTTCGCCTGCGAATGGTGCAGCTTCAGGAGCAGATGGATGCGTGGCTGGTGGGTACCGGATTGAATGTGGAAACATTTACCGTCGCTGTTACGGACCTGCTGGTGGAGGACAGGACTTTTGAGATTGCCGCTATCACCCTGCGTTACGACGACCGCTCTGTAAAATTTACACCGGTATTTTTGTACGGTCAGGGCGTGACAGGATGCGTGGAATTGACCCTTTATGCAGAAGGCAGTGTGACGTCTGTGGGGCGCCTTTTCATGCGGGCAGGTCATTTCAGTGACTGGTCCTTTACTCCGCCGGGAGCATTATCCCGTCCCGGACAGAGTTTTGATGAAAGCACCTTTTTTAGTCTGATTCTGGCGCTTCTGCCATAACTGCTGGTATTGCAGTACCCGTTCCTCTGAATATGCCCGCATAAGCGTTAATCCTCAATTTTTCCGTACGCGTCAAAATGGACAACTGGTCATGGATCACATCCCCCCACATAAAATCAAAACCGGTGGTGACCCGCGCACGCTACCGGATTATGCCGCCCTGCGTGATGAACTGAGTAAGCTGACACATCCGGCTCGCCCGGATGTGAACTGGCGTTATGCCGAAAAACGCTGTCTCTCACTGTTTGAACAAAATGGTGTGGAGCTACAGACGCTGAGGGTATTGTCACAAAATCCAGCAGGCGAACCTTTGCCTGCTGCTGTCAGAGCTCAGTTGGAGATGCATCTGAAGCAACTGATTGCCCGTTATGCAGAAATAAAACAGGATGCATTAAAATAAAAAAGATATTTAAAGCACTGGTATCCAGCTAATAACCCAGACCTGGCAGGTCATAATCACAACTCATTCACTGGTGTTGATGGATTTGCCTAAAGAACATAGCCAGGGCCGGCAGATGATTATTGATTCTGAGAAGAAAAAGGGCAAAGGGGGATAGCCGTCAGTAATGGCTTGTTATTGATTATTAAGAGTTTTAATTGATAGGGTGGGTTTAAGTACAGGGCAGGCCTGGTGTCCCCTGCAGGAATCGAACCTGCAACTAGCCCTTAGGAGGGGCTCGTTATATCCATTTAACTAAGAGGACGTTGTTCGCGGAAGTTTTGAAGTTGTTCCGACGGTTCGCATCCTATCGTAAAACCTCAGTTTTTTACAAGCTTTGCATTCTATTTTGTTTCGCGTGATTTCGCTGACTTCGCCTTGATCATCGCTTCGTTCACTTGCCAATGAGTACACATTGAGTACAGAATGCCTTTAGGGACTGTGTACAGGAAAACATTGTGGCGCTGAGTGACACCAAATTAAGAAGCATCAATGGCAAAGCTTACAACGGACCAGCGGAACTAACCGATGGTGACGGCCTGAGCGTTCGCATCACTCCATCTGGCACGATTACATTTCAGCACCGCTACCGCTGGAATGGAAAGCCTGTGCGTCTCACTGTCGGTCGCTACCCTTCAACATCGCTGAAAGATGCCCGCATTGCCGTAGGCGAGATGCGTGGATTGTACACGAAGGGGGTTAACCCAAAAACCTATTTTGCCGGAAGCACTGGTGAGCTGACTCTGAAAGAGTGCCTCGATAACTGGTGGGAAAAGTATGTTAAAGACCTCAAACACAATACCCAGGTGCTGTACAAATCGGTTGTGTACAACACCATGTACAACGAGTTTGAAGATGTGCCTGTTGCCAACATCCCTGTATCAGCCTGGGTCCAGTTCTTTGATAAACAGGAAAAGCTGAACAAGAAGAAAGCCCGCGTTCTGTTGCTCCAACTCCGATCAGTCATTCACTGGTGCATAAGCCGGCAGCTGATACCTTCATGTGAGATCACTAAACTGAGTGTCAAAAATATTGGCAAGAAGCCGGACGTTGGTGATCGCGTTCTGACCTACAGTGAGCTCGCTAAAGTATGGCTGGCGCTTGAGAACAGCAAGGTCGTTACATCAAACAGGTTACTGCATCAGATGCTGTTGCTGTGGGGTGCTCGCTTGTCTGAGCTTCGCCTGGCAAATGCTGCAGAATTTAATACCACTGATTGGATATGGACTACCCCATCTGAACATTCAAAGATGGGGAACATCATCCGGCGTCCGATCTTTGAACAAATGAAGCCTATGGTCGAGCGTCTTCTCAATAATGGGAATAAGATTTTGTTTCCTGGGCAGGAGTTGGATAAAGCCATCGACCGCTCTTCATCAAATCTGTACATGCGGAAACTGAGAGAGAGTATTGATATACCTGAATGGCGCACCCACGACTTCCGCCGTTCTTTGGTGACTAACTTATCAAGCGAAGGGATCATGCCCCATGTCACTGAGAAAATGCTGGGGCATGAACTTGGTGGTGTCATGGCTGTGTACAACAAACACGACTGGCTGGAAGATCAAAGAAAGGCGTATGAGCTGTACGCAGATAAAATATTCTGGCACGTTAAACAGCTCGGTTAATCCCTCCATCACAAATCCATTTCTCCACCGCTCTGCGGCTATACCGCGCCGGATGTGTTAGCACTGGCGCAGGAAAGCCATGCTGCTTACGCAGCCGCCAGAGTGCCGTTCTCGCCTTACCAATTTCGTCCATAACTTCTTTTTCACTCATAAAATCGTGGTGCATATTCTTCTCCACACATTCCCGCTGCATCAGGTTTGTTTAGCCGTGACAGGTCACGGCGTATTGATATTCAACTTCAACTTATGCCATCCGCTGGTGGCCCAGCATGCTGCTTCACCCTGGCAAGGGCATGACTGCACCGGCAGCTGCTCTTTGCACTTACCGCATTGCTGGTGGGTCAGCGCCTCAAGTCGCTGCGCCAGCTCAGCGGAGTCTTTCCGGATTAACAGCGTTATGTACTCGTTCTGCTCATACGGTTCACGACCGGGGCGGCGTGCGGCGCAGTTCTTTGCCAGCATCTCCAGTTCCTGACTATCCAGCGCCAGCTCCAGCTTTTTACCACCGGCAGCGGCCTGTCTGGCACGCTGAGCTGCTTTGCGTTCGGCGGGGGATTTAGCCACCTTCACCTCCCGGTAATTCCGCAGCCTTCTTTGCCGCTTCACGGGTATCCCACTCCACAGCGTGAGCAATTTGCCTGGCAGACGAAACGGCGCGCTCAATCAATGCATCACACTCAAGCACAATGCGGCGTAAGTCAGGGTTTCTTTCCAGTATGGCCGCTCTCTCTATCTGCCAATCGTTACAAACCTCAAGCAGCATCTTGCTCAATGTTCGCCTCCAGGCGCTGCTGCCAGCATTGCGTCGTAAGCATCACCCAGACGAGACAGGCCATCCATGAACTGATCGCCAGCTGCAATCATCTCCTCTGTCGGTTCGACCGGCACCATTTTCCATCCCTCTGGCACCAGTTCAGCGGCGGGCGCGGGGCTAAAATCCCGGCAGCTTTCCGGCGGCTTTATGCCGTTAACCTGATCACCCTCAGTCACTAACCGGATCAACATAGCCACCAGTTGTACTATTTCGCCTTCGACTTCACCCCATGACATGCGATTTTCAGCGTAGTGGACTCCTGCCTGTACCACTTCGCCAGCTTCTTCAGCCACTTTCAACAGCACATAGTTAGGCTGAGGAAATTTAACCATCGCCTTATCTGCAGAAATACGCGCCTTTGACACCAGAGATCCGAAGTAATCCTGCTTCGCCTCTGCTGCTTCTGCGCGCTGCTTCCAGTGGTACATGTCATCGCGCATTGCCTGAGCTGCTGCCATATTCGCGTCTGCAGTGCGCTCCATAGAGCGTAATGCATCCGCAATATCAGAGTGTCCCAAGAGCGTGTTGAATGCTGCCAGAATGCCTTCCTCTGGTACGCTATCTTCGTGGCGCTGATAATCATCAATCGCCGCACACACCGCATTCAGCGTTAAGCCGTGTGGATAATTTTTCATGATGGCTCTCCTGCGCGGATAACTGGCTCAGCCAGGCGGAATCTTGATGGTGCCCAGTCGCACACCTCATCTGTAGGGATGTGTCCAAACATCATTGTGCAGCGGCGGCAATGAACGCAGTCACTACATGCCTTTCCTTCAGGCAGATTCATTTTGTCACTGTCATTTTACGGCGTCGCATTGGCTCACGAGTATCCATCACTCACCATCCTTACCGGCGCGGAGTTCTGCGGCGAAACCTGCGAGTGCGATCCGGAAAGTTGAACCTTCAAGGGTTGCTTTTGATGCAAACATTTCCACACCCTCAGCCCGCACAGCGTTGAGGTAGACGTCGGTGGCTGGGGTAGCGAGATTCGGCAGGAGCGCATAATCACAGATGGATGAGATATGGCTACCGAGGTAACTATCCTCTTCCGTGCGGGGCCGCTCATCTATCATCGTTGCACGCTGCAAAATCACACCCCATACAGTACAGTCAGTTTCTTCTGACCATCCGTCGCATGCATCACCACGGTAGTAGTCGATGTCGCTGTCTGCTGCTGCAATAGCCTTTTCAGCAGAATCATGCTCTTCAAAGCCGCTGTCTGTGCCATAGCTGAAAAAGCCGATTCCGCTTTTCAGAATGGCATTCTCAGCCGCCAGCTCATCACGCTGCTGCTCCAGCGCCTGGAATGCTTCGGCAATGGCGAGGATGTTGGCAGGGCTGCAAAGCTCCAGATAATCGCAAAGCCATGATGCTTCGTTTGAGTTGCTCCCGGTGGAGATTACAGCTTCGCCGCGACTCTCGCAGATTATCTGGTGGGCTTGTTTGCCGTCTTTATCCTGGCAAAGCGCGCTACTCCAATCGCTGCCGTGCCAGTCCGCAACAAACTTCGCTTGCTCAACTAATTCATTCAGCTTTTCCATCACTCACCATCCTTAACCCATGCATTCCAGATACAGCCCGCTGGCAATCAGACGGGCGCGGCGTTTTGCTGCTTCACAGTGGCGCTTCTTTGCCTCTTCAGAGCAGTCATTCCTGTGGTTGATCACCATTGGCTTACATGGCGGGGGAGCAACACGGCGCGGATTTCTGACCAGGGTGTAAGTGCGGTCAATGGAGCCGCCACCGAGACAGACCTGATTGGATGCCTCAACCTGAAGTGTTTCACCACCGCGGCGCATGATGTGAAGAACCAAACGGTTGAACTCACTAAGGGTCATACCGAGTTTCTGCGCCAGCTCCCGACCCGTTGCCGGGCCTTTGGATAACTGCCAGGCCAGCTTTTCACTGAAACCGGCATTTGGGCCATTACTGCGGCGAAATTGGGCAACCTTTTTCATGACACCACCTTCAGCGTTACCGTACGTGAGCGGAGCAAATCCATTTCCATTTGGGAAATGATGTTGATCGCTTGTAAAGTTCCGGGCAGCTGTTGATTACCCATAGTTGCTACAGCCCGACGTGCCTCACCGAGTGCTTCACCGCGCAGTGTTCGAATCCACTGATCGCAGGCTGGCGTTGCAAGCGCTGCATTCAGATCATCAATCATCGTCAGGTCTGCGCCTGCAGCCTGTAGGGCTGAAATGGTGTCAGGCAGCACGCTGTTGATACGCAGCACTTCTGAAGCCATCAGGCTGGCGCGAACGGTGGCAACTTCGAGACGCGACGACAGCTCAGTCACCATCTTTGCCATTTCGATCAGAGGAGTATCCATCCCGATGTTCTTAGCGAACTGGTGGCCGGCAGCGACGACTTCTTTATTCGATTTGAAATGATGCATGTCATCGCCCTCAGTGAATGGTGATGGTGCTGTTAAGGCGCTCAGCTTCGTTCTGCGCCTTAATTGGATTGGTGACTACTGAGCCGTCAGGCAAAATCCAGCCGTTCAGGATATGGCTATAGGGCAGGGTGATAATGCCTACGGTTATATGGTCGTTCGGCTTTTCCATGAAATTCTCCACACACGATTTTTGGTTGCATGAATCCCTTGCCAGTGATGGCAATAAAAAACTTTTGGGATTCGTTTAAGTTGGCTGGTGGGTTACTGCAATAACCCACAGCCCGATTACTCCACACACTTGAAAGGTTGCTGCGGTGCCGGGTGCCTCCCGGTGCTCTGGTCAGACTGACAAACACCAGAGCGGAAACTCTTAGACTGTGTGCAATCTTTGTCAGTCTTCCGCGCGCGCTGGCCGCATTCACCACAACGAAAAGGACACTTACTCCACGTCTCTAAAGCGTTCGAAAACACCCGCTTTGCAAATGCCCTTATCGTTGTGAAAAAGGGCGGTTAAACAAACCCTCATGAGTAACCGCCAACACAGCAATTCAGTACTTTTAAAACGCTGGTCCGCGAACCACGTCTTCAACATCACACTGCACACTCACCACACCGGCATCACCACAACAGACAACATCAGCATCTGGGAAGAGCCTCAAAAACGTAATCAGGTCCCGAACCGATGTGTTCGACATGTTCTTAATCATTTTCACGCTATACCCCGCAAGCATTCGATGAGCTAAATATACTTACGAGTATATGGATAGTAAATACTCAAAGGTAAAGTAATTGTACTTGTGGGTATATTTAATTGAAAGTTATAGAGATTTATTTTTAGAGTGGCGGGAGCAGGAAACAAAAAACCCGGCAATTGCCGGGTCATCGAAAGGGCTTATGAGTGGTTAAGGAAGGTTGGTAACTTTTGCATCAACAACAACACCAATGATTCGGCAATTGCCATCAATTTCAGTCATAGGGTATTGAGGATTAAGTGGTTTCAAAAATTTACGACCTGCATCGACTACCAGCTTTTTGAAAGTTGCTTCATTCTCACTATCAAGTTTGGCAACGACCAGCTTGCCATTCCTCGCTTCAATTTCCGGATCAATAAGTATGGCCATACCTTCAGGAATGCTAAGCCCAGCAGGTGCTGTCATCGAGTCACCCTTAACATCAAGCCAGAATGAATTCTCTGAACAATCAACGGTTGTTTCATACCAACGGTCTACACCCTTGGGGTGATAAGGCTCTATCGCTTCCATCCATTGTCCTGCACTTACCCAGCTTATCACTGGGAAGCTTCCTTTAGGTTCATTCGGGCCTACATAGGTGACGTTGGATTCGGCAGACTTCGCTAATCCATCCAGCCACCCACGACTTAATTTTAGTGATTCTTCAATCTGGCGAGCTGATTGTTCACCGATATTTCGTTTGTTCGCTTTTCCTGGTGGATAAAGCATCCGAGAAACAACAGTCGCATCAAGGCCTGCCGCTTCAGCAAATTTCTTTTGTGTCTCGAATCTGTCAACAAGCTCCTGAAGCTTAAGTCGCCGGATTTCAAAAACGTCTTTGTCGGTATCGATTTTCATACCCGGATCATACGAAAAATTACTCACAGGTAAATGACCTTCAGGTATTGAATAAAATATACTTGCAGGTATACTCTCATCATCATCAACAACAGGAGGCTCCATGGAAACGTTAAGAACGTATCTGAATGGCCTTGCGCTGGGAAGACAACGAGAGTTCGCCGTCAAATGCGAGACCACGATTGAATATCTCCGCAAGGCAATTAGCAAAGGGCAGAAGCTCGGTCCGGCATTGTCTGTTCTCATCGAAATTCACTCAGCTGGTGTAGTTAGCAGGAAAGACCTTCACCCAGCTGACTGGATGAAAATTTGGCCGGAATTGAATTCTAAAGCTACTGCGGCATGACCGTAACTACAACGGACGATAAGAAATGGTAGACACAATCAACACAGCAATCCGACTGATGTGCAAAGCACACAAAGCAGGTCGTTTAGGTATGGCCGATGACTTAGGCATGACCATCGATCAGTTTCACAACCACATGTACCGCAAGTGTGGCAGTCGTTTCTTCACCCTGGATGAACTCATGAAGATGGAAGATTTATCCGGCACTGCATGCCTGGCAGACTTTTTCGCGACACGTCACGGGAAGTTGCTGGTGGATGTATCTGCAGTGAAAGAGGTGGATAAGGTCGATCTGTATGACATCGAGATGAAAGCAAGTGCAGCAGCTGGTGAGTTAGCGATCGCCAAAATTGCTGCAGCGTCTGACGGTGTGATCGACAGCAAAGAGCGCAAAACCTTGTCCGCATTGTTCCACACCAAAATGCGCCACCAGATTCATGGCTTTCTGGGTTTCATGGCGCTGTATGGCGTCGGTGTTGCTGAGCATTCTGTAGATATGTTCGTGGCGAACGGCAGGAAGATTGATGCGACAGGCGTGCAGATCGAAGTGCAGGACATTTGAAATGAAAAGTTTTTTAAGCTCCAAAAAAGTGACGCCCAGGGATTGCAGCCCTGAGCGTCGGTCGCGACTAAATCAACGTGTGTGGAGAATCAATCGCATGTCCATTGTAAGCCAAACCAAAGCAGTTCGGCAATTCCGTTGCCGTGTTATCGCTGGCGTCCCTGTCTATGAGCAAATCATACCGACAGCTGGTGGCCCTAACAACTACCAGACAACTACTCGTTTGGTAGTTGAGTCCGCGTGGAAGACTTTCTACAGCCGTCCGGCGCAGTCAGGTGTGAATTGATGGAAAACGAGATCATTAAACCCTGGGTGGAACGCTACAAAGACCCGCGCGGCGTGGTTGTGGAGACGGTTGGTGTAGACGTGGTTAATCATCGCGTAATTTACATGCGCCCCAACTATCCGCATCCATGCATGCAGCCCCGCGTTCTGTTCAGTCAGAAGTTCAGGAAGGTGGCGCCATGAGTTTATTGCTTAAGGTTAAGCCTCTGGTCATTAGTCCAGCCCTTGCGCAGCGCATTGGGCTGAATGAGGCCATTGTGCTGCAACAGATTTGCTACTGGTTGGAGGACACCACTTCAGGTGTTGAGCATGACGGCAAACGCTGGATTTACAACACCATTGAAGACTGGAATGAGCAATTCCCATGGTGGTCTTCAGATACGGTTAAACGTGCTCTGACCTCGCTTAAGAAAAGCGGGCTCATCTATGTTGAGCAGCTGAAAAAGACTCAACATGATCGCACGAATTTTTACGCAATTAACCACGCAAACCCACTGTTGGCCGATGAGGGCAAATTGCCCTCATCGAAGGATGCAATTTGCACTCATCGAAAAGGGCAAGCTGCACCAGTCGATGAGGGCAGATTAAACCCATCGATAGGGGCAAATTGCCCTCGTCTTACAGAGAATACAACAGAGAATACTACAGAGATTACAACAACCCCTTCTTGTCAGGTTGCTGCGCAACCAGACGATGAGTGGTCCCTGGTTAATCGTTCTCGGGAAGTATTACGCCACCTGAACAAAGTTACTGGCGCTAAGCACACAGAGGCGCAGTCGTCGATGGGTCACATCAAATCCCGGCTGAAAGATGCATTTACGGTCGAAGAGCTTTGCCTGGTGGTGGATTACAAACACGCCCACTGGGAAGGCACTGAGGAATACCAGTACATGCGGCCCAAAACTCTGTTCATCCCCGGCAACCTGCCTGGCTATCTCCAGTCAGCGACCAAGTGGGATAAGGCCGGTCGCCCGCCACGCTCTGAGTGGAATGCCCTGAAGCGCAACATGCAGCGGGATATCACTGTCATTCCGCAGCCTGACAGCTCAGTGCCTCACGGCTTTCGCGGTTAACGGGAGAAAATCATGATCAACCACGAATCAAAAATTCTTGAACTGATTACCCGCAATGGCCCGCTGAAGGTGCGCGATCTCTGCAAGCTCACTGGCCTGCATGAAACTTCAGTGAAGCGCTTCATCAAACCGTTGTTCACCAGAGGGAATCTCAAGCGGTCCAGCGACTGGAGTTATTCGATTAACACTGACCCGTTACCGGTAGAGAGCGAGAAATTCAGCAAAATGGCGAAGCAGGCCAGCGAACTGGAGGCCAAAGGGTTCTGGCTGCGTGCAGCACAGGTATGGCGTGAAGCAATGCTGGTGGCAAAGTTCGATGCATCCCGCAATGAAGCCAAAGAGAACTGCGATCGCTGTGCCGCAAGAGGCTCACTTAACTGTGGCAGCTATGGCGGGCTTGATACAGGCCGCATTGGCGAGAGCTTCCTGAGTGGGGATCGTCAATGAAAGCGCACCTGAAGAGCCACTACCAACGCAATGAGATTTTCTACCGGGCCATCCGCACCGCAGCGGTGATGATTGCCGCCCTGATTATTGTCCTGACATGGGAGCTGACCACAGCATGAGCACATTAGCGCGCATTTACGACGACAAGAAAAATAGCGATACCGACATCACCACCCGCAAAACCTACCTGCTGGGCGTTGATGAGTTATATGTGGAAACTAATTACAACATTCGTGATATCGATCAGACCCATGTCGAGGAGTTCCGCGCCGCCTTTATCGCGGGTGAACACGTGCCTCCGCTGGCTGTTAAGGTCACCGAAAAGGGCATTAAGATCATCGATGGCCATCACCGCTATTACGGTGCGAAGCTGGCACAGGAAGCAGGCTACACGCTGCGCCTTGAGTGCAAAGACTTCGTGGGTAGTGAAGCTGACAGCGTGGCATTCATGGTCACCAGTAGTCAGGGTCGCGCCCTGTTGCCGCTGGAACGTGCAGCAGCCTATCAGCGCCTTGTTAACCAGGGCTTAGAGCCAGCCGAGATCGCCGCCAAGGTGAAACGTTCGATCACCGACGTTGAACAGCACCTGCAGCTGCTGACCGTTGGCGAACCTCTGATTGAGATGGTGAAGTCTGGCGAAGTGGCCGCAACCACAGCAGTAGCCCTGCAGCGTGAGCATGGCGTGAAAGCATCATCAGTTGCACAGGAGCAGATGCAGAAGGCGAAAGCGGCTGGCAAGAAGAAACTGACCAAGACCGATGCCATGCCTCAGTTCAGTGCTGCTCAGGCACGCAAGCTTGCAGAACTGATTGCTAAACATTCTCAGACAGAGCAGAGCGATGAAGGCGCACGCATTACGCTGACGTTTGAAACTGACCTGCAGGCCGCTGAGCTGATGGATATTATCCTGATCGCCAAAGAGCACTACGGTGTGACTCAATCAGTAAGCAAACAACCGGCAGCAGTTAAGGCAGAGGACGCTGATGACCTGCCATTGCTGAAGCACGAAATCCTTGAGCAAAGCGGTGTTGAAACGTGGGCGTGCGTTATTGCCGCGTTCAAAATGAAAGCTGAGTACACCTATAGCGAATCAAAGTACGCGCATACCTGGGCGGCGGACTCCGTTGAGAACCCTACCTGTGTGACAGTTCCGGCAGAGACCATTGCTAAAGCGGTGCGCCTCATCAAAGAGCATCATGACGATCTTGAACTGAAGCTGTGGGTGTCAGAGCAGTACGATGATCCAGAGCTGGCAAAGGAACAGTTGCAGCGTTTTTCAGCGGTGCTGATTGACGTTCGCCAGGACAGGCCGTGCACGGTTCAGGAGTTTATCGCGCTGGTGGAGCAGACTAACCGTGATTGCTGGACAAACATCCGCATGCTGCGTCAGGCAATTAAAGAACTGCCCGCTTTGGCTGGGAGGGTTGCATGATCCATTACCATGGTGGACCTATAACACCTGATACATGTGCCATTCGGGCATGGAAAGGGCGGCACGCCTGCATTTCATTTGCAAACCCAGGGCAAATTAATCTGGCTGCAGAGTACTGCCAATCGTTCTTTCTTGATAACGGTGCATATCCCGAATGGAAGCGCGCTGAAAAGGGAAAGAGCACTTTTAAGGGCTGGGGGCCGTACTATGAATGGGCGAAAAAATGGTTGAATCACCCTGGTTGTGATTTCGCCATTATTCCTGACGTAATCAACGGTGATGAGTCTGAGAACGATGCACTTATTGATGAGTGGCCTCACGGAATTTCCTCTGGCGTACCGGTATGGCACATGAACGAGAGCGATGATCGATTCATCCGGCTTTGCAATGAGTATCCGCGCGTAGCGATCGGTAGTTGCGGAGAGTACGACGTTAAGCGTCCCAACCTTGCTGTAGCGCGTATGAAAGACCTTATTCGTCACGTTACAGATGAGTTCGGTCAGCCCATCGCCAAGCTTCACGGCCTGCGCATGCTCAATCCTCTAATTTTCACCAAACTACCGCTGGCGAGCGCTGACAGCACTAACGTTGCCAGAAATATTGGTATCGATAAGGCATGGTCAGGAGCGTATGCCCCGGCATCAAAAGAGACTCGCGCTGCACTGATGGTCGAACGCATCGAGTCACACAACAGCCTTGGCTCATTGAATTACTGCGAGCAACGGGACCGGTTTAACATGCAGTTTCAGTTGGCGGTGTAGGGAGAAATATGAAACTTACATTGCCTTTCCCGCCAAGCGTTAACACGTACTGGCGTAACACCAGAAAGGGAGTATTGATCAGCGCCTCCGGGCGCTGTTTCCGCTCCAATGCGCTGGCCGCCGTCACGGAACAACTTAAACGCAGACCGCAGCCGATTACAGTGAATGTTGAAGTGAGTGTGCTGCTGTTCCCGCCAGACAAGCGCCAGCGTGATCTTGATAACTATCTCAAAGCATTATTCGACAGCCTTACTCATGCCGGTGTGTGGGGCGACGACAGTCAGATAAAGCGATTCTCGGTAGAGTGGGGCGCAACGACGAAGAAGGGTAAGGCCGAAGTAACGATCACGCCTTTTGAAGTGGTGGCCGCATGAGAGCATTACTTACGCCAGAGGTAGCACCGCGCACCGGGATTGTGTTGCTGAAGCCAGGACCAGACCTGTTGAAGCTGTTTAAGGGCAGGGTGGTGATCAGCACACCGACAATGGATATGGCAGACCTGCCGTCAGGTCGGCTGAATGACGGCACACAGCCGTTACTTGATGAGCCCTCACTGATTCCCTTCTTCAGTCATGAACGCGTGATAAAGGCCGCTGGTGGACCGAATGCGCTGGCATCCTTTGTCCAGTCTTTTGGGTGCTGCCAGTGGGAGCAGCTGGGAGTGTGGCATCACCATGAATTCACAGTGTCAGAAATCGAAAACGGCCTGGTGTCTCTTTGCTATAGCCACGATAATGAGTTCAGGGAAAACGGCGTACCCGGTAGCCTGGAGAATATCGCCAAAGGTAACAACGCACTCTGGATAATCAGGGCGGCATGCAGCCAGATGGCGCTAAACGGTGACCATCAACTGACCCTGCCGGAACTGTGCTGGTGGGCAACCCTGAATGATGTGATTGACCTGATACCAGAGGCACCCGCACGGCGCGTTCTGCGTATGCCGAAAGAAAGTATTCAGAGCGGCGAGCTGAAAGAGGCTCGCATTGTTCCGGTGCGACCGGCGCGGGAGGTTATTCAGGATGCAGCGCAGATCGTCAAAAAGATAATCAGCCTCCATGCAGACCCGGAATCACCAGAATCATTCATGAAGCGCCCCAAGCGTAAGCGCTGGGAAAGTGAGAAATATACACGATGGGTAAAGTCGCAGACATGCGCATGTTGCGGCGTTCAGGCTGACGATCCTCATCACATCATTGGACACGGACAGGGGGGAATGGGAACGAAGGCGCATGATTTATTTGTGATACCGCTATGCAGAGCGCATCACGATGAACTGCACCGGGATATGAAAGCGTTTGAAGCAAAATATGGCAGCCAGGTTGAGCTGCTATTCAGGTTCCTTGATTTCGCGATTGCAGTCGGCGTGATCGGGACGGACAAAAAATAAAGTGTGTGGAGAGGATTAATTATGCGTGACATGTCACAGGTATTAGAGCGTTGGGCCGGATGGGCTAAGTCAGACAGCAGCGGTGTTGATTACTCAGCAATCGCAGCGGGTTTTAAAGGGCTGCTGCCGCAGGATTCAAAGTTAACGCTTACCTGCAGCGATGGAGACGGGTTGATTATTGAAGGTTGCCTGTCCCGGCTTAAAGCCAAGCGCCCTGATGAGCACGCGATCATTGTGCTGCATTACTTTTTCAATATCTCAAAGCGCACACTTGCGAAGCAGGCCAAGCGCGATGAAAAGATCGTGAGAATTGAAATCCAGATGGCTGAGGGGTTCATTGAAGGTTGCCTGGCAATGCTGGATGTGCGGCTGGATATGGACGACGAACTGACGCCGAAAAAAATATTGAAAAAACCTCTCACGCGGTCCGCATTTTCCTTAGTAATCTGATAAGGTCGATTACCAAGCAGTGCAGCTTATCTGCTAAAAGTCAGTTCCAAATGTGGATGTCAAAGCGCCTCGGGCCTTACCAGCCTGGAGGCGTTTTTTATTTTAAATATCCCCTAAAGGGGATAGCAATATGTCTATCCCTTACAAGGGATAAGAAATTCACCCTGTTGCCGACGGGCAAGGCACTTACCGCTTTTGCGTCAGGGTTATTTTTTCAAAAATATCGGCCTCCGGTAAACAAAAATGTTGACCATGTAAGCATAAATGTTTACTATAGCTTCATGTTCAACAGACAGGAGGAGTAGTGAAGCAAAGCGAGTTCAGGCGGTGGCTTGAATCTCAGGGAGTCGAAGTTTCAAACGGTACTAACCATCTGAAGCTGAGATACAACGGGAAGCGAAGTGTAATGCCGAGGCATCCCGGCGCTGAGTTAAAAGAACCACTGCGAAAGGCCATAATTAAGCAGTTAGGCCTGAAATAATTAACCAGCCCTCCGGGGCTGGTTCTCGCAGAGTTTCACTAAGACGATATGCGATACCCGATTAATCTTGAGCCGTGCGACGGCGGATATGTGGTTTCGTTCCCGGATATACCGGAGGCGCTTACTCAGGGCGATACGCGTGAGGAGGCGTTAGCGATGGGGCTGGATGCGCTGGTTAATTCATTTGATTTCTACTTTGAAGATAACCAGCCTGTTCCGGCACCTGGACCGGTGACAGGGGATTTTGTAGAGGTTCCGGCGAGTGTGTCGGCGAAGGTGCTATTGCTGAATGCTTTCCTTGCTTCCGGCTTAACTCAGGTTGAGCTGGCTTCACGCATGGGAGTTAAAAAGCAGGAGGTAACGCGCATCTTCGATCTGCACCACTCGACCAAAATAGATACTGTTCAGAAGGCGCTCTCAGCGCTGGGCAAGCGACTTGAATTAGTCGCTGCCTGACGCTTTAAGCATCCTGATTCAAAGGCTCACTTCGGTGGGCCTTTTCTTCTGAGCGATTGGTTATCAAAGGTAGCTACCAAACTTGTTTCAAATCAAACAAACTGAAATTTGCTTAACGATTTCGTCAGTAGGTGTATAAAATTTCCCATCCAAACCTCCCGGGAAATAACTATGAAAAAGTGTTTATTGGTCGTAATGGCGGCAGTATCACTCGCTGGCTGCGCCTCAAATGACATTGAGGATATGCCTCATGATGCAAGAGTCAGGCTCGCTAATATGGAAGGCTATTCTAATAACCCATACCCAAAAGCCAAAATGCTCGGTGAGATAATGGGAATGAGCTGTGCTCGAAAGGGTGGTTCATCAATGATGGTTACTGAAATTGGTGGAAACCTTTTCGCTACAAGCACAGGTCCCGATGTTGCAAATGGAGCTGAGGCTCTTCAGGACATGAGATATAAGGCTGCGATGATGGGCGGTGATGCCGTAGTAAACGCTGTCTGCAAATCTGGTGGCGTAGACTGGGGTCACAACTGCTGGTCGACAGTTAAATGCGTTGGGGACGTTGTCAGCAAATAAGCGTAAGCACAAGTCATAAAATTTCTAAGGCTCACTTCGGTGGGCCTTTTTCGTTTTTGCGCACACCAATCAGTCTCCACACACTTTATTGACACCGTGGTGCTGCGCAATCCTCTCAATGAAAGTAAGCCGCCATCATCCCGGTGGCGGGAATCAGAGCATGCCTCCAGAAAAAGACCCGGGCTTTTGGGCCACAGTGCTGCTGTGGCTGTATGCCCACAAAACAGAATGGGGATATGCCGGGGTAGCAGGCATGTTTTCACTATTACGCAGTGCCTATGCAAAAAGCCCGTGGAGTAAGCGGGTTCTCGACGCTGTCTCCTGCAGCGCGCTGGCGTTCTTTGCTGGCCCGACGCTGCAGGTGATGGGCGCTTTATTTAACTGGAACATCCCCGACGCTGCTGCGCAGGTATTCGCGGTTTACATCGGGTATGTAGGCAATGACTACATCAGCGAAAGGCTTCGCAGGCTGATAGAGAGAAAGGCAGGGGAAACCAATGACGGGCAGCAATAAATCACGCGGAATCCGCAATAATAATCCTGGAAACATCCGCTGGGGCGATGAGTGGCAGGGACTGGTGCCGCAGGCGCAGCGCACTGATAAATCTTTTTGCCAGTTCATTAGTTCGGAGTATGGCATCAGGGCGATGATTATCATTCTGCGTAACTATCAGAGCAAATATGGCCTGAAAACTATTACGGGCATTGTGAAGCGCTGGGCTCCGCCTAACGAGAATGACACGCAGGCTTATATCCGCAGCGTGGCAACGGCTACCGGCACTGCTGCTGATAAGCCAATCGACCTGACTGACAGCCGCAAGCTGTTTCCGCTCCTGCAGGCCATTATCAAGCATGAGAACGGCAGTCAGCCCTACGGATTAGATGTATTCATTCGGGCGCTCGACCTCGTCTGATAAAGGAGGCCGCATGGCTGCTATCCAGTTCATCAAAAACTATTCACATCTGCTGGTTATCGCAATTATCTGCGTTTGCCTGTGGATGCTGAATGCCCGCAGCGCGCAACTTGAGGCAACCAATCAGCGCCTGGAGAAGCTGGCGAATAGCAAAGACGAGCAGATTAACGACCTGCGCTCCAAGAACGATGGCCTGGCATCAAGCGTCACTGATCTGGTAACAGCCGTTAAGCAGCAGAACGTTGTGATGAGTCAGGTCACAGAGCAGCGTGCTGTAACAGCCCAGCAGAACCGGAAACTACAGAATGAAATTAAGCGTTACCTTGCGGCGGACAAGTGTGCTGTTGCTCCTGTTCCCCCTGATGCTGCTGACCGGTTGCGCGATGCAGCAAAAGCCGCTGGTGGAGTACCGGACAGTAAAACAGTCTCAGCTAAGCCTCCCGGCTGAACTGACCAGTCAGATTGACGTGCCAGCGCCACCAGAGGCAATGACGTTCGGAGACAGCGTAGCGCTGAACGCAGAGCTTTATGGCGTGCTGGCGCAGTGCAATATTGATCGCTCAGCTGTCAGGGCAATTGAACTTAAGCGGTAAGCAACTTTTTGTGGGGGTTATTTTTAACTTCCTGAGATGCGTTTATTAAAATCATCTATGATAACCTTTATAGACATTGGAGGTGATCATGGAAATTGTCGGACAAATTGTAATAGGTGTCATCATTGCGGCTGCAACTGCATATGCTGCTTTGATGCGATTTTACGATGAGAAATGGTGGGAGAAAAAGCTACATTATTTTCTTACTCAAACTGATGCTGCTTACTTATTACATCGATCCATAAAATATTGGAATGATAAGGGGCAGTATTTGTCTGATGAAAAATTGCATCCTGAATTTATAATGTTAAGCGTGCCTGAAGAGGCTAACCTAAAAAACCAATTCATTTGCTCACTAGCTGAATTAGATAAATTTTCATACATGGGATCGCTTTTAACTTCAGAGCAATCAGCTAAAATAATCAAAAGATTCCAGATTTCTTATAGAGGTGTTGCAGAGCGTCTTGTTGCGAATGATAAAGACAAGGACGCATTAGCATCTGCTTTGGGCTTCTCACTGACTTTACTGAATGAGTTAGTGGCAGAGGCTAAAGAAGAACTTAAAATAAAAAATGGAAAGAGACTTGCTTTTTTTGAGCATTTTAAAGGTTAGGTCTATTTCATGAAAAGGTTGTGAGACTAAAAATGTATTTTAAGAGATGTGTGTCACCTTGCTTAAGGAGATCGTTTTTTAACCGAGGTTTATTGGGTTAATGTGTGGCTTCCATTTGCAAAAAGGAAAGCACATGTTTATAGAAAATTTTCTTCCAGCCGACCCCGACAACCCTGGTTGGGTAAAAGCCTGGGGTGTGGTTAAGAATGAAAAATGGGACCTGGCAGGCGTTTATGGCAATCAAGAAGACGCAAGAGCTAAGGCTGATGAGATGGGAGTGGATTATCAAGTGCACTTCGGCTCTCATAAGTTAGGGACTGATGATTTCATATGGAATGAATGACTATCTATAATATTTTAAACCGCCTTCTGGCGGTTTTTCTTTGGAGTAAGAATGGCTGATCCGCGCATTTATAACAGCCGATGGGACAAAGCCCGACTGTCATTCTTAAAATCACATCCTCTTTGCACCATGTGCCACCGGCAGGGCAGAGCTGTAGCCGCCGCTGTCGTTGACCACATCAAGCCTCATAGGCTGAAAGAAGCCATCAACGGTGGCAAGCAGGACGAGATAGCAAAAGCCCAGAAGCTCTTCTGGGACAAGGCCAACTGGCAACCCCTCTGCAAGCAGCACCACGACTCAACCAAACAGCGCGAAGAGAAACGCGGTCACATCATCGGATGCGATGAGAATGGCATGCCCCTCGATCCGTCATCCCATTGGCGGAGATGAGAATGAATATCATTTGAAGGTCAAGGGTGAGAGGGGGGGTGATCAAATGAGAACAATTATCATCAACGCCGGGGAGGGCGGGATCAGAGTTCAGGGGCTAACGACCTCCTGACCGCCCGCCCCCCTTTTTATGCACAACCGCGAAATGAAAAGTTTTTTTCTGGGAGGTTTTTATGGCCGGAAGACGACCAAAGCCGACCCACCTTAAGGTCGTTACCGGCAATCCGGGCAAGCGAAAACTTAACGACAAAGAGCCTGCACCCGCGAGAGAAATCCCGAGTCCGCCATCACACCTCACCGATTGGGGAAAGGTTGCGTGGGGAAAGCTGACTGTTCTGCTTGATGGAATGGGCGTGCTGACCGTCGCCGATGTTCTTGCGCTGGAAAGGCTCTGTGATATCTATGCCGACATTCTTCAGCTGCGAATCACTATTGCCGAAGAGGGAAGGACATACACGGTTCAGACCGAAGGCGGATTTCTTATCAAGGCCAACCCGGCTGTTTCAATGCTGGCTGATGCAGACCGGCGCTTCAAAAGCTACCTGGTAGAGTTCGGCCTGACACCGGCTGCCCGGTCAAAGGTGAACGTGAATGGTGGAAAAAAAGAAGAAGACCCGCTCAACCAGTTCTTCGGTTGATCCGGCGACGCAGTATGCAATGGACGTTACCAGCGGGGCTATTCTTGCCGGGCCAGATATCCGCGCTGCATGCGCCCGCCACATCCGGGATTTGGAAGAAGGGACAAAGCGTGGCTTGTTCTGGGATGTTGAAGCTGTAACGCGTGTCGTTAATTTCTTCGCTCAGGTTCTGAAGCTCAACGGCGGTGAGCATGAGGGCAAACCCTTCATACTACTGCCGTGGCAGTGTTTCATCGTTGGCTCTTTGTTTGGCTGGAAGGCGGAGGACGGTACGCGCCGTTTTCGCATGAGCTACATTGAGTCCGGCAAGGGTTCCGGCAAGTCGCCGCTTGCGGGCGGCGTCGGTCTTTACCTGCTGATGGCAGACAAAGAGCCCCGCGCCGAAGTTTACGCGGCGGCCACGAAAAAAGACCAGGCGATGATCCTGTTCCGCGATGCGGTGACGATGGTCGATCAGTCGCCCGCGCTGGCGCAGCGCATCACCAAATCCGGCACCGGCCTGAACGTGTGGAACCTTGCGTTTCTGCAGACGGGCTCTTTCTTCAAGCCGATCAGCTCTGATGATGGTCAGTCAGGCCCGCGCCCGCATGGCGCACTGATTGACGAAGTGCATGAGCACAAAACAAACGCCGTTGTTGAGATGATGCGTGCCGGTACAAAGGGCCGCCGTCAGGCGCTGATGTTCCTCATCACCAACAGCGGCCACGATAAAACCAGTGTCTGTTTTGAATATCATGAATACGGTCGCAAGGTGGCAGCCGGTGATTTGATTGATGACAGCTTTTTCAGCTTCATTTGTTCGCTGGATGAGGGCGATGACCCGTTTAAGGATGAGTCCTGCTGGGGCAAAGCTAATCCATCGTTGGGTCAGACCTTTACGGATAAATACCTACGGGAGCAGGTGACGCAGGCGCGCGGCATGCCATCAAAAGAAAGCATCGTCCGCCGCCTGAACTTCTGCCAGTGGGTGGAAGCGTCCGATCCGTGGATTGACAGCGACACCTGGATGAACTGCGAACAGGATTTTGATCCGGAGGATTTAGCGGGTGAAGAGTGCTATGGCGGTCTGGACCTGTCCGGTTCGCGTGACCTGACGGCACTGGCGCTTTACTTTCCGAAATCCAAAAAGCTTTTAGTTGAGTTCTGGACGCCGAAAGATTCCCTGCTGGAGAGAGCCAAGACTGACCACGTTCCCTATGATGCCTGGCTGCGTAACGGCTTTATTCACGCACCACCGGGTAAGGCGGTCAACTACGGTTTTGTGGCGGTGCGTATCGGTGAACTGGCGGCCAGATACGATATTAAGTGCATCGCGTTTGACCAGTACCGCATCAAGTATCTGGAGCCAGAACTCGAAAGCGAGTCTGTGAGCGTTGACCTTGTTCCGCATGGTCAGGGCTTTTATAAGGCGCAGGAGTCCGGGCTGTGGATGCCACGATCAATTGAGTTGTTTGAAGAGCACCTAAACAACCGGGTGCTTGTCATCCGACCTAATCCCTGCCTGCGCTGGAATGCTGCCTCTGCAGTGCTTGAGGCTGACCAGAAGGACAATCGCATATTTGCCAAAAAGAAAAGCACCGGCCGTATCGACGGGGTGGTGGCTTCTGCTATGGCAATCGGCGCAGCAGAGGATGCGGTGCTGGTGGACAGCGGCGATCCTGATGAATTTTTTGATGACCCGATCATGGTAGGTATCTGATGAAGGAAAAAAAACAGCCGGGTCGCATCAAGAGCGCGATTGTTAACTGGCTCGGTGAGTCGATTGGACTTAATGACGCTGCGTTCTGGCAGGAGTGGTACGGCACAAGCAGCAGCGGAAAGGTCGTAACAGCAGAGAAAGCGCTGGCGCTGGCCTCCGTCTGGGCCTGTGTGCGTCTGCTGAGTGAGTCAGTTTCAACCCTGCCGATGAAGGTATACGAGCGAGCAGCTGACGGTTCCCGCAAGCTGGCGCTTAATCATCCGGCCTATCAGTTACTGTGCCGCCGTCCGAACAGCGAAATGACGCCGTCGCGCTTCATGCTGATGGTGGTTGCCAGCATCTGCCTGCGTGGTAATGCCTACGTTGAGAAAAAGATGATCGGCACCAAGCTGGTCTCTCTGGTGCCGCTACTCCCGCAGTGCATGAAGGTTGAGCGGCTCGACAGCGGCGAATTGCAGTACACCTACACAGAGAAGGGCGTTCCGCGCATCATTCCGGTTAAAAACATGATGCACATCCGGGGGTTTGGTCTGGATGGTGTCTGCGGGATGATGCCGATGCGCACCGGGCGTGACGTGTTTGGCGCAGCGATGGCGGTCGAAGAATCAGCCGCAAAAATTTTTGAAAACGGTATTCAGACGTCAGGCTTCTTTCTGTCAAAGAACCTGCTGACCAAGGAGCAGCGCCAAAAAAATCGCGAAAACCTTAACCGGTTCGTAGGTTCAAAAAACGCAGGCAAGGTGATGGTGCTTGAGGGTGATATGTCCTATCAGGGCATTACCCTCAACCCTGAAGATGCTCAGATGCTGGAGTCGCGATCATTCAGTATTGAGGAAATCTGCCGCTGGTTCCGCGTGCCGCCGTTTATGGTTGGTCACGTTGATAAGCAGAGCAGCTGGGCATCGAGTGTAGAAGGCATGAACATGCTGTTCCTGACGAATACGCTTCGCCCGATGCTGGTGAACATTGAACAGGAGATATCACGTTGTCTGCTGAATGGTGATGAAGACCTGTTTGCTGAGTTCTCCGTTGAAGGTCTGCTGCGTGCAGACAGCGCCGGACGCTCCGCTTATTACACCACCGCGCTGCAGAACGGCTGGATGTCCCGTAATGACGTGCGCCGCCTGGAGAATCTGCCGCCGATTGAAGGTGGTGATATCTACACCGTACAGCTGAACCTGACACCGCTTGAAGACCTGCGCAAAAACAGCACCGCCGCAAGGGCCACACTGTTGCGCGAAGTTCACAACGCCGTTTTCCCGGACATTCCTTTCGAACAATCACCGCTTAAACAGGCGGCTTAGGAGCATCCCCAATGACAGTAAAAAGTCTTCCGGCAGCGCCGGAGGGGCGGCCTTTTGCGCGCGAAAATCGCGATCTGCCGTCTTCTGCAATGGATCGCTGGAACGGCAGCATCAAGGCCGCAAAGAGTGATGACAACAGCATTTCCGTGTTCGACGTCATTGGCGCTGACTGGTACGGCGACGGCGTCACCGCCAGCCGTATTGCTGCCGCGCTCCGCTCAATCGGCGGTGCTGACGTCACCGTGAATATCAATTCGCCGGGCGGCGACATGTTCGAAGGCCTGGCGATTTACAACCTGCTGCGTGAGTACGAAGGGAAAGTCACAGTCAAGGTGCTGGGCCTCGCTGCTTCTGCTGCGTCGATTATCGCGATGGCCGGTGATGAGGTGCAGATTGGCCGCGGTGCCTTTCTGATGATCCATAACTGCTGGGTCTACGCGATGGGCAACCGTCACGACCTGCAGCAGATAGCGGCGGACATGGTGCCTTTTGATAAGGCGATGAACGATATCTATGGCGCCCGAACCGGTCTGGATGCGGTCACCATCGACGCGATGATGGATGCCGAAACCTATATTGGCGGCAGCGATGCGGTTGAAAAAGGTTTTGCAGATCGTCTGCTGGCGGCAGATGAAATTGCTGATGGCGACGACAGCCCAGCAGCTGCGTTGCGCAAGCTGGACGCGATGCTGGCAAAAACCGACGCGCCACGCTCCGAGCGTCGAAAACTTCTTAAAGCATTAACCGGCGGCAAGCCAGGCGCTGCTGCCATCCCTGAAGGTATGCCGGGCGCTACCGACGAAATCAACCCTGAAAATATTGCACAACTTAAAAACGCGCTGGCCGCGTTCGGCAAATAAGGATTAACAATGTCTGAAGTAAATGAAGTACTGAAGCAGGTTACTGCCAGCATCAACGAAGCCAGCGGCAAGTTTAATGCGAAGGCTGAGGAAGCGTTGGCTGAGGCGAAAAAATCTGGTTCGCTGTCAACTGAGACCAAAGCGGCAGTGGATAAAATGGCGAGTGAGCTTAACGCCATGCGTGAAGCAGAGAAAACGCTGAAGGCGGCGCTGGGAGATCTGGAGCAGCATGTAGCGCAGATGCCGCTGGCAAATGCTAAAGGAGTTATCGAAACTGTGGGTAGCCAGGTTATTTCTTCCGAAGCGCTGAAAGCTTTTTCGGCGAGTATCGAAGGTAACAAGCGCCTTAGCATTCCGGTTAAGGCCGCGCTGCTGTCCGTTAACGTGCCGGGTCAGATCGTAGCGCCAGACCGCCAGCCGGGCATCGATCAGCAGCCAAAACAGCGACTGTTTATCCGCGACCTGATCGCACCAGGCCGTACTGAGTCTAACACCATCTACTGGGTTCAGCAGACCGGCTTTACCAATAATGCAGCGACCGTCGCTGAGAACACCACCAAACCGTACAGCGGTATTACCTTTGCGGAAAAAATCACGCCGGTTCGAACCATTGCGCACCTGTTCAAAGCCGCGAAGCAGATTCTGGACGACATGCCGCAGCTTCAGTCTACGATTGACGCCGAGCTGCGCTACGGCCTGAAATACGTTGAAGAGCAGGAGATTCTGTTCGGTGACGGCACCGGCACGCACCTGAATGGCATTGTGCCGCAGGCATCTGCTTATGCTCCCGCTTTCAGTGTGGCGAATCAGACCGGTATCGACGATCTGCGACTGGCTATGCTGCAGGCGCAACTGGCACGTTTCCCGGCGTCCGGCCATGTTCTGCACTTTATGGACTGGGCGAAGATCGAGCTGACCAAAGACTCTCTGGGCCGCTACATTCTGGCGAACCCGGCTGGGCTGGCCGGTCCTACGCTATGGGGGCTGCCGGTAGTCGCGACCGAAGCGGCTGCGTTCCAGGGTAAATTCATGACCGGTGCGTTCAATGCCGGTGCGCAGATTTTCGACCGCGAAGATGCCAACGTGGTTATTTCAACCGAAAACGCCGACGACTTTGAGAAAAACATGATCTCAATCCGTTGTGAAGAGCGTCTGGCGCTGGCCGTTAAGCGTCCTGAAGCGTTCGTTTACGGTTCCTTTACCGCACCTGCTGCAGCTGCATAACAGCAACGGCGGCCTCCAGGCCGCCTTTCCGGGAGTTACATATGAAACTGCTTTTGATTAAACCGAATTACTTCGGCGGCACGGTCGTGTCCGAAGGCAACACCATTGAGACCACCGAACAGCACGGTCGCGAGCTGATTAAGCTGGGCTATGCCAGTGAGGTGGATGACAGCGCAGCGGAGAAAGCGGCAGCTGAGGCGAAGGAAAAAGCCGAAGCCGAAGCGCTTGCGAAGTCTGAAGAAGAGGCCAAAGCAAAGGCCGCTGCTGAAGCCCAGGAAAAAGCGGATGCTGAAGCCAGCGCGAAAGCGGCAGCTGAGGCGAAGGAAAAAGCCAAAAAATAAGGCGTTGTCATGCTGCTGACACTTGAAGAAATTAAACAGCAGTGCCGACTGGAGAGCGACTTCACGGAAGAAGATCGGCTGCTTGAGCTTTTTGCACTGGCAGCTGAGGCAAAGGCGGTGACCTACCTCAACCGCAATCTTTATAAAACGGTGGCAGATATTGCACCGCTTGATACGGACGGCATGGTGATAACCGAAGATATCCGGCTTGCCCTGCTGATGCTGGTCAGTCACTGGTATGAGCATCGCAGTTCAGTGTCAGAGCTGGAGATGACGGAGACGCCGCAGGCGTTTGAGTTCCTGCTCTATTCGCGGCGTCTGCCGGTGTCGGGGTGTTAGCATGCAGCGACGCTCATCAAATACCAGTGCAGTTTACACGCTGCCCGATCCCGGCGAGCTGAATAAGCGCATTCACCTGCGCCAGCGCATCGACCAGCCAGCAAGTGATGGTGGTACTGACTCGGTTTATCAGAATGAAAAGGACGTGTGGGCGAAGGTCCGGCAGGTGGGAGCTACCACCTATCACGAATCCGTTCAGGCTGATGACACCATCACCCACTATATGACGATCCGTTATCGACGGGGCATCACTTCAGATTTTGAGGTGGTTCACGGCGGTTATGTATATCGCGTTAAGCGCCTGCGCGACCTCAACTCAGCCGGTCGTTACCTGTTGCTGGAGTGCGAGGAGTTGAGGGCTGTGGACAGCGACGGAGAGATGTATGGCTAAGCCGCTTCTGCACGTTGATTTTCAGCAGCCCAAAGACCTCGTTTTTAACCGGGCAAAAATGCGCCGCGCCTTCATTCAGATTGGTCAGGTTCACATGCGTGATGCCAGGCGTCTGGTCATGCGTCGTGGCCGTTCTGCTCCAGGCGAGTATCCGGGATTCAGAACCGGCAGGCTGGCGCGGTCCATCGGCTATTACGTTCCCCGCGCATCAAAAAGCCGTCCGGGCCTGATGGTGCGCATAGCGCCAAACCAGAAGCGGGGCGAGGGCAACCGCCTTATTGAGGGTGACTTTTACCCCGCGTTCCTGTTCTACGGCATCAAGCGTGGCGCTAAGCGCAAAAAGAGTCACCACAAAGGCAAGTCCGGCGGTAATGGCTGGCGCGTTGCCCCGCGTAAAAACTATATGACCGAGGTGCTGGAGGCGCGCAAAACATGGACGCGCTATGTGCTGACCCGTGCGCTGCGTACCTCCCTGCGTCCTGAAAGGAAAAAGAAATGAAACTATCGCTGGTGATCGCCGCACTCCGGGCGCGATGTCCGATGTTCGCGGGTAACGTAGCCGGGGCGGCTGAATTTAAAGCCATTCCCGAAACCGGCAAAATGCGGCTGCCGGCGGCGTATGTTGTGCCGACAGAAGACGTCACCGCTGAGCAGAAGTCCCTGACCGACTACTGGCAGAACGTTACTGAAGGCTTTGCGGTGGTGGTAGTGCTGGATAATACGCGCGACGAGCGCGGTCAGGCAGCAGGGTATGACGCCGTACATGATGTGCGGCAGCAAATCTGGAAGGCGCTGCTGGGCTGGGAGCCGGATGAAGATGCTGGCCCGGTAGCGTATTCCGGTGGTCAGCTTCTGGACATGGATCGGGGGCGCCTCTATTACCAGTTTGAATTCATGCTGACGCGGGAAATCACCGAAGAGGACACGCGCCAGCAGGATGATCTTGACGCCCTGGATGAGCTGAAAACGGTCGAAATCGACCTTGACTACATCGATCCGGGTAACGGGCCTGACGGCATCATTGAGCACCACACCAAAATCAACCTCAGCGAGTAAATCATGCAACTCAGACCTAAGCGCGGGCGGTCAGTTCCTGACCCTGTCCGGGGCGATCTGCTGCCTTCAGAGGGCCGGAACGTCGAAGAGAGCAGCTACTGGCACCGCCGCATTGCGGATGGTGATGTCGAAGAAGTCAGTGCGGAAGAAGAAAAGCCCGCAGCTGACGCCAAGAAAAAGGGCGGTGAATAATGTCAGTCTCGTTCCCCACTATTCCGTCAGACCTCCGAGTGCCGTTGTTCTGGGCGGAGATGGACAACAGCGAAGCTAACACCACGCAAGAAAGCGGCCCATCGCTGCTGATTGGCTTTGCCTCTGCCGACAGCTCCATCGTTAAAAATAAGCTCACCATCATGCCGTCAGCGGCACTGGCGGGTAAGGTTGCAGGTCGTGGCAGCCAGTTAGCCCGTATGGTGGCGCGCTATCGTGCCGTCGATCCATTTGGTGAGCTGTGGGTTATCGCGGTAAATGAGCCTGATGGCGAGACCGCCAAAGGCACCGTGACGCTAACCGGCAACGCACAGGCATCGGGTTCGCTGAGCCTTTATATTGGCGCAGTTCGCGTTCAGGCCGCTGTGGTAACCGGCGATGCCCCTGCAGCAGTGGCCGCCACACTTGCAGCCGCAATTAATGCTAACGCAGACCTGCCCGTGATTGCAGCAGCTGCTGCTGGTGTGGTGACGCTCACTGCCCGCCACAAGGGACTTACTGGCAACAGCATTCCTCTGGCGCTGAACTACTACGGCACCGTGGGGAGCGAAACCACGCCTGACGGGGTTAACGCTGTGATTGCCGCGATGGCAGGCGGTACAGGCTCACCGTCACTGGCTGCAACCGTGGCCGCGATGGGCGATGAGCCGTTTGACTTCATCGGCACGCCGTTTAGTGATTCCGCCTCGCTGGCGACGCTGGCGCTGGAAATGAATGATTCTTCCGGGCGCTGGGGTTATGCGCGTCAGCTTTACGGCCACGTTTACACGGCGAAAATCGGCACGCTCTCCGATCTGGTGGCCTTCGGCGACACCATGAACAACCAGCACATTACCGTAGCAGGTTATGAGCCTGCTGTTCAGACGGCGGCAGATGAGCTGGTCGCGCTGCGCACCGCCCGTAATGCCGTGTTTATCCGCGTTGACCCGGCCCGCCCGACGCAGACCGGCGAGCTGACCGGCGCATTACCGGCACCGGCAGGCAGCCGTTTTACTCTGACCGAGCAACAGTCGCTGCTGAAGCACGGTATTGCCACGGCCTACGCTGAGAGCGGCGTGCTGCGCATTCAGCGCGACATTACCACGTATCAGAAAAACGCCTATGGCGTGGCGGACAACAGCTACCTGGACAGTGAAACGCTGCATACCAGCGCATACGTTATCCGTCAGCTGAAAAGCATCATCACCAGTAAGTACCCGCGCCATAAGCTGGCGAATGACGGTACGCGCTTCGGTCCGGGTCAGGCCATTGTGACGCCAGCAGTGCTGAAGGGTGAGATGTGCGCCAGCTATCGCACCATGGAGCGGGCGGGAATTGTGGAGAACTTCGATCTCTTCAAGCAGCACCTGGTGGTAGAGCGCAACGTCAGTGACCCGACCCGCGTGGATGTCCTGTTCCCGCCGGATTACGTCAACCAGCTGCGCGTCTTTGCGCTGCTTAATCAGTTCCGTCTGCAATACAGCGAGGAGACCGCGTAATGGCAAAGATTGCGGGTACAGCATACGTCAAGGTGGACGGCCAGCAGCTGTCGCTGACCGGCGGCATTGAGGTGCCGATGAACACCAAAGTGCGTGATGACGTGATCGGCCTGGCCGGTGACGTGGATTACAAAGAAACGCACCGTGCGCCTTACGTCAAAGGCACCTTCAAAGTTCCGAAGGCGTTTCCTGTCACCAAGCTGATGGATTCAGACCAGATGACCATCACTGCCGAACTGGCCAACGGCATGGTTTACGTGCTGTCAGAAGCTTTTCAGTTTGGTGAAGCCAACCACAATGCGGAAGAGGGTACGGTAGACCTCGAATTCCACGGCTCAGAAGGATTTTATCAGTGAGTGAACTGCAACTTTCAAAACCTATTACGGCACATGGCGAAACCCTTCATGTGCTGGAGCTGCGTGAGCCAACGGGCAAGGATGTCCGTGAGCTGGGCTACCCCTATCAGATGAATCAGGATGAGTCAGTGAAGCTGCTGGCACATGTGGTGGCTAAATACATCAGCCAACTGGGCGGCATTCCGCCCAGTTCTGTTGATGATATGTCGCCATCAGACCTTAATGCAGCTGGCTGGGTAGTTGCCGGTTTTTTCCTTCAGGCCTGACAGCTACCGAACTGCTCAATCTGTACTTCGATTGCGCCAGTTACTGGCGCATAAATCCTCTGGAAGTCCTGAGCGAGGACTTAAAAAGCCTGCAGTTACTTATCGACCAGGCGAACCGGATAGAACGGGAGCGAAAAGCCAATGGCTGAATTTGAACTGAAAGCGCTTATTACTGGCGTTGACAGACTTTCACCTGCACTTGGCCGTATGCAAAAGAACCTGCGCCGGTTCCGTAAAGATGCAGAGGAGGCCGGTCGGGGCGGTGTGGCAATGGCTGGTGGGCTGGCAGCCGGGCTGACAGGTTCGCTGGTTGCTTTTGCCAAACAGGAAGATGCTGCGACAGGGCTCAAGGTTGCCATGATGGACGACAGCGGCGCTGTGAGCTCTGATTTTGGGAAAATCAATAAGCTGGCTGTTGGTCTTGGCAATAAACTGCCTGGCACCACTGCTGACTTTCAGAACATGATGCAGATGCTTGTCAGGCAGGGTATTCCGGCCCAGAACATTCTGAATGGTGTTGGTGAGGCTTCCGCTTATCTCGCGGTTCAGTTGAAGAAAACGCCAGAAGCGGCTGCAGAGTTTGCTGCAAAAATGCAGGATGCCACCCGCACAACTTCAGAAGATATGATGGGATTATTCGACACGATCCAGAAGGCTTTTTATCTGGGTGTTGATGACACCAACATGCTCTCATTTTTTACTAACGTCAGTTCAGTTACAAAAATGGTAAGCAAGGATGGCCTGACTGCTGCCCGAGCTCTGTCTCCCATTGCAGTAATGATGGATCAAATGGGAACTCAGGGTGAAACAGCAGGAAACGCAATCAGAAAAATCTTCCAGGCTGGCTTTGACACTAAGAAGATGAAAGCCGCCAATAAACTTTTGGGGCGTAAAGGTATTAAGCTGGATTTCACTGATGGAAAGGGAGAGTTTGGTGGTATTGAAAATCTTTTTAAGCAGTTAAAAAAACTTCAGTCGCTTAGTACATTGAACAGAACAAGGATCATTAAGGAGATTTTCGGCGACGATGGCGACACTCTTTCCGTATTGAATGCTTTGATCGATAAAGGGAAAAGCGGCTACGATGAAATTCAGTCCAAGATGAACAAGCAGGCTGACCTTAATAAACGAGTTAACGCTCAGCTTGGCACGCTTACGAATCTTTGGGATTCAATGACCGGAACGGCAGTCAACGGTCTGGCTGCTATTGGTGGCGCTTTTGCTGGCGATGCTAAAAAGCTAGTGGGCTGGCTGGGTGACATGTCACAACGATTCAGTGAATTTGCTGAGAAAAATCCAAAGGTAATCCGTGGTGCATTTGGGATCGCGGCCGGGTTTGTCGGAATGAAGCTTGGGCTGCTGGGAATTAACTTTGCGCTGGGTATTTTGGGACGCGGGCTGAAGCTTTCGCCAATGGGTATATTCCTCCGTCTGGCAGCGATAGGAATAGGGCTTCTTATTTCTAACTGGGATAAATTTGGTCCGGTAGTTGAGGAAGTCTGGACAAAAATAGATGGTCTTGCAGGGGCTCTGGGGGGTATGAATGGGATCATTACGGGAATTGGTGGATTGATGGCCGGGGCGTTTACGCTTCAGGTTATAGGATCACTGACTACCGCTACCGCCAAGGCAGGTGGGCTGCTCGCCATATTGAGCAAGATAGGCAAGCTCAGCGCCCTGACTGTATCAATCGCCGTTGCCCTTTACATGTTTGAAAAGTTAAACGAAATATCTGACGCGGCAACGCAGAAAGATGGAACAGAATCATTTTGGGAGTCACTTAAGAAAAGGTGGAAAGCTGGCGGCTGGTATAACAACGAGCAGCAGATTAAGAGTGGCAGTGTTCCTCTTAACCCGCAGAGCATGAGCGGCCCCTTAATGCGCGATGATCCAACCTCATCGAAGGGGGAGCTTAAAGTTTCCTTTGAAAACGCTCCTCCCGGAATGCGAGTTGAGCCAGTGGGTGGCGCTCTGCCATGGTTTGACCTTGATGTGGGTTATAATCGGTTTTCGAATCCAAATTAAGGATAGTGCGCATGCGTCTGTTTGCAATTCTTATGTCTATGCTTTTTGTCAGCGGGGCATCTGCCAGCGAGTGTTATCCCAAATTTAATGAAAAGGACTTCATTGCCGCAGTTGGTAAGAATCCTGAGAAGATGCAGGTGTTCAAAGATGGCGGAGTGCTAAGGCACCAATATTCCTTTAGGAAAGAGCTGTCTCTTGAAGATGCATTTGATGATAATAAACAGTCAGAGTATGAACCGCAGATTTACGTGACTGTTTATGAGCCACCGTGCGCTGAGAAAATATCAATTTATTTCTTCGCAAATGAAGATGAATCGATGAATGAGGTTAACGTTGAGCTGGCCGGTAAAGCGTATGAATACCTTACCGGCACCAACAGTACAATTTTCGAAAATAAGCTGGAAAGGTTTAAGAGCGTTCAGCGATTTGAATCTTACGATAAAAAAGCTGATTCACTTTTTGTGAAAACTGGTGACTCTTATTCGATACAGGTACACCTGAAATAAACATTAACCCGCTCCGGCGGGTTTTTTTACGTCCGGAGAAAGCCATGAGCTGGAAAGATAATCTGCAGGATGCCTCACTGCGGGGCATCGCGTTTAAGGTGGACAGCGATGAGGCAACCTTTGGGCGTCGCGTGCAGGTGCATGAGTACCCCAATCGCGACAAACCGTGGGCGGAAGATTTGGGCCGCGCGACACGCCGCTTCAGTGTTCAGGCTTATCTGATTGGCGATGATTTCTTTGAGCAGCGTAACCGGCTGATTGAAGCCATTGAAAAGCCGGGATCATGCACGCTGGTTCATCCTTACTACGGCGAGATGACCGTGGTAGTAGATGATGCTGTTCGCGTCAGCCATTCGCAGAGCGAAGGGCGTATGTGCCGCGTCAGCTTTAGCTTCGTTGAGTCCGGTGAATTATCGTTCCCCACCGCTGGACTGGCAACCGGACAGAAACTCACCTCGTCAGTTTCATTCCTGGACGATGCCATTTCATCGGCATTCGGCGCCTTTGGTATGGATGGCATGCCAGACTTCCTGCAGGACGGTGTACTGGATGAGGCGACAGGCATGTTCAGTACCGTAACCAGTGCCTTTCAGTATGTTGATTCTGGTATCAGCGCCGCATCACGTCTGATGCAGGGCGATTTATCGGTTCTGCTTAGCCCGCCGTCGAGCGGCATGAGCTTTGTTAACCGATTGCAGACCATGTGGCGCGCCGGAACGCGGCTGACGGGTAACACTTCTGACCTGATGTCGATGATTAAAGGGCTGACCGGCATCACGGTTGATTCGGGTTTGGCTCCGCGCGGCGTCTGGAAAACCGACAGTAAGACAGCACAGGCGCAGACCACGCAGCGCAATTACGTTGCACAGGCGGTGCGCACCACGGCCATCAGCGAGGCGGCCGCAACGGTCACCAGTCTGCCACAGCCTGCAAACCGGACTGTCACGCGCCAGCAGGACCCGCAGCAGCCAGTCGCGGTATCGCATCCTGCCGTCAGCAACATACGGACTGATTCAGGCAGTGCGGCTTCAGATACTGATACCACAGCGACAGCCACCGTTTCCGAATCTTCCGGCGTAACCACCTCTCTTGATAACAGCACCGTCATTTCCTGGGATGATCTCGCGCAGGTGCGTGACAGTCTCAATGAGGCCATTGACCTTGAGATGGAGCGCGTTTCAGATGACGGACTTTACCAGGCGCTGGTCACCGTGCGAACAGATGTTAATCGCGATATCTCTGCACGCCTTGAGCAGGTCGAGCGCATGACGGAGCGCACACCTTCACAGGTGACGCCCGCTCTTGTGCTGGCCGCCGACTGGTACGACTCAGCCTCCCGCGCTGGTGATATTACCGCGCGTAACGGCATCCGCCATCCCGGCTTCGTGCCGGTTCAGTCACTGAGGGTGCCGGTGCGATGAACAACACAGTTATTTTACGGGTGAACGGTCAGGAGTGGGGCGGCTGGACTTCGGTCCGGATCGCGGCCGGTATTGAGCGCATCGCCCGAGACTTTACCGTTGAGATTACCCGCAGCTGGCCGGGCGACACCGACCAGGCAAACCGCAGCAACCGCATTAAAAACGGTGACCTCGTCGAAGTGCTGATAGGCACCGATAAAGTGATGACCGGCTACGTTGAGGCGACGCCGGTCCGGTATGACGCACGTAGCATCAGCGTGGGAATATCAGGGCGCAGCAAAACTGCTGACCTTATCGACTGCTCAGCCACGCCGTCACAATATGCCGGTCGTTCTCTGGCGCAGGTGGCTGCAGAGCTGGCGAAGCCATTCAGCATCACGGTGGTGGATGCAGGCGGCGCATCCGGTGCGCTTCAGGGAATTCAGGCCGACCAGGGCGAAACGGTTATGGACGTGCTGAATAAAATGCTCGGGCTGCAGCAGGCGCTGGCGTATGACAACGCGCAGGGCAATCTGGTTATCGGCGGCATCGGTAGTCAGCAGGCACATACCGCGCTGGTGCTGGGTGAAAACGTCCTTTCCTGTGATACCGAAAAGAGCATCCGCGACCGGTTCAGCGATTATCAGGTGTCCGGTCAGCGCAAGGGTAACGACGACGACTTTGGCGAAGCCACGACTACGGCAATTCGCTCAAAGACTATTGACGGCGGACTGAAGCGCTATCGCCCGATGATTATCCGCCAGACCGGCAACGCCACCACGGCAACCTGCAGCGCACGCGCGGAGTTTGAGATGCGCCAGCGTGCAGCACGCACCGATGAGGTGACCTACACCGTGCAGGGCTGGCGGCAGGGTGACGGCTCACTCTGGCTGCCTAATCTGCAGGTGATCGTCTTTGACCCCATCCTAGGCTTTAACAACCGGCAGATGGTGATCGCTGAGGTGACCTATCAGCAGGATGAAAACGGCACCGTGGCTGAAATCCGCGTCGGGCCGCCAGATGCTTATCTTCCTGAGCCGGCGAAACCCGGCAAGCGTAAGAAAAAGAAAGAAGAGGATGATTTCTGATGGCTAACCCGATTTCAGGTATGGGCCGTGCGCTGTCGAACCTATTGGCACGTGCGGTCGTTCGCGGACTGAACACGGCTACAAAGTGCCAGATGCTTCAGGTTGAAATGGCTGGGGGCGAGGGGAAAAGCGATATAGAACACATGGAGCCTTATGGCTTTACCGCAGCGCCGCTTACCGGTGCAGAGGCCGTGGCCGCCTACTTTGATGGCGATCGGTCTCATGGGGTTGTGCTTGTTGTCGCTGACCGGCGTTACCGCATTAAAGACCTGACTTCTGGAGAGGTGGCTGTTTATGACGATCAGGGGCAGTCGGTCACACTCACCCGCGAAGGAATCGTCGTCAACGGGGCGGGCAAGCCGATCACCTTTACCAATGCGCCGAAAGCGCGGTTTGAAATGGACATCGAGTCGACTGGCGAGATCAAAGATAAGTGCGATTCTTCCGGCCTGACTATGTCAGCGATGCGCGTGGCTTACAACGGTCATACACATAAAGAGAACGGCTCCGGCGGCGGTACAACTGACGCGCCAACGCAGAAAATGGTGGTTTCATGATTATTGTCATTAACGGCGTCCAGCGTGACGTGACGTGGCCACCCGATCGCCTGACACGCGCGGTGATTATCTCCCTCTTCTCCTGGCGAAAGGCAGAGCCCGACGACAGCCCGGAGCAGGATAACGGCTGGTGGGGCGACAGCTTCCCGACCGTTCAGAATGACCGCATTGGCTCACGCCTTTATCTACTCAGCCGCACGACGCTCACCAATAAAACGCCGCTCAAAGCCCGCGAATATATCAGCCAGGCGCTTCAATGGCTGGTGGATGATGGCGTAGCGGTACGGGTAGACGTGAAGGCCGAGCGCACCGGCATTAATACGCTTAGTGCTTCGGTGGTCATCAGTCAGAAAGACGGTAACCGCACGGCATTTTCATTTGACGATTTATGGAGTGAACTTAATGGCTGACAGTGGATTTACCCGCCCGACACTCCCTCAGTTAATCACCACTGTCCGCAACGATATTCTCACCCGACTGGCAGCCGATTCGACGCTGGCGGCACTTCGACGCACTGACGCTGAAGTATATGGCCGGGTGCAGGCAGCAGCGGTACACACTGTGTATGGCTATATCGATTATCTGGCGCGCAATCTGCTACCGGACCTTGCAGATGAGGACTGGCTGACGCGGCATGCCAACATGAAGCGATGTCCGCGCAAGGCAGCTACGTTTGCAGCAGGGTTTGTCAGGTGGGATGTCGCCACCGACGGCATACCTATTCCGGCCGGTGTGATAATTCAGCGTGACGATCTGACTTCATTCACCACGACTGCGAAAGCCACTTCAGCAGGTGGCATTCTGCGTGTGCCGGTTATCTGCAATACAGCCGGGAAAGCAGGCAACACCGATGACGGTCTTGCCATGCGGCTGGTCAGCCCGATCACCGGCCTGACGTCGGCAGGGGTAGCTGACAGCATTCAGGGTGGCGCTGACGTTGAAGATTTAGATGTGTGGCGCGGGCGCGTTATTGAGCGCTGGTACTGGACGCCGCAGGGCGGCGCAGACGGTGATTATGAGGTCTGGGCTAAAGAGGTGGCAGGCATTACCCGCGCATGGACATACCGGCACTGGAGCGGACGCGGAACAGTGGGGGTGATGGTGGCAAGCAGCGACCTGATAAACCCGATCCCCGACGCGGCCACGGTAGCAGCCGTCAAAGCCTATATTGAGCCTCTGGCCCCGGTGGCCGGTGCGGATATTTATGTTTTTGCGCCAGCGCCCCATGCAGTTAACTTTCAGATTCGCCTGAACCCGGACACTGCAGCAGTACGCTATGCCGTCGAGGCTGAGCTGCGTTCAATGATGCTGCGCGATGGCGTGCCGGAAGGCGTGCTGAAGCCCTCCCGCATCAGCGAGGCCATCAGCATCGCGACGGGTGAATACAGCCATACGCTGGTCAGCCCGGCAGCTGATGTCACCATTGCTAAAGGTGAGGTGGGCGTGGTGGGGACAATATCATGGACTTAACGGCGCAGTACCGGCATATGCTGGGAGCACTGCTGCCGCGCGGCCCTGCTTGGGATAGTGATGACCTGGTGTTAATGGGGCTTGCCCCCTCACTGGCAGAAGTGCATGGGCGCGGTGATGCGCTGATGCTGGAAACCGACCCGCGTTCAGTGACAGAACTGATTGACCGTTATGAAAACATCAGCGGGTTACCTGACAGTTGTGCACCGCCGGGCGTGCAGACTCTGCAGCAGCGGCGTCAGCGCCTGGATGCAAAGCTCAATCTGGCGGGCGGCATCAACGAGGCGTTTTACCTGGCTCAACTGGAGGCGCTGGGTTACACCGGCGTCACCATCACGCGTTACAACAAAAGCCAATTTAATTGCCTGTCCGACTGCACCGATTCTCTCTACAGCGATGACTGGCGTTATTACTGGCAGGTGAACATGCCCGCAGCCACTCAGATCACCGAAATGACAGCCATCAGCAACAGCACCGACAGCCTGCGCATGTGGGGTGACACCATTGCTGAATGCGTTCTGACGAAGCTGGCTCCGTCTCACACTTACGTTATTTTCAAATACCCGGAGTAATTATGCATCGCATTGATACATCAACCGCGCAGAAGGATAAGTTCGGCGCGGGTAAAAATGGCTTTACCGGCGGCAATCCGCAGACAGGCGAGTTGCCTACTGCGCTCGATCAAAACTTCTTCGACTCGTTGCAGGAAGAGATTTGCGGGGTAATTGAAGGTGGGGGTATTGCATTAAATAAAGCGGATCGCGGACAAATGCTTAAGGCCTTGAAAGCCCTCTTTCCGACAACAACCCTTTTTGCAAGCCAGCTTTCAGTGCCCGGCTATCAAAAATTGCCCGGAGGACTAGTCCTCCAGTGGGGCACAGGCGCTGTGCCAATTTCAGGTAATGTTACCGTTTCCTACCCTATTTCTTTTTCCTCTGGTTATGTACAGTTTGTATCGCCTATAGATTCAAGCTCAGTGAATAATTACGCTGTTCGCGTTGCCTCATCAACAGTATCAACATTAACCGTAACCTCTACGAATACCCAAAATATAACAGGCTTTATGTACATGGCTCTCGGAAAAGCATAGGAATATCAAGATGAGTGATTATAAGTATTCAAAAGAAACCAATGGTTTTTATGTTGATGGCGTGAGTGATTTCATTCCTGAAGATGCCGTAAGTATAAGCGAGCAAACCTATAACGAACTCATGCTTGGGCAAAGTCAAGGTAAGCAAATCACATCTGATAAGAAGGGAAATCCAGTATTGTCAGACCCGCCGGAAGCAACCAAAGAGCAATTAGCTATTGTTGCTGAGGCCAAGCGAGCTTCACTAATGGCTGAAGCCTCTGTGGCGCTATCACCTTTACAGGATGCAGTAGATCTCGGAGATTCAACGGCCGAGGAAGAGTCTCTTTTGAAGAGTTGGAAGCAATACAGGGTGGCGCTTAACCGGTTAGATCTATCAAGGGCTCCTGACATCTCTTGGCCGGTTAAGCCAGACTGAACGTACATTGAATGTCGGTTTACTGTGGCCGACTTTCAATGTGATTAGCCAGTCTTCTGCCATAATTCCTAAGTGGTTTTTCAACCATTCGGAAATTTATCTCCACCAAAAATGCAGTCAGCAAAAGTGCTAGCAGTGTCATTACGGCGCACAGCATAATGGTCTTCGATGGTCCCTGCCCAATAGATACGTAGTACCGAACCGTTGACTCCTGGATGAAATAAATTACAGGCATATGAATAATGTAGATGGCATAGGAACGCGATCCTATCCACAGCAACAACTTTCGCAGTGGTTTGGGACAGAAAATGTAGCCTTTGTTGAATGAGGCTATGAAAACCAGTGAAGCACTTGCCAGAGCCAGAAAGCCAACCATAAATCTACTTTCATGCATGTCAGGTATGCTCACCATCAAAAACACCATCAAGAAAGAGGTGACTAACAGTGATCTCTTCCTGCTTTGCAGGAATCCAGGGTCAACATTTTTCAGGCCGTTGTTCATGAAAATAATGGCAATTACAACGCCCCATGAAATTGCATCCAGTCTGAAGTTAAGTATCGGATGCCCCTGCCTGAATATGAAGAGCTGGACTGCTATGAAGCCAATCAGTAAAGGAATTCTGCTTTCTTTTTTGGTGAACAAAACAAAGAACGGAAAGATAAAGTAGAATTGTTCTTCAAGATTGAGAGACCAGAACGGCCCGAATGTAGTAGGGATTCCGTGGTCAGTCATGTAAGCCGAAAGGTAATTATAATTGTAAGTCAGTACACTTAGCGCCTGATAAGTATTCCATTTCAAGTTACCGAATGCGCCTGAGATATTATAAAAAAAAGTCAATGCCAAGAGGACCGCAATCCACATGAAAGAGGTCGGGAACAGCCTGAATGCTCGCTTAGTAAAGAATGCGCAGATGGCTTTGGATGAGGACACCCCATCGTCTTTGCACCTATCAATCAGAGGGATTAAAGAGCAGCTTACAACAAATCCTGATATACATAAGAATAGATCTACACCTGACCAGAAGCTGATAAAAGTATTGACGGATTTGAAGAATGAGTGGTCGCTCCAAAAGTATAGCGAAGGGTAATGCTGTACAAGAACCATGATGATTGCGAAGGCGCGAAGAATCTCAATATCGCTGTTTGGTCGCAGCTTTTCCATTTGACCTCAATTTAAAAATAAATATAAACATCTTCACATTAAAGTTTAATTGACTACCACGTCATGACGTCCACTCTCACCAACTCTTCTCTCGATCTGATTATCTCTTTTGAGAGCGTCGAAACAGAAGAGGCAATGAACTGCTCCTGAGTAAGGTCGCCACTTTCATAGCTCTTCACAAGGGCTAAGAGAGCGGGTGAATCCTTTGAGACCAGTTTAATGTTTTCAGTTACAGACTCATACGTCTGCCCATCAGCAATATCTTTTTCACTGACTGAAAGTAACTTCTTCAGGCGGTTAAGCATGTTTTTACCCTCCAAATATTTTTAACAATGTACCACAGGAGCTCAGATCGCAGAACAGCGTTGAACGATGCGCAGCCACCCATAAAAAAGCCCGGCGACCGGGCAATGACTCAGCCGCTCCTGTCTGAGCAGGCTACGGGGTGGGTAATTTGAGATTAGTCACTCACCTTCGCAAGCGCCAACTAAAAACCCTGTGCCATCAACCCCTTTACAAATCTGTGAACTGGTCCGCCTTGATCAAAAGTACCAATCGATATTACTGTTTATCCATACAGTATTTATCAGGGGAGATTTATCATGGCGAGAGAGAGTGACATACACGCAGCGTTCGTTGGAGCGATAACAAAGGACGGCCGGGGGCGGCAGATTGTCACCACTGCGGCATTCCAGAAGAGACTGGATGACCTGAATCACGTCTGGACGCTGCAGGAGTGCAATAGATGGATACGGTACTACCAGAACTTCTTCTTCGAACTGGTTACAGAAGAAAGCGAGAATAAGACCTGGTCGTTACGCAACATGGGATATGTGAGATAGCTATGGGATTTCCATCACCAGCGTCCGATTATATAGAGCGGCGCATCGACCTGAACGATGTACTGATGCCTCACCGCAACAACATGATCTTGATTGAGACGCCTGACGGGTTCGTGTTGGCTGACAAGTCACTCAAGCCAGTGCCGGGAGACAAGGTCGCTTTCCAGATAGGCGAGTTCCCGCAACTGGGCAGATTGTTCAGTACAGGGATTATCACGCCTGACGGAGAAACAATCGATGGAGAAGGGCTTGAAGGGATAATTGTCTTGGGTAAGGTAACGTCTGAAGTGCTGGCTGTTTATGAGCCTTATAGGCCCATAATTTGAACCTGTAGACACCGCGCTTAGCCATCAAAAAAGCAGCCGTTTTGGGCTGCTTTTTTATTGAAAATAATATTCTTTAAACTAATGATTACATGCAGAAGTAATCATTGGTGTTTTTCATCTGATTCGTCTGTTGGTAGGGTTCCAGCTTCTTGCTCAGTTCCCTCATCGTGTCGATCGCTTGGCGTGTTAGATTCCTGCCCTGCTGGCTCTGCTGTTCCAGAATCTGATTCAGAGTCTCCTTTTCCTTCTTCAGGTCTGACTTCATCATCTTGTGAATCCTCTGTGTTGATTGGTGTCACCTCGTGCTCTGGAGGGGGTGACAAATCCCTAACTTCTGGTGAGCCTGAAACTGAGAGCTCACCGTTAAAAATCTTTTCAGCAACTATGTCATACAACATAAGAGAAAAGCCCTCAGGGCTTTCAACGTCGTTAAAAAGCTCACGGGCTTCTTTTCTGTCTATGACAAATCCGTGTGCTGGATAACCAGCAATCAGCCTGCTTAAGGACGTTTCCTTCAAGTTTTTCGCATGACTATTCAGTCGGTTGCCATATGACAGCGCAATATTCATCGCCCTTTGGTGCTCACCCAATTTTATAGGATCAATCTGGGCGGCCATTGGTGAAATGAGCGATTCTGCCAACTTAGCAGCGATGTCTGCTGACATCTTTGTGCTGAGCTGATTCCTATATTTTATGTCAACAATATAGGATCTAAAGGCCGATAAAGCACAATCTTTTAGCTCATCAAGAGCCGTTGCTATCACTAAGCCTGAGCTTAGCTCCCCCATTTCATCATTTTTCTTTAACTGTATGTCTAAGGGACCTAGCTCGCCCATGTCACCAATAATAAGCTTATGTGCTGCAACCGCCATGAGAGTTCCGGCACTTTTACAAGGCCCAGCTACAAGAATTGTTATGTGTTTATAGTTGTGCTGTAACGCGCGACCGATTCTATACCCTGCGCTAGGATCTCCGCCATAGGTAGCAACGCAGAATAGGACACTTTCCTTGAGACCGTGTTCACTTTTTCTTTGCTTAATGGCATTGGTGACGTCTAAATGACCGTCTCTGTGAACATCACCTATGTAGATGTAAACGTCATGTGGTTCCATATCATATCTCGGCTGCCCCTGGAAAAATGAACGACGAACTAGTCTGTGCCAGTTTCGTGAGATGATTTATTTTTCGGCATTGATGACGCGAACTTTACTTAAATTTTATGTTCTGTCATGTGATTTTGGATAGGAAAAATTTTGTTCAGTTTTCGGTTGAAAGAATGTGCAGGAATCATAGACAGCAATCACTATGTGTACATTTTTGAGTACATCAACTAGGTCTTATTTGTTATAAATTTTTTTTAAATCATGGCGTTGAATGAATTTGTTTGTATATCCATTTAACTAAGAGGACAGCGGCGCGCAGTATAGCGCAAAGAGGCCGTGAGATTCACTACGTCTCCGTCCGTTTGCTCATTCCGCCAGCAATCCCGGTTTTCTGCGCGCGCTAACGTTACGTGCAGAAAGCGGAAATAGCTGTACTGAAGTCCGGGATGTCATCCAGACTGAAGCGGCACCCCGACTCTAAAATCTTCACTCCCTCTTTGCAGCAGCCACTTCCAGTAAACGTTTTCAGACGCCCGCCTGGCAAATCGCCTTCAGCAAACAGACCAGAAAGGCAGACAGAGTGGTTCAATCTGCTCTGTCTGCCCTGGATTTACTCAGCCTTTTCCTGCTCTTCACGCTGGCGACGTTTCTCCTGCTTCTTCTTCTCAGCCTTCGCTTTAGCCACGGCCGCTTCACTCATGTCGTTGCGGATCTGCGCGTGGCTGATCAGGGCAAAAATCAGCGTGCCGCCGGTAATGTTGCCGAGCAGCGTCGGCAGGGCAAACGGCCAGAAGAATTCATACCAGCTGATGCTGCCATTAAAGACCAGATAGAGCACTTCCACCGATCCCACCACGATATGCGCCAGATCACCCAGCGCAACCAGCCAGGTCATCATCACAATCACCAGCAGTTTGGCACCCCCCGCCGAGGGGAACATCCAGACCATGGTGGCGATAATCCAGCCGGAGATCACTGCATTGGCAAACATCTCGCCGGGCGTATTTTCCATCACCTTCATACTGATGTTGGTAAACGCCTGACGGGTAGCTTCGTCAAATATCGGCATCTCATTAAACGCCAGCGCACCCAGTGCCGTCCCGATCAGGTTACCCAGCAAGACGATGCCCCATAAACGTAATAGCAGGGCGCCATTACTCCAGGTCGGTTTGTGCATCACCGGCAGGACTGCCGTGACGGTATTTTCGGTAAACAGCTGCTGACGCGCCATGATGACGATAACAAAACCAAAGGTATAACCCAGGTTTTCAAGCAGAAACGCCCCTGGTACGCCATCCAGATGCACCTGAAATATCCCCTTCGCCATCAGCGAGGCGCCCATGGATAAGCCCGCCGCAATGGCTGACCAGAGCAGCGCCATACCATCGCGCTCCAGCTCCTTCTCCCCATCCTGGCGGATCTCTTCATGGATGGCGGCGGCGCGGGAGGGTAAAGCCTCCTCATCGACTTCGATGTCAGTGCCCTTATCCTTCTCTTCACTCTCGACGTCGTTAGGACCCTGTTCATTACCTGATGAAGGCTTCATATTTTCTCCTGGTGATAGTGCTGTCGCGTAATAAGCGTAGCCGTTTTTTATTTGCCGATAATGTAACGATCGATGCGAATAAGCGTAACAACGTTTTTCGGAACTGCATTTTTATTCAGACTGCGGGCGATACCGCACGAATAAACCCATGGCATCGAAACTGAGCGGTGGCTCACACTTCGGCCCACAGCAACATTGTGGTAATATCCCGGCCACTTTTGGCTGGTGCGATTCCCCCCTCGATGTTGGAAATCATTACGCTCACTTGTGCATACGACGAACGTGCGCTGTTCCGGCAGCTCTCATTTCGCGTCTCTGCAGGCGACATTGTGCAGATTGAAGGCCCCAATGGTGCCGGTAAGACCTCACTCTTGCGGCTGCTGGCTGGCCTGAGCCGTCCTGAACAGGGTGAAATACGCTGGCAGCAGCGGCCAATCCTGCGGCAGCACGAAGCCTGGCATCAGGCGATGCTCTATCTGGGCCATCATCCCGGTGTTAAAGGCGTGCTTACGCCGCTGGAAAACCTGCGTTTCTACCATCCTGATTGCAGTGATGCGCAGATCTTTGCTGCGCTGGAAAGCGTCGATCTCACGGGCGACGAAGAGGTGCCGGTTAGCCGGTTATCGGCGGGTCAGCAGCGTCGGGTAGCGCTGGCGCGTCTGTGGCTCAGCCAGGCCCGCATATGGATTCTCGACGAGCCGCTGACCGCCATCGACAAAGCGGGTGTTAAAAAATTAATGGCGAAATTCGCCCGGCATGCCGATAACGGTGGCGCAGTGATCCTGACAACCCATCAGGATTTGCCCGCGGATGCTGCGCGGGTGCGCAAAATTCGCCTCGGCGACGGGGAGGCAGGCTGATGCTGTTTCGCCTCATCCAGCGTGAATTACGCATCGCCTTTCGCAGCGGGGCTGATGTGATCAATCCGCTCTGGTTTTTCCTGATTGTTATTACCCTGTTTCCGCTGGGCATCGGACCTGACCCGCAACAGCTGGCGCGCATTGCACCGGGCGTAGCCTGGGTTGCCGCGCTGCTGGCGTCGCTGCTGGCGCTGGAGCGGCTGTTTCGCGATGACTTCAGCGATGGTTCGCTGGAGCAACTGGTACTGCTGCCGACGCCGCTGCCGGTAACGGTTATCGGCAAAGTAGTGGCGCACTGGCTGGTCACAGGCGTGCCGCTGATAATCCTGTCGCCGCTGGCCGCGCTGCTGCTGTCACTGGATTTTAATGGCTGGCGGGCGATGGCCCTGACGCTGCTGCTCGGCACGCCAACCCTGAGTTTTCTCGGCGCGATTGGTGTAGGTCTCACGGTGGGTTTACGGCGCGGTGGCGTACTGCTTAGCCTGCTGGTGCTGCCGCTGGCTATTCCGGTCTTGATCTTCGCCAGTGCGGCGATGGAGGCGGCCAGTCAGGGGTTGCCGATTAATGGCTATCTGGCGATTCTCGGCGCGATGCTGCTGGGCAGCGCCACGCTCTCCCCGTTTGCCACGGCGGCAGCGCTAAGAATTACTTTGCAATAACAGCCGTTGAAATAACCGCGCGTAAAAGACGCGGCAACACTCTTTTATCGTTAATGTGAGCATTTGATATGTGGAAAGCGTTACATCAGCTGGCCAGGCCCGAACGGCTCTATCAGTTTTCGGGGCGACTGGTGCCGTGGTTCGCCATCTCAGGACTGGCGGCGTTGCTGCTGGGCTGGGCCTGGGGCTTTGGATTTGCTCCCGCTGACTATCAGCAGGGCGACAGTTTCCGCATCATGTACATTCATGTGCCCGCCGCGATGTGGTCGATGGGCATTTATGCCTCGATGGCCATCGCCGCCTTTATCGGTCTGGTGTGGCAGATGAAAATGGCCGATCTGGTTTCCGCCGCCATGGCACCGGTGGGCGCGGTCTTTACCTTTATTGCGCTGGTCACCGGATCCGCATGGGGTAAGCCGATGTGGGGGACCTGGTGGATCTGGGATGCGCGCCTCACTTCGGAGCTGGTGCTGCTGTTCCTCTATATGGGCGTGATTGCGCTCTGGCACGCTTTTGATGACCGCCGCACCGCAGGCCGGGCCGCGGGTGTTCTCATCCTGGTCGGCGTAGTTAATCTGCCGATCATTCACTTCTCAGTGCAGTGGTGGAATACCCTGCATCAGGGCTCGTCGGGCATTCTCCAGCAGGCGATTGCGCCAGTGATGCGAACGCCGCTGCGCTGGGCAATCATCGGTTATCTGCTGGTGTTTATCACGCTGACCCTGATGCGGCTGCGCAACCTGATTCTGTTAACCGAACGTCACCGTCCCTGGGCGATTGATGTGGCGAAGCGGGGAGAGCAGGCATGACACCCGCCTTTTCCTCCTGGCACGCCTTCTTTGAGATGGGGGGCTACGCCTTCTATGTCTGGCTGGCAGTTGCCTGCACGCTGATTCCGCTTGTCGGGCTGACGCTGCATACCCTGTTGCTGCGCCGCCGCCTGCTGGCTGAGATCCGCCAGCGCGACGCGCGGGAACGCCGCATCCGGGCAGCGAAATCTAAAAAAGCCGCGGCTGAAGCGGCAGGAGAGACATTGTGAATACCCGTCGACGCAACCGCCTCTATGCGGCAGTGGCGATTCTGCTCGGCCTCGGCCTGGCTACCGCGCTGGTGATGTATGCGCTGCGCTCAAACATCGATCTGTTCTATACCCCAGGTGAAATCCTTTACGGCAAAGGCGAAGCGCACGAGAAGCCCGAAGCGGGTCAGCGGCTGCGCGTCGGCGGCATGGTGATGCCCGGCAGTGTCCGGCGCGATCCGAATACGCTTGCCGTGTCGTTCAAACTTTATGATGCCCGCGGCGTGGTCAGCGTCAGTTTTGAAGGCATCCTGCCGGATCTGTTCCGTGAAGGGCAGGGCGTCGTCGCGCAGGGCGTGCTGGCGGCGGGCAACCAGGTGATCGCCAAAGAAGTCCTGGCGAAACATGATGAGAAATATACGCCGCCGGAGATTGAAGACGCGATGAAGAGTAATCACACCGGCCCGCAGTCGCTGTATCAGGCGGGAAATAAATCATCATGATGCCCGAGATTGGTACTTTTCTGCTCTGCCTGGCGCTGGGGCTCTCCCTGCTGCTGAGCAGCTATCCGTTGTGGGGCGCAGTGCGCCAGGATGCCCGCCTGATGGCGATGGCGCGTCCGCTAGCCTGCGGTCTGTTTATCTGCATCGCGGCGGCTTTTGCGCTGCTGGCCTGGGCCTTTATCAGCAACGATTTCACCGTTGCCTATGTCGTTACAAACTCCAACAGCCTGCTGCCGGTTTACTATCGCATTGCTGCCACCTGGGGCGCGCATGAAGGATCGCTGCTGCTGTGGGTATTGTTGCTAAGCACCTGGACATTGGCGGTGGCGATATTCAGTCGCGGTATGCCACAGGATGCGCTGGCACGCGTTCTGGCGGTCATGGGCATGATCAATCTCGGCTTCCTGCTGTTTATCCTGCTGACCTCGAATCCGTTTGGCCGCACGCTGCCGGACTTTCCGATAGACGGGCATGACCTGAATCCGATGCTGCAGGATATCGGCCTGATCTTCCATCCGCCGCTGCTCTATATGGGCTATGTCGGCTTTTCGGTGGCGTTTGCCTTTGCTATCGCCTCGCTGATGGCCGGACGGCTGGATACGGCCTGGGCGCGCTGGTCGCGTCCCTGGACCACGGCGGCCTGGGTCTTTCTGACGATTGGTATTGTCCTTGGCTCGGCCTGGGCCTATTACGAACTGGGCTGGGGCGGCTGGTGGTTCTGGGACCCGGTTGAAAATGCGTCATTTATGCCGTGGCTGGCAGGCACCGCCCTGATGCACTCGCTGGCGGTCACTGAAAAGCGAGGCACCTTTAAGGCCTGGACCGTGCTGCTGGCGATTACCGCGTTTTCGCTGAGCCTGCTGGGGACGTTCCTGGTGCGATCCGGGGTGCTGGTGTCGGTGCATTCCTTCGCCTCGGATCCGGCGCGCGGGATGTTTATCCTCGCGTTTCTGGTGATTGTTATCGGCAGTTCGCTCCTGCTCTACGCGATTAAAGGCGGGCAGGTACGTGGCCGGGTGCAGAATGAAACCTGGTCGCGCGAATCGTTTTTGCTGGGTAATAACGTGCTGCTGATTGCCGCGATGCTGGTGGTTCTGCTCGGCACGTTGTTGCCGCTGGTGCACAAGCAACTGGGCCTGGGCAGCATTTCGGTCGGTGAGCCGTTCTTCAACACCATGTTCAGCTGGCTGATGGCGCCGTTTGCGCTACTGATGGGGATCGGGCCACTGGTGCGCTGGCGTCGCGATGAGCCGCAGAAGCTGGCAAAGCGGCTGGCGCTGGCGCTGATCGTGACCCTGGCCTGTTCCGTCATCATTCCCTGGTGGCTGCAGGATCGCATTGAGGCGATGACCGTGGTTGGCCTGCTGATGTCACTCTGGATTATCGTGCTGACGCTGCTGGAACTTCATGAGCGCGCCACTCACCGCCATCCGTTCTTTGCCGGTTTACGTCACCTGTCGCGCAGTCACTGGGGCATGGTACTGGGCCATCTTGGGGTAGGGGTGACGGTGATCGGTATTGCATTCAGCACCCAGTACAGCGTGGAACGCGATGTGCGGATGAAGGCGGGTGATAGCATCGATATTCATCACTATCACTTTGTCTTCCGCGGCGTGCAGAATCTGCAGGGGCCTAACTACAGCGGTGGCATGGGCATCATCGATGTCACGCGCAACGGCAAACATGAAGCGACGCTGCAGGCAGAGAAACGCTTTTATACGGCCGCCCGCACCATGATGACCGAAGCGGCGATTGATGGGGGTTTCAGCCGCGATCTCTATGCGGCGCTGGGCGAAGAGCTGGAGGATGGCGGCTGGGCCGTGCGCATCTACTACAAACCCTTTGTCCGCTGGATCTGGTTCGGTGGCGCGCTGATGGCGCTGGGTGGGCTGTTCTGCCTGTTTGATCCCCGTTATCGTTCGCGCAAAAAAGCGGGAATTGAGGAGCGGACATGAACAAGAAAATCCTGTTTATTCCCCTGATGCTGTTTCTGTTGCTGGCGGCGGCGCTGCTGTGGCAGCTGACACGTAATGCCGATGGCGACGATCCGACCCGTCTCGAATCCGCTCTGATCGGCAAGCCGGTGCCGCTGTTCCGGCTGGAAGCACTCGATCAGCCAGGCAAAACCTACGACCAGCGCGTGCTGACGGATGGCAAACCGATATTGCTGAACGTCTGGGCGACCTGGTGTCCTACCTGTCGCGCCGAGCATCAGTATCTGAATACGCTGGCGGAGCAGGGCATTCGCGTCGTCGGACTGAACTACAAAGACGATCGTCACAAGGCGGTTAACTGGCTGAATACGCTGGGCAACCCCTACGCGCTGAGCCTCTATGATGGCAACGGCATGCTGGGACTGGATCTCGGCGTCTATGGCGCGCCGGAAACTTTTCTGATCGACGGTAAGGGGATCATCCGTTATCGCCACGCGGGCGATCTCAATGCGCGCGTCTGGGATCAGGAAGTGAAACCCTTGTGGGTGAAATACAGCGCGGAGGCGGGATCATGAGAATGCTGTTACTGCTCTGCGGCCTGCTGTTCAGCATCAACCTGTGGGCAAGCATCGACACGCTGCAATTTGACTCGGTGGCCCAGGAAGAACAATACCGCGATCTGACCGCTTCACTGCGCTGTCCGAAGTGCCAGAACAACAGCATCGCCGACTCAAATGCCATGATTGCCGCCGATATGCGGCTGAAAGTCTATCAGCTGATGAAGCAGGGCCAGAGTCGCCAGCAGATCATCGACTATATGGTGGCGCGTTACGGTAACTTCGTCAGCTATTCGCCACCGGTCACGCCCTCAACTTTGGTTTTGTGGGCTGGTCCGGCGCTGTTTGCGCTGATGGGCGGTGCGGTGATTATCCTGCGCAGCCGTCAGCGCAAAACCCGCAGTGAGCTGGATGAAGATGAGCAACAGCGTCTTAATGCGCTACTGAAGTCAGACAGGAAGCCGTAATGAGTGCATTTTGGATTACCCTTTTTCTGTTACTGCTGGCGGCCTGTACGCTGTTCCTGGCGGCGGGCTGGCGGCAACGTCAGGCCAGCACAGGCGATCGCGATCGCCTTAATCAGCGCTTCTACCATCAGCGGATAGATGAGCTGGCACAGGATGAAGATCAGGGCGTCGTCGCTGAGCGTCCACTGATGGAGCGGGAGTTACAGCAGACACTGCTGGCGGATATTCCACCGGCACAGACGATGAAATCACACAGCAGCGGTCGCTGGATTTTGCTGCCAGGCCTGATCGTGCTGATTGGGGTATCGCTGGGGACTTACCTGAAAACCGGTGGCCTGGCACAGCTCACGGGCTGGAAGCAGGTGCAGCAGGCGTATCCTGAGCTGCGTGCCCGACTGATGGACCCTGGCGCTAAACCGCTGAGCATGGAGGAGCTGGCGCGTTTACAGCTCGGATTGCGTACCGCGTTGCAAACGGAACCGGATAATCTGGCTGACTGGACGATGCTGGGACGGCTCGGCATGGTGCTGAATAATGCCGATACGGCCAGCCAGGCATTTGAGCATGCGCTACAGCTTGCTCCCAACGATCTGGCGCTAAAACAGGATTATGCCGAAGTCCTGACGCGATCCCCCGACCCGCAGGATAACCGTCAGGCGTCACTGCTGCTGCAGGCATTGCTAAAAGCGGATCCGCAAAACCTGCGTACGCTGAGCCTGCTGGCATTTAATGCTTACGGACAGCAGCAATATGGTCAGGCTATCGACGCATGGCAGACTCTGCTGGGTCTGTTGCCGGCCGGTGATTCGCGACACGCGATGATCGCCCGCAGCATCGAAAAGGCCAGAAGTGCCGCCGGGCAACAGAGTCGTCAACTGGCACTGACCGTGACGCTGGCACCTAAGGCAGAAAAAATGTTACCGCAGGACGGAGTGTTGTATATTTCGGTTTCTGACGGTGCTTCACCGGTGCCGGTGGCTGTTAAGCGGATGCCGCTCAGTCACTTCCCGCTGTCGCTGACGCTGGATGACAGCAACGCCATGATGCCGGATCGCCTGCTTTCGGCGCAGCATCAGGTCGAGGTCCGGGTGCGAATCTCCCGCGACGGCAGCGCCAATCCCCGGCCGGGTGACTGGCTGGGTCTGAGCGCAGTGACGCCCTGGGATGGGCATCAGCCGATCGCGGTAGAGATTAATCAGCAGCTTCCCTGAACGCATCAACTGACCGCGTTCAGGATGATGCGTGCCATTGCCTGCTGCCTCTGGCACAAAGTCAGCTATGCTCATCGGGTAAGTCGATACGATACCGGGCTGTGACCTGAACGATGGGTAGACCTTTTTCATCCGCACAGGGAGATTGGAATGAATTATCGCCTGACCAGCCTGGCTGTCGCCAGCGTCCTTCTGGTAGGTTGTGCCAGTTCAAAGCCGGCGAATAGCGATCCTGCTCAGCGCAGCGATCCGTTCGAAGGCTTTAACCGCACGATGTTTAACTTTAACTACAACGTGCTGGATCCGTATGTATTGCGTCCGGTCGCTGTGGCCTGGCGTGATTATGTGCCGGTGCCGGCACGTACCGGCCTGAGCAATTTCCTCGGCAACCTGGAAGAACCTGCCAGCATGGTCAACGCCATCCTGGTCGGTAACGGACGTGATGCGGGTATTCACTTCACCCGTTTCTTCCTGAACAGCGTGCTGGGACTGGGCGGCTTCATTGACGTTGCCGGTAAGGCGAACCCGGAACTGGCGCGTGAAGAGCCGCACCGTTTCGGTACCACGCTGGGTCACTATGGCGTCGGCTACGGGCCTTACGTTGAGTTGCCTGCTTACGGCAGCTTCACGGTGCGTCAGGATGGCGGCGACTACGTCGATACGCTTTATCCGATCCTTGGCTGGCTGACCTGGCCAATGTCGATTGGTAAATGGACGCTTGAAGGGATTGAGACCCGCGCGCAGCTGCTGGACTCTGATGCAATCCTGAAACAGCAGAGCGATCCGTACGCCTTTATCCGTAATGCTTACTTCCAGCGTCACGACTTCCTGGCGCGCGGCGGCAAGCTCAAGCCGGAAGATAATCCTAACGCAGCCGCGATTCAGGATGACCTTAAGGATATTGACGCCGAGTAATCGCCCGCGATGCGCCGCCAGAGATGGCGGTTTTTGCCTCTTTGCGCAGGGCGTATGCTCCCTGATCCATTAAGCGATCCACGGCCACGAAAAAGGGCGACTCACCAGAGTCGCCCTTTTTAATCGTGCTATCTAATCAGAACTTGTAGTTAAAGTTCGCGCCGTAGAGCCAGGCCTTGCCTTCAGAGGTAAAGGTATAAGGACCTTCTTTCACCGTCACTTTCTGTCCGTGCATATAAGAGATGCCTAAATCAACCGAGGCATCATCGTTAAAGGCGTAAGAAGTACCGGCACTCAGCCATAAACGATCCTGGTCCGGGATGGAGATAGAGCGCTTATCGGCCGGAACCGGGCTGTCATCAAATGCAATACCGGTACGGAACGTCCAGTTCTTGTCGTAGGAATAGGTTGTGCCCAGTGCAATACGGTAGGCGTCGTGGAAGCTTTCATCTTTATAGAACAGCGTCTGGCCGTTAGAGCCAGTGGCTTTCAGCTCCTGGAACTGGCTCCAGCTGGTGTAAGCCATGCTGTAGTGAACCGCCCACTGCGGGGCCACTTTATGCCAGCCTGACACTTCCCACATCTCTGGCAGATTCAGCGTTAACGCGCCAGGAACGGTGGTGCCGTTGGTGCCAAAAGGTACGCCTGACACTTCCGGATTATTCACCGCATTCAGCCGGGATGAGAGATTACTTTTGTAATCGCCATCAAAATCAACTTTCACTTCTGAACGATAGGTAAAGCCGAAGCGGTTATTTTCATCCACTTCATACAGGATGCCAGCATTCCAGCCGTAGCCCCACTCATCGCCTTTCAGATGGGCAACCTGCGTATCAGCCGGAACCCCCAGCCGCGCGCCTGACTCACCGGCATAACGCTCAATTTTGGCTTTAGCGTAAACCGCATCAAAACCGATGCCTGCACTAAAATGTTCATTAAACCGATAAGCGGTGCTGAGATTTAAATTGCCGGTCATCAGGTCAGTTTTACCGCCGTAACCGCCAGCGGTGTAGCCATTATTAAACTCTGTTGCTAAGCCGTAGTTTGAGGTTGCAGATGCGCCAATCCACCACTGATCGTTGATGGGCTGGACGTAATGAATATTGGGTACCCACTGATTAGGGGCAATATTATTCGCATCCAGGCTGCGGCCACTGGGACTGCGACCACTGATATTTACATCCGGCGCAATATAGACAGCCCCGATAGAAAATTCCGGGCGATCCATTAACGCCATTGTCGCCGGGTTACGGCTGGCAGACGCCGCGGTATCACCCATTGCCCCTTCGCCTGAATATGCGCGACCTAAACCAATCGAAGAGAATTCATTTAACTGAAACCCAGCAGCGTAAACGTGGGAAGAGACAAGCGCCACTGCAGCCGCCACGGCTGACTTTGCAAACAGGTTTTTATGGTTCATGACCACAACCTCATGTGAATTATTATTTAACGCTATAACGTCGCGTAACAAAGGACGGCGGATTGTAGGGACTGATGTAAAGCGCACATATCAGACCAGTGCGGAGAGTATAGGTCCGACCTGTGTGCATGTTGCAATATTGTTTTTAAAATATTTCAGGTTTGATCGCTTAAAATTCGATCTGCATAACAAAAAGCCCCTGATCCTGGACAGCATAACCATTCCAGTTTGTTCTGGATCAATTTTTATTGTGATATTCGTCACTTAGCAACAGGTGCGTGGCGCATCTTTCAGCGAGCAGGTAAGATTTCGTCCATAAAATCGCTCAACCTATGCAATTGCTGGTCTGGAGAATGAAATGACTGATGCCATTAAAAAATGCAGTGCGACCGAAACCGCAGCCTGTTGTTGTGTTGATGTCGGCACGGTAATGGATAACACCGATTGCACCGCCAGCTGGTCAGAATGGTTTGCTCAGCGTGCCGATGCGGAAGCGAAATTAGCGCAACTGACCGAACGTGCCCGCGAGGTTGAATCAGAACCCTGTCTGATTGAATCGCGCTTCAGCGAAGTGGATCAGGGAGTGCAGCTGGATATCGATTTCACCTTCAGCTGCCAGGCTGAAACCATGATTTTTCAGCTCGGTTTGCGTTAAGTCCCATTACGCCGCGTCACTGCGGCGTTTTTCATTTTCGTGTTTCCCTTCGCACTTTTTCCCTTCCGATATTGGCGGCTCACCCGCTTGTGGTTAACACTGATCAGGTCAGACCTCTTCAGGCAATGATGCCACAGTCCCAGCCACAGGTGAGAACAATGAGCAAAGCGCAGCCGCTGCTGACGCGTGATGGTGAACGCATCGCAATAACCCACGGATTACGCACCCCTTTCTTACGCCAGGCGACCGGCTTCCATGGCATTCCCGCCATTGAGCTGGGACGCATGGTGGTCAGCGAATTAATGGCGCGCAGTGAACTGCCGGCTGAGGTGATCGAGCAACTGGTCTTTGGGCAGGTGGTGCAGATGCCGGAAGCGCCGAACATTGCGCGTGAAATTGTATTAAGCAGCGGGTTGAGTGTGCATACCGATGCCTACAGCGTCAGCCGTGCCTGCGCCACCAGCTTTCAGGCGGTAGCGAATGTGGCAGAAAGTCTGCTGGCGGGCACCATCTCTGCCGGTATTGCCGGTGGCGCAGACTCTTCGTCGGTGTTGCCGATTGGGGTCAGTAAAACGCTGGCCCGCGCGCTGGTGGATCTCAATAAAGCCCGCAGCTTCGGTCAAAAACTGCACATCCTGCGGCGTCTGCGCCCGCGTGATCTGCTGCCGGTCCCGCCCGCAGTGGCGGAGTATTCGACCGGCCTGCGCATGGGCGACACTGCGGAGCAGATGGCTAAGAGTCACGGCATCACGCGCGAAGCACAGGATGCGCTGGCGCTGCGATCCCATCAGCATGCCGCAAGGGCCTGGCAATCCGGGGTACTGAATCAGGAAGTCATGGCAGCCTTTGTGCCGCCGTGGAAAAGCGCCATCGATCAGGACAATAACGTGCGGATGAACGCCAAAGCGGAGGATTACGCCCGACTGCGTCCGGCATTTGATCGCCAGCACGGCAGCGTCACCGCGGCCAACAGCACGCCTCTCACCGACGGCGCGGCGGCAGTGATTCTGATGCGCGAGGGCCGCGCCCGTGAACTGGGCATCAGGCCGCTGGGCTATCTGCGCAGCTACGCCTTTACCGCCATTGGTGTGCAGCAGGATATGCTGCTGGGCCCGGCATACGCTTCACCACTGGCACTGGATCGCGCCGGCATAACCCTGGCCGATCTGACGCTGATCGATATGCATGAAGCTTTTGCTGCCCAGACGCTGAGCAACCTGCACATGTTTCGCGACGAGCGCTTTGCCCGTGAAGTGCTGAATCGCCCACACGCGCTGGGCGAAGTGAATGAAGAGCGCTTTAACGTGCTGGGCGGATCGATCGCCTATGGTCATCCTTTTGCCGCCACGGGCGCGCGCATGATCACCCAGACGCTGAATGAATTACGCCGTCGCGGTGGCGGGTTAGGACTGGTAACAGCCTGCGCGGCAGGCGGCCTGGGTGCGGCAATGATTCTGGAGGCCGAATAATGGAGCAGAATGCGTTTCATCTGAAGATGCGACTGGATCACGTCGGCATTATTACGATCGATGTCCCTGGTGAGAAGATGAACACCCTGAAAGCGGAATTTGCCGGGCAGATCACCGCCATCATTGCGGAAGCGCGACGCGATCCGCAACTGGCTGGCCTGGTGCTGATTTCCGGCAAAGCGGACAACTTCATCGCGGGCGCAGACATCAGCATGATTGACCGCTGTAAAAGCGCGCAGGAAGCCGAAGCGCTGGCAAAACAGGGCCAGGAAGTGATGGCTGCGCTCGACGCGCTGCCGTTCCCTGTGGTCGCGGCGATCCACGGCGCCTGCCTCGGCGGCGGACTGGAACTGGCGCTGGCCTGTGATGCCCGTATCTGCTCGCTGGATGATAAAACCCGCCTCGGTTTGCCGGAAGTGCAGCTCGGCTTACTGCCAGGCTCTGGCGGCACTCAGCGGCTGCCACGCTTAATCGGCGTGCAGCAGGCACTGCCACTGATTCTGACCGGCAAAGCCCTGCGGGCGAAACAGGCCCGTAAGCTGGGCGTGGTCGATGACGCGGTGCCGCAGGCGATTCTGCTGGAGACCGCCATTGCCCGGGTGAAAAAGGGCAAGGTTAGTGGACGAACGCTGCCGCTGCGCGATCGTCTGCTGCATGGTCCGGTTGGCCGTCAGGCGCTGTTTGCGCTGGCGACCCGACAGACCGCAGCCAAAACGCAGGGTAACTATCCGGCAGCAAAACGCATTATTGAGGTGGTGCGCATCGGGCTGGAGCAGGGCAGTCGGGCCGGACATGAGGCTGAAGCACGCGCTTTTGGTGAGCTGGCGATGACGCCAGAATCTGTTGCGCTGCGCGGGATCTTTTTCGCGACTACGGCTATGAAAAAGGAGCGGGGCGGTGAAGCGGAACCCGGCACCGTTAAGCGTGTTGGTATCCTCGGCGGCGGCCTGATGGGCGGCGGCATCGCCAGCGTCACTGCAATCAACGCCGGGTTGCCGGTACGCATTAAAGATATCAGCCTGGAAGGGGTGAACCATGCGCTGAAAACCAGCTGGGAACTGCTGAGCAAAAAGGTTAAACGGCGCCAGCTCACTCCGGCACAGCGTCAGCAGCAGATGGCACGTATCACGGGCGGCATCGATTATCAGGGCTTCTCACAGCGCGACGTGGTAATTGAAGCCGTATTCGAAGATTTAGCCCTGAAGCAGCAGATGGTCAGCGAAGTGGAGGCACACTGTCAGCCGCATACGCTGTTTGCCTCAAATACCTCTTCGCTGCCGATTGAGGCGATCGCCGCCGGCGCCCAGCGTCCTGAGAACGTCATCGGGCTGCACTATTTCAGTCCGGTAGAGAAAATGCCGCTGGTGGAGGTGATTCCTCATCTGAATACCTCTACCGCGACGCTGGTGACGATTGTGGCGCTGGCGCGCAGCCAGGGTAAAACTCCGATTGTGGTGGCGGACAAGCCTGGCTTCTATGTTAACCGCATCCTGACGCCCTATATAAATGAAGCGATGCGCTGCCTGCTGGAGGGCGAGCCGATTGACCATATTGATCGGGCGCTGGTGAAGTTTGGTTTTCCGGTCGGCCCGATTCAGCTGCTGGATGAGGTCGGTATCGACGTTGGCAGCAAAATCAGCCCCATCCTGTATCAGGCTTATGGTGAACGCTTTGCCGCCCCCGCTGCTTTTGATGCGGTGCTGAAAGATGGCCGCAAGGGGCGTAAAAACAGTAAAGGCTTTTATCGCTATGACCAGCCGCGCTGGCAGCGTAAAAAACCGGACGCTTCGCTGTATACGTTGCTGAAAGTCTCGCCGCAGGCCAGGCAGAGCGAAGCGCAGATTGCTGAACGCTGCGTGATGATGATGCTGAACGAAGCGGCTCGCTGTCTTGATGAGCAGGTGGTTCGCTGCGCCCGCGATGGGGATATCGGTGCGGTGTTTGGCATCGGCTTTCCGCCTTTCTTAGGCGGCCCGTTCCACTACATGGACAAACTGGGCGCGGCGGACGTGGTCAACAGATTAACCCGGCTTGCGCAGCAGCATGGCGAACGATTCACACCCTGTGAGGCGCTGATTCAGGCGGCTGCAAAATAGACGAAATTTTACATTTCTGCTGAAAATGGAATAACCAATCCGATTCAGCGGCTTAGAAAAGCGCCGCCAGAGTGTGCGGCGCAGCATGATTCTGAGAAGTGCTTATTTAATAAACAACCGGTTGACTATACTAAAGCCATTAGGGTAAAACACAGCGTTCATTCGCAGAGTGAAGAGTCAGGCGCTACGCGTCGGGCGATGTCGACAAACAACAGCGGTGCTTTATGCAAGTTTTTATCATGCGTCACGGCGATGCGGCTCTGGAAGCAGCCAGTGATTCAGTCAGGCCTTTAACCTTATGTGGCTGCAATGAATCACGTCAGATGGCCAACTGGCTTAACAGCCAGACGCCGGACATTGAGCGTGTCCTGGTGAGTCCCTATTTACGCGCGCAGCAAACGCTCGCGACCGTGCGTGAAGCCTTTCCCTTGCCGGAAAGCCAGGACGTTCTGCCGGAATTAACGCCGGGCGGCGATCCGGAGATGGTCGGGTGTTATCTGCAGGCCCTGGCGAATGAAGGGGTGAAATCGGCTCTGGTGATCTCACATTTACCGTTGGTGGGGTATTTAGTCTCTGAACTGTGCCCGCAGGAAGCACCGCCAATGTTTGCCACTTCCGCTATTGCCTGCGTGGAATTCGATCCCGCGGCGAGTGCCGGTAAACTGCTGTGGCAGGTCAGTCCCAAAAAGCTGGCTAAAGCAATCTGACGTCTGTGGGCCGATCATTCCGGCCCCTCTCAGGGCAATTCAGGCGGTTGCCACTCCTCAATCTCAATCAAAACCAGCAGCGCGGCGTCACCGCCGAACATTTTGGGTGCCTGATGAAAAGCCATCACCCACGGATGCTGGGCCAGCCACAGCGGCGTCTGCTGCTTCAGGATATGCTTTCCATGACCGGTCATGACGCTGGCGCAGAACAGATGTTCACGGCGGCAGGCGGCGATCAGTGCCCCCAGTTCCTGCTTGGCCTGCTGCTGCGTTAAGCCGTGCAGATCGAGGAAAATCTCTGGCGTATAGTCGCCACGACGTAATTTTTTCAGCTCAAAATGGCTGACATCGGCGCGCACATAACGGGTGGCACCTTCCGTTGAGAGCAGTGGCTGAAACTCATCCGAAAAGTAATGACTGTTGTCCGCCTGCTCTGAAAGCAGACGCTTTACCGGGATGTGGCGGGTTTTAACCGGCGCTTTGTGGACAAACGTGTCCTGTTTTAACTGGCGTGTACCCGTCATCAACTGGCGAAACAGCGCCTGGTCATCCGGGCTTAGTGGTGTTTTTTTACTCATGGCAGGTCAGTCATATCAGAAAAGGCTGTCACACAGCAGAGCCGATACCTTACCGTTAAGCGTCATTAAATGTCAGCTTTTTCACCTCGCTGCGCTGAATTCTCCCCGGCTTCATGGCACACTACTGGCCGATTTAGCAAAAGGCCTGCGGAGGGCTACGTGGACAAAATTTTCGTCGATGAGGCAGTGAACGAGCTGCACACCATTCAGGACATGCTGCGCTGGGCGGTAAGCCGCTTTTCCGCTGCCGGAATCTGGTACGGACATGGCACAGACAATCCCTGGGACGAAGCCGTTCAACTGGTCCTGCCGTCACTCTGGCTGCCGCTGGATATTCCTGAAGATATGCGCAATGCGCGTCTGACCGCCAGCGAACGTCTTCTGATCGTTGAGCGCGTCATTCGTCGCGTTAACGAGCGCATTCCGGTCGCCTATCTGACTAATAAAGCCTGGTTCTGCGGCCACGAGTTCTTTGTTGATGAGCGCGTGCTGGTGCCGCGTTCACCGATTGGCGAACTGATTGAGAACCGCTTTGCCGGTCTGGTCAGCACGCCACCTCATCATATTCTGGATATGTGTACCGGCAGCGGCTGCATCGCGATTGCCTGCGCCTATGCCTTCCCGGAAGCGGAAGTGGACGCGGTGGATATCTCTACCGGTGCGCTGGCGGTTGCCGAGCAGAACATTGAAGAACATGGTCTGATTCATCAGGTTACGCCGATTCGCGCTGACCTGTTCCGCGAATTGCCACCGCTGAAATATGATCTGATCGTCACCAATCCGCCGTATGTTGATGCGGAAGATATGGATGATCTGCCGAACGAATATCGCCACGAACCGGAGCTGGGGCTGGCGGCAGGCAGCGACGGCCTGAAGCTGGTACGCCGCATTCTGGCCTGTGCACCAGATTATCTCAGCGAGCAGGGCGTCCTGGTCTGCGAAGTGGGCAACAGCATGGTGCACATGATCGAACAGTATCCCGACGTGCCCTTTACCTGGCTGGAATTCGACAACGGCGGCGATGGCGTCTTTACGCTGACGCGCCAGCAGATTGTCGACGCAAAACACCATTTCTCTTTTTACAAAGACTAAAAGTGGGGCGAAGCATCGCCCGCCGAACCCTGAGAAGGAAACAGCATGGCCGGAAACAGCATCGGGCAATTTTTTCGAGTAACGACCTTTGGCGAGTCCCATGGGCTTGCGCTGGGCTGTATCGTTGATGGTGTGCCGCCAGGCATTCCGCTGACCGAAGCGGATATTCAGCATGATCTTGATCGCCGCCGTCCTGGCACATCGCGCTATACCACGCAGCGCCGCGAGCCGGATCAGGTGAAAATTTTGTCCGGTGTCTTTGAGGGTGTGACTACCGGTACTTCGATTGGCCTGCTGATTGAAAATACCGATCAGCGTTCGCAGGATTACGGCGCTATCAAAGATCTCTTCCGTCCGGGCCATGCTGATTACACCTACGAGCAGAAATATGGTCAGCGCGACTACCGTGGCGGTGGACGCTCGTCGGCGCGCGAAACCGCGATGCGCGTGGCGGCCGGTGCGATTGCCAAGAAATACCTGCAGATGAAACACGGTGTCGTGGTGCGCGGCTATCTGTCACAGATTGGTGACATCGCCTGTGAGCTGAAAGACTGGAGCATCGTGGAAGAGAATCCGTTCTTCTGCCCGGATGCGGACAAGCTGGAGGCGCTGGATGAACTGATGCGCGGCCTGAAAAAAGAGGGCGACTCCATTGGCGCTAAAGTCACGGTCATGGCAGATCACGTGCCGCCAGGCCTGGGCGAGCCGGTATTTGACCGACTGGATGCCGATCTGGCACATGCGCTGATGAGCATCAATGCCGTTAAAGGCGTTGAAATCGGCGACGGCTTTGCGGTGGTTAACCAGCGCGGCAGTCAGCATCGCGACGAGATCCGCCACGATGGTTTCCAGAGCAACCACGCCGGGGGCATTCTGGGCGGCATCAGCAGCGGCCAGACCATCAGCGCCAATCTGGCGATGAAACCAACCTCCAGCATCACCGTGCCGGGTAAAACTATTACCCGCGACGGCGAAGAAGTGGAGATGATCACCAAAGGCCGCCACGATCCCTGCGTCGGGATCCGCGCAGTGCCGATCGCCGAGGCGATGATGGCGATCGTCCTGATGGATCATCTGCTGCGCCAGCGGGCGCAGAACGGTGACGTTAACAGCTCCGTACCACGCTGGTGATGCCATGAAGGCTCTTCTGCTTACCCTGAGTGCGCTGTTGATCAGCGCCTCCAGCCTGGCGGCGACGCCGTGGCAACGCATCCAGCAGCCGATCACCGGCGCACCGCAGTCAATCGGCGGCTTTGCCAACGGCTGTATTGTTGGCGCCGAGGCGCTGCCGCTGAATTCACCGCACTATCAGGTGATGCGTCAGGATCAGCGGCGCTACTTTGGTCATCCCGATCTGATTCAGTTTATTCAGCGTCTCAGTACGCAGGTGCATAACCTGCAACTGGGCAACGTGCTGATTGGTGACATGGGCATGGCAGCAGGCGGACGTTTCAGCAGTGGTCATGCCAGCCATCAGACCGGACTGGATGTCGATATCTGGCTGCAACTGCCGAAAACCCGCTGGAGCGCCCAGCAACTGCTGAAGCCGCAGCCGCTCGATCTGGTCGGGCCGGGTGACAAAAATGTGATTGCGCGCCACTGGCAGCCAGAAATTGATAGCCTGATTAAACTGGCCGCCAAAGATGATGATGTGACACGGATCTTCGTCAATCCGGCGATTAAAAAGCAGCTTTGTGCCGATGCGGGTAACGATCGTGACTGGCTGCGTAAAGTGCGCCCGTGGTTTGCTCACCGGGCCCATATGCATGTGCGCCTGCGCTGCCCGGCGGGCAGTATCGGCTGTGAAGATCAGCCCGCACCGCCTGCTGGCGATGGCTGCGGCGCAGAGCTGCAGAGCTGGTTCCTGCCGAAACAGCCTGGTTCGGGCGCACCGGTGAAACGTGAGCCGCCGCCATTACCGCCTGCCTGTCAGGCCCTGCTGGATAAACATCTACTGTAAGGGATTCCATGGATTGGTTTGTGGTCAGCCCGCTGCTCGTCGGGCTGCTGTTTTTAATCGCCATGCTCGCCGGTTTTATTGATTCAATCGCGGGTGGCGGGGGATTACTTACGGTACCTTCGTTGCTGGCGGCGGGCCTTTCTCCGGCCCAGGCGCTGGCGACCAATAAACTGCAATCGGTCGGTGGATCGTTTTCCGCCAGTCTCTACTTTATCCGGCGTGGTGCGGTCAATCTGAATGAACAGTGGCTGAACATTGCCATGACGCTGCTGGGTTCCGTGCTGGGCGCGATACTGATTCAGCGCCTGCAGGCTGATTTCCTGCGCCAGATGCTGCCGCTGTTTTTAATCGCTATCGGTCTGTGGTTCCTGCTGATGCCGCGACTCGGCGAAGTGGATCGCGCGCGCCGTCTGCATGGTCTGGCCTTTGCCCTGGTCGGCGGCGGAGCTGTGGGATTCTATGACGGATTTTTCGGACCGGGCGCAGGATCTTTTTATGCGCTGGCTTTCGTCACGCTCTGCGGCTACAACCTTGCCAAAGCGACCGCCCATGCCAAGGTCCTCAACTTCACCTCGAACCTCGGCAGCCTGCTGTTCTTTATGTTCGGCGGCAAAGTAGTGTGGGGAACCGGCCTGATCATGATGCTCGGCGCTTTCTGCGGCGCGCGTCTGGGCGCAAGACTGGTGCTGAGCCGCGGACAGAAGCTGATCCGCCCGATGGTGGTGATTGTGTCTGCCGTCATGAGCATTAAATTACTGTGGGACAGCCATGGCAGCGCCGTTATGGCCTGGCTTGCCACGCTGCAATCGTAACCTAAAACCTGATACCGTCATGAACCCGACACATCATTATGAACAGCTGATCACGCTGTTTGATCGCTGTTTCAGCGATGAATTTCAGACCCGTCTAATTAAAGGCGATGATGAACCGATCTATCTTCCTGCTGATGCCGAATCGCCGTGGAACCGTGTGGTCTTTGCTCACGGCTTCTACGCCAGCGCCCTGCATGAGATCTCTCACTGGTGCATCGCCGGTGAAGCGCGCCGCAAACTGGTCGATTTTGGCTACTGGTACTGTCCGGATGGCCGCGATGCGCTGACCCAGAGTCAGTTTGAAGCGGTGGAAGTGAAGCCACAGGCGCTGGAATGGATGTTTTGTACGGCGGCAGGCTTTCCCTTCAACGTGAGTTGTGACAATCTCGACGGAGATTGTGAGCCGGATCGCATTGCGTTCCAGCGTAAAGTGCATGCTCAGGTCATGAGCTATCTGACGTCGGGCATTCCCGACCGTCCCGCGCGTTTTATTACCGCCCTGGCGGAATTTTATGGCAGGCCTTCATTAACAGCATCGCAGTTTCCCTGGCCGGACGATCTGTGATGCAGAAAGGCATTATTAAAAGAGGAATTGAGATGATCGCAGAATTTGAAGCGCGTATTCTGGCCCTGATTGACGACATGGTCGAGCATGCCAGTGACGATGAGCTGTTCGCCAGCGGTTATCTGCGCGGGCATCTGACACTGGCCGTCGCTGAAGTGGAGCAACTGGGCGAACATACGCCAGAAGCGCTGCAGATTCAGGTGACCCGCAGTCTGCAAAATGCCATAGCTGCCGGAGAACTCTCGCCGCGCGACCAGGCATTAGTGGTCGGGATGTGGGATAACCTGTTTGTTCAGGCCCGCCAGCTCTCCGCGTAATGGTGCAGGGCGGCATGCCGCCCTTAGCGTCCGCTAAACGGCTTTTCCCTTCAGTAATTTCCTCACCCAGTAACGATTCGGATTGAGTGCTGCCAGGGTACTGGCATCCAGAGGTTGCGGCTCGCCCGCCAGCTGAGCTGCCAGCACTTCGGCCGCCAGCGGCGCACTGCACAGGCCGCGCGATCCCAGCGCCCCAAACAGATACAAGCCCGCAAGATAGGGTGCGTCAGCGATATCGCTGCCTGCCGCCTGCTGTGCCGGTAAATCAGCATACTGCGCCAGCGTAGCAGCATAATCCGGCACGCCGCCCACCATCGGCAGGTGATCCCGGGTGGCGCAGCGCACCCCCATTCTTGCCTCTCCGTCACTGACATCCACCGTTTCGGCCCAGCTGCTGTCAGGCAGGCAATGCAGCAGGCGGCTGCGGTTCTCCTGCTGATCCTCCTCCCGATACGCGGTTGCGGTATCGCCACGGTGATAGCTGGCCCCGATACAGTGCGTACCAAACTGCGGGCTGACAGGCGTCAGATAGCCGTCGTAACAGAGCACCGTTTGCAGCGCGTTGAGGCCCGGCGTGGAGGGAACATGGCTTACCTGACCGGCCACCGGATAGGTCGGCAGCGGGGCGCTTTGCGCAAAGTCGGCAATCGCATGACCGTTTGCCAGTACGACGGTCGGATGACGCACAGCCGGACGATCGCTGAACGTCAGCGTCCAGTGATCATCCTCCCGGGAAAGCGCGCTCACCCGGTGCAGCCAGTGAATGCGCAATCCCTGGGTCTCGCCATGCGCCAGCATCGCGGTGGTCAGCTCTGCCGGTGAGAGCCAGCCGCCTTGCGGATAGAAAATGCCGCCACAGCCATGTTCAACATTTGCCCGTTTTTCAGCTTCTGCCACATCGACGCCACAGGCGATGATTTCAGGCAGGTCCATCGCCAGCATCTGATCGATCTTCTTACGGCTTTTCTCATCCCAGCCCAGCTGCAGCACACCGCTCCAGTGATGCTCATAGGTGACGGTTAATTGATCATAGAGCCGCCGGGCAAAGCTGAAGGCCGAGGGAAAAAAGGTGGCAAGTGCAGGGTCGTGCTGATTGAGCAGCGGATAGAGCGCTCCCTGACGATTGCCGGATGCGCCCAGCGCGGGCGCCTCATCGGCGCAATAAAGCGTTACCCGCCAGCCGCGACGCAGCAGCGCCAGCGCCAGGGTGGCACTGGCGACGCCGCCGCCAATAAGAGCCACATCACGCTGCTCCGCACATTGACGATGATACCAGGGCTGCGCGGCGGGCAGCGGAGGCGCATCCTGCAACGGCCCGCATAGCATTTCGCGCTTCGGACCAAATCCTTTGCGGCGGATGACCGCAAAGCCCGCCTGCTGCAGACCGCGCCGGACAATACCTGCGGCGGTAAAGGTCGCGAAGGTCCCCTGCGGCCGCGCCAGTTTTGCCATCATGCCGAACAGCTCCGGCGTCCACATATCCGGGTTCTTTGAGGGCGCGAACCCATCCAGGAACCAGGCATCCACCTGACGATTCAGGCTCTCATCCAGCTGATCCATCAGCAGGTTAATATCGCCCAGCCACAGGTCGAGCGTGATGCGGCCGCCATCAAACAGCAGACGCTGACAGCCGGGCAGGGCAGCGGGCCACTGCGCCTGCAGCGCCTCCGCCCAGGGGGCCAGTTCGGGCCAGTGCTGCTGCGCCGCAGTTAAATCTTCACGGGTTAACGGAAATTTCTCAAAGCTGATGAAATGCAGACGTTTTAAAGTGGCGTCGGGCTGTTCGCGCTGAAACGCATCGAACGCCTGCCACAGCGTCAGGAAATTAAGACCGGTGCCAAAACCGCTCTCCGCCACGATCAGCAGATCGCGCGGATGCTCAGCAAAACGCTGGGGAAAACCGTTGCCGCCAAGGAAGACATAGCGTGTCTCTTCCAAACCGTTGTCATTAGAGAAATAGACATCGCCAAACGCTCGGGAAACAGGTGTACCCTGTTCATTCCAGTTTAGCTTTGCATGTTCAACCGGGGTCAATTTCACGGTAAAGGCTCGTTTTTCAGGCAGTGGCGCGATTCTAGCGACCTGCGTGACATGACGCAAATTTACAAAAGGAAATAGCTGATCGGACTTGTTCGGCGTACAAGTGTACGCTAGAGTGCATGCCAATTAAGAAGAAGTGGATGAGGAAGATTGAATGAAACGTGCTGTGATTACTGGCTTAGGGATCGTTTCCAGTATTGGTAATAACCAGCAGGAGGTGCTGTCATCTCTGCGTGAAGGACGCTCTGGCATCACCTTTTCTGAAGAGATGAAAGATTCCGGCATGCGTAGTCACGTCTGGGGTAACGTTAAATTAGATACCACCGGCCTCATCGATCGCAAAGTTGTGCGCTTTATGAGTGATGCGTCCATCTATGCTTATCTTTCCATGGAAGAAGCGATTAAAGATTCTGGCCTCAGCGCTGAAGCGTATCAGAGCAACCCACGTGTGGGTCTGATTGCGGGTTCAGGCGGCGGCTCCCCACGTTTCCAGGTATTTGGTGCTGACGCAATGCGCAGCCCACGGGGCCTGAAAGCGGTTGGCCCTTATGTTGTCACCAAAGCGATGGCCTCTGGCGTCTCTGCCTGCCTCGCAACGCCATTCAAAATTCATGGCGTAAACTACTCGATTAGCTCCGCCTGTGCCACCTCTGCGCACTGTATCGGTAACGCCGTTGAGCAGATCCAGCTTGGCAAACAGGATATCGTTTTTGCGGGCGGCGGCGAAGAGCTGTGCTGGGAAATGGCCTGTGAGTTCGACGCCATGGGCGCGCTCTCTACCCGTTACAACGACACGCCAGAAAAAGCGTCACGCACTTATGACAATGAGCGCGACGGCTTTGTTATCGCCGGTGGCGGTGGCATGGTCGTCGTTGAAGAGCTGGAGCATGCGCTGGCACGTGGTGCGCATATCTATGCCGAAATCGTGGGTTATGGTGCCACTTCAGACGGTGCAGACATGGTTGCTCCATCAGGTGAAGGCGCAGTGCGCTGCATGAAGATGGCGATGCACGGTGTCGATACCCCAATTGACTATCTGAACAGCCACGGAACCTCTACCCCGGTGGGTGATGTGAAAGAGCTGGGTGCGATTCGTGAAGTGTTTGGCGATAACACGCCATACATCTCAGCAACGAAAGCGATGACCGGCCACTCTCTGGGTGCGGCTGGCGTGCAGGAAGCGATCTACTCGCTGCTGATGCTGGAGCATGGCTTTATCGCGCCAAGCATCAACATCACCTCGCTTGATGCGGCAGCAACCGGTATGAACATCGTCACTGAGCCGATGGAAAAAGAGCTGACTACCGTGATGTCTAACAGCTTTGGTTTTGGCGGTACCAACGCCACATTGACCATGCGTAAATATCAGGCGTAATTATTACGTCAGCACTCTGAAGGGCCGGCTTGCCGGCCCTTTTTGTTTTACAGCCCATCCGCTTTACCTCGTTCAACCCTCCGTTTTAGCCCTCCCGCTGCAGCAGCCGCAGCAATGTATCGCATCCCGCCACAATCTCGTCAGGCGTCAGTGCGGCAAAGCCCAGCATCCAGCCTTGCTGAGACGAAGGCCCGGCATAGAGCGGGCTCAGACGCGGCAGCAGCAAACCCTGTTGAGCCGCCAGTGCGCTTAATCGCGCTTCATCCTGTTGCAGTCTGACAGTTACCTGTAATCCGCCGCTGCTGACAATCGGCGTGATCCACGGCGACAGTTGCTGAGCGATTAGCGTCAGCAGCAGATCGCGACGGCTGTGATAGAGCTGACGCATCAGCCGCAGATGGCTGGCGAAATGTCCCTGTTGCAGAAAGGCGGCGGTGACAGCCTGCGGCAGCAGGGCGCTGTGTCCATCCAGCACGCTGCGTGCCTGGCCTATGGGGGTAATCAGCGCGGGCGGGACCACCATCCAGGCCAGCCGCAGGGAGGGAAAGAGCGACTTCGAGAAGGTGCCCAGCGTAATCACCCGCTGATGGCGATCCAGTCCCTGTAGCGCAGGGATAGGACGTTCGTCGTAGTGAAATTCGCTGTCATAATCGTCTTCGATCAGCCAGCACCGGTTGCGCTGCGCCCAGTCCAGCCACGCCAGGCGTCGCGTCAGGCTCAGCGTCACGCCGGTAGGATAATGATGCGATGGCGTCAGATACATCAGTTTTGCACTGCCGCTGGCGGGGATGGCACCTTCGGCATCGACCTCAATCCCGCGCACCTGTGCGCCGGCAGCCAGAAAGGCGTTACGCGCACCAGGATAGCCCGGCTCCTCCATCCATACCTCATCACCGGGATCGACGAACATCATTGCCAGTAACTGCAGTGCCTGTTGTGAACTGGTCAGAATGATCACCTGTTCCGGCTGGCATGCCACGCCCCGGGAAAGTGCCAGATAATCCGCGAGTGCGCTGCGTAACGGCAGGTAGCCGCAGGGATCGCCGTATCCCATTGCGGCACTGCCCAGTGAGCGCTGCACGCTGCTGCCGAGGCGTCGCCACGTGTCATGGGGAAAAGCGCGTAACTCCGGTGAACCGGCGGCGAATGCATGGGGAAAAGGGGGATCCTGACAGCCACCGGTTGCCAGTACCTGCTGGCCCCGCGCTGAGAAACGGACGGGCTGAGGCCGGGCTGGAAATGATGATGAGTGGGTGGGGATGATGATGGCAACAAAAGTACCGCGACCGGTCTCGCGTCGCAGATAGCCTTCACTTTCCAGCTGTCCGTAGGCCGCTTCCACCGTCACACGTGACAGACGCAGATCCTGCGCCAGCTGCCGACTGGACGGCAACTGCTGACCAGCATGCAGATGGTGCCGGTTGATCGCCAGTCGCAGGGTAGAGCAGAGCCGCTCGCGCACGCCGCCACTTGTCTGATGCTGAAAAAGTTGTAATAACGGTGAAGACATATGGGTCTTATACCTGATGGGGAATGGGTATCAGTAAGCAGTCCACTTTGCCGTAAACTGCAGACTCACCACAACAGGAGAATCGCTATGTCATCGGTTTTACGAATTCCGGCCGCCACCCCGCAGCAAAGCCTCGACTATCTGCAGGCAAAACTCGCTTTTTACACCGACGCCTGGGATCTGGCGGAAGATCTGGGGCGGCAAATCCCGGATATCGTGGTAATCGATGCTCGCGCGCCGGAGGCTTATCGCGCCGGGCATATTTGCGGCGCGATCAACTTTCCGCATCGCGAGATGGATGCCACTACCACGGCCCGGCTCGATCGCAGCAAAGTTTATGTCACGTATTGTGACGGCATTGGCTGTAACGGCTCGACGAAAGCGGCCTGGAAACTGGCCTCGCTGGGATTTCAGGTGAAGGAGTTGATTGGCGGGCTGGATTTCTGGAAACGTGACGGTCATCCGCTGACCTGGGGTGATGCACCGGGCGAATGGCCAGTCGCCGCGCCCAAAGCATTCTGTGGTTGTTAACTCAGAGGACCAGCCAGAGCAAAAGGGTGATGACAACCAGAGCGACAAAGAAGCCCAGCAGGGGGCGCTCTGCCAGAGGCTGAATCGCGGGCGGCAGCGACGCAACAAAGGGCGACCAGATCGGCTGCGGTTTAATCTCGCTGGCAGCCAGCGGCTGTTCGAGAAGTTTTTCTGCCCGGTCGGCGCGACGGCTGAACAGGAAGTTCAGCAGATCCTGGGTCTGCGTTACGGTGAGCACCGTCTGCGGTGTCGCCTGGAAACGCTGCTGGCTGTAATCCTCCAGTTGCTGCCGCTCCTGCTGATCAAGCGGCTGTTTCAGGGACGCTTCCAGCAATTGCAGCGTCGGTGCACTGTGCTGACTCAACGTCTGGCGCACCTGCAGATACTGGGTCAGCAGCGGGAAGTGGCGCGACGGGATGGGATCACCGCTGGTCAGATTCACCAGTTTCAGCGCAGCCGTCCACAGCTTACCGGTGGATTCGCCAGTGGCAGCGGCCAGGCGTACCACCTGCTGATTCAGCGTATGATGCTCGGCAGGCAGCAGCGTGCGATCGCTGACGCGGATCTGCTGCGGCTGAGGAATGGTCATCTGCCCGTTCTGCAGCATCGTCAGCACCTGGCGCAGCTGATCCTGGCTCAGCGCGCTCAGTACGGTCTGACCAAATTGCTGACGGATAAAATCGCTGACGGCCTGACGGTTATTCCCTTTCGGCAGCAGATCGGTGAGCTGGGTCATCAGCTGGCGTGTGGCATGCCCATTTTGCGTCTGCGTAAGGCGGCCATTAAGGTACTGTTCCGCTGCCGGAAAATGACGCGACTGCAACTCCGCTTCACTTTTTACGCCCACTTCATGGCGTACGCCCGCCCACAGTTCAGGCGCTTTAAGATTACTGAGCGATGAGATACGCACGATCAGCCGTTCTAACGTCGTGCGCTGCGCAGGGGAGAGGGGCTGTTCACCGGCCACTGAACCGTGACGCGTAACGCCAGTTTGCGGATTGACAGATGAACGATCGCCGACCGGCACACCGGGGCCGCTGAGTGGTTGCATGGCGGATTCCTTGGGAAAACAGAACAGCGTGGGGTGCGCCGGAAAATGAATAGGCCATGATAGCAAAAGCCCCCGGGAAATCCCACGAGGGACATGCGTTTCGGCGCGAGATTTACGCTTCAGCTGTAGCCTTTCTTCACTGCCATCCTCAACAGTACCCTCACTCGCCACAGCCGCTACCCGTAATTTGCCGGCCGCGCTATTCAGGGCTGCGGGTGGCTCACCGGTTTACGGCGGGTTAAGGGGGTACGCAGCCGCTGCGCCAGTATCACACCGCCAAGCGTCAGACCGCCGCCAATCCAGTGGTAACTGTGTAGTTGCTCATGCAGAAAAATCACCGCGATCACCGCGGTAAATACCGGGATCAGATTCATAAAGATACTGGTGGTGCTGGCACCCAGACGCTGCACACCGTGGATCCACAGGAACGGCGCGATGATCGAAGCAAACAGACCGGCAAAGGCCACCAGCGGCAGGTTGTGCCGGTTAAGCGCCACCTCGGGGGCCAGCAGAAAACCAGGCAACAGCAGTACGACACCAAATAAAATCTGCACATACAGGCTTTGCCAGATCGGCAGCGGCAGCGCCCAGCGGCGTGTCAGCACGCCATACAGCGCATAGGCGGCAGAGGCGGCCAGCATCAGCAGTTCACCTTTGCCCAGACCGTGATTCAGCAGCTGCATCACGTTGCCCTCACTGACCAGCCACACCAGACCGGTAAAGGAGATGATGCTGCCGAGCAGGATGCCCAGCGTCGGCGCAATCCGCAGGATCACCACGCTCAGCAGCACGGTGAGCAGGGGGATGAGGGCGCCGATAATGCCCATAAAGAGTGCGCTGACACTTTGTGCTGCGTAGTAGGCGAGACTCTGATAGAGCACCATGCCGAGCAGGCCAAGGATCGCCAGCCGCCAGAGGTGCGGTTTAATGACCTGACGCGTGCGCCACACGCCGGGCAGCACAAAGGGCGTCAGCACCAGCAGCGCCAGTAACCAGCGGTAGAATGAGATCGCCGCCGGATCGATCGCATCCGCCGAGAGTTTGCTGACAATTGAGTTGATCGACCAGATTATTACCGCAAAGAGCGGGTACAGGAAAAACATGCTGACTCTCCACACGCCATAATGAGGCGCAGTGTACGCTTGTCCGGATTTATTCAGATAGTTAATATCGGACAAAATTAGTTGTGGAGCGGACAGAATGACCCTGAAAGTGATCTACCAGCCGCCCCTTGACGCGCCGCAGCTGCGCTACTTTATGCGTTACGAACAGGCCAATGCCCGCACCGAATATCTGCCGCATGCGCATGCCTGGGGTCAGCTGATTATGGTGAAAAGCCACGTACTGGAGATGCAGGTCGAGGGTGAGCGATTGCTGACACCGGCAGATATTCCGGTCTGGATCCCACCGGGTCAGCTTCACAGTAGCTATAACCATCGTCAGGCACAGTTCCGTACTTTTAATCTGGCGGCTCCGTTATGCGCCGATCTGCCCCGGCGCGCCTGCCTGCTGCTGGTCGATCCCATTGCACATGCCATTATGGATGAGTTTGCTGAGCAGCAAATTGAGCAACCCGAAACGGATGCGCAGTGGCGGCTGTGCGAGGTGCTGCGCGATCGCCTGCAGCTGGCGCAGGTACAGGAGAGTTATCTGCCCACCTCTGACGATAAATTTCTGGCGCCGGTGTTACATGCGCTGGAAGCGCATCCGGGCGATAACACCACGCTGGCAGGCTGGGCGGCGCGGGTCTTTACCACTGAACGGACGCTGGCGCGGCGCTGCCAGCAGCAGCTTCATATGACCTTTGGCGAGTGGCGGCAGCGGCTGCGGTTTCTGCGCGCCATTGTGCTGCTGGAGCAGGGGGAAAGCGTGCAGAGCATCGCCCATGAGCTGGGATACAGTTCAGCTTCGGCACTGATTGTGATGTTCCAGCAACAGGCGGGAACCACGCCCGAACGCTACCGTGCACGGTTAGGCTAACGCGTCGCTTTGTGCCAGAATAATTGCCTGATATGTAACTGACAGGAAAGCCGTGGTGAAAATTCTGGTCGATGAAAATATGCCTTATGCCCGTGAGCTATTCAGCCGTACCGGCGACGTGGTCGCGGTGCCGGGGCGTCCGCTGCCGGTAGCTGAACTGGCCGATGCCGATGGCCTGATGGTGCGCTCAGTCACTCAGGTTAATGAGGCCCTGCTGGCAGGAAAGCCGGTGAAATTTGTCGGAACCGCCACGGCGGGCACCGACCATATCGACGAGAACTGGCTGCAGCAGGCGGGCATTGCGTTCTCTGCCGCACCCGGCTGTAACGCCATTGCGGTGGTGGAGTATGTTTTTTCTGCGCTGTTGCTGCTGGCGGAACGCGATGGTTTCCAGCTGCGTGACCGCACTGTCGGCATCGTTGGCGTCGGTAACGTCGGTGGGCGACTGCAAAAGCGTCTTGAGGCCTGGGGCATCAAAACCCTGCTGTGCGATCCGCCGCGCGCCGATCGCGGTGATGAGGGGGATTTCCTGTCGCTGGAGGCCGTGACAGAGCAGGCTGATATTCTGACGTTCCATACGCCGCTGTTTAAAGAGGGCCCGTATAAAAGCTGGCATCTGGCGGATGCGGCGCTGCTGATGGCGCTAAAGCCTAATACTATTCTGATCAACGCCTGTCGCGGCCCGGTGGTGGACAACAGCGCGCTGCTGGAGGTGCTGAAAATGCGGCACGATCTTAGCGTCGTGCTGGATGTCTGGGAGCCGGAGCCGGATCTGTCGCTGGCGCTGCTGGATAAGGTCGATATCGCCACGCCGCACATCGCGGGCTACACGCTGGAAGGCAAAGCGCGCGGCACCACCCAGGTGTTTGAAGCCTGGTGCGACTTTATTGGTCAGCCGCAGCAGGTGCCGCTCAGTACCTTACTGCCGGTGCCGGAATTCAGTGAAATCACCCTGAATGGCCCGCTGGATCAGCCAACGCTGAAACGCCTGGCGCATCTGGTGTATGATGTGCGCCGCGATGATGCCCCCCTGCGTAAAGTGGCGGCGAAACCCGGCGAGTTTGATCGCCTGCGCAAGCAGTATCAGGAGCGCCGCGAGTGGTCATCGCTGCAGGTGAACTGCGATGACGCCACAACCGCTGAGCTGCTGAACCAGCTGGGCTTTAACGCAATCATCTCCCCGGAATAGCGGGCGCTGCAGGTCAGGCGCCCTGGCGCGATTTCTGCACTGAATTAATCAGTGAACGGAAGGCGCGCGCTGCTGGCATGTCTGCATGACGGCGGGTTCTGGGGGGATATACCCAATGGATTTCGGGTTGCATTGAGGCGGCAAGAGAACGAATCCCGATGCGCTTACTCAGGTAAGTGATTCGGGTGAGTGAACGCAGCCAACAAAGATGCAACGTGAAAGACGACGGGGATAAATCTGAATCCCTGGGCGGTGAATATCATCGCCTTCTGTTTTTATGTCATTGTCTGGAGTAAACCAACATGTCTGACGGCTGGAATATTGCGCTACTTGGCGCGACAGGCGCAGTAGGGAACGCTGTACTGGAACTGCTGGCGGAACGCCAGTTCCCGGTTGGTGAATTATATTTGCTGGCCAGCGAAAACAGCGCGGGCGAAATCAAACGTTTCGAAGGCCGCTCGGTGCGGGTCGAAAATGCGGAGACGTTCGACTGGTCACAGGCGCAGCTGGCCTTTTTCGTGGCGGGACGTGACGCCTCGGCGCGCTTTGCCGATGAAGCGGCCAATGCCGGTTGTCTGGTGATCGACAGCAGCGAGCTGTTTGCGCTGGAACCCGATGTGCCGCTGGTGGTGCCGGATGTGAATCCGCAGGTGCTGGCAGATTATCGCAATCGCAACATCATCAGCGTGGCGGATAACCTGGTAAGCCAGCTGCTGACCGCAATTAAACCGCTGGTGGATGCGGCCGGATTGAGTCGTTTACAGGTGACTAACCTGATCTCAGTCTCCAGCTACGGCAAAGTGGCTGTTGATGCGCTGGCCGGGGAAAGTGCCCGCCTGCTGAACGGTCTTCCGGCCGATGAACACCATTTTGGTCGTCAGCTGGCGTTTAATCTGATGCCACAACAGGCCGACTCAGAAGGCAGCGTGGAGAGTGAGCGTCGCCTGATTGATCAGGTGCGTAAGGTATTGCAGGACGAAGGCTTACCGATTGCGGTCAGCAGCGTACAGGCTCCGGTGTTCTACGGTAATGCGCAGATTGTGCATATCGAAAACCTGCGCCCGCTCTCTGCGGAAGAAGCGCGTGCCGAACTGGCGCTGGCGTCAGATATTCGTCTTAGCGAAGAGGATGAAGTGCCGACGCCGGTCACGGATGCCTCAGGCAACGGCGAACTCAGCATCGGCGCTGTGCGCAACGACTACGGTGTCCCGGAGCTGCTGCAGTTCTGGTCAGTAGCGGACAACATTCGTTTTGGCGGCGCGCTGATGGCGGTGAAAACCGCTGAGAAACTGGTTCAGGAGTATCTGTAACCATGTCCGATGGTCAGACGCAAAAACTGGCGCTCGGCATCGAGTATGACGGTAGCCGTTACTACGGCTGGCAGCGTCAGAATGAAGTCCGCAGCGTGCAGGAGAAGGTAGAACGCGCGCTGTCGAAAGTCGCCGATCATCCGGTCAGCATTTTTTGTGCTGGCCGCACCGATGCAGGCGTACACGGGACGGGGCAGGTGGTCCATTTCGAGACCACCTCGCAGCGGCCTGATGGCGCCTGGACGCTGGGCGTCAACGCTAATCTGCCGCCGGATATTGCGGTGCGCTGGGTGAAAGCGGTGCCGGATGAATTTCATGCCCGCTTCAGCGCCACGGCCCGACGCTATCGCTACCTGATCTACAATCAGCGTCTGCGTCCGGCGGTGCTGGCGCAGGGCGTGACGCACTTTTACCATCCTCTGGATGCAGAGAAGATGCAGCGCGCCGGGCAGTGTTTGTTAGGCGAGAATGATTTCACCTCATTCCGAGCCGTGCAGTGCCAGTCGCGTACACCGTGGCGCAACGTGATTCACCTCAACGTGACGCGTCAGGGTCCCTACGTGATTGTGGATATCAAAGCCAATGCCTTTGTGCATCACATGGTGCGCAATATCGTGGGCAGCCTGATGGAGATAGGCTGCGGCAATAAGCCGGAGTCATGGATGGCAACGCTGCTGGCGGCGAAGGATCGGACATTAGCCGCAGCCACAGCCCGGGCAGAGGGGTTGTATCTGGTGGCGGTGGATTACCCATCCCACTTTGCGTTACCACAGCCGTCGATGGGACCGTTGTTCCTCGCGGATTAATTCACTTTCAGGACTTAAAAGGGCGCGCCATGGAGTTTCTCCATTTTCTGGTTGATTTTATTCTGCACATTGATGTGCATCTTGCCGAACTGGTTGCACAGTACGGTATCTGGATTTACGCTATTTTGTTCCTGATTTTGTTCTGCGAAACCGGTCTGGTGGTGACGCCCTTCCTGCCGGGTGACTCGTTGCTGTTTGTGGCGGGCGCACTGGCGGCGTTGCCGGGTAACGATCTTAATGTGCATGTGATGGTGGCATTATTAGTGGTGGCCGCGGTTCTGGGCGACGCAGTGAACTACACCATTGGCCGCCTGTTTGGCGAACGGTTGTTCAGTAACCCGAACTCGAAGATTTTCCGTCGCAGCCATCTGGATAAAACCCATGCGTTTTATGCCCGTCACGGCGGAAAAACCATTATCCTGGCGCGCTTCGTGCCGATCGTGCGAACCTTTGCGCCGTTTGTTGCCGGTATGGGCCATATGTCCTATCGCCACTTCGCGCTGTTCAACGTAACGGGTGCGCTGCTCTGGGTGCTGCTGTTCTCCTATGCCGGCTACCTGTTTGGCGATCTGCCGGTGGTGCAGGAAAACCTGAAGCTGCTGATTGTGGGCATTATCCTGGTCTCGATTCTGCCAGGTGTGATTGAAGTCTGGCGTCATCGCCGTCAGGCTAAGCAGCAGAAGCAGCCGTAAGGCTGCGCTCAGGGGTAAGACCAGATTTTTATCCACAGTCTGAACAGGTTGTGGTTTAATGAGCGACATTTACCGTCTGCTGAAGCGGTTTTCAGCAGTATCAAGACGACTGGACCAGGTCAGTTTTAAACAGAAAGGTCATCAATGAGCTGGATTGAACGCATTCTTAATAAAAGCACCGGAACGCCTGTGCGCAAAGCCAGTATCCCGGAAGGGGTCTGGACCAAGTGTGACAGCTGTGGTCAGGTGCTCTACCGCGCCGAGCTGGAGCGTAATCTTGAGGTCTGCCCGAAGTGTGACCATCACATGCGGATGCACGCACGTGAGCGCCTAGGCAGTGTCCTCGATCAGGGCACGATGGTTGAGCTGGGTAGTGAACTTGAACCTAAAGATCTGCTCAAGTTCCGTGACTCCAAAAAGTACAAAGATCGTCTGATCGCGGCCCAGAAAGACACCGGTGAGAAAGATGCGCTGGTGGTCATGAAAGGTCAGCTGCACAGCATGCCGGTTGTTGCGGCGGCCTTTGAATTTGCCTTTATGGGCGGTTCAATGGGCTCAGTGGTCGGTGCGCGTTTTGTACGTGCGGTTGAGCAGGCGTTAGAAGATAACTGCCCGCTGATCTGCTTCTCCGCCAGCGGCGGGGCGCGTATGCAGGAAGCGCTGCAGTCGCTGATGCAGATGGCGAAAACCAGTGCGGCACTGGCAAAAATGCGTGAGCGCGGTCTGCCTTATATTTCCGTGCTGACTGACCCGACTATGGGTGGTGTTTCGGCCAGTTTTGCCATGCTGGGCGACCTCAATATCGCGGAACCTAAAGCACTGATCGGCTTTGCCGGCCCACGCGTTATTGAGCAGACCGTGCGTGAAAAACTGCCGCCGGGCTTCCAGCGCAGTGAGTTCCTGATTGAAAAGGGCGCGATTGATATGATCATTCGCCGTCCGGAAATGCGCTACAAACTGGCAAGCCTGCTGGCAAAAATGATGAACCTGCCGGCACCGCTGCATGATGGTGAACAGTCCGCTCCGGCGACGACTGAATCGGAAAGCAACGAGGCCTGACAGGAGATAGAGAGGTGCGTCCAAAGCACCTCTTACCAATGCACCGTATACCGCAGCAGCAGCCTGCCTGGTATAAATAAGCAAAACGGGACATATGGACAATCTTCACCTTCCCCAAGCCACGTCGCCTTTGGCCACGTGGCTTTATTATCTTGAGCACCTGCATACTCAGGCCATTGAACTGGGTCTGGACCGTATTCGTCAGGTTGCGCTTCGTCTCGACCTGCTGAAACCCGCTCCTTTTGTCTTTACCGTGGCCGGTACTAATGGCAAAGGCACCACCTGTCGCACCCTGGAAACGCTGCTGATCGCCGCGGGCTACCGCGTTGGCGTGTACAGCTCACCGCATCTGGTGCGCTATACCGAGCGCGTTCGGGTTCAGGGAGAGGAGCTGAGTGAAGCGCAGCACTGCGCCAGTTTTGCGGAGATTGAAGCCGGACGTGCAGATATTTCGCTGACCTATTTTGAATTTGGCACGCTCTCTGCGTTGAATCTGTTCCGCCAGGCGCAGCTGGATGTCGTGATCCTCGAAGTCGGCCTCGGTGGACGGCTGGATGCGACAAACATCGTGGATGCCGATGTCGCGGTGGTCACCAGCATTGCACTCGATCACACCGACTGGCTTGGCCCGGATCGCGAAAGCATCGGGCGTGAAAAAGCCGGTGTGTTCCGGGCGGGAAAACCTGCGGTCGTGGGTGAACCGGATATGCCGCAGAGTATTGCCGTGGTCGCACAGGAAAAAGGTGCGCAGCTGATGCAGCGCAACCGTGACTGGTCGTGGCATGCGCAGGCAGAAAGCTGGTCACTGCGTGATGCGACAGGTGAGCTGAACGATCTGCCGCTGCCGCAGGTGCCGCTGCCTAACGCGGCGACCGCGCTGGTGGCGCTGCGGGTCTCCGGGCTTGAGGTCAGTGAGGCGCAGATTCGCGCCAGCCTGCCGCTGGCGATGCTGCCAGGCCGTTTTCAGACCCTCAGCGAATCACCGCGCGTTATTCTGGATGTCGCCCATAACCCGCATGCGGCAGCGTATCTGGCGTCGCGGCTGGCGTCACTGCCGAAACGCGGCAAAGTGCATGCCGTGGTGGGCATGCTGCATGACAAAGATATCGCCGGAACGCTGGCGGCGCTGGCACCGGTGGTCGATACCTGGTACTGCGCGCCCCTTGAGGGTCCGCGCGGCGCCAGTGCTGAGCAACTGCTGAACAACCTGCCGCAGGGCGAGGCTTTTAGTTCGGTTGAGCTCGCCTGGCAGCAGGCACGCCAGCGGGCAGCGCCGCAGGACATTGTGCTGGTCTGTGGTTCATTCCACACCGTTGCACAGGTCATGGAATCGATTGAAACGGAGAAAGGACGTGGCAAGTAAGTTTCAGAACCGTTTAGTCGGCACCGTTATTCTGGTCGCCGTTGGCGTGATTGTGCTGCCAGGGCTGCTGGATGGTCAGAAAAAGCATTACAAAGAGGAGTTCGCCGCCATTCCGCTGGTGCCGAAACCTGACGATCAGCAGGACAGCGAAATGGTGCCGCCGGTAACCCAGTCGCTGCCGGCACAGCCGCCGGAAGGCGCGGGCAATGCGGTCAGCAGCAGCAATGGCAATGGCAATGGCAATGGCAACGGTAAAACCAACGCTACGGCAGAGCAGGGTCGGACTCAACCGGAAGACGAGAGCGATCCGGTAGTGGTTTCGCCGCCGCCGGTCCATCAGTCTGTGCCCGCACAGACGGTGACGAAGCCGAAGGTCGTTGAGCAGCAGAAACCGAAAGTAACAGAGCAGCCTAAGCAGAAGCCGGTCGAACAGCAGAAGCCAAAAGTCGTGGAGCAGCTTAAACCTAAACCGGTTGAACAGCCTAAAGTGGTCGAACAGCCGAAGCAGGAAGAGCCGCCGAAAACGGCAGAGACGACAGCGCCGGCAGGGCAGGCTTATGTGGTGCAGTTAGGTGCGCTGAAAAACGCCAGCAAAGTGAATGAGATTGTCGCGCAGCTGCGGCTGTCGGGCTATCGCGCCTTTACCGTTCCTTCAACGCCGGTACAGGGTCAGATCACCCGCATTTACGTTGGGCCTGATGCGTCGAAAGCCAAAATGCAGAGTGCGGTTGGCGAGCTGAAAAGTATCTCAGGACTGGGCGGTGTCGTGAAACCCTACAGCGCCCGCTAAAACGGGCGATTGGCGCTGCCGATAGCAGTAACAGGCAGCGTCTTTTACCCCTCAGACAGCGCGTTTAATGCGCGCTGCCGCGAAAAAAATTGACGATTTTCAACGGCCTGTCCGGCTGAGAATTACCCGGGCGATAGCGTTTTTTTTCATCGCCTTTTTTATGGATGCAGAAAAAGAAAACCGCTACGCAAACGTTTTCTTTTTCTGTTAGAATGCGCCCCGAACTGGATGCAGGGGTGCAATTGCACTGGCGCTGGAAGAGTTCATGATCTGGATTGATTACGTCATTATTGCGGTAGTTGGTTTTTCGGCTCTGGTCAGCCTGGTCCGTGGGTTTGTCCGGGAAGCCTTATCTCTTGTTACCTGGGGATGTGCGTTTTTTGTCGCCAGTCATTACTACGCCTACCTTGCAGTCTGGTTTACAGGTTTTGACGACGAACTGGTTCGTAACGGTATCGCCATCGGTGTGCTGTTTGTGGCGACCCTGATTGTGGGGGCCATTGTGAACTACGTTATCGGCACGCTGGTGGAAAAAACCGGCCTGTCGGGAACCGACCGGGTGTTGGGCGTCTGTTTCGGGGCATTGCGTGGTGTGCTGATCGTAGCCGCTTTGCTGTTCTTCCTCGATACATTCACTGGGTTTTCCAAAAGTCCGGACTGGCAACAGTCTCAACTCATTCCCGAGTTCAGTTATATAATCAGGTGGTTTTTTGATTACCTGAAAAGCACGTCGAGTTTTTTACCCCGGTGATGTGACCGGGAGTGCGGCTTAATGAGGAAATGACAACATGTGCGGTATTGTCGGTATCACCGGTTTCATGCCGGTCAACCAGTCGATCTATGACGCGTTAACGGTGCTCCAGCACCGCGGGCAGGATGCCGCAGGCATTTGTACTATCGATGCGCTGAAATGTTTTCGCCTGCGAAAGGCAAACGGCCTGGTCAGCGACGTTTTCGAAGCACGCCACATGCAGCGTCTGCAGGGCAATATGGGGATCGGTCACGCGCGTTATCCAACCGCGGGAAGCTCCAGTGCCTCTGAAGCGCAGCCATTCTATGTAAACTCCCCGTATGGCATCACCCTGGCGCACAACGGTAACCTGACCAACGCCCATGTGCTGCGTAAGCACCTGTTTGAAAAGGGCCGCCGTCACGTTAATACCACCTCAGATTCTGAAATCCTGCTGAACATCTTTGCGCAGGAGTTAGATCGTTTCCAAAACGATCCGCTGACAGCCGACAACATCTTTGCTGCGGTTGCTGCCGTGCATCAGCAGGTGCGCGGAGCCTATGCGGTAGTGTCGATGATTATCGGCCACGGCATGGTCGCCTTCCGTGATCCTAACGGTATCCGTCCGCTGGTGCTGGGCAAGCGCGTTATCGCTGATGGCCGCACCGAATATATGGTCGCCTCCGAGAGCGTGGCGCTGGATACGCTGGGCTTTGAGTTCATCCGTGACGTTGCACCGGGTGAAGCGGTCTATGTGACTGAAGCGGGCCAGCTGTCTACCCGTCAGTGCGCTGAAAATCCGAAAAGCAATCCGTGCCTGTTCGAGTATGTCTATTTTGCGCGTCCCGACTCCTTCCTCGACAAAATCTCGGTCTACAGCGCCCGTGTCCGTATGGGCACCAAGCTGGGTGAGAAAATTGCGCGCGAGTGGGAAGATCTCGATATCGACGTTGTGATTCCGATTCCTGAAACTTCCACCGATATCGCGCTGGAAATTGCACGTATTCTCGACAAACCCTATCGTCAGGGCTTCGTGAAGAACCGTTACGTTGGCCGTACTTTTATCATGCCGGGCCAGCAGTTACGCCGCAGCGCGGTGCGCCGCAAGCTCAACGCTAACCGCGCCGAATTCCGTGATAAAAACGTGCTGCTGGTGGATGACTCTATTGTTCGCGGTACCACCTCAGAGCAGATTATTGAGATGGCGCGTGAAGCGGGCGCAAAAAGGGTTTATCTGGCGTCAGCGGCGCCGGAAATTCGTTTCCCGAACGTCTACGGTATCGATATGCCCAGCGCCACGGAACTGATTGCGCATGGCCGTGAAGTGGAAGAGATTCGCCAGCTGATTAAAGCCGATGCGCTGATCTTCCAGGATCTGGACGATCTGATCGAAGCGGTTCGCGAAGAGAATCCGGACATTGCACAATTTGAGTGCTCGGTGTTCAACGGCATTTACGTGACGAAAGATGTCGATCAGCAATATCTGGAGTATCTTGAGTCGCTGCGTAATGATGATGCCAAAGCGCTTCAGCGGCAGAACGAAGTCGAAAACCTCGAGCTGCACAACGAAGGCTGATACCTTCAGCAGGCGGGCAGCATAAAACAGGGCGGGAGCAATCCCGCCCTGTTTGTTTTCAGAAACCCGCAGGCCGCGTATGATGGCCCATTGGCTGACATAAGGTTGGAATATGAAACGACTCATCATTGGCATCTCTGGCGCAAGCGGGGTGATCTATGGCGTGCGCATGCTGCAGGTGTTGCAGCAGGTGGAAGAAGTAGAAACGCATCTGGTCATGAGTCAGGCGGCGCGTCAGACGCTGGGACTGGAGAGCGATTATTCGCTGCGTGACGTGCAGGCGCTGGCCGATGTGGTGCATGACGTGCGCGATATTGCAGCAAACATCTCATCTGGATCGTTTAAAACGCTGGGCATGGCGATTTTACCCTGCTCAATGAAAACGCTCTCTGGCATCGTCCACAGTTACAGTGACTCGTTGCTGACCCGTGCGGCTGACGTGGTGTTAAAAGAGCAGCGTAAGCTGGTGCTGTGCGTGCGCGAAACCCCGCTGCATGTTGGGCATCTGCGAATGATGACCACCGCCGCAGAGCTGGGTGCCATTATCATGCCACCCGTGCCGGCATTTTATCATCGGCCTGAAACGATCGATCAGCTGATCGATCAGACCGTTAACCGGGTTATCGACCAGTTTGATATCGAATTATCGGAAGATCTCTTCACGCGCTGGCAGGGTGCATAAAGTTCCGCTGGCGCACTTATTTAGTGCATAAGCGCGCCTCGGATCACTCTTCGTGCATTTGACGCACCAAAAGTTAACAACGTCGCTTTTTCTCTTTTACTTCACTGCTATATTCCCCTCACAAACACAGCGTTTTCGCCTGTCTGACATCACGCTAACAGCGTGGTTAACTTGCAGAACTGGCATGAAACATGCAAATTACTTTGCGCAAACACATCACGAACCACATAACAAAAAGCACTTCACTTGAGGGTAATCTATGAAAAAGCGTGTTCTGGCTCTTTCCCTGATGCTGGGCTTATCCAGTGCTGCCAGCGTCTTCGCGGCGGTTCCGGGTTCAATCCGTATCGGCACAGATCCAACTTACCCACCGTTTGAGTCGAAAAACGCGCAAGGCAAGTTAGTGGGCTTCGATATCGACCTCGCTAACGAAATCTGTAAACGTATTCATACCCAATGTACCTATGTTGAGAGCGACTTTGATGCGCTGATCCCTTCGCTGAAAGCGAAGAAAATTGATGCCATCATCTCCTCACTTTCCATCACAGCGAAACGTCAGGAAGAGATCGCCTTCTCGGAAAAACTCTACGCCGCTAACGCGCGTTTAGTCGCGCCGAAGGGATCGAAAATTGAGCCGACCATTGAGTCCCTGAAAGGCAAAAACATCGGTCTGCTGCAGGGCACCACCCAGGAAACTTACGCCAATCAGAACTGGCGGCCAAAAGGGGTGAACGTCACACCTTATGCAAACCAGGATCTGGTCTATCAGGATCTGAATGCCGGTCGTATTGATGCTGCCTTCCAGGATGAAGTGCAGGCCAGCGAAGGGTTCCTGAAGCAGCCGGTCGGTAAAAATTACGCCTTCGCCGGTCCGGCCGTGAAAGATGACAAGATTTTTGGCGTCGGTACCGGCATGGGACTGCGTAAAGATGACAGCGAACTGAAAGCCGCCATCGACAAAGCCTTTGCTGACATGCGTAAAGATGGCACCTACGACAAGATTGCGAAGAAATACTTCGATTTCAACGTGTACGGCGACTAACCATCCTGTCGCTTTACCCTCTGTGTCCGTTTTGCCGGGTCTGAGCCGGTTCTGCCAGGTGCAGAATCGGGTTCTTTTCCGCTAATGGCGGATGGCATCTGCAACAGAGAGGTAAAGCTAAACTGCCCGTCTCGCTTGCGGGCAGCGTTTCGTTTTCACCCCACGACAGGACCCTCTCGATGCTGTATGGCTATTCTGATGTAATTCTTCGGGGCACGCTGGTGACGCTGGAACTGGCGCTCACTTCCGTCGTGCTGGCAGTGCTGCTGGGCCTGATTGGCGCAGGCGCGAAACTGTCGCGCAGCCGGCCACTGGCGATGATTTTTGAAGGCTACACCACGCTGATTCGTGGCGTGCCAGACCTTGTACTGATGCTGCTGATCTTCTACGGTCTGCAGATTGTCCTCAACCAGATAACCGATGCGCTGGGTATGGCGCAGTTTGATATCGACCCGATGGTCGCCGGTATCATCACGCTCGGCTTTATCTATGGTGCCTACTTCACCGAAACGTTCCGCGGCGCCTTTATGGCCGTGCCTCAGGGGCAGATTGAAGCAGCAACCGCGTTTGGCTTTACCGGCGCGCAGGTGTTCCGCCGCATTCTGTTTCCGGCCATGATGCGCTATGCGCTGCCAGGCATCGGCAACAACTGGCAGGTGATTCTGAAAGCCACCGCGCTGGTCTCGCTGCTGGGGCTGGAAGATGTGGTGAAGGCGACGCAGCTGGCAGGAAAAAGTACCTGGCAGCCGTTCTACTTCGCCATTGTGGCCGGTGTGATTTATCTGGTATTTACCACGCTGTCAAACGGTGTGCTGTGGTGGCTCAACCGGCGCTATACGGTAGGTGTAAAGAGGGCGAGTTATGATTGATATTATTCAGGAATACTGGAAATCGCTGCTCTGGACTGACGGTTATCGTTTTACCGGTGTAGCTATCACCCTGTGGCTGCTGATCCTCTCGGTCACCATTGGCGGATGTCTGGCAATCCTGCTGGCGATAGCGCGGGTTTCCCCTAACCGGTTTATCAGCTTTCCGGTCTGGCTCTTCACCTACGTCTTTCGCGGCACGCCGCTCTATGTGCAGCTGCTGGTGTTCTACTCCGGCATGTACACGCTGGAGATTGTGAAAGGCACTGAACTGCTGAATGCCTTTTTCCGCAGTGGTCTGAACTGTACGCTGCTCGCCTTTACCCTCAACACCTGCGCCTACACCACGGAAATTTTTGCCGGTGCGATTCGCTCGGTGCCACACGGTGAAATTGAGGCGGCACGGGCGTACGGCTTCTCTACTTTTAAACTCTATCGCTGCATTATCCTGCCATCGGCGCTGCGAACGGCACTGCCGGCCTACAGCAACGAAGTGATTCTGATGCTGCACTCCACGGCGCTGGCCTTCACCGCCACCGTGCCGGATCTGCTGAAAATCGCGCGCGATATTAACTCGGCAACCTATCAGCCGTTTACCGCCTTTGGTCTGGCGGCTGTGTTGTACCTGATTATCTCTTACGTGTTGATCAGCCTGTTCCGCCTGGCGGAACGTCGCTGGCTGGCCCACGTGAAACCCTCTTCATCGCATTGAGTAGAACTATGGCTGACAATAAATTAAGCGTCACCGAATTGCATAAGCGTTACGGTGAACATGAAGTGCTGAAAGGGGTCTCGTTAACTGCTAAAGCGGGCGATGTGATCAGTATCATTGGATCGTCCGGCTCAGGGAAAAGTACCTTTTTACGCTGCATCAACTTCCTCGAAAAACCGAGTGAAGGCAGCATCATGGTGAATAACCAACAAATCACCTTAGTCCGTGACAAAGATGGTCAGCTCAAAGTGGCTGACAAAGAGCAGCTGCGCGCGTTACGTACCAGCCTGACCATGGTGTTCCAGCATTTTAATCTGTGGAGTCACATGACCGTGCTGGAAAACGTGATGGAAGCCCCGATTCAGGTGCTGGGGCTGAGTAAAGCGGCGGCGCGTGAGCGTGCCATCAAATACCTCGATAAAGTCGGGATTGATGCGCGGGCACAGGCAAAATATCCGGTTCACCTCTCCGGCGGTCAGCAGCAGCGTGTGTCGATTGCGCGCGCGCTGGCGATGGAGCCAGAGGTGTTGCTGTTTGACGAACCCACTTCGGCGCTTGATCCGGAGCTGGTCGGGGAAGTACTGCGCATCATGCAGAAGCTGGCTGAGGAGGGCAAAACCATGGTGGTCGTGACCCACGAGATGGAGTTTGCCCGTCACGTCTCCAGCCATGTCATTTTCCTGCATCAGGGTAAAATCGAAGAGCAGGGACCGCCTGCGGAACTGTTCGGCAGTCCGAAAAGCCCGCGTTTACAGCAGTTCCTCAAGGGATCGCTGAAGTAACGGTTAGATGTTAGTTAAGGTGAGGGAATCAGGGCACCGGCGTAACGTGCCCTGCGCAGAATAAGTGCGAGCCGCGTTTGAGATTTTGCGTCATCTCTGCGTTCTGCCCTCGCACTCTGCATCCATGCTGAGATATCACTTTTGCAGTAGCTTCAGCGCCGTATCCTCATCGGTCACCAGTCCCGATACCCAGCCGCCCTGTAATGCGGCACGGATTGCTGGATACTTGCGCTCGCTACCCGCAAAGCCAATAATTTTACGCTGAGTCCGGCTTTCCAGTCGCACGCTGGTCAGTAGCTCATCCGTTTCGCCCCATACCCGCTCACCCTGCTGATTGAAAAAGTGACCGAGCATTTCGCCCACCACGCCGCGCCCATTTAGCGCCTCGACCTGCGCATCTGTGATGAATCCCTCGGCATTCAAAGGACAGCCCGGCATCACTTCGCCAATACCCACAAAAGCCACGTCCGCCTGTAATGCGCGATCAATGACGCGCTGGTAAACCTTATGCTGCACCCACATCGCTTTATCCTCTGGGGTGTCGGCGTATAAGGGGGCGGGGATAAAGAAATACTTACCTTGCATCTTTTCGGCCATCTTCAACGGTACGTCATAGCGTGTACCGGAGTCATCCCGCGCGATGGCACCAATCATGGAAACGCAATGATGCTGCGGGCGATCAACCCAGGGTAGCGCATCGATCATTGAGCGCAGGGTTTTACCGGAACCAATACCGAACACCTGAGGCGTTTCCTCATTGATGAATTGTGTCATCACCGCCGCGCCTTCTACTGCCAGCATTTGTTGAATAGCCTCATCATTCAGACTGGCCGATGGCACAACGCGGCACAAATCCAGACCAAACTTCGCCTGTACCTCACGCGCCAGCTGCAGACAGTGTGTGACGGGATGATCAATTTTTACGTTCACCATGCCCATTTCACGTGCACTGGATACCAAGCGCTGCGCTACCTGTCGTGACAATCCCAATGCCTGCGCAATCTCCTGCTGTGTCACGCCTGCGACGTAATACATCCATGCGGCACGTGCGGCCAGCTCCTGCTTTTTTTCTTCTCTGCTCATCACGATGTTCCGTCGAATTTGAGGGGACATCTTAACGCCGTGCGGGTCGAAAAGCACTAACTGAGCAAAAGCCCGGAATGGGAGCAAAAGTATTATTTGTGACTCAGCTCGCAGAAGGATCTTCGTAATGGGCACTATGCTACAAGTCATCGGGCAAATGCCCTTAGGTGTGGCAAATGTTTAAATGAGGCGATTATGAACAACCAATCAGTGTGGATGCACATCGGCGCGGGATCTTTTCATCGTGCACATCAGGCGTGGTATCTGCATAAACTGCGTGAGCAGGGTGATGAAAGCTGGAGCATCGCGCTCGGCAATATCCGTAATGACGCAGTGCCGCTGCTCAATCAGCTCGCGGCGCAGCAGGGAGAATATGTGCTGGAAACCGTGACGCCTGAAGGTAAGCGCGACTACGAAACCATCACTTCGCTGCGCAAAATTTTGCCCTGGGACAGTGATATCAGTGCGTTGATCGAGCAGGGGGCCAGCGCGGAAACACGTGTGATTAGCTTTACCGTGACCGAAGCGGGTTACTACCTGACGCCCGCGTTTACCCTGGATCTCAATCAGGCAGATGTGAAGGCCGATCTGGGTGGCGATATCCGCACCCTCTACGGCGCACTCAGCCATATTCTGACACAGCGTGTTGCGCAAGGCGGTCCGCCTGTTACGCTGCTGAACTGCGACAATCTGCGGCACAATGGTGAGCGTTTCCGTGACGCCTTCCTGGCGTTTCTTACGGCCAAAGGCGATACCGCGCTGGCCGACTGGGTGCGCACGCAAACCCGTTCACCGAATACCATGGTTGATCGCATTACACCCCGTCCTACTCCGGAGGTGGCAGAACGCGTGCAGGCGGCGACCGGCAAACAGGATGGCGCAGCAGTAATGGCCGAATCTTTTATTCAGTGGGTCATTGAGGATGATTTTATTGCCGGGCGCCCGGCGCTGGAAAAGGTCGGTGTTGAACTGGTGGAATCGGTACTGCCGTGGGAAGAGGCGAAAATTCGCATCCTCAATGCGACACATGCTGCGATTGCCTGGGCGGGCACACTGATTGGTCTGAACTATATCGATGAGAGCACCAGCCATCCGGCGATTTATCAACTGGCTCACGACTATGTGACCCAGGATGTCATTCCTTCTCTGTCTCCCAGCCCGCTTGATTTAGCGGATTATCGTGACGTGGTGCTGGCCCGCTTCAGTAATCCTTACATTAAAGATACCAATCAGCGCGTCGGTGCCGATGGTTTATCCAAAATTCCCGGCATGGTGACGCCAACCCTGCAACAGTGCTACCAGCGCGGTGCGCAGCCCACCGCAACGGCGGTGATTCCGGCACTGTTCTTCCTGTTTATGCAGCGATGGGCCGATGACAATTTACCCTATTGCTATCAGGACGGTGCGCTACAGGTCGATACGCTACGTAAGCAGTTCGCCAGCGCCGATCCGCTCCATGCATACCTGAGTGATAGCGCGCTGTTTGCGGAACTGGCATCTGATAAGGCGTTTCATGAGTTAGTCACCCGCCGTGTTGCGAGTTTGCAGCAGTGGCTGAAACAGCCTGAACTGGCGGCGGTGTAATTATGTATCTCGGCATTGATATTGGTACCTCAGAGCTTAAAGCGCTGATCATTAATACGCACGGTGAGATTGTGGCGGCTCAGCACGCCACGCTGAGCGTGCAGCGTCCCCATCCCCACTGGGCTGAACAGGATCCTGAATGCTGGTGGCAAGCCTGCAGCGAGGTTCTGGCGGGATTACGTCATCAGTTTCCTCTGGCATGGGCCGCGATTCGCGCTATTGGATTATCGGGACAGATGCACGGGGCCGTGTTGCTGGATGCAGGGGGGAAGGTGCTGCGTCCGTGTATCCTCTGGAACGACACGCGCAGTGCACCGCAGTGTGAAAGGCTACGGAAGAGCAATCCCCGGATAATGGAAATTAGCGGCAATATGATTATGCCCGGCTTCACTTTGCCGAAACTGCACTGGGTCGCGGAAAATGAGCCAGAAATTTTCAGCCGCATCGATAAGATCCTGCTGCCGAAAGATTACCTGCGCTGGCGTCTTACCGGGCGCTTTGTCAGTGAGCCTTCGGATGCTGCCGGAACGCTGTGGCTCGATGTCTCCCGGCGTGACTGGTCGGAAGAACTGCTGGCCATCACCGGACTGAAGCGTGCCCAAATGCCTGAACTGGTAGAAGGCAGTGCCATAAGTGGACGCCTGCAGCCGACGCTGGCGAGCGAGTGGGGTTTATCTACTGCGGTTACTGTCGCGGGAGGCGGCGGTGACAATGCCGCATCGGCAGTCGGTGTGGGGGCGGTGAATCCCGGTGATGCGTTTATCTCATTGGGTACCTCCGGTGTGATTTTTGTCGTAAACGACCGCTTACGGGCTGACCCTCAATGCGGGGTGCACGCCTTTTGCCATGCGTTACCGGGCCGCTGGCACCAGATGAGTGTGATGCTCAGCGCCGCCAGTTGTCTGCGCTGGTTGTGCAATCTGCTGTCGGTCAGTGAAAGCCAGCTGATGGAGGAGATGGTCCAGCTCAGTGATGAGCAAGTGCGTAGCGCCCCGGTTTTCCTGCCCTATCTGTCTGGTGAACGCACACCACATAACGATCCTGACGCATCCGGTTCTTTCTTCAATCTGCGCCATGAAACCCCGCGCGCCTTGCTGGGCTATGCGGTGGTTGAAGGCGTGGCATTTGGGCTGGCTGATGGGTTGAGTGTGCTCGGCGATGCCAGGCATCACATTCAGCAGTGCAGCCTGACCGGTGGTGGCGCACGTAGCACATTGTGGGCTCAATTGATTGCCGATGTGCTGCAACTGCCCATTGTTACCCATCCCGCCAGCGCATCTGGCGCGCTGGGTGCGGCACGTTTAGCGTGGCTGGCTGATGGCGGCCTTGAGCATGAGGTGTGTCTGAAGCCGGCTGTGCAGGCACGCTACCAACCGGACGAGACGCGCGGTGCCGTGCTGCAAAAGCGGCTATGTCTGTTCTGGGAACTCTACATCCAGCAACAACAGGTGCGCAGTTTGCTGCCTGCATAACGACTAACCAGACAGAAGGTAATTGTGATGCAATCGAACGAATACTGGTTTGGCTTACCGAAAAAGATGTTCTGGGGTTTCCTCGCTATCGCAATCTTTATGGCGGGTGATGGCTTTGAAATGGCGTTTCTGTCGCGCCATATCACCGATATGGGCTTTACGCCCGCGCAGTCTGCAGTCGTATTCACCTTCTATGGCTTAGCGGCAGCCCTGGCGGCCTGGGCATCTGGCGTGGTAGCCGAGTTGATCACACCGCAGCGCGCGATGATGATTGGCTTTGTGTTATGGATCGTGATGCATACGCTGTTTATGTCGCTGGGGCTTGGCCTGCGCAACTATCCGCTGATGGTGCTGTTCTACGGCATTCGCGGGCTGGCTTATCCGCTGTTTATCTACTCTTTCATGATGATGCTGGTGCAGGTCTTACCGCGCGAAAAACTGGCGGCGGCGACCGGCTGGTTCTGGGCGATGTATTCTGTCGGCATCGGGGTGATTGGCAGCTATCTGCCAAGTCTCACCATTCCGATGCTGGGGGAAACGGGGACGCTGTGGCTGGCTATTATCTGGGTGGCCTGTGGTGGGATCCTCGCATACTTCAGCCTGCGCAAGGTACCGGTGGATCGCTCTCGTGTGAATTTGCCGATGCGTGACAAGATGACAGAGATGGCGCGTGCCGTGACCATCCTGTTCACCAATCAGAATGTGTTTTATGCCTGCCTGATTCGCATCATCAACACGCTGTCGCTGTTTGGTTTCGCCATTATCATGCCACTGCTGTTTGTCGATCGTCTCGGCTTTACCATCTCTGAATGGCTACAAATCTGGGCGGTGTTCTTCTTTGTCACTATATTTACGAATATCTTCTGGGGCCTCACGGGAGAGAAGCTGGGCTGGATCCGTCAGGTGCGCTGGTTTGGTTGCCTGGGGATGGCCATCTCCAGCCTGACCTTTTATTATCTGCCGCTGTATGCGGGTCATAACTTCTGGGTCGCATTAATCCCTGCGGTAATGCTGGGCATTTTTGTCGCCGCGTTTGTACCGATGACCGCTGTATTTCCCACGCTGGAACCGCATCATAAAGGCGCTGCGGTCTCTATTTACAACCTCTCCGCAGGACTCAGTAACTTTGTGGCACCGGCTATCGCCTCAGTCATGCTGCCGTTCTTCGACATTGTCGGTGTGGTATGGGCCTATACCGGGCTATACGTGTTCGCTGGCGTGCTGACCTTTATTATTCGTGTGCCACAACCGGGGCATACGCGTGAAGAGAAGGTAGTGAAGTCGCGTGTAGCAGAGCAGCGTAACTAACGAAACATACGGCGGCCCAGGGCCGCCGTATGTTTATCCTGCGACATCCTGCAGCGCTTCCTGCAAATCGTACCAGCGGAAGCCAAAGCCTGAGGCTTCCAGCCGTTTTGGCAGCACATGCTGTCCTCCCAGCACCAGTACCGACGATTCGCCCATCATCAGTTTAATGGCGCTGGCAGGCGTGCGCATAAAGGCCGGACGATGCATCACCCGGCCCAGCGTGGCGGCAAACTGCTCGTTACGCACCGCGTAGGGAGCGACCATATTGAACGGACCCCGCAGATCGTCATGCTCCAGCAGCCAGATAATGGCGTTTAGCATGTCATCAATGTGAATCCACGGCATGTACTGTTTACCACTGCCAATCGGCCCGCCGATGCCGAGTTTAAAGGGCAGCTTCATTTTGCTGAGTGCGCCGCCCTCAGACGCCAGCACCACGCCGGTTCGCAGCAGGCAGACGCGGGTGCGTTCGCTTTCAGCCGCGAGCGCCAGTTGCTCCCAGCGGGCGCAGAGCTGATGAGTAAACTCATCCTGACCCTGATCCTCTTCAGTCAGCACCAGATCGCCGGTGTTGCCATAAAAGCCGGTTGCCGAACCTGAGATCAACACGGACGGTGGCGTGGCGCTGGCGTTGATCAGTGAGACAATCTGCTCGGTTATCTGCCAGCGGCTTTCACACAGCTGCTGTTTATGCGGCTCCGTCCAGCGTTTGTCGGCAATAGGTTCTCCCGCCAGATTAATGACCGCATCGATCGTATCCAGGTTCGACTGTTGCGCCAGCCCTGACCAGAGCGCGACCTCTTCGCCCAGTTTTTCACGCGCGCTGACCACGTCACGCGTCACCACACTGATCTGATGCCCCAGCTGTTGCAGGCGCGGAATCAGGTGACGGCCAATCAGTCCCGTGCCACCGGTAATAAGAATGTGCATGTTGCGGCTCCCTTGATGTTTTTGTTATTTGCATCTTTCAGCATAGAAGAGTCGAGCCACTCTATCGTGAGTCGCGTCGCGCTTTCTTATTCCGGAGGCAGAGATCGGATCAGCTCAGCGTTGCCTTCCCAAATAAAAATCGGTAAACATGATGCAACCCTGACAGCCAATTGAGGTAACCGATGAATTATCCGTCCATCACCCTGTGGTCAGATTCATCATTTTTCAGTCCTTACGCCATGTCGGCCTATGTTGCTCTTACCGAAAAAGGGATCCCTTTCCAGCTGAAGCGCGTCGATTTGTCGCAGAATCAGCAATACGCCGCGGCTTACCGCGAGCTGTCGCTGACCTGCCGGGTCCCGACCCTGCAGATTGATGCGTTCCTGTTAAGCGAATCCTCGGCGATTACCGAATATCTTGAAGAGCGCTTTCCGGCGCCCGAATTTGAGCGCCTCTATCCCCGCGACCGCGAGAAGCGTGCCCGCGCCAGAGAGATCCAGGCCTGGCTGCGCAGTGACTTCCTGTGGATACGCCAGGAGCGTCCCACAGAAGTGCTGTTTGCCGGTGAGCGCTTTGCGCCGCTGACCGCATCAGCGCAGCAGGCGGTGGATAAACTGGTTATGGCCGTCGATCGCCTGCTGCCGGACGGGCAACAGAACCTGTTTGGCGAGTGGTCAATTGCGGATACCGATCTGGCGGTGATGCTTAACCGGCTGGTATTGCATGGCGATCCTTTGCCCGCGCGTCTGCGGGATTATGCTGAGTTTCAGTGGCAGCGAGCCTCAGTACAGCTGTGGTTAGCAGAAAGTGGTAAAAATCGGTAACAGCCAGGGCTTGCTCAGGCTGCCGGAAGTGATTACCTTACGCCACATAAAAATAAAGACGTGGCAAACTGCGTACCCAAGTGTACGCCAAACAGGAAAGGGTTACGGATGGTGGATCAAACTGCGGGTGACGGCATCGAGTGGGTCGATATCGTAAACGAAGAGAATGAAGTTGTTGCTCAGGCAACACGTGCGCAGATGCGCGCTGAGTGCCTGCGTCACCGCGCTACCTATATTGTGGTTCATGACGGTATGGGCAAGATTCTGGTGCAGCGTCGCACAGAGATAAAAGATTTTATGCCGGGCAAACTGGACGCAACCGCAGGCGGCGTGGTGCAGAGCGGTGAAGATATGCTGGAGTCTGCGCGACGTGAAGCGGAAGAGGAGTTAGGGATTGCCGCGGTGCCGTTTGCTGAGCATGGCAAATTCTACTTCGAAGATCAGCACTGTCGCGTCTGGGGCGGTCTGTTCAGTTGTGTGTCACATGGGCCATTCGCCATGCAGGAATCGGAAGTCGATGAGATTATCTGGATGACGCCCGATGAGATCACCGCACGTTGTGATGAGTTCACTGACGATTCGCTTAAAGCGCTCTCTCTGTGGATGAGCCGCAACGGCGATAACCGGGCCTGAAAACGGGCGCTTTAACGCGTCTCAGCGATCCGCATTAAAGCCTCTGGCTCTGTTACCGGCGAAAAAAAGGCATGCCCTGGGGCATGCCTTTTGCGTTCTTACCTGACGCTTAGCCTTGTTCAGCCTGCTGAGACTGAATAGCGGTTAAGGCGATGGTATAGACGATGTCATCAACCAGCGCACCGCGCGACAGGTCGTTAACCGGCTTACGCATACCCTGCAGCATCGGCCCGATTGAGATCAGATCGGCTGAACGCTGTACCGCTTTATACGTGGTGTTACCGGTGTTCAGATCCGGGAAGATAAAGACGGTGGCGCGACCGGCAACCTGTGAATCTGGCGCTTTCGACTTCGCCACATCTTCCATAATCGCGGCGTCATACTGCAGCGGACCATCAATGACCAGATCAGGACGTTTTTCCTGCGCGATACGCGTTGCTTCACGCACTTTTTCAACGTCGCTGCCTGCACCTGACGTGCCGGTAGAGTAGGAGATCATCGCAACACGTGGATCGATACCAAAGGCTTTAGCAGAGTCGGCTGACTGAATAGCGATTTCAGCCAGTTGCTCAGCGGTGGGATCCGGGTTAATCGCGCAGTCTCCGTAAACCAGCACCTGCTCCGGCAGCAGCATAAAGAACACCGATGAAACCAGTGAGCTGTTAGGCGCAGTTTTGATCAGCTGCAGAGGCGGACGAATGGTGTTGGCGGTGGTGTGAACCGCACCTGAAACCAGGCCATCCACTTCGCCACTTTCCAGCATCATGGTGCCCAGCACCACGTTATCTTCCAGTTGTTCCTGGGCGACCACTTCGGTCATCCCTTTGCTCTTACGCAGCTCAACCAGACGCGGCACGTAGTTTTCACGCACCTGTTCCGGATCAACAATCTCAACCCCTTTGCCCAGTTCGACACCCTGAGCCGCAGCAACACGCTGAATCTCATCCGGGTTGCCTAACAGTACGCAGGTGGCGATACCGCGTTCAGCACAGATAGCGGCCGCTTTAACCGTACGCGGCTCGTCACCCTCTGGCAGCACGACGCGTTTGCCCGCTTTGCGCGCCAGCTCAGTCAGCTGATAGCGGAAGGCCGGTGGCGACAGGCGACGGCTGCGCTCTGACGTGGCGGTCAGTGACTCAATCCAGTCAGCATTAATGTAGCTGGCAACATATTCCTGCACTTTCTCGATGCGCTGCGTATCGTCAGCGGGCACTTCAAGATTAAAGCTCTGCAGGCTCAGAGAGGTCTGCCAGGTATTGGTTTTCACCATAAACACCGGCAGGCCGGTCTGGAAGGCACGGTCACAGAGGCGCGCGATGCGATCGTCAATCTCGTAGTTACCGGTCAGCAGGATAGCGCCAATCTCAATGCCGTTCATGGCGGCCAGGCAGGCGGCGACCAGTACATCCGGGCGGTCTGCGGAAGTCACCAGCAGTGAGCCTGGACGGAAATGCTCCAGCATGTGCGGGATACTACGGGCGCAGAAGGTGACCGATTTAACCCGGCGGGTCTGAATCTCACCTTCGTTGATGATGCGCGCATCCAGGTGGCGGCACATATCGATTGCGCGGGTGGCGATCAGATCAAAGCTCCATGGCACGCAGCCCAGCACCGGCAGCGGGCTGTCTGAGAACAGCTGCTTAGGATCGATATTGGCGATGCTGGCTTTTGACGAGTCATCAAAAATTTCTGACAGGTCAGGGCGGGTACGCCCCTGATCATCGACCGGCGCGTTGAGTTTATTGATGATCACGCCAGTGATATTTTTATTCTTCTGACCGCCGAAGCTGCTCTGCGTCAGTTCAATGCGCTCTTTCAGCTGGGCCGGAGAGTCATTGCCCAGCGCCATCACGAAGACGATTTCCGCATTCAGGGTTTTCGCGATTTCATAGTTCAGCGCGTTGGCGAACTGATGCTTACGGGTAGGGACCAGACCTTCAACCAGTACCACTTCCGCATTCTGCGTGTTGGCATGGTAACGGGAGATGATCTCTTCCATCAGCACATCCTGCTGGTTCGATCCCAGCAGTGATTCAACACGTGACATCTGCAGCGGTTCAGCGGCAGGAATCGAGGAGTTCTTACGGATAATAGTGGTGGTTTGATCCGGCGTATCGCCGCCGGTACGCGGCTGAGCAATCGGCTTAAAGACGCTGAGCCGAACGCCTTTGCGCTCCATGGCGCGGATAACGCCGAGGCTGACGCTGGTCAGGCCGACGCTGGTGCCGGTCGGAATGAGCATAATTGTACGTGACACGTTTGAACCTCTCAGTAATGGCAGGGTGTCAAAAACAACTCCGTCAGCCTGAGCTGACGGAGAGAAGTGTTTACGCAGTCAGACGCGCGGCGTCCTGGGCGATGACCAGCTCTTCGTTGGTCGGGATCACCAGCGCCGGGCGGGTGCCTTCTTTATTGATGTAACCAGACTTGCCGAAACGGGCCGCCAGGTTGCGATCGTGATCGACGTCAAAGCCCAGCAGTGCCAGTTTTTTCAGTGAGAGTTCACGAACCATCGCGGCGTTTTCACCGATGCCGCCAGTAAATACCACGGCATCAAGGCGGCCATCCATCAGCGCAGTGTAGCTGCCGATATATTTCGCCAGGCGATGACAGAAGACATCCATTGCGCGCTTCGCATCTTCTTTGGTGGTGTAGTTATCTTCCACGTAGCGGCAGTCGCTGGTGACTTCAGTCAGACCTAACAGGCCAGACTCTTTGGTCAGCAGTTTATTGATGGCATCGACGCTCATACCCAGCGTATCGTGCAGGAAGAAGATAATTGCCGGGTCGATGTCGCCACTGCGGGTACCCATCACCAGGCCTTCCAGTGGGGTCAGGCCCATTGAGGTGTCCACACACTCGCCGTTGCGAATGGCAGAGACAGAACCGCCGTTACCGAGGTGGCAGGTAATAATATTCAGTGACTCAAGCGGCTTGTTGAGCATTTTGGCCGCTTCATGGGTCACATAGAAGTGGCTGGTACCATGCGCGCCATAGCGACGAACGCCATGCTCTTTATACAATTTGTACGGCAGCGCATAGAGATAAGACTCTTCCGGCATTGTCTGATGGAAAGCGGTGTCAAATACCGCGACATTCTTATCTGACAGGTGCGGGAAGTTTTTCATCGCTTCATCAATACCGATCAGATGAGCCGGATTGTGCAGCGGTGCAAAAGAAGAGGCGTCTTTGATGCCCTGTACCACTTCTTCAGTGATGATGACTGACTGAGTCAGCTTCTCGCCGCCATGAACGATACGATGGCCGATTGCAGCAATTTGTGCCGAAAGCTCAGGTTTTTGTGCCAGAATGGTTTTAACGATAAAGTTCAGCGCTTCACTATGCGCTGCGCCAGCACCCAGAGGCGCTTCCTTTTTTTCGCCTTCCAGCTTCCATTTGATGCGGGCTTCAGGAAGGTGGAAACATTCCGCCAGGCCAGACAGGAATTCTTCACCGCTGGCAGGGTTGAGGATGGCAAACTTAAGGGAAGAGCTGCCACAGTTCAGAACCAGAACTAACTTACTCGACATGGAAGTACCTATTTTTTGAGAGTGGCTAAATAAAACGCAATCAGACTAACAGCGTAGCCCATGAAAGCTGGTAGATTAATGACAAACATCATGCGGTAGACAGAATTCTGCATTTCCGCAAAATATTTCGGCAATCTTACGCGAAAATTTGAAGATTGCCTCGTCTGAACCTGGCTCAGGCCTCTTCCCAAAAGCGCAATCCGCTTCCGGAAAGGGGGTAAAACGGCGTCAGAATAGCTGGAGTCACCTTTAAAGACAAAAATAATTGAAGGATGTCACGTAAAGTTGTGTAGTTATAACTATTTTTTAATTTTTACAGCATTAGTTGAGGTGAGCCATGGCGAATGAATCTGGCAGTACCAATTGGTTTCGGATGTTTCAGCGCGGCCAACACTATATGAAGACCTGGCCGGCTGATAAGCGCCTGGCACCTATGTTCCCGGAAAACCGTGTTTCATCGGCAACGCGTTTTGCTATTCGCTTTATGCCCCCTTTGGCGATTTTTACGCTGACCTGGCAGATCGCGATGGGCGGTCAGTTAGGCCCGGCCGTGGCGACCGCGCTGTTTGCCTGTACCCTGCCGATGCAGGGATTATGGTGGCTGGGAAAGCGTTCTGTGACGCCGCTGCCGCCGACGCTGCTTAACTGGTTTCATGAAGTTCGTGCCCGGCTGGAAGAAGCGGGGCAGGCGACAGCGCCAGTAGAAGGCAAGCCGACCTATCAGGCGCTGGCCGATCTGCTAAAGCGGGCGTTCAAACAACTCGACCGCACTTTCCTCGACGATCTCTGACCCATCCCGGGCTGGCGGTAAAATATTTACCGCTAACCTGCGGCCAAATCAAAGAATGGTGATACGGCGATTTCCGTGTCGCTAACGCTGTGCAATGATTTCTCCATTGTCGATTAACTGAGCGGTCTCTGACCGGGAGTAAATGATGGAAATGACCCATGCGCAGCGTTTGATTCTCACTAATCAGTACAAAATGATGGCCATGCTTGAGCCGGAAAATGCGGAGCGTTTTCGCCGTTACCAGACCATCATCGAGCGCGGTTATGCGCTGCAGATGCGGGAGCTGGACAAAGAGTTTGGCGAACTCAGCGAAGCGATCTGCCGGACGGTAATCGACATTATGGAAATGCATCACGCTCTCCACGTCTCGTGGTCGAACCTTAAAGAGAAAGGTGAGCTTGAAGAGCGGCGTCTGGCCTTTCTGGGCTTCGATGCGGCAACGGAAGCGCGCCTGCTGGGTTATGTCCGTTTTATGGTCAATACAGAAGGGCGTTATACCCACTTCGATTCCGGCACCCATGGTTTTAATGCGCAGACCCCGATGTGGGAAAAGTATCAACGGATGTTAGCTTTGTGGCAGACTTGTCCGCGCCAGTACCATTTAAGTGCAAACGAAATTGCGCAAGTGATCAATGCCTGATGAGGAGTAGCGCGTGACCTACAGAGGTTTTCTATTTGATTTAGACGGCACGCTGGTGGATTCACTGCCAGCGGTTGAACGAGCCTGGAGCCAGTGGGGTGCCCGTCATGGCATCGCGGCTGATGAGATTCTGGATTTCATTCATGGCAAACAGGCGATCACCTCTCTGCGTCATTTCATGGCAGGCCAGTCGGAAGAGGCTATTCAGGCGGAGTTTGTTGCGCTGGAGCAGGCTGAAGCGGCGGACACCGACGGTGTGCAGGCGCTGCCAGGGGCCAACGCGTTGCTGAACCGGCTGAACGAACTGCAGATTCCCTGGGCGATTGTCACTTCCGGTTCAGTGCCGGTCGCACATGCACGTCATAAAGCCGCAGGCTTACCGAAGCCTGCCGTGTTTATTACCGCTGAACAGGTGGCTAAGGGCAAACCGGAGCCCGATCCCTACCTGCTTGGCGCGGAGAAGCTGGGATTAGCGGCGACATCGTGCGTGGTTGCAGAAGATGCACCTGCCGGAATCTTATCCGGCCTGAATGCTGGCTGTGCGGTGATTGCCATCAATGCGCCGGCGGAGACACCCCGGCTGGATGAGGTAGCGCTTCAGCTCGACTCACTGGCATCACTGGTGATAACCCGCGAGTCTGACGGCAGCTTTACCTTCCGTCAGCAGGCTTAAAGGCTGGCCCGGCGGCCAGACCGCCGGGCTTAGAGTGGCGTATCCTGCGAGATTTCATCCAGTGACAGGCTGAAGCTCGGAATAAACACCTCAACGAAGTAATCCATCTCCGGTGAACGCCGAAGTGCCAGGGTCTTTTCCAGCCGCGCTTTGGCCAGTAAAAATTCGTTATTCCCGGCAGACAACTCCTCAAGACATTTTACATATGCACAGAGCGCATCCGCCTGTTTTACAACCGCCTGCTCCTCTTCGCTGTGCAGATGCTCATCGATCAGCGGGCGATAGATCGCCTGAAACTCTTCAGGCAGCATCTCAATCAGCTTCTGCTGAGCAATCTTCTCGATTTTCTTATATTCGTGGGCGATCTGCGCGTTGTAATACTTTACCGGAGTCGGTAAATCGCCGGTGAGCACTTCACTGGCATCGTGGTAAAGCGCCAGCATGGCAATGTGATCGGCATTAAGCGACCCGTTGAATTTAAGGTTTTTGATCACGGCCAGGGCATGCGCCACCATAGCGACCTGCAGACTGTGTTCGGAGACATTTTCGGTGCGCACATTGCGCATCAGCGGCCAGCGATTGATCAGCTTAAGACGGGAGAGATGAGCAAAGAAGTGGCTTTGTGTCATGAGCGTTCCTGTTGGCTGGCGGGGGAGAGACAGGCTCTGGCTCTCCCCAAATAGCGTCAGTATACGCGGGCCCGATTATTGACGATAGCCTTGCAGGAAGCGGCCAAATTTATTGATCGCCATCTCAAGATCATCCACACGTGGCAGCGTAACAATGCGCAGGTGATCGGGCCATGGCCAGTTAAAGGCACTGCCCTGAACCAGTAGCACCTTCTCCTGTAACAGAAAATCCAGCACCATCTTCTGATCGTCGAAAATGTTGAATTTTTTGGCATCGATTTTCGGGAACATATAAAGCGCGCCCTGCGGCTTCACACAGCTGACGCCTGGGATATCATTAATCAACTCCCAGGCGCGCTGCCGCTGCTCGTAGAGACGACCACCCGGCATGATAAATTCGCTAATGCTCTGGTAGCCGCCCAGCGCCGTCTGAATCGCATGCTGCGCCGGTACGTTGGCACACAGGCGCATCGAGGCGAGCATCTCCAGTCCTTCTATATAGCCTTTAGCATGTTTCTTTGGCCCGTTCAGTACCATCCAGCCCTGACGGAAACCGGCAACGCGATAGGTTTTAGAAAGGCCATTAAAGGTAACAGTCAGCAGATCGGGTGCCAGCGCTGCGATGCAGTGATGCTGTGCATCGTCATAGAGGATCTTGTCGTAGATCTCATCGGCGAAAATAATCAGGTTATGCTGACGCGCAATTTCAACCACCTCTAACAGCAGCTCTTTGCTGTAGACCGCGCCAGTGGGGTTATTCGGGTTGATAATCACGATGCCGCGGGTACGAGGCGTTATCTTGCTGCGGATATCATCGAGGTCAGGGAACCAGCCTGCTGATTCGTCACAAAGATAGTGCACTGCTTTACCGCTGGAGAGGGAAACCGCAGCCGTCCATAACGGATAGTCGGGGGCCGGCACCAGCATTTCGTCGCCGCTGTTCAGTAACGCCTGCATCGCCTGCACGATGAGTTCTGAAACACCGTTGCCAATGTAGATATCTTCTACGGTGACATCGCGCATGTCGCGCGCCTGGTAGTGCTGCATGATCGCTTTACGGGCGGAATAGAGACCCTTGGAGTCACAATAGCCCTGAGAGCTGGGAAGGTTACGAATAACATCGACCAGTATCTCATCCGGTGCTTCAAAACCAAACGGCGCCGGATTGCCGATGTTCAGCTTCAGTACTTTGTTACCTTCTTCTTCGAGGCGCTTAGCCTCTTTCAGTACCGGGCCACGGATGTCATAGCAGACATTATCGAGTTTTCCGGATTTATCAATTTGAAAAGTCATTGTTACCGCCTTAATGGGCAGAATCCTTTTGGCTGCCACAGAAATCCAACCAGCACAATGTACTCTCCTGACAGTCACAAAAGAAGGGTGCCGCCCCGTTTTGGCGGGTTCAACAACTTTTTGCCCGGTGCGCAGCGTAAAAAATATTTGTTGTCGCGTAAACTGGTTAATAAAACCATAAATTGGCATTAATGCAGGATTTTAACTTGTCCAAAGCGCTGCTGAACCGACATATGGCTTTAGCATCATGAACGCTATCTGGAAGTTATTGAAATGGAACTTTTCTTTGCACCTGAAATATACACTTAGAGAAATAGTTAAAGGATATTTTATAAATGTTCAAATTATGGACGATTTTATAACGTGCCTGAAGATTACGCCTTAACGCTGCTTAAGAGTGGCGTGTTTAAGGCCTTGTGTTCGCCGGAAAAGTGCCAAAAGCAGAGCTTCATATGGCACCTTTATTGCAGGATTGTGAGCCGTACTTAACACTTCCTCACTAAATTTCAGAACGCTGAAGGCTTAAAAAGTGATCAATAATGTGGCATAAGGGTCTGGAAATGCCTTTAGCACAAAATTTACAGCGCTTTTCACAAAATCATTTCCATTTTGAAGTCAAAAATGATTAAGTATAATTTATTATTTAGTGCACTTTGCCGCTTCGCTTTGATAGCCCGTAAAGTGCGCTTTCTATCCCACACGATTCTTTCTGGTGGGAATAAGACAACTACGCAGCTTCCTGCATTTGCGCACCCAGCGCCATCGGTTCAGAAGTTGTATCTGTCTTGAATAGCACTATGACCCTTCAGAGGAGTCAACAGTGCAGGATCCACATAAACTTTTTTTGTGTCAGTCTTCACACAGGACTGTCATTGAGCACCATTACTGCTTATCACTTTGATAAGCTTGTGATAACACCAGGGTAGTAGTTCGTAAAAATCTTATAAGTGAAGAAAAAACATGACTAATGCAAATCGTCCGATACTGAATCTCGACCTCGATCTGCTGAGAACCTTCGTTGCCGTTGCGGATTTGAATACCTTTGCAGCTGCTGCTGCAGCGGTCTGCAGAACCCAGTCAGCAGTCAGTCAGCAGATGCAGCGTCTGGAACAATTGGTAGGTAAAGAGCTGTTTGCCAGACATGGACGTAATAAGCTTCTGACAGAGCACGGTATCCAGCTTTTAGGCTATGCGAGAAAAATTCTTCGTTTTAACGACGAAGCCTGCACATCTCTGATGTACAGCAACATTCAGGGCGTGCTGACTATTGGCGCCTCTGATGACACCTCTGACACTATTCTGCCGTTCCTGCTGAACCGGGTGACCTCGGTTTATCCGAAACTGGCAATCGATGTGCGGGTTAAACGTAATCCGTTTATGATGGAAATGCTCAATCAGGGTGAAGTGGACCTGGTTGTGACCACTTCCAGCCCGGGCAATTTTACCTATCAGGTACTGCGTACTTCACCTACCTTGTGGTACTGCGCAGCGGATTATATCTTCCAGCGTGGCGAAGCCATTCCATTGGTATTGCTGGATGAGCCAAGTCCTTATCGTGATATGGCTATCGATCATCTCAACGAAGCGGGCATCCCGTGGCGTATCTCTTATGTCGCTTCCACACTGGCTGCAGTGCGCGCTGCGGTGAAAGCGGGACTGGGTGTGACGGCACGTCCGGTCGAGATGATGAGCCCGGAACTGCGTGTTATGGGTGCAGCTGAAGGACTGCCGGTACTGCCGGATACGCAATATCTGCTGTGCCGTAATCCTGACAGCGATAATGAACTGGCGCTGGCTATCTTCAATGCCATGCAGTCCACCAATGATCCTTATAACCTGAGCAATAATCCCGACGGTTCACTGTTGCTGGATGACGAAGAGTAATTTCGCTAACGTGTTGTACTCAATACCTGCGTGATTGCCTTAATAAACGCTTATAAATAAGCCTCTCCTTCCCTGAAAAGAACGAGAGGCTTTTTTGTGTCTGACCCCCGCCCGATGCTCCTTACTGACTCATCTGCCTCTCCTGACCCGACTAAAAAAGTTTCACCACCTGCTTAATTGAAACATCCAGACCAAAAAACCGAACGCTTTGTTCCGAATCACCGTTTCAGGTGGGGAAAATTAACGCATAAAGGGCAAAAGTGTGTTCTGGATCAAAAAAATAGCCCTGGAAAGGGGAGGGAAAATTCAGTGATACCTGTCAAAATATGTTTGTTAAATGCACGATCCATGCATGTGAATACCCGCTACACTAAAATTAACCCTACAGACTGAAGCGATTTAGCTGGAAAGCGGGGCATCATTTGTTAATAATATGATGCAGGTGTGAAATAATGTTTGGATACTTTTGTCAAAGTTGACAAAAGGTTATAGAAAGGAGTAAAAAACCCCATAAAATAGCTGCTTATTACGTAATAACAGCGACATTTGAAAGGTTTTTATCCTTCCCTTGAATCGATGTGGTCAGTTTGCTGCGGGAAACGCGTGCAGGATGCCAGCGCCACTTTTGATGAGTAAGCAATGAGTATGTCAACTACCACCGAAATCATCGCTCAGCACTGGGCGTTTATCGTATTTATCGTTATTGCCTTTGGCCTGTGTGCTTTCATGCTGACCGGAGGATGGCTGCTTGGCGGCAGAGCGCGCGCCCGCTACAAAGACACGCCATTCGAATCGGGCATTGAATCCGTTGGTGATACCCATATCCGCCTGTCGGCGAAATTTTATCTGGTTGCGATGTTTTTCGTCATCTTCGACGTCGAAGCCCTCTTTTTATACGCATGGGCGACTTCAATCCGTGAAAGCGGTTGGATCGGCTTTGTGGAAGCCGCAATTTTCATTTTGGTGCTCCTGGCGGGTCTGGTCTATCTGGTACGCATTGGCGCACTGGACTGGGCTCCAGCTCGCCGTCGCGTGGTGGTCAAAACCACTACGGTCAGCCACACCAATCCTCATAAGCAGTAAAAGAGAGGCAATAAGATGGACTATACGCTCACCCGCATAGACCCGAACGGTGGTGAGAACGACCGTTATCCTCTGCAAAAGCAGGAAATCGTCAGCGATCCGCTGGAGCAGCACGTTCATCGCAGCGTTTATATGGGCAAACTCGAAAATGCCCTGCATGACATGGTGAACTGGGGGCGTAAAAACTCCCTCTGGCCTTATAACTTTGGCCTGTCCTGTTGTTACGTTGAGATGACAACATCGTTCACCGCGGTCCACGACGTGGCACGTTTTGGCGCCGAAGTTATGCGCGCTTCGCCACGTCAGGCCGATTTCATGGTCATTGCCGGTACGCCGTTCACCAAAATGGCCCCGGTTATTCAGCGTTTGTACGATCAGATGCTGGAACCCAAATGGGTGATTTCCATGGGTGCCTGCGCCAACTCTGGCGGCATGTATGACATCTATTCCGTGGTGCAGGGTGTCGATAAATTCCTGCCGGTCGATGTTTATATTCCTGGCTGTCCGCCACGTCCTGAAGCGTATATGCAGGCACTGCTGCTGTTGCAGGAGTCGATCGGCAAAGAGCGCCGTCCGCTCTCATGGGTGGTTGGCGATCAGGGCGTTTATCGCGCCAACATGCCATCTGAGCGTGAAAGAAAACGCGGCGAGCGCATTGCAGTCACAAACCTGCGCAGCCCGGACGAAGTTTAAAACCGTATGGATGGAAAACAGCGCCTGCAGCAGAACATCACAATTTAATGCATGGCCCCATCCTGACGCCTTCATTTGAGTGCCTGAGACCAGGCCGGAATGGTGAGTAACGTATGACAGATTTGACCACGCAAGATCTCGCTCAGCCTTCATGGCAAACCCGTGATCACCTTGATGACCCGGTGATCGGCGAGTTGCGTAACCGTTTTGGGCCGGATGCCTTCACTGTTCAGCCAACCCGTACCGGTATTCCGGTGGTGTGGGTGAAGCGTGAACAGATACTGGAAATTATCGAGTTCCTGCGTAAATTACCCAAGCCTTACGTCATGCTTTATGACCTGCATGGCGTGGATGAGCGTTTACGTACCCACCGTGCAGGCCTGCCTGCGGCGGATTTTTCCGTTTTCTACCACCTGCTGTCGATTGAACGCAACCGCGACATCATGCTCAAGGTGGCACTCTCTGAAAACGATATGCATCTGCCGACCATCACCCGCCTTTTCCCGAATGCCAACTGGTATGAGCGTGAAACCTGGGAGATGTTTGGTATCACCTTTGATGGTCACCCGCATCTGACGCGCATCATGATGCCGTCGACCTGGGAAGGCCATCCGCTGCGTAAAGATTACCCGGCGCGCGCCACCGAATTCGATCCGTTTACGCTGACCAAGCAGAAAGAAGATCTGGAGATGGAAGCGCTGACCTTTAAGCCTGAAGACTGGGGCATGAAGCGCAGCACCACCAACGAAGACTTCATGTTCCTGAACCTCGGGCCTAACCACCCGTCGGCGCACGGGGCATTCCGCATCATTCTGCAGCTGGATGGTGAAGAGATTGTCGACTGCGTGCCTGACATCGGCTATCACCACCGTGGTGCCGAAAAGATGGGCGAGCGTCAGTCGTGGCACAGCTACATTCCTTACACTGACCGCATCGAGTACCTCGGCGGCTGCGTAAACGAAATGCCGTACGTACTGGCGGTGGAGAAACTGGCCGGTATCGTGGTGCCCGATCGCGTTAATGTGATCCGCGTGATGCTCTCTGAGCTGTTCCGCATCAATAGCCACCTGCTTTATATCTCCACCTTTATTCAGGACGTCGGGGCCATGACGCCGGTGTTCTTTGCCTTTACCGACCGTCAGAAAATCTATGACGTGGTTGAGGCGATTACCGGTTTCCGTATGCACCCGGCGTGGTTCCGCATCGGTGGCGTCGCGCATGACCTGCCGCGAGGCTGGGAACGTCTGCTGCGTGACTTCCTCGACTGGATGCCAAAACGTCTTAAAGAGTATGACAAAGCGGCACTGCGCAACAGCGTACTGATTGGCCGTTCCAAAGGCGTTGCTGCTTACAACATGGAAGAGGCGCTGGCGTGGGGCACTACCGGTGCTGGTCTGCGTGCTACCGGTCTCGACTTTGACGTACGTAAATGGCGTCCCTACTCCGGCTACGAAAACTTCGATTTTGAAATCCCGGTCGGCGACGGCATCAGCGATGCTTACAGCCGCGTCATGCTGAAAATGGAAGAGATGTGGCAGTCGCTGCGCATTCTTGAGCAGTGTCTCAACAACATGCCAGAGGGTCCGTTTAAAGCGGATCATCCGCTGACCACGCCGCCACCGAAAGAGCGCACGCTGCAGCACATTGAAACGCTGATCACGCACTTCCTGCAGGTTTCGTGGGGGCCGGTGATGCCAGCCAATGAGTCGTTCCAGATGATTGAAGCGACGAAAGGGATCAACAGCTACTACCTGACCAGCGATGGCAGCACCATGAGCTACCGCACCCGCGTGCGTACGCCGAGCTTCCCGCATCTGCAGCAGATTCCTTCAGTAATCCGTGGCAGCCTGGTATCCGACCTGATCGTATATCTGGGTAGTATCGATTTTGTTATGTCAGACGTGGACCGCTAATTATGCACGATCAACACATTGCCATTAAAACGATCGACCCTAACGAGGTCTTCGTGCTGAGCGCGGAAGAGCATCACGCCATTGAGCACGAAAAACACCACTACGAAGATGCGCGTGCAGCCTCCATTGAAGCGCTGAAGATCGTGCAGAAACAGCGCGGATGGGTGCCGGACGGCGCCATCAATGCGATTGCCGAGGTACTGGGTATCCCGGCGAGTGATGTTGAAGGTGTGGCAACATTTTACAGCCAGATCTTCCGTCAGCCGGTTGGCCGTCATGTGATCCGTTACTGTGACAGCGTGGTCTGTCATATCACCGGTTATCAGGGCATCCAGTCAGCACTGGAACAGCAACTAAATATCAAACCGGGTCAGACCACTGCCGATGGCCGCTTTACACTGCTGCCAACCTGCTGTCTGGGTAACTGCGATAAGGGGCCAACGATGATGGTGGATGAAGACACGCATGTGCATCTGACGCCGG